>Ga0307500_10000636_pt1 | contig 11326 bp, 13 predicted proteins | sample 14_S_MG_FD_201362 | JGI IMG/M metagenome (GOLD analysis project Ga0307500, IMG submission 201362) | Soil microbial communities from Populus trichocarpa stands in riparian zone in the Pacific Northwest, United States - 14_S | ecosystem: Environmental > Terrestrial > Soil > Riparian zone > Trees...
AATTTCCGCTTCCAATTCTTCAATACGTCTTTTGACATCATGCTGTTTTGATTGATCACCATTCGCATGAGACGAAGATTGAGGTAAACTTGTCCCGTGTTGTGGCTTTTGCTGTTGATGGTTAATAACTCCAGTGTTGTTGTCAGGACTTTGCTCATCCCCCGCGTCACTTGGAGTACTTGAACCGTAAAGAGCGTCAAGAATACCACTTGTTGCATTTGATGCAGCAGCACCCAGATCGAGTTGCTGCTTCACCTGTTTTGCTGTCGTTGCCACCGCACTCTTTACTGCTTGCCCTGTTTTTTGCACTGTAGTACCTGCAGGAGTATTTTCTCCCATATCAAGTTCATCAGCAAAACTTCCTAGAGGTCTGATTGGCATACGTTAATAATACTACTAATCTCAGAATAAACCAAATTAATAATTACTTCGGCCTTCCATCGCGCGTTCAAGCGTCGTCGGATCAGCATATTCAAGATCAGCGCCGGTTGGCAATCCCCGTCCAATTCGTGTGATCTTCAATTTATTTTCCTGAGCGTAGTCGAAGGACCGTAATTGCTTGGCAAGATACATTGCTGTCGCTTCACCTTCCATTGTTGGATTAGTTGCCAATATCACTTCAGTAATATCCGGACCCACAGGATTTTTGACCCGTCGTACTAATTCATCAATTCGTATTTCCTCGGGACCAATATTGTTCAGCGGATCAATCTTTCCATGCAACACATGATAAATCCCATGATATCGACCATTTCGTTCAAGGGCCAAAACATCAAGTGGCTGTTCAACAACGCAAATCACCGACTGATCACGACGTTTATCAGAGCAAACAGAGCAAGGATCTGTCTCATCAATTGAAAAACAAATCGAACACATGATCGTATTCTTCTTGAGACTTTGTACAGACAACGCAAATCGATCTAACTCTCCCTGTGGCACGTGCAACAGATAAAACGTCAACCGCTGTGCCGTCTTTGGACCAACTCCTGGAAGCCGTTCAAAGGATTCAATAACTTGTTGTATCGCTTTTGGAATCTTCATAATCTTTGGGGTAAAAGAGAATTGATCTCGCTTAACCGTTGTCTTCTAATGCCTTCGCTACCATTTCCGCCGTAGAAAGAATGTGTAACTTTGCAAACTGTTTCGCTTTCGGGACAAAGACACTGTCCGTCACATATACTGCGTCAATATCAGACTCTTGCAGAAGTCGTGGCGCAACTTGTGAAAAAATCGGATGCGTCGCGAATGCCGTAATATGCTTCACGCCCTTACTTTTGAGAAGCGCTGCGGAGACAGCCATCGTCTTACCACTCGATATCATATCATCAACCATAAAAATATGCTTACCTTTAAGATCCATATCTTTGTGCTCCCCTTCAATCTTTGTAATCGCAATACTTCCCGTTTCCAGATCTCGATCCTTCACCGTCGCAATCCACGGCATACCTCCAAGAAGCTCAGACATTTTGCTGATGCGACGAAGGCCTCCCATATCTGGAGAAACTAGGATAGCATTTGTTTCATGAGAAGAGGTGCTGGACACAAAATTTTTCTCGTTCGCTTCCTGAACTCCTTGATTATTTTTTAAATCGGATCGTGTGAATTGCGGAACAGACAAATTTTCGCGTCCAGCACCGATTTGTTTTTGTACAACGCGAGCAAACAATGGCAGTGCAGAAACTTGTGTCACCGGGATCGTAAACAACTCAGGAATCTTAATCGAATGTAAATCCAAAACAATAATGCGCTCAACATCAAGAGATTCAAGCATCCTAATCACTACATCTAAAGAAACAGCTTCGCCATCTCGAAACACATGATCCTGCCGCTGATACCCCACATAAGGCATCACCACACTCACCTGACTCGCCCCACTTCGTTTCAAACCATCAATGATGAAGAATAACTCCATGTAATTTTCAGTCACCGGCGTCGATGTCGATTGCACGACCACACAATGTTCCTCAACAACATTTTCTTGAATCTGGATTCGTTTCTCACCATCAGGAAAAACAAAAAATTCAATCGGAGATACTGAGAGATTCATTGCCTGAGCAATCTTTTCCGCAAGCGGTTTATTGGAGGTACCTGAGAAGAGCTTCATAATATTAAATCCTTACTAATCGATTCACCGGATCGAATACGTTTAATTGCTTCAGCAAGAAGTGGCGCAACAGAAGCAATAGTAAACTTTGGATTCTTCAAAACCTCTTCGGGTTGTGCAATCGTATCCGTAATAATCACCTCTTCAATTGCTGAATCATTGATTCGCTGTAATGCTTCTCCTGAAAAAAGTCCATGCGTTGATGCAACTCGAATACTACGCGCACCTTCTCTTTTTAAATAATTCGATGCATTAACAATAGTCCCCGCCGTATCAATCATATCGTCAACGAGCAGTACGTCTTTTCCAGCAACATCACCAATCATCAAAAGCGTATTAGAGACATTATTCAACATAATATCTCGCTTCTTGTATACAACAGCAATCTCTTTTGCTCCAAGGAATTTTGCATATGCAGTTGCTTTCAAAATACCTCCTCGATCTGGAGACGCAACAACGAGCTTTGATAACTTTCGCTTTTTAATTTCGGGGATCAATGAATAGCTACCGTAGAGATTGTCCCATGGTTGTTTAATAAAACCTTCTTGTTGTTCAGAATGAATATCAATCGTAACGATTCGATCAGCTCCCGCTTCGGTAAGAAGGGACGTGATAACAGAAGAACTAATTGGCACATGTGCCATTTCTTTTCGGTCTTGCCTTGAATAGCCAAAATATGGAACAACAACTGTCACTTCGGAGGCCGATGCACGCTTAGCAGCATCAACCATAAACACAAGTTCCATCAAATGATCATTCACCGGCATCGATGTCGGCTGAATGATAAAAATCATCCGACGACGAAGATTCGGTTGAATACGTACACGAATTTCCCCATCAGAAAAAATACTGATAGGATTCGTTACTGGAACATGCAAATGCTTCGCGATTGCTTCAGCAAGCGGAGGATTTGCTCTTCCGGTTAATAAAACAAAATCGTCTTGAGACATATTACTTTCCGCCCAACATTCCTGCGAGGCCGCCCATACCGCCAGTCATTGATTGAAGTTTCTTTGCAGCAACTTCTTGTGATTTCTTGACTGCTTCGTTTACTGCTTCTTTAATGTCATCATCAGACTTATCGTTTGATTTGATTTCCCAAATCTTTTGATCCGCACTGATTTTAACGTAGACGCCTTTTTTGCTTACTTCAACAATCTCTTGTTGCAGTTCTTTCTGGATCTGCATTGCTTGATCCCGCATTTTTTTAAGTTCACCTATTTGTCCAAATGGATTTTGCATATACAATCACCTCCTTCTAGCTTTTCAATTCTACCGTAACTTGCACATCTTTTCCAGTAAGCAATTTGCATATCTTTGATAATGCATCACGAGTCTTCATATCATCAAGCCGTTCTTTATGAAAGGGAAATCCAGCTTCAATAATTAAGACTTTGCGATCATATTTTTTCAAAGTACATCCGCGAAGCACTCCAGCAATCGTGTGATTATGTGTTTTCATTTCCGAAATTATATGACTCCATAAAGCGGCTTGCCATTCTTTGGTAATCTCTTCATTGGGCGATGCATGCATCAATTCAATCTTTGTATGTGTTGGCTCGGTTTGTGTCGCCGCAACTGGCTTTGGCACACCGTACAATGCTTCCGAAGTGAAGTAACTGTGACACCCTCTGAAACCTTCATCTGCGGTGAACCTTTTTCGCGTGGTTCTTCGATTGGTTCTGCTTGAGTCTGCGTACAAAACTCAATAATTGCAAGTTCAATCGGCAATTGTGGAAGAACCGTCGTCTTCATTTCTATATTTGCCTGCGCAAGCAATGCAAACAATCGCTTTATCTCATCAATCGTTAACGTTTGCTTCTTTGATTGCTTACCAACCCCAACTTGAGAAAGAAGATCCTGGTGCAACGAATACATCACCTGTTGCAAAAAATATCTCACATCAATCCCCTGTTCGATCAACGTACCAATAATCGTAATACCAGCTTTGGCATCTTTCTTGGAAAACGCAGCAAGCATCTCCACAACAAATCCAGATATACTCGTGACTTGATATTTCTCTTCAATCATCGCGGCAGTAATCTCTGCTCCTTTGCTTCGATCAACAACTTCTTCCAAAAGCTTTGCGCCGTCTCGGAATCCTCCCTCAGATAATGTCGCGATCATTTCCAATGCGTCTTTCGTGATGGTAATCTTCTCACCCGTGACAATACGAGAGAAAGATCGAACTAATTCTTCTTTAGTCGCGAGATGAAATGAGATATGAAGACATCGAGAAAGAATTGTTGCGGGAACTTTATGTGGTTCTGTCGTCGCGAGAATAAACATCGCGTGACTTGGTGGCTCTTCAAGCGTTTTGAGAAGCGCGTTAAATGCCTCCGTCGTGAGCATATGCACTTCATCAATAATGTAGACTTTCTTTTTTGCAGACAACGGTGCAAGACGAATCTTTTCTTTAAGCTCTCGAATCTCATCAATACCACGATTTGACGCGGCATCTATTTCGATAACATCCATATTGTTACCTTTGGTAATTGAAACACATTGCTCGCATGTGTTGCACGGTTCGGCAGAACCATCTTTTTTCTCAGTACAATTGACAGACTTAGCAATGATTCGCGCCGTTGAAGTTTTTCCTAATCCTTTAGGCCCCGTAAAAAGAAATGCGTGAGGTGGATCCTGCCTGCCGGCAGGCAGGTCTTTTGCCAAAACTGAAAGCAATTTCTCGCGAACTTCCGCGTTGTCTAAATCAGCAATGTTTTGTGGGCGGTATTTTCTGTAGTAAACCATAAAGACAAATTTCCAATGCGCAATTTCTAATTTTCAAACAATTGTATAATTACTCAATGAAAATTATAAATTAAAAATTGAAAATTATTCGTGATGTAATCCAAGCAAATGAAGCATGCCATGTTTGACAAGTTCATCAATCCGATCATCAACCAACATATCTTGTTCTGATGATTCCTTAATAACCATTGGATATGAAATCACAATATCACCTAAGTGGACAATATCGGCTGGCATACGAGATGATTCTCCTTCAGCAAGCGGGAATGAAAGAATATTGGTCGTGCCTTCTTTGTTTCGATATTGCTTATTGAGCTTGGACATCTTACGATCACCAACAATAGCAAGCGAAACTTCAAGTTCACTTTGCACACTATTCTCTTCCAACACAGAATTAATCGCAGCTTTTATCTTTTTTCGATTGACCTTATATCTGCTTTCGACGTAGATGAGAACTTTAATGTTTTGCATGAGATTATGAAAAGTGATTAGGCAAATTTAATCCGTGCGGTTTCTTCTTGTTTTAACTTCTTTCGAAGTTTCTTTGCAAGAGAAGGTTTAAGATAAAATTTACGACGCTTTACTTCCTGAATAATTCCAGCATCCATAACCTTACGGCTAAAATTTTTGATAACGGCATCATCTGATTGCCCTGGCATTTTTTTGACATGTACCATAATAAACAACACCCCCCTTCGGGATAAGTACCTTATTGTACTCTAAATTGAGCTCTGTGTAAAGATGAATAGACTTAAAACGGCTGTTATGCTAGAATAATCCGGCTTATTAACGAGAAACGGAGTCTATGCAACAAAAACAACTCAAAATAGTGTGTCTTGGTGGAGGCATTGGCACAAGTAATCTCTTAAAGGGACTTAAGGCCTATGATCCAAAATTCACTGTCGTTACGTCAATGGTTGATGACGGAGGTTCTTCGGGAAGGATTCGCAAAGAATACAACATGATGCCCCCGGGAGACATTGTCTCGTGCATCGCGGCCCTTATCCCTGAGGATCAAGCTGAAATGGCATCTCTCCTCACCTATCGATTCCCAGGAAAAGATCGTGGCAATAAATCAATTGGAGGACACAAACTTGGGAACTTTATCATGCTCGCTGAATTCTTGCGGACCAAAGATTTCTATAAAGCTCTTGAAAAAACCAAAAAGCTCTTTGGTATTACAGCCGATCTCTTCCCCGCGACTGATATCAGGACACATTTATCCGCGACAACCCAAGATGGCAGACGGATTCATACAGAAGAGACACTCGACTTAGCACTCTATAGTGAACCACATGGATTAAAACGAATCTACGTGAGACCCAAGAATGCACCCGTCAATGAAACGATGATTAAACAAATCATGGATGCAGATGTTATCATCAGTGGTCCAGGAGATTTATATACCAATCAACTACCTGTTCTCGTCGTCCCGAAAATTAAAGAAGCCCTCATCGCGAGCAAAGCCAAAAAAATCTTCATTGCCAATGTCGCCAATAAACCATTTGAGACGAAAGACTTTACACTGCAAGACTTTATTACCGCAATAACTGAACATCTTGGAACATTTCCCTTTAACACAATCATTACAAACAGTAATCATGGACTAACCATTCCAAAGAAATATCGATATACCTATCTTTTGGTGAATAAAGAACTACGAGAAAAAGAACACTCCTTTACCCTTGTTGAAGCAGATTTAGTTCATGAAGAATTCCCTTTGTATCACAACTCAAAAAAACTCGCGGCAATTGTCATGAAGCAGCTTTAATCTTTGAGGCAATTGTCTCTCTCTCTTCGATTGATGGGTTCTTTACAACACCTTGGATTGCATTCCCTTTATCATTTTCCCATCGTGGAATGATGTGAATATGCAAATGAGGCACTCCTTTTTTCTCATGATGATTAATACCAATAGTGAGTGAATCTGTCCCGAGAGCTTTTTCAATTTTACCGGCGACAATCTGTACTGTTGCCATGAGCTTGCCCAATTCTTCTGGGGTGTATTCTAAAATACTCAAACCATGTTTCTTATGAATAACCAGGACATGACCAGGAGCTGAAGGAGTTAGTTCCATAAAAGCAATCGTGTCATTATCTTCATAGACTGATGTCGAAGGAATTTCTTTTTTGACGATTTTACAAAAGACGCAGTTTTCCATATTAAATCTTCTCGAGTACTTTAATTATATCAGTCAGACTCAATTTGGTCGGAACCATTTTGGGATTCTTTGGTGTGCCATTAAGAAGCATTTTCTTTGAGACGTGGAGAAACCAGGTCGCATCCGGATCAATCTTTTTAAATTGTTCATAAGCAAGCGTCAGGTTAACTCCTTTATCATCCCCATTTGCCGGTAAAGTTTTGATACGTACATATCCTTTGCGTGGATCTTTTCGCACAACAAGAACATAGCCCATCTTTTGAGCTAGTTTCAAAACAGTGTCATTAAGCGTCTCAAATCCCATTGCCTTACCGTAACGGGTCTCGAACGCAATACCTTTTTCATTAATTTCTTTCTCAGCCCAAATTCGATTTTCAAATGTCGCCGTCAATGCATTGAGACAATCAATACCAAACGTCACATACGTCGGGTCTTGGTTTTGTTTGATTTGTTTGTAACCTTCGAGTAATCCGAGTAATGAAAACTCATGATAATCCGCATCAGCATCAGCCCAATACACTTCCTGGAAATGATCAGTAGAAACAACAATTTTGACCACACGAGAAACAGCTTCTTCATGTTCTTTGGTTAACGTATCCGTTGCCTTCGTAAGCTGTGCTCTGACATAATCCCATGTGAGAGACGCTGCAGATAATGTGGTGTCGTACGTTTGATGATGATCAAGTGGGCCCATGCCTGTGTCGACATGAATTATTTCATCATCCCCCATTTTCTCAATAGGATCTTCGTCATGCTTTTGCACACGAACTTCCTGCCCTTTATATCGCTGTCCCGCAGGAACGAAAACAATCTGCGCTTCTTGCCAGCCAGCGAGATATTTTTTGATAAGCCAAACTGAAGTAATTGCATCCCAATCTGGAGACATGTGTGTAACAATGATTTTCATCTGAATTAGTATACCATACTCTTGACAAAAATCTCCAAATCCTTGATGATTAATTTATGGATCCAAAATCCCTCAATACAATCGATCCCAAACTCCGCGAAACATATGAACGAGTCATGGGAACAACCGCGCCCACTCCAGAAGTAACAACCGCGCCACCAGCACAAACACCCGTTACTCCTACTCCGATGGACTCGAGGCCAGCTCCCGCTGCTCCTGAACCTCCACCAATGCCTCCCACACCAGACATGACATCGATGAATATTCCAAGCGGGGTACCGGAGACACCACAAGAATCACCCAACCAAACTAATCAACCAGAGTATCAAAAGGACAATCTCCAATTTCAAGCATCCATCCAATCACCGTTTGGCACATCATTCTCCTCAACCACACCTGCCGAACCGGCACCAGCGGCTACACCAAAATCTGCATCTTCCACGATTAGGATTCTCTATATTGTCGGCGCTATAGCGTTTTTCATCGCTTATACATTCTTCTGGATTAAAATTTTCGGCCTGCCCACACCGTTCTAAGAGGAAATTTTATTTAAACCGCGTGAGGACTTCTTCAAGTGAAATCAATTCAGATTCTTTTTCAGTTCGTTTCTTCCATTCAATCTTGTCTTCCGTTTTAGGACTCACAACCAATCGGACTGGCATTCCAATTAAATCCGCATCAGCAAACTTTTGTCCTGCAGAAATATCTTCTCGATCATCATACAAGACTTCAATACCAGCATCTTGCAAACTTTTATAAAGCATCTCTGCTTTCTTTTTGATCTCTTCATCCTGAGTGCGAATACCGACTAAATGGACATCAAATGGCGCGACAACTTTTGGCCAGATGATTCCTTTATCATCATGATATTTCTCAACAATCGTCGCGAGTGTTCGAGCTAATCCTATTCCATAACATCCCATGTAAAAAGGAATCTCTTTCCCCTCTTTATCGGTAAAAGTAGCATTATGCATTTTCTTTGAATAATGATAACCAAGTTGGAAGATATTACCAACCTCCACCCCACGATGGGTCACATAGGTTTCTCCCGTTTCAGGATAAATATCTCCATCTTTCGTCTCTTTGAAGTCATAAAATTTCTCTGGCTCAGGCAAATCTTGTCCAAAGTTCACGTTGATATTGTGGTAATGCGTACGATTAGCACCCATTTCAAAATTTACTCGTCCCTTCATCGAGTCATCCATATAGACTTTAACCGATTTAGGCAAATTAAGAATACCTGCATAACCAACTTCAGCACCGGTTAATTCTTTTATTTTCTCAGGAGTAATGAGAGTGAGACTCATACAGCCAATAAACCGCTTAAGCTTTGTTTCATCAATATCATATTCTCCTCTCAACGCAGCAGCAATGACCTGACCCTTTTCTGTTTCAAAAAGAATTGTCTTTGTCGTTACTTCTACAGGAATTTTTAGAAACTTTGCGAGAGCTTCAACACCAATAATTCCCTCTCCTTTAACTTCTTCCATTGGACGTTGCTTTTCACCTTTCTGATCAAAATATGGTGCTTGTGTTGGAGCAATTTCTTTATTGAAGTAGAGATTTTTGGAAGGCACATGGAAGATAGTATCTTCACCAGCATCACAGATTACCTGAAATTCATGTGCGTAATCTCCACCGATATCACCATTATCCGCGGCAACGATAAGTGTATCCAGACCCAAACGACTAAAGATTCTCGAATAGGTATCACGCATGTTTTCATATTCTTTAACGAAATCTTTTTCATCCGCATGAAATGAATAAGCATCTTTCATGATAAATTCTCGGACACGAAGTAATCCTCCACGGGCACGAAGTTCATCCCTAAATTTCTGTCCAAACTGATACAAATTAAATGGCAAATCTTTATAGCTAATCTGGAACTTGCGAACAACATCAACAAACATTTCTTCCGCTGTTCCACCCAAAACAAATTCATTGTTTCGTCGATCAGTTATACCAATCAAACCAAAACCAGTTGCTTTATCACGATTTGTTTCCTCCCACAAAGATTTAGGATGCAATACTGGTGTTACCATTTCCTGCGCACCTGCAGCATCCATTTCTTCTTTGATGATTTGTTGCACATTACGCAAAACACGCAAACCTAGGGGTAAAAAATAATATCTACCAGAGGTGCTTTCTCGGATAAATCCACCTTGATACAAAAATTTATGTGATGCGACAGTTGCATCTTTAGGTAATTCTTTAAGAGTTTTTCCAAATAATTGTGAATATCGCATAAAAAAACCTCATCACTATCCCCAATTACAAACGTAATTAGAGACAAGGACGAGGGATGCTCGTGGTACCACCTTGTTTCTCCCGAGTACCGGGACTCATTATCTTTGACGGTTTTGTCTCCGTAGTGTTTCGTAATAAAACTTATCACTCAGCTCGTCTGATAGGAAGTCAGACTCATAACGCTTTCTGAAATGAGTATAGAAGAGACGGATAGAATTGTCAACAAAGCATTTGAGCAATTGTTTTTTAATAAGATGATTTTGAAGTGTCTTTTTTAGAACTAGATAAAACACGTACAACAACTGTAGAATCATCAGTATTGCTATTAACTCTAATAGGTAAATCTTTCCAATTAGTTGCGGTATAGGACGCAGTCAATGATTCTTTTTGTGTTGGGATATTTGTTGAACCTAATTTAATATTTTTCATATTATTTCTCCCCAGTAATCTTTTTTTTCTGGACATACTGTAAACCATCTCTTCTTGTAATAATAGCAACATCTATTGCTCCTCCGCAACCCCGAAGTCCCGCAATCAACTTCTGTGTATCAATTGTATTTCGGATCAAGAGTATAGCTAAATCAACACAATCTTGCAATGCCATAGCATTTATAGGCAACTGCATACCGTACTTAGGAATTAAAGCGTCTAGCTTTTTCTTTTGATCACTTGTAAGATTCAAATCGGTTTTAATTTCTTCTAGGAAACTCGTATCAATTCCCTGAATCATTCGATCCACAAGATCTCTCTGCCCTCCCCACGTAATATTAAAAGAATCATTATCAATGATAGTTCTTGGCTGCGGATTATGCGGAATAAGAACTTCACAAATCTTGCCATAAGGTTCATTTTCATCAAATCCCGCTATTTCAAAAACCATTGGTGTACCATTGTACGGATTAGGAATATTCTTCTGAGCAGACCACTGCTGCATATAAAAATCACTAAACTTTTTAGCAAATTCTTCAACAGGTAATCTTTTTTTCGGCAATTGTGCCTCAAACTCGGGCAAGAAACTATGAGCAGTCCTTTGCCCTATGGTTGCTAAGCCATAAGTTATTGCGCCAATGTAATTATGAGGCTCCTTAAATGACAGTAATTTCGTAGCATTATCGTAATGAATATTTGTTGCAGTCGGTGTTCCAATATTAATAG
>Ga0307500_10000637_pt1 | contig 11306 bp, 9 predicted proteins | sample 14_S_MG_FD_201362 | JGI IMG/M metagenome (GOLD analysis project Ga0307500, IMG submission 201362) | Soil microbial communities from Populus trichocarpa stands in riparian zone in the Pacific Northwest, United States - 14_S | ecosystem: Environmental > Terrestrial > Soil > Riparian zone > Trees...
GACGAAGACCGCGTCGGCCGGCGTCACCGGCGCACCGTCCAGGAACACCTCGAGCCGGCCGCCGGGGGCGTACCGCATGTCGACCAGCTCCGGGCTGCACGTCTCGACCACGCAGCCGAGCTCGCCGCCGACCCGGCGGTAGCCGGACCAGAAGTTCGCCTCGTCCGCGCGGTTCTCCCGGATCGTGCCGCGGTCGGGGAACAGCCAGACTATCCGCACCGGGGCAGCGCCCGCGGTCGCCTCAGAAGTTGTCATAGCGGCGGGCCGTCGCGGCGCCGACGGCGGCCTCGTCGTCCCGGACCCGGGAGCGCATCAGCATGATCTCCTTCTCCACGTCGTCGGCACCGCAGACGTTCGGCGCGCCGTGCAGGTACAGCGACAGCGCCGCGGACTTGAAGTCGCAGAACAGCCCGGACTCGTGCACCGGGCAGCCGCGGCAGTCGAAGGCGTCGTAGTTGGACCCGGCGGTGGCCTGGCGGATCCGGGCCCAGATGTCGGCGAAGTCGTCGCGCCCGAGCACGCCGCCGGGGTAGAGCTTCTCGCCGGCGTAGAAGTTGTCCGGGTAGACCACTCCGTCGGCGGCCACGTAGACGTAGAAGTTGCCCTGGTAGTTCAGCCCGGTCGCGGTCATCAGCGTTTCCTCGAACCCGTAGTAGTTCGGGTTGCTGTACTCCCGCGCACCGCCGAAGTTCTCGTCGTACAGCTGCGGCAGCAGCCGCTCGTAGCGCAGCTTCGCCGCCAGGAAGCGCCGGTAGCCGTCCAGGTCGTCGCGGCGCAGCCGGAGCATGGCCGCGTTCTCCCTGGCCCGGCCGACGGTCTGCACATCCAGCACGGTGACGATGACCCGGTGCCGTTCGGCCCAGGCGTACAGCTCGGGCAGCTCGGCCAGGTTCACCCGGTTCACCACGGTGCTGCCGATGACCGGGAAGCCGCTCTCCCGCAGCGCCAGGATCCGGGCCGTGACCTGCTCGAAGGTCTGCCGGCCGCGGAGCAGGTGGTGCGCGGCGAGCCCGTCGACGCTGATCACGAACGTGGTCTGCGGCGGGATGCGGCGCAGCACCGAAGTGGACAGTCCGCTGCCGTTGGAGATCACGTTGTAGTCCAGCCCGGTCTCGGCCACGCCGGTGACCAGCTCCGGGAAGTCCGGGCGCAGCGTGACCTCGCCGCCGGTGAGGAACGTGAACAGCACGCCGGCGTCGGCCAGCAGTTGCGCGTTCTGCAGCACCCGCCGGGTCGGCAGCTCGCCGTCCCGGGCGGTGCCGGCGGAGATGTAGCAGTGCTGGCAGGTCAGGTTGCAGGCCAGGGTCAGCTCGATGCCGGCGGTGATCGGCCCGCTGAGGCGGCCGAGGTCGGCCGGCACGGCCACCCGGTGCGCCGCCACCTCGCCGGTCGGCAGGCCCTGGACGTCCCGGTCGTAGACGTCGATCGTGCCGTCCGGCAGGGCGACGATCCAGCCGAAGTCCTCCCGTCGGGAGCGGGCCCGGAACATCGGCCGCTACCTGACCGGCTCGGCGACGGCGGCGATCACCGTGTAGCAGTCCATGTGGGTCAGCCGGGAGACGCTGGCGGTGCGCTCCAGCGTGACCGCGAGCTGCCCGCGCAGCTCCGGGCCGATCCGGTCCACAATGGACCGCAGCTCGTCGGTCAGCGCACCGAACCGGTCGGCGCTGATCGCCCGCTGGACGAACTCGCAGTCCCGGTGCACCGCCCAGTGCGGCACGCCGTCGACCAGCTCCAGGCTGAGCGGGTAGAGGTGGCAGGTCAGCGGGCGGGCCGCGTGCACGGTGCAGCGCCCGTCCTGGCCGCGGTACGGGCAGGTCGGGCCGGCGGCGCCGAGCACCAGCCGACCGGCCGCGTCCCGGGGGAAGGTGTCCAGGTAGATCGGGCCGGAGTCGCCGTTCAGCTGGACCAGCTGCAGGCCGGCCGCGAGCAGCTCGTCCTCCTCGGCGGGCACCACCCACGGGTAGCCCTGGCAGTCCGGGAACGCGCACGAGCGGCAGCTCGCCGAGATGTCCGCGAAGACCAGCCCCGCGGCCTGCTTCAGCGCGCCGATCGTGTTGATCTGACCCATCAGGTGGTCCCGCCTCCGGTTCCGGGCGCGGGCGAGCCGCGCGTACGTCGTTGCCGCCGGTGCGGGCGCGGGCCGGGTCCCCCGCCGCACCCGCACCCGCACCGGCCCGGCGTCAGCCGGTGGGCTGCGCGATCGCCTGCTTCGGGACGTCGGTCTTGCCGTCCTTGGTCTTGACGGTGATCGCCTCGATCTTGTTCTCGTCCTGGACCGTCTTGCACTTGCTCATGCCCTCACCTCCTTCCGGTCGACAGGGCCGGCGGCTGGAGCACGCCGGGCGGCCGGTAGTCCAGCCCGACGCAGGGCTGCGGGCTGTCGAGGACCAGCACGTACGAGCCGCGGGCGACCATCTCGTACCGGCAGGTGCAGCCGGTCAGCGTGGCCCGGCCGACCTGCGCCATCAGCGCCAGGTCCGCGTCCCACCGGCCGGTGAGCTGACCGCAGAGGTTGCGCGGCCGGAACTGGGCGACCTCGCTGCAGACGTAGCAGCGTCCCTCCGCGGTGACGTACAGGGAGCGGCCGTCGACCCAGCAGGAGCTGTCCACGCCGAGGGCCGTGCCGGCGCCCGGCCAGCCGGCGCTGGCCTCGACGAACCACTCCCGCAGCCGGCCCCGGTCGGCGGCGGTCAGGCTGAGCGACGGCCAGTGCTCCCGGGCCCGGCCGCCCCGGACCACCTCCGCGAAGGTCAGCCGGGACACCTCGTGGGCGGCGGCCAGGTCGGCGACGCCGGCCAGCGCGGGCAGGTTGCGGCGGGTCACCGTGCAGGCCAGCGACACCCGCACGCCCGCCTCGGTGAGCCGGCGCAGCGCCGTGGACGCCACCGCGAAGCTGCCCTCGCCGCGGATCTCATCGTGCCGGGCGGGGTCGCCGCCGTCGAAGCTGAGCACGACCTCCGGGCCGGTGCCGGCCAGCGCCGCCAGCATCCGGTCGTCCAGCCCGCTGCCGGAGGTGAACAGCGACACGGCCAGCCCGCCCTCGACCGCCGCCCGGAGCAGGACGGCGAAGTCGGGCCGGCCCAGCGGCTCGCCGCCGGAGAAGCAGACGCCGTCGTAGCCGGCGGCGGCCAGCACCGCCAGCAGGTGCAGCATCTGGTCGGTCGCCAGCTCGCGCCGGCGCGGCAGCCCGGACGCGGGCAGGCAGGTCGTACAGCGCCAGGGGCACGCGTTGGTGACCTCGACGCCGGCGGTCGCCACCGGGGTCAGACCAGGACGTCGATCGCGCCGGCCTGCTCCAGGCGGGAGACGAACAGCCGCAGCTCCGGCTCCTCCACCCACGGCTCGTAGGCGGCGACGAACGCGTGCTCGTCGATGACGCCACCGGTCTCCATGATCGTCTCGAGCATCCGCTGCTCGTTGGCGGTGATCCGGACGGTCTGGTAGCGGGTCTTGAAGAAGATGTCGCCCCACTCGGCATACAGGTCGGTCACCGCGAGGTAGCGGTTCGGGGTGAACCGGCGGTAGCCGGCCGGCACATCGGCGACCAGCCGCTGGGTGAACCCGTCCGCCGCGGACAGCTTCAGCTTCACCTCCGGGCTGAGCCCGCGCACCACCCGGTCGATGCACAGCTCCCCGCTGGAGCAGCCCTCGTCGACCTTGCAGCCGCCGCCGCAGTCGTGCAGCACCGGGCAGGACGCGCAGGGCTCCTCCACCCAGCTGAGATTCCGGAAGACCTGGTCGAACAGCGGATCGGTCCAGATCTCCCGCAGCGACCGGTCCAGCACGTTGCCCAGCCGCATCTTCGACTGGTTGCACATCCGCATGTCGCCGGTGTTGGTGATGGCGCAGAAGTACGTCCCGACGCCGCAGTTCTGGAACATGTGCCGGACGATGAGCCGCTCGTCGAAGCAGTACGGCAGGGCGGTGCCGATGCCGACGCTGCCGCGGAACGGGAAGTCGTCGTGGGCGCCGACGATCTGGCCGACCGCGACCTTCAGCTCCGCGATCGACGGCTGCATGTGCATCCCCGCGTCGTGCGAGTTCGCCTCGCCGATGCCGCCCGGCTCGTAGATGTCGTAGTAGATCGACTCGGCGCCGATGTCGTTCGCCAGTTCGGCGATCTTGTACATCTGGTCGTGGTTGCGGCCCATCACCACCGGCACGATGCGGACGTCGTGGCCGTCCTCGACGTACTGGCGGGCCGCCGCGACCGAGCGCTTGAACGAGCCGGGCTTGCGGGTGATGCTGTCGTGGGTCTCCGGGTCGGCGCCGTGCAGGGAGACGCCGAAGCAGGACAGCCGGTTGGTGAACTGCTTCAGGTGGATCTGCCCGTTGGTCACGATCGTCACCGAGCTGCCGTGGTCGGACAGGTATTCGACCATGTCGGAGAGCTCGGCGGCGGAATAGCCGTAGGTCGGCTCACCGCCGATGAGATATGTGTGCGGAATTCGCTGCTCGGCCACCCGCCGGACTATGTCCCAGACCAGTTCCTTGTCCCGGTGCGAGACCTTCGTGCGGGTGGGGTTGTAACACATGATGCAGTCTTCCATGCAGGCATAAGTGATCTCGATATGGGCCAGCGTGGGAATGCAGAAAAGCGGCTTGATCGTGACGTCCCGGGTGGGCCCGGTCCGGGTGATGACATAGGGATCGACCATCCCGTAGTCCGGGGAGGTGCCGCAGCCCTTGCCGGCTGTGCCGCCCGCCTTCGTAGTGCTGAGCAGGGGCAGCATGGTGCGGTGCTGGACGTCCGTCACGTATCTCATCTCCCATGGTTGCGTGGGCCGGTACGACCGGGCCCGGACCGCCCCGCCGACCGCGGCCGGGGCGGCTGTTTCGGCACCGGACCCGGCACGGCCCGGCCGAAGAGCGCGAGTACCGCCGCCCGGTCGTCCGCGGGCGACACCTTGTTCCGCCACAGCTGGCCGCAGTCGACGCAGCGCTGCACGACGACCATTTCGTCACCTTCACTCAGCGCCGCGACGGGCTCCATCAGGGCGTGACAGGTGGCCGCGCGATCCCCCGGGTAGACATCCACGTGCCGGGACCACAAACACCGCGGGCAATGGTTCGTATAGCCGGTGCCCCGAACCTCCGCCGCGCAATGCAGGCAGGTGAAGTCCTCGCGAACCCTGGTGAAGCGCGCGCCCACAACCGATCCTCTCCCAGCGATCCTCTCCCCGCCCACCAATGCCCGGGGCCAAATCTACGGTGGCAATCTCGGCAGACCTGGATGTTGACCGTCATGAGTACCATTTCCCAATCGTCCCTTTTGCGGGTCCGGCCGGTGTGCTATCAATTGCTTGCCCACGCCCACGGCTTAGTTATGCAAGGTCTCCGTCCGGTTATGCGAAGTGATGGCGAGCGGATTGACACGGGCATTGCTCTCTGATTGCGGTTTCCGGCTGCTCTGGGGCGGCCAGTTCGTCAGCGACATCGGTACCGCCGCCACGGCGGTTGCCCTGCCGTTGCTGGCCGTCGTCACGCTCGGGGCGACCCCGCTGCAGGCCGGGCTGCTGGTCGGGTGCGAGGGCGCGCCGATGCTGCTGTCGCTGCCGCTGGCGGCCCGGATCGATGCCCGGCCGAAACAGCCGGTCATGATCGGCTGCGACCTCGGCCGGGCCGCCGTGCTGCTCTCGGTCCCGGCCGCCGCGGCGCTCGGGCTGCTGTCGATGACCCAGCTCTACCTGGCAGCCGTCCTGATCGGGGTGCTGAGCGCCGGGTTCGCGCTGGCCAGCCAGGCGTTCCTGCCCGACCTGGTGCCGGCCGAGGGGTTGCTGGCGGCGAACGCCCGGCTGGAGGCCGGCGGCTGGGTGGCGACCGTCGGCGGGCCGCCGGCCAGCGGGCTGCTCACCCAGGCCGTCGGGCCGGTGGCCGCGTTCGTCGTGGACGCCGCCTCCTACCTGGCGAGCGCGGCGACCGTGCGGGCGATCCGGGTCCGGGAGCTGGCCCGGCCGGCCGGCCGGGCGGCGCGCGCGCCGGTGCGGGCGGGCTTCCGGTTCCTGGCCGGGCACCGCCCGCTGCGCCGGCTGATCGCGGCGAACGTGCTGGCCAACTGGGCGCTGCTGCTGTGCCTGCCAGTCGAGACGCTGTTCCTGCTGCGCGGCCTGCACGCCACGGCGGTCCAGTTCGGGCTGCTGATCGGGCTGCCCTGCCTGGCCGGGCTGGCCGGCGCGGCGCTGGTGTCGCGTTGGTCGCCGGCCCGGCTCGAGCCGGTGCTGCGGCGGGCCGGGTGGGGGCGGGGTGCCTTCCAGCTGGCGTTCGCCTTCGCCCGGCCCGGCGTCCTCGGGCTGGCGCTGGCCGGGGCCTGCTCGGCCGGCGTGATCTTCTTCGCCGCCATCTACAACACCGCGCAGGTGACGTACCGGCAGCAGCTGTGCCCGCCGGCCATGCGGGCCAGGGTGCACGCGGTGTCCGCGACGCTGGTCGGGGCGGCCCGGATGCTCGCCCCGGTCGCCGGCGGCGCGCTGGCCACCTGGCTGGGGCTGCGGGCGGCCCTGGTGATCGGCGGGGTACTGCTGCTGGCCACCCCGCTGCTGTTCACCGACCGGGCCGCCGCCCGGGGTGACGACCGGGGTGGCGACCGGCCGGACGCGGCGGTGGAGCCCAGCGGCGGCGGTACGACGATCGGGCGGGGGGTGTCATGACGGCGTATCTGGGCGGGCCGGTTGCCGGCACGGTGCAGCACAGCGCGGGCGCCGTGCAGGCCGCCTCGATCGCTGACCTGGTGACCGCGCCGCTGCCGACGCTGCCGAGGGCGGCGGCCCGGTGGTCGGCCCGGTCGGTGTTGACCGCCGACCTGTGCGGCCGCCGGCAGGCGTACAGCTGGGAGCCCGGCGCGCGGCCCGAGCTGCGCCGGGTGACCAACCACCCGACGCCGGTGCTGGCCGCGCAGCCGGACGCCTGCGGCAGCTGGATCTGGTGGTTCGCCAGCCCGGACGGCGGCGAGCCGGGCCGGTGGCGCCGGCAGCCGTTCGCCGGCGGTCCGGACGAGGACCCGGCGGCCGAGCTGCCCGGCGGCTGGCCGGCCGGCCTTGCCCTGCCCAGCTGCCGGACCGCGTTCGCCGGCTTCGTCCTGCCGGCCGGCGGCAGCGCCGTGCACCGGTGGGACGCCGGTCGGGGCAGCACCTGCATCTACACCAGCGGCGAGCCGGCCAGCGTGCTCGGTGCGAGCGCCGACGGCCGGTTCGTCGCGCTGGAGCACTCCGAAGGCGGCAGCCTGCGGGAGAGCGGGCTGAAGGTGGTCACCGCCACCGGTGAGCCGGTGCTGACCGCGCCGGCCGAGGCCGCCGAGATGCGGTTCGGCGGGTTCAGCCCGGTCCCCGGTGACGGCCGGCTGCTGCTGGGCACGGTCGTGGCCGGGCGGTGGCGGGTGGCGATCCGGGATCTGACCGGCGGCGTCGAGGTACCGGACATCCCGCTGGCCGGCGACCTGGTGGCGAGCTGGTTCCCGACCGGACGGGCGCTGCTTGTCCTGCACTCGCTCGGCGGCACCCGCACGCTGCACCGGTGCTGCCTGGACACCGGCGCCTGCGAGCGACTGGGTCCCCGGTCCGGGACGGTCGCCGACGCGGAGGTGCGCGCCGACGGCACGGTGGTCTCGTTGTGGTCCAGCTCGCAGGACCCGTGGCGGATCCGGGTGATCGAGCCGGGCCGGCCCGGCCCGCCGGCATCGCCGCGGCCGGCGGTGCCGGCGACCACCCGCGAGGTCGAGGTGCCGGGGCCGGCCGGGCCGATCCACACGCTGGTCACCACCCCGACCGGCGGCGGCTCCGCCGACGGTGACTCCGGCGGCGGTCCGGCGGGACGGCGGCCGTGCCTGGTGATGCTGCATGGCGGCCCGCACATCCAGGACTACGACGCCTACTCGCCCCGGCTGGCCGGGTGGGCCCGGTTGGGCGTCACGGTCGTGCGGGTGAACTTCCGCGGTTCCTCCGGGTTCGGCATGTCGTGGCGGGACGCGATCATCGGGCGGGTCGGCCTCACCGAGCTGGAGGACGTGGCGGCGGTGCGCCACTGGCTGGTGGCCGCTGGCATCGCCGACCCGGCGCGGCTGGTGCTCTCCGGGGCGTCCTGGGGTGGCTACCTGACGTTGCTCGCGCTGGGCCGCTACCCGCGGGCGTGGTGCGCGGGGGTCGCCCACCAGCCCGTCGCCGACCTGGTGGCCTGCTACGAGCGGTCGATGGACGACGTCAAGTCCTACGAGCGCGGCCTGCACGGCGGTTCGCCGGCCGAGGTCCCGGAGCGCTACCGCCGGTCCTCGCCGATCACCTACGTGGCACGCGTGCGGCGGCCACTGCTGATCACCGCGGCGCGGGACGACGCGGTCTGCCCGCCGGACCAGATCGCCGGCTACGTGTCGGCGCTGCGGAGCCGGCACGCCGCGGTGGACTACGTCGTGCACGCCGGCGGGCACGGCGACCCGGAGCCCCGACTGCGGGCCGAGCTGATGGCCCGAGAGATCGACTTCGTCCGGCGCTGCCTGCCCGGACGCTGATCCCCAGGACGCTGCTGCCCGGGACGCTGCTGCCCCGGACACCGATGCCCCGGACACCGACCGAGACACCGAGACGAGACACCGACAGGGGAGGGACCGTGCGCTGCGACGTCACATCCGCGGAGATCGCGTCGTACCGGGACAACGGCTTCGTGGTCCTGGAGCGCTTCCTGGACGACGGCGAGGTGAGGCTGTGGCGGGACGCCGTCGAGGGCGCGGTCCGGGCCCGGGAGGCGGACCCCGGGTTGCTGCCGTCGATCAACCAGGAGCGGTGGCCGGACGAGTACGGCTTCCGGCAGCACATGAACCTGTGGGAGACCGACCCGGAGATGCGCGAGCTGCTGTTCGCGCCGGAGATCGCCCGGGTCGCGGCGCACCTGTCCGGGGCGACCGAGCTGCGGGTCTGGTACGACCAGAGCTTCATCAAGAAGGGCTGGGGGTTCCCCACGCCGCTGCACCAGGACAACCCGTGGTGGTCGTTCTCCACGACCGACGCGATCACGATGTGGCTGGCGCTGGACGACGTGGACGAGCGCAACGGCGCGCTGGTCTACCTGCCCGGCAGCCACCGCGAGCTGAGCTGGCAGCAGTGTGCCGGGGAAGGGCTGGGGGACGTCATCGAGCTGGCGCCGAGCTGGGCCGGCATCACCCCGGTGTGCTGCCCGGTCCCGGCCGGCTCGGTGATCTGGCACAACGGGCTGACCGTGCACGGCTCCGGGGCCAACATGTCGCACGCCGAGCGGCGCGCGCTGAACTTCGCGCTGATGCCGAGCCCGGCCAGGTTCAACGGCGTCCGCAACATCCTGCCGGACGAGGTGTTCCACCGGTACCGGGTCGGCGACCTGCTGGCCGACGACGCCCTCAACCCCAGGATCTTCCCGCCGCGGGACGCCGTGATCGGACCGGGCGGCAGCGGCAACGCCCCGGACGAGATCAACGACTCACGGCCACGAGTAGCGGCGGTACCAGTGCCTCGCCCGGAAACGTTGAGGTCGTAGCCGTGCCGGTCGCCGGGCGTGCGACGGCCCGGACCACGTAGCCAACGTTTCGGGGGCCCCGCCACGACGCGGTGGCCCGGCTGCCGACGGGCCGGCTGATCCGTAAGCCGCCCGGCCTACCCTCATTTGGGGGTGGCCGAAGGCAGCCGAGCTGCTGACAGGTGAGCGCGGATCGCGGCGGTGCTGACCCGCGGCTCCTCGGTCTGGTTGACACCGAGCGCGGTGAGGATCGCCAGGGCCTGGTTCCAGTGCTGCCGGGCCTGATCGTGGTGGTCGAGGGCGTGCTCGGCGTGGGCCAGGCCGTCGTGCGCCCGGGCCTGGTCGGCGGCCTGCGCCAGTTCCTCGGCGATCCGCAGTGCCTGCTCGTGCCGGGCCAGGGCGCTGCCCTGCTCACCGGCGGCGTGATGCAGCCGGCCGAGGCCGTGCAGCGCCTCGAACTCGAAGTTGCGGTCGCCGATCTGCCGCGCCAGTTCCAGGCACTGCTCGAAGTAGGCGGTGGCCGGTCCGCCCCGGCCCTGTGCCTGGATGGTCCAGCCGAGGCCGTTCAGCGCCGTCAGCTCCCCCTCGCGGTCGCCGATCTCGCGGGCGACGCCCAGCAGCTGCCCGAACAGGTCGGCGGCCTCGTCCCGGCCCTGCATCCGGTGGATCCAGGCGAGCCCGGTCAGGACCGACAGCTCGCCCTGCCGGTCGCCGATCTCGCGGACCAGCCGCAGGCTCTGCCGGTACTGGTCGGTGGCCTGCTCGTACCGGCCCTGCAGGCGACTCACGCTGCCCAGGCCGTTCAGCGCGGTGAGCTCACCGGTGCGGTAGCCGGTGGCCCGGGCGATCTGCAGGGCTCGCCGGTAGCTGGCGGTGGCCTGGCCGTAGCTGCCCTGCATGCGGTGGATCGTGCCCAGGCCCAGCAGCGCGTCGAGCTCGCCGATGCCGTTGCCGGTGGTGCGGGCGATCCGCAGCGCCTGCCGGTAGCTGTCGGTGGCCGGCTCGTAGCGGCCCTGCAGCATGCTGACGTGGCCGAGGCCGACCAGCGCGGTCAGCTCGCCGGACCGGTGACCGGTCGACCGGGCGATCCGCAGCGCCTGCTCGAAGCGGTCGGCGGCCGGCTCGTACCGGCCGCGCAGCCGGTGGATGTCGCCGATGCCGTTCAGACCGGTCAGCTCACCGATCCGGTTGCCGGTGGCCCCGGCGGCGGCGATCGCGTGCCGGTGCAGGGTGATGGCGTACTCGTGGTCGGCCCGGGTACGCAGGTGGCGGTGCAGGGTGGCGGACAGGTGCACGGTGTGGTCGGGCCAGCCGTGGGTGGCGGCGTGGGTGGCGGCGGCGAGCAGGTTGTGCAGTTCCGCGTCCAGCCAGGCCCCGGCCTCGGCGGGGTTGCGCAGGGCGGGCGTCGGGAGGTCGGGTCGGGGCCACCGCGGTCGCTGGTCGGCGTCGTACCGGTACGCCAGGTCCATGGCGAGCGATGCGGTGTGGGCGTAGTGGTCGAACAGCCGGGTCAGGGCGGCCCGCCGGTCCGGCTCGGGTTCCGCTCCGGCGACGCCGGCGATGCCGGCGTGCGCCCGGGTCAGGTCGTGGAACCGGTAGCGGCCCGGGCTGGGCTCGGCGAGCAGGTGGATGTCGAGCAGCTCGTCGAGCAGCCGGGTCGCCCCCGGCACGGTGGTCTCGGCCAGGGCCGCGGCCGCGTAGGTGTCGATGTCCGTCCCGGGGTGCGAGCCGAGCAACTGGTACAGCCGCCGCTGGTCCGCGGCGAGGTCCCGATAGGACATGTCGAGGGCGGCGGTGACGCTGCGTCGCCCGGCGTCCAGTTCGGCGAG
>Ga0307500_10000639_pt1 | contig 11291 bp, 9 predicted proteins | sample 14_S_MG_FD_201362 | JGI IMG/M metagenome (GOLD analysis project Ga0307500, IMG submission 201362) | Soil microbial communities from Populus trichocarpa stands in riparian zone in the Pacific Northwest, United States - 14_S | ecosystem: Environmental > Terrestrial > Soil > Riparian zone > Trees...
ACAGAAGCCGGCGCCCGTCGCGGTGATCGCTCCGCCACCCTCGGCGCCTGCCGCCGCGCCGGCCGCAGCGGCCGTTGTCCCGGCCGCCGCCGTGGCTGCCGTAGCGGCGGCCCCGCAGAACAAGCCGATGCGCACGGTGACGATCGGCGGCGACGCGTTCTTCGACACCAACAAGGCGACCTTCCGGAAGGAAGCGCAGCCCGAGCTCGAGAAGATTTCCGCGAACGTGCGCCGCGTGACCTCCGTCGAGGCCGTCCAGATCACCGGGTATACCGACAACACCGGAGCTGCGGACTACAACCAGAAGCTCTCCGAGCAGCGCGCCGCCACGGTGAAGGACTTCCTGGTGAAGAACGGGGTCGACCCCTCCAAAATCACCATCCTCGGCAAGGGCCAGAGCTCGCCGATCGCCGACAACGCCACCAAAGACGGTCGGGCCAAGAACCGGCGCGTGGAGGTCATGGTCAAGGGCGCCGTGGAAGGCCAGTAGCCGCTCGATTGCATGATTACCCGACCGCGACGTATTGCGTCCGGTCGGCGCTTGCGCCAGTGTGACGACTAGATGATGACTCTGCGGCCGCGCACTCGCTGGATCCTGCTCGGCGTCTCCGCGCTCGTGCTCGCCGGCTATGCGGCTGCCGGGTTCTTTGTCGTGCCGCGCGTGGCGCGCTCGCAGATCGAGAGCTTCGTCGCCGAGACGCTTCATCGCAGGATTTCCATCGGCGACATCCGCTTCAATCCTTTCACGCTCGAAGCGAACATCGCCGAGCTGAAGCTGACCGAGGCCGACGGCGCGCCGCTGCTCGCGTTCGGGCACCTGCGCGTCAATGCCGAGATCGCCTCGCTTTGGCGGCGCGGGGTGGTGCTGAAGGAGCTCGAGCTCGTCGCGCCAGAGGTCGATGTCATCATCGCGCCGGACGGCGGCGTCAACCTGGCGCGGCTCGCGCCGCCGGCCGGGCCGCCGCCGGACAAGCCCAAGGCCGGCGAGCGGCCGTTGCCCGTGCACATCGGCACGCTCTCGATCGTCGACGGCCGCCTCGGCTTCGAGGATCGCACGCACACGCACCCGTTCAGCGCCGCGATCACGCCCATCCGCTTCTCGCTGACCGACTTTCGCACCGACGTGGGTCATCGCAACGCCTACAGTTTCTCCGGCAGGACCCGGGCAGCCGAGCAGCTGGAGTGGAGCGGGAACTTCACGGTGCAGCCCCTCGGGTCGAGCGGCACCTTCAGCCTCGCCGATCTGCGGCTCGCGACACTCGACGCATACCTCGAAGACAGCCTGCCGACGAAGCTCGCCTCCGGCACCGTCCAGCTGCGCGGCAGCTACCAGTTCGATCTGCAGCCGCTGTCGCTCGAGGTCGCGCTGCCGTCGATCAGCGTGCGCGACCTGTCGCTCGCGGAGCGCGGATCGGCGGCGAAGGCGCCCGTGGTGGTGGTGCCGCAGATCGAAGTGCAGAACCTGGCGCTTTCGCTGTCGCGGCGCGACGTCGGCGTGCAGCGGGTGGACGTACGCGGCGCGCACATCGAGGTCGCGCGCGAGCGCGACGGCAGCATCAGCCTGGCGCGCCTCGTCAGGGCATCTCCCCCATCAGAGAAATCATCTGGCGCTGCGTCGCCATGGACCATCCATGCGGACGTCATCGCGCTCGACGGAGCGACGGTGGTGGCCGAGGATCGCACCACCTCGCCGCCGGCGCGCATGCGGCTCACGCCCATCGGAGTCGCGGTCAATGACTGGACCACGGCGCCCAAGGCTCGTCCCAAGGTGGACCTGCGGATCGGAATCGACGGCCGCGGGGTCCTGGCCGTGCGCGGCGACATCGGCCTGGAGCCGCTCAGCGCCGCGCTGGCGATCGATCTGCAGGCGTTCCCGCTGCCAGCGCTCCAGCCTTACCTCGCGCAATCGACGGCGATGACGCTGCATTCCGGCCGGCTGAGCCTCAAGGGCGATGTGGCCTTCACCGCGCCTGCCGACAAGCCGGTCGCGTCAAAATTCGCCGGCGAGGTGAGGATCGACGATGTGCGCACCAGCGATCAGTTGGCGCGCGAGGATTTCGTGAAGTGGCGCTCGCTCGCGATCACCGGCATCCAGTTCCAGCAGCAGCCCGACCGGCTGCGCATCGGGCGCATCGTCGCCCGCCAGCCCTATGCGCGCGTGGTCATCGCGGAGGACGGCGCCGTCAACGTCTCCCAGGTGCTGGCACCGCAAAAGGAAACACCAAGAAAGGAAGTTTCCGAAAAGAAACCTGAAACCCGCGCCTCCAAGCCGTTCCCGGTCGAGATCCGTACGGTCCAGGTCGTCGACGGCTCGGCGAACTTCGCGGATCACTCGATCCAGCCCAACTTCGCCAGCGGAATCGTCGGTCTCAACGGCGAGGTCAGCGGACTGTCGACGGACCCCGGGTCGCGCGCCAAGGTGGCCCTCAGCGGAAGCGTCGACCAGTATTCGCCCGTCGACCTCACCGGCGAGGTCAACCTCCTTTCAGCGGCGGTGTACTCGGACCTCGCCCTCAGCTTCCGCAACATCGAGCTCACCACGTTCAACCCCTACTCCGGCAAATTCGCGGGCTATGCCATCAGCAGGGGCAAGCTCTCGACCGCGATGAAATACCGCGTCGAGGAGCGCAGGCTCGACGCGCAGCACCACATCGTCGTCGACAACCTCGAATTCGGCGACAAGACCGACTCCAAGGACGCCGCGCCCATTCCGATCAAGTTCGGCGTGGCGCTGCTCAAGGACCGCCGCGGCGTGATCGAGCTCGACCTGCCGGTGAGCGGCACGCTCGATGATCCGGAATTCCGTCTCGGGCCGCTCATCTGGAAAGCCGTCGTCGGGCTGCTGTCGAAGATCGTCACCGCGCCGTTCGCGGCGATCGGCGCTATGTTCGGCGGCGGCGACGACCTCGCGTTCGTGGAGTTCGAGCCGGGCTCCGCGGCCCTCACCGAGGAAGCGACCAAGAAGCTAGGCGCGCTCGCGAACGGCCTGGCAGAGCGTCCGCAGGTGCGCCTCAACGTGCCCAATACGATCGCCACCGCGGCCGACAGCGACGTGGTTGCGAAGCAGGCGCTGGCCTCGCTCATTCCGCCGGTGGACACGGCCAAACCCTTCGACGATGTGGCGAAACGCAAGCGCCTCGAGGCATTCGAGACCGTGTATCGCGCGCGGCTGAAGACCATGCCGGTCTATCCGGCGGAGATGCAGGCCGCGAAGGACCCGAACCTCGACGCGCGTCTCGGCTTCGTCCAGTCGGCGCTGCTCGATCATCTCAAGCCTACGCCGGCGGTGCTCGACGCCCTGGGTCAGCAGCGTGCTGCGGCCGTGCGCGACGCGCTGCTCGCGAACAAGGATCTCAGCCCCGAGCGCATCTTCATCGTGGCGAAACCCATGGAAGCCGCGTCAAAGGGTTCGGTGCGCATGGAGATGAAGCTCGAATAATTCTGTCGGCCATTTGCCGACGCACAGGAGGCAACTGCCATGAAACCCGAAGTTACCCGCCCCTCGCACGGATTCTTCGCGGGCGCATTGATCAACGGCCTGCTCGTCGTCGTTCCGTTCTACCTCGCCGTGTTGGTATTGCTCAAGGCGATGCAATCGTTGGTAGGGCTGGTGCGGCCGATCGCTGCGCTGCTCCCTGACTGGATGCCCGCGGAAGACCTCCTGGCGCTCCTGCTGGTGCTGGCCCTGTGCTTTCTGGTCGGCGTCGCTGTCCGAGTGCCCATCGGGCGGGCGGTGCGCGAGCGGATCGAAAAGTCGCTGTTCCAGAGAATCCCTGGCTACGCGGTCTTTCGAGGCCTTGCCCAGCAGTTGTCCGGCGAAAGCCGTGAAAGCGCGTGGCAGCCGGCGCTCGTCGAAATCGAAGACGCCCTCGTTCCCGGCTTCATCATCGAAGAGCTCGACGACGGGCAGCTCACGGTCTTCGTTCCTTCCGTACCCACGCCGCTCGCGGGAGCCGTCGGCCGCTGAAAGTGGAAGTCGTCCCTTCCGGCGGCATGGACGCAGAACCGCGGACGCAGGCCTCCAAGGCATCCGTCGCCATCAAGCACGGCGTCGTCCCGTAGTCTTCTTCTCCCAGCCCGAAGCTGACTCCAGTCTGACTGGCGAGGGTGGACCAAGGTCCAATGGCGGCGCCTGGGCGATCAGCCAGAATTCGCTTGGGAAGGGGATCAACATGAACTGGAAGATTGCAGCGTCAGTTGCAGCATGCCTAACGTTAGGCGCCATCCATCCGGCGACGGCGCAGCACCACCACTGGGGCTACAGCGGCGAAGTTGCGCCGCAGAACTGGGGCAAGCTCGATCCGGAGTTCGCGACGTGCGCGACCGGCAAGAGTCAATCGCCGATCGACGTGGGCAAATCCGAGAAGGGCGAACCGACGCCGGTTAAGCTCGACTACAAGAAGGGCACGACCGACATCCTGAACAACGGCCACACCGTCCAGGTCAACTACCAGCCGGGCAGCTCGCTGACAGTGGACGGCCGCAGCTTCGAGCTGAAGCAGTTCCACTTCCACGCGCCCAGCGAGAACACGTTCAACGGCAAGCACTTTCCGCTGGAAGGCCACCTCGTGCATGCAGACAAGGACGGAAACCTCGCCGTGGTTGCAGTCATGTTCAGCGAAGGCCCGGCCAATCCGTTCATCGCTTCATTGTGGAAGATGATGCCGACCAAGGAAGGCGAGGATAAGGCGCTGGCAGAGCCCCTCAGCGCGCTGCAGATGCTGCCCGCCGAACGTCACTACTACCGGTTCACCGGATCGCTGACGACGCCGCCGTGCTCCGAGGGCGTTCGCTGGCTGGTCATCCGGAAGCCGATGACCGCCTCCAAGGCGCAGATCGATGCGTTCGCCAAGGCCGTGGGCTTCCCCAACAACCGGCCGGTGCAGCCGCTGAACGCGAGGCAAGTGCTCAGCCAGTAGAATCGCTGTCCTGTGCGAATCCTGAGCTGCATCGTGCTGCTCGCCGCGGTACCCGCGTGCGGAATGCTCCACGTCAAGGAGCAGCAGGCGAAGATCGACGCTACCTGCACTATCGGCGGGCAGGTCGAGGCCGAGCGCCGCCAGGCGGCGCCGATCATCGTGGTGCTCGGCCGCCAGGTCGGCGCCGATCCCCAGAAGCGCGAGTCCTGGCAGATCGCCGACCATTTCGTGCTGGAAGGGCCCGGTGCGTGGAGGTTCAGCGTGAGCGCGGGGACCTACGGGGTGGCGGCGTTCCAGGACCTCAACGAGGACCTGAAGCTCCAGCCCGGCGAGCCCTTCCTGCACGTCGACCAGGATCGGATGCTCACCTGCAAGCCGGGCGAGCGGCGCACCGACCTCGCGCTGCGCATCCCCGCCGAGGGGCGCTCGGGCGTCGCCGAGACGATCGACATCTCGGCGCTTCAGGCGCGTTCGTACGGCGAGCAGATCGATCTCTCGCTCAGCCAGGTGACCGTGGTGGGCGATATCGCCAATCTCTCGGATCCGCGCTTCGACGCGGCGGTCGCCGAGGACGGGTTGTGGCGGCCGTTCGATTTCCTGTTCAAGGGCGGCCCCGGCATCTATTTTCTCGGCGCCTACGACAGCACCAAGATCCCGGTGCTCTTCGTGCACGGCATCAACGGCACGCCGCAGAACTTCACCAAGCTGATCGAGCGCCTCGACCGCCGCCGCTTCCAGCCGTGGGTGTACTACTACCCCTCGGGTGCACAGCTTTCGAAGGTGGCGGATCACCTGACGCAGACCATGCGCAAGCTGCAGCTGCAATACGGCTTCACTTCGTTCGCCGTGGTTGCGCACAGCATGGGCGGCCTGGTGTCGCGCGGCTTCCTCCAGCGCTACCGCGAAGGCGGTGGCGGTGGCGCGGCGGTGCCGCTGTTCGTCTCGATCTCCTCGCCCTGGGGCGGGCACAAGGCGGCGGAGACGGGCGTCAAGACCGCGCCCGCGGTCGTGCGGGTGTGGATCGACATGTCGCCCGGCAGCGAGTACCTGAGCTCGCTCTATGCGCGCGATCCGGGGGTGCCGCATTACCTCTTGTTCACGTTCCGCCAGGGCGGCGTATCGCTCGGTGAAGCGAACGACGGCGCCGTGACCGTGGCGAGCCAGCTTCGCGCGGAGGCGCAGCAGGGCGCGGTACGCATCGAAGGCTTCAACGAGACGCACATGAGCGTGCTCGAATCCGTCGCGGTGTCGGAAAGGTTGAACGCCCTGCTGGCTGGGATGCGCTAGTCGTCAGCCTAGAAAGCGCCTCGCCAACGAGTAGAGCAGGAGCAAACGCGTGAGCCACGCTGGCAGGACGCGCGGGACCAGCCCGGCCAGCGCGCCCGCTGCGAGGGTGGCGATGATCGGGTGCACCCGGACCGCGCTTAGAACCCGATCGACCGCGCCGGCCTTCGCGGTGAGCGGGCCGGCGGCGGCGGCGATAGAGGCCCGTTGCGAGGAGCAGCGCGCCACCAGCCCGATGCGGCGGCGCTGCAGCTCGCGCGCCCCGAAGATCACGGCTTGATCGCCTCGTAGTCGCGCCGCAGCTCCGCCAGCGTCGCGCCGAAGGCGCGGCGCTTGGCGCGGGCGAACCGCAGGACAGCAAAGGCGAGCAGCACCGCGGCCAGAAGGAACCCACCGGCGACGAGCGCCGCCGCAAGGAGGCGATATTCGGGCGCCATGGCGACCACGATAGCGAGCGCGGCGAAGGCGATGCCCAGGATGCCGATCATGAGCGCCGCCAGCCCGCCCAGCAGCAGCGTGGCGATGCGCGCGAGCTCCTCGCGCAGCTCGACGCTGAAGAGCTCGAAGCGGGTCTGCCCCAGCGAGATCAGGTCGGCGAGCATGGTGCGCGCCGACTCGAGGACGCCGGCGCTCATTTGCGCGCGAGCAGGATGCCGACGACCAGCCCCACCACCGCCGCGATGCCGACGGCGGCGAGCGGATGGTCGCGCACCTGCGCCTCGAGCTGGAAGCCGGCGCCTTCGAGTCGCGCGCGCGCCTTGCGCAGCGCCTCTTCGGCGCGCCCGCGCAGCTCCTGCATGCGCTCGCCGTCTGCGCCTGTGGCGGCCTTCAGAAGCTCCTCGGCGGCGGCAATGACCTCGCGGTATTCCTCCATCAGCTTGTCGCTCGCGGCGTCCATGCAACCTCCCCATCGATGTGAAACGGTATCGCAATGGTACAGTGTCCGCGACGGGAGAACGGGCGCGGGACGCGGTGAACAAGACCGACGGCTGGGCGAGAACCTCGCAGGTCACGATCGAGGCCGATCTTCCCGCCGGACTTCGCGTGCACGCGTCGCTCGATCCGGCGAGCCCGGTGCTCGCCGATTTCTTCTCCGGCTACGACCGCGCGTTCGTGCTGCCGAACGAGAAGGAAATGCTGGACGGCTTCGAGGAATGCCTCGGCTTGAACCTGGGCGCGAGCTACGAGCGGCTCTCCGGCGAATACGGCGCGTACTGCGAGGTCGTCTTCACCGTCTGCGCCTCCGCAGAGGGTTCACGCCGCGGCGGCGGCAACTTCATCGCCTATCCCGTGGGCCGGGAAGCCCGCACGGTGGCGATGAACCTCAACTATCTCTTCGTCGACCGCGAGTTCCGCGGCGATGGCCTGATGCGACGCATGCTCGGCACGCTGCCGCACATCGTCGCGCGCTTTCTCCGCCCGGCTACGCCCACCGCGGTCGAGCACCTGGTCTTCTTCGAGCAGAACGATCCGCTGCGCGTCACGCCGGAAGACTATGCAACCGACAGCTGCCACGCCGGGCTCGACCAGGTCGATCGGCTCGTGATCTGGGACCGCATGGGCGCGCGGCTCCTGGACTTCGATTACGTGCAGCCCGCGCTCTCGGACGACCAGGCGCCGGACGACACCCTGCTCTATTCGGTGATGGGGGCGCACGGAAACGGGCTCGACGCCTGCGTGCTGGTCGAGCATCTGCGAAAGTTCTTCGGCATCTCGGTGCTCAAGGGCGCGCCGCTCTCGAGCTCGGAAGATGCCGTCACGCAGCTCGCGGCGCTCGGCGCGGCCTGCTCGGAGCGCCGGCCGGTGCCGCTCCTTTCGATCGCGAACGGGCTCGGCGCCCTGCCGTCGGATCGGCCGCCGGTCATGCCGGCCGCGAAAAGCTTCCGGTCCGTGGCGCGGACTGCCGAATTGCGCCGCTAGGAACCGGTCTGGCCGACGTAAGTGTAGTAATTGCTGACCATGAACGGCATGCCGCAGGTGGAGAAATAGCCCGCCACCGGCGTCCAGGCTTCGCCAGCGTTTTTGATATCCGGCACGACAATCGCCTTCTTCAGGTCGGCGTCGGCCTCGCGCTCCAGCCGAGTTTCCAACAAGGTAGCGAGCGGCACGGCGGACGGAAACTGCGGGTCCGATCCGCAGCCGGTGTAGTCCGAGGCGGCGACCAGATAAAACCGGATTCCATCCTCGCAATCGGCTGCATCGAACAGCTCCCTTTGCTCGCGCCAGAGTGAGCGCAAGAGAGCAACAGCGTTGTCGACCAGCATGGCGCGCTGGCGAGCAAAGACCTCCGCGTCGGCGAGGTTCGCGTGTACAAACAGCGGAACGAGGTTGCGCCACAGACGCCGGTTGCGAACGTCGTCGATGTCCTGCTTTGTCTTCGGGGGAAAGTCGGGATAGGGGGCGTTGCGCAGGAGGCGCGGCGGACCGCCCTTTTCCTCCGGACCCTTGCCGACCAGGAACATCATCCACTGGTACGAGGTGAAATAGCTGCGGTTGGCCTTGTCGGTCTTGGCCGCAGATTCGAGCAGCACGGCCACGCTTCCGCTCTTCGGATCGAACAGCGACTTTTGCGTCAGCGCCGGCTTTTTCTTGGGGTCCGCGTCGGCGCACAGCGCCGGCGCCCAGGTCAACCGGCCGGAAAAGTCGACGGGTACGGCCGCGACGCGTTTTTCTTGCAGGCCCGATGCCAGAGCGTCGAGCAGCCCCGCGCTCTGCCGTCCGTCGAAAACCGGCAGCGAGAAGTTTTCGTCACCGTAACCTAGCTGCAGCGCGTGCAATCCATCCCACGCGTAGCACGTGCAGGCCGGAATGCTCGGGCCCCAGATCAACCAGCAGATCCATTGCGCCGTCTGCAGCCGGTCGAACGGCGCCGAGGCGGCGTCTTTGGGACGGCGGCCGAGCGCGCTCAACTTATCTTCCGCGACACGGTCGTAGACATTGAGCACCTTCTGCCAGTCATCTTCCATTTTCGCGAGCAGGCCGGCCAGCAGATGCTGAGGCGCGATGAACGCGGTGCCCTGCACCGTGCACACAGTCTCGATCGCCGATCCCTGCCCCAGCCGCTCGAGCACTTCGAAGTAGCGTCTCCACGCGGGTTCCCGCGATTGCACGCGGGCAAAGAACTTGGGGGACACCTGGATCTTCTCGGACAGCGCGGCGCCTCCGGCTAAACGCTGGAGCGATTCCGCACCTTCCGCGCCGGGGTCCAGCAGGAAGTGCTCGACCACGCGCCGGGCGTGCAGCGTAAGCGCGCCCGCCTCGGCATCTCGCGGAACCTTCCTTTCGAGCACGGCGACCAGCGGCCCCACGTCGGGCTCGCTCTCCGCGGGCTGCGGCTCGGAGTCCGTCGCCAGCGCCGCGCGCAACAGCTCGGTCACGAGCGGGCGCTCCTTTGCCTTGCTGGGGCGCGGGAAGCGCTCCTGGTGCTCGGGCAAGCGTTCGGTGATGGCCTCGTCTTCGTCCAGCTCGAAGTGCCCCCAGTCCGGCGCGAGATAGTATTCGCCGCCCTCGGGATAGCGAGCGATGCGCGGCCAGATCCGCAGGCGCGGTGCTGCATTTCCGTCCCAGTCGACGGCGCCGCCGCTATAGCCGTGGATTCTCTCGACGTTGCCCTTGCCGAAGCGTTCCATGCCGAAGAGCGATGCCGCCTGCGCCAGCCGGACGGGCTTGGCGCCTCCGGAACGGATGCTGGTCTGGTTCGCCTCGTGCATATGCCCGAAGCAATGAAGAAAGAATTGAGTCTGCGGCGCAATATCGGCGGCGAAGTTGACTTCCTTGCGCAGCCACTGGCGCGGATGATGCGTAAGCATGATGGTTGGAGCTTTCCGCCATTCCTGCGGCCAGATCTCGTGCGTCTGCAGCGGGTCGAGGACGAGGCTGCCCATGCGATCGACCGGGGGCTCTTTGGCGATGTCCACGAAAGCGGAGTTCAAGCCGACCATGCCGACGGGCAAGCCGTCCTTGGCGAACAATGCCGCCAGATCGCCGGGCACGCGACCGACTCTGCGCAGGCTGACCGATTTCGGCGGCTTATGCAGTTCCAGCCATTTCGAGTACCAATTGCCGAAGTCCTCGAAGGCCTTCTTGACCGCCGCCAGATTTTCTCCGGACCAGAGCTCCGCAAGCTCCTCGCGGATGAGATTGCGGGCCACGACGCTCTGCTCTTGAACGGCGTCGTGATTTCCCGGGATCGCGATCAGGACCGGATCGCAGCCCAATTCGCCAAACAGCTCCCATAAACGTTCGAGCTTGGTGTTGACCTTCGCGTAGTCGGGATCGGATCCGCTGAACGCGATGTCGCCCGTGAAAAGAACCGCGTCCCAGCCGGCGTGGCCGGCGCAGGACATCTTCCGGTACAGCCGCCGTAGATCCTCGTGGAGCCTGTCCTCGATCGGGCCCCACCGCTCCTCGGTGCCCTTCTGGCCCGCGTGCAGATCGGAAAAATGAAGCCAGCTGAAAGTGGCCATGTCCGTCGTCCCCCGTTGCGGGAGCACGATAGCACGGGCACTCGACCCCAAGTCGTGCCTACATGCCCGGGCCCATTGGCATCACGTGGTGATACTCAGCGCCCGCTGGTCGATACGGAAGACGTCGGCGAGCCAGTCGATCATCAGCTCCTGGCCGAGCGTCGGGTTGTCGTGCTGGCAATGCTCGGCGCCGGTCTCCTCCTCGCTGGTGAGGCGCAGCGTGACCTTCACGCCCTTCGCTTTCGCATATTCGTAGACGGTGTTCGAATTCTCCACGCCGAGGACATCGTGGCCGCCGTGCAGCACGAGATACGGGCAGCGCATCTCGCCGAGCACGCCCTCGAGCTTGAACGCTCGCGCCTTGTCGATCGCCTCGACCATGCTCTTCGCACCGAACACCCACTTCATGTGGTTGGCGAGCGCGTGGCCTTCGCCGCGGTCGCGGAAGCGCTGCTCGACGTCCCAGATCGCGCCGTGCGAGATGCACGCGGCGAGGCGGTGCTCTTTCGACCCCGCCCGCGCCGAGTAATAGCCGCCGAGGCTGGAGCCGCTGACTGCGATGCGGCTGCCATCGACGTCGCTTCTCTTCAGGAGAAAATCAATGCAGCGGCCGACCGGCACC
>Ga0307500_10000641_pt1 | contig 11270 bp, 12 predicted proteins | sample 14_S_MG_FD_201362 | JGI IMG/M metagenome (GOLD analysis project Ga0307500, IMG submission 201362) | Soil microbial communities from Populus trichocarpa stands in riparian zone in the Pacific Northwest, United States - 14_S | ecosystem: Environmental > Terrestrial > Soil > Riparian zone > Trees...
CCCATCCGACTGCCAGTCCGCAGGAACGAGCGCGCTGGCCAGGATAAGGGCGTTCGCGCCGTTGCCAGCAATCTCTCGGAAGCGGCCACCTTTGGCCGCAATGCCGGCGGCGTACTGCTTGAACTTGTAGTACCGCGGCAAGAGGATCAGGACCGAATCCTTGCTGGCCGTGAGCACTTTGATCTCCGGGAGATCATTCTGGGCACCGGCAGGCAGGCGATCGATCACCACCGCAGTGACCGGCAGCGGCTCCTCGTAGGCCGCCTTGGTCGCCTTCTTGATCAGCCAGGCGTAGGCGCCCTTGATCAGGTACTCGGTGGTCAGCGCATATTTGCGCTCCCACTTGCGCACGAAATCCGGTCCGAAGAAGGACGTTTCCTTCCAGAGGTCGGCGAGCTTCGTCGCGAAGTCGTACTCGTACCAGGGCTGGTCGCGGATGAAGTCGACGTAGTCCTGCGCTACCTTCGCCGCGTAACGGTCTTCTTCGCTGAGCCGGCGCGGAGCGGCGAGCTCGCTCAGCCGCCCGATCATCGTCTCGTAGGCGGCGCGGATGACGTACTCGACGCTGGTGCTGCTGCCGATCACCATCACCATGACGTGATAGCCGAAGTTGAACGGATAGTCGCGCGTCGCGCGCGTCACCGCGCGGTAGCCCTGCCAGAACTGGCAGGTATGGCCGATGAAGGGAAACTGCGTCGGCGTGTGATCGCGGACGTACTCGGCGTATTCCGCCGGGCTGTGCACCAGGAACCATTCCGGGTAGGTGAGGAAGGTCTGCTCGGGGCCACGGCGGTGTTCCGGCGGCGCAACCTGCGCGTGAGCGCAGACACAGAAAAAAAACAGCAACAGGCACTTCATTGCTTCACGAACGACATCAGCACGTTGTCCGTCGGATCGTGCGCCTGCAGCAGGCGCTTGCCCGTATCGCGCAGGCCGACCTTGTCGAGCCGCTTCACCCATTCCGCCACCGGGGCGAAGTGGCGCAACTCCTTCGCGTTGGTCTCCCAGGGCACGCCGAGGCCGGCGTTGAACACCGCGTGGGCGAGCGAGACGAGGGCGCGCATCTGCGGCGTGGTGACGTCGTGGTCGCGCAGGACGAACACGCCGCCCGGCCGCAGCATGCGCGCGATCGAGCGCGTAAAAGGTTCGAGGTCCGGCGGCGCGATGTGGTGCAGCCCGATATAGCAGGAGACGAAGTCAACGCTCGCGTCGGCCACGTGCTCCTCGCCGATCGGTTTGTAGTCGGCGAGCGGTACGTACGCGCCCAGCTTGGCGATGCGGCCGCGCTCGACGATGTCGACCGGCGAGTAGGTCGGCGGCACGTCGTTCACCATCGCCAGGATGCCGCGCAGGTCGAGTTGCTTGCGCAGTACGCTCGCGTAGCGGCCGGTGCTGCCGATTTCCACGTAGCCGTCGAGCGTCCGGCGCGGGCCGAGCAATTCGAGCGTCTGCCGCGCCATCTCCGCTTTCTGCTTGACCAGCGAGGGCACGGCGTAGAACAGCTCCGACAGCGCGGGTTTGATGGTCGAGAGGCGCTGCTGAATGTAGCGGTAGATCGACTCGTCGTCGCCATGCGCGGCACAGGCGTTCTTGATCAGCGTGTGGAAGCGATCCTCGGGAAAGATGCGGTAGACGTTCTGCAGGAAGCGGTAGAAAGCGTCGTGCCACTTCGTGTCCGAGTAGATCAGGTGGAACTCTGAGTTGCGCGCGGCGATGGGCGAACTGGACGGCGCGTAATACTTGTCCCACAGCGTATTGCGCAGCTTGTAGTCGGGATCATGCTTCTTCTTGAGGACGAAAAGCTCCTTCGCGCGCGGGTAGGCACGGTGGAACTGCTCAGGCGTCCCGTGCGGCTGATAGGGCAGGTAGTAGGTGCCGCCGACCGAGAGCGCTGCGTCGATCAACTCGCGCGTCCAGACCGCGACGCGCTCGCGGGCGTTCTCGCGCGTGCGCTGCTTGTAGTAGAGAACGAAGGCGAAGGTTTCGCTGCGCGCCCAGGAGAGCAGCGACCCCGGGTCGGCGAAAGCGTGGCGCACCGAGACGTTGAGGGCGTTGACCCGGTGGCGGTTCAGGATTTCGGCCATCTTCGGCACGAACTCGTCGAAGCGCTCTACTGGCACGAAGTATTCCTGCAGGACGTAGGTGCGGTGCTTGCGCGACGGCGGCTCGAGCTCGGCGACGTCGTAGCCCGCCTCAAAGTTGCGCCAGTGCACCTTGCGGAAGAGATACAGCACCGGGTCGATGAGGAATTCGCGCCGCCATTTGCCGAACGGCGTCTCGCTCACCGCCCAAAGGAAGTAGTTCTCCAGCGGGTAGTCACGCCGGTGCGGCTGCAGCCGGTACGGGCCGGTGACCGGCCGCTTGGTCTCGACCCAGGTCACCGCACGCGTGGTGGTGTAGTGGGGCCCATAGAGATCGGCGTTGTGGAAGACCACACCGGGCGCGTTGCGCACGTTCTCCTTGAAGTAGCGCCAGTAGTCGCTCACCGCGAGCTTCGCCGCCTTGCGCTCGACCCGGGTGTTGTCGGCGAGGTCGAGCTCGGCCTCGACGATCACCGCGAGCGCGCCGTAGCCGCCGACCACGCCGTAGAACACCTCGGGATTCTTCGCCGGACTCGCTTCCAGCAGGTCGCCGTTCGCGAGCACCAGCCTCACCCAGCGTAGCGACATTACCAGCGGGCCGAGCCCGATGTAGCGGCCGTGCACGTTGACGCTGATCGAGCCGCCGACCGTGAAGTTGGCGTAGGTCTGCATGATCTTCACCGCCAGGCCGTGCGGGTCGACAAAACGCTGGATGTCGCACCAGCGCACGCCGCTCTGCACGCGAATGGTCTTCTTTTGCGGCGAGAACTCGAGCACGCGATTGAGCTTGCGCATGTCGAGGTGCAGGCTGTCCTTGCTGGCGGTGGTACCGCCCATGCTGAAGTGGCCGCCGCCGACCGAGACCGCGCCCTGCGTGCGGCGCATCGCCTCCTGCACTTCCTCGACGCTGGTGGGCGTTGCGATGGCGAACACCGGCACCGGGTTGAGCTGAGTGACGTCGTTGACGATCGGTTGTTGCGCGCTCATGGCCGGTTGATGTTCACGGTGAGGTAGTCGGAGTCGATCGTGAGCGGGTCGGGGCCGTAGTGGTTCTCGCCCGGCGTGCCGCGCAGCAGGCCGAGATCGACGAACAGCCACAGCGGTCCGATCACCGGCACCAGCGCGATGAGCAGCCACGCGGGCGACTTGCCGCGATCGCGCATGCGCTTCACCGCTAGCGCCGCGGCGATCCAGAAGAAGGGCAGGTAGAGGAAGAGGGTGCTGGCGCGGCCGAACGTCGCATCGAGGAAGACGAACAGCACGATGAACGCGACCCAGAGCAGAATGCCGCTCCACCAGAACGTCGCGCGCGGCACGCGGCCGCGAAAGCTGAACAGCAGGCTCATCTTCCCTCCCCACGAAGTTGCAGCACCGCGTCGTGCAGGCGCTCGGGCGTCGCCGCGGCGGGCGGGACGGGCGCGCCGATGGTCAGCAGGATCTTGCGATACAGCAGGTGCCCGGCGCGGTGCAGCCGCCCGGGCTGGCGCGAGAACAGGCTGTGCCAGAGCCCGGAGAGCGCCATCGGCACCACCGGCACCGGCGTGCGGGCCAGGATTTGCGCGATGCCCTGGCGGAACGGCCCCATCTCGCCGTCGCTGGTCAGCCGCCCCTCGGGAAAGAGCCCCACCAAGTCGCCTTTGGCGAGCGCTCTGCCGATCGCGTCGTAGGCCGACTGCAGCGCCTCGGCGTCCTCGCGCGCCGGCGCGATGGGAATGGCGCGCACCGTGCGGAAGAAGAAGCTCAGCACCGGGATCGCGAAGATGCGGTGGTCCATCACCCAGCGGATCGGCCGGCGGCAGGCGGCGGTGATGACCAGCGCGTCGACATAGGAGACATGGTTGCAGACCAGGATCGCAGCGCCTTCCTCCGGGATGCGCTCCAGGCCGGACTTGCGCAGCCGGTACACGGTGTGCACCAGGATCCACACCAGGAAGCGCGCCAGGAACTCCGGCACCAGCGTATAGATGTAGATCGCCACGATCGCGTTCATCACCGCGGCGGCGAGCAGGATGCCCACCACGCTGAACCCCGCCTTGATCATCAGGATCGCCGCCAGCGCGCCGACGGCCATGAACAGCGCATTGAGGATGTTGTTGCCCGCGACGACGCGCGAAACATGGCTCTTCGGCGTGCGCGTCTGGATCAGCGCGTAGAGCGGCACGATGTAGAAGCCGCCGAACACGCCGGCAAGCAGCAGGTCAGCGTAGATTCGCAGCTGCTGCGGCTCCGGCGTGCACGCGAAGTAGAGATCGACGCCGAAGAGCGTCATGCCGATCGAGCCGAACGGCACGAGGCCGATCTCGACCTTGTGGCCCGACAGCCTCTCGCAGAGCAGCGAGCCGACGCCGACGCCGACGGAGAAGATGGCGAGCAGCACGCTGACGGTCGTCTCGTCGCCGCGCAGCACGCTCTTGGCGAAATCCGGGAACTGCGAGAGATACAGCGCGCCGTAGAGCCAGAACCACGAGATGCCGAGGATCGAGCGGAATACCGTGCTGTTGGCGCGGATCACCTGGAAATTGCGCCAGGTCTCGCGCAGCGGGTTCGGATCGATGGCGAGCGCGGGGTCGGCGCCGCCGGTGCGCGGGATGAACCAGCTCGCGGCGAGGCCCAGCACCGCGACCGCGAGGCCGCCCGCAGCCGCGGCGATCGGACCGGCCTGCAGCGCCGCGAGATATCCACCCGAGAGCGTGCCGGCGAGGATCGCGACGAAGGTGCCGGACTCGACCAGCGCGTTGCCGCCGACGATCTCGGCCTCGTGCAGCATCTGCGGCAGGATCGAGTACTTGATCGGTCCGAACAGCGCCGACTGGATGCCGGCGAGGAACAGCGCGGTCAGCAGCAGGCCGAGGTTGGCGGTGGCGAAGCCCAAGGCGGCGAAGCCCATCACCACGATCTCGAGTCCCTTGATGCCGCGGATGAGGCGCGACTTGTCGTATTTGTCGGCGATCTGCCCGGCGGTGGCTGAGAGAAGCACGAACGGCACGATGAACAGGCCCGCTGCCAGGTTGACCAGCACGCCGCTCTCCATTCCGTGGAACGACGAGCTTTCCCCGGCAAAGCGGGCGGTCTGGTAGGTGACCAGCACGATGAGCGCGTTCTTCAGGAGGTTGTTGTTAAACGCGCCGAAGAACTGCGTCCAGAAGAATGGCGCGAAGCGCCGCTCGGTCAGTAGCGCGAACTGGCTGCGGCTCTTCTGCTCCGAACTGTGCTCCACCCGCGATCCTCTCTGTCGTTATTTTAGGAAGGCTCGGCCTTCCGTTGTAGAAGCTCGGCCCAGCCCGGGCCTAACCCGGCGCCTAGGGCGCCCTCACTTGGGCGGGCAGACCGGCGGTGTGGCGAAACACGCCGCGGGCGCTGGCACGGTAGAAATTATCGGCGCCCAGCGCGGCGATTCCCGCAAGGCTGGTCAGCGCGAAGTAGTGCCACACGTCACGCGCGTTCTGGTCACGCTCGAGGAAATAGAAGACGCGGATGTCGCCGCGGCTGAGACGCATAACAAGGGCGATGGTGCCGGGCTCGCTCGTCACTGCGAGCACCAGGCGATCCGGCGCGCGTTCCAGGACATCAATACGGTTCACCAAATCGATGGTACCGGGAAAAGGCGCCGGCGCTTCTGTCGCGCCGCGTTGCCAGAAATAGCGTGCGGTCCCAGGAACGAGCTCTGCTGTCGTGAAGTCGCCGCGCTTGTTCGCCGGCTTGGCATCCCGGAGCGCAGACGCCTCGAACGACAATTCGCGCCATGCTTGGCGGCTAGGCGAGAAGTAGCGCATCGCGGCATACTCGGAGATCGCACCATAGCGCCGGGCCAGTTCGATTGCGTCGCCGTCGTGACGGAAGCTGGCCGCCGCGGTCCCGATGAATTCGAACTTCTCGGCAGGCCATCCCGTGCAGGCCGGCGGTGTCCAACCGGCGAGGTCGGTCGCCTTGAAGATGAGGATGGTCGGTTCGGCGCCGACGGGGGGATACTCGATCCGTGGGCCGGAGCACGGGACCATCGGCGTCTCCGCCAGAGCCGGTGCGGCAAGTCCAAAGAGCAACAGCGCCATGGTCAGTCGGACCACTATTCTCATGGGCGAAGCGCAGTACCAGGCTCGCGGCGCGCAGCGCCTTGCCGCCCTCGAGCGCCTTCAGCAGCTCGGGCTTGGTGAGGCCCGCGGGCAGCTCGCCGGGCTCGACCGTGGTGGCGATGATCGTCATGACGTAGTGCTGGGGCGCGTTGCCTTTCGGCGAGCACGGCCCGAGCCAGTGCATGCCGAGCGTGTTCTTGCCGGGAACGAAGCGGCCCGCCGCCGGCGCCCCGCCCAGCTCGCCCTCGGCGAAGGACGTGACGTTCGCCGGGATGCCGTAAATCACCGCGTGCGAGACGCCGAGGCCGGCGCGGCCGGCCTGATCGTCCCAGATGATCGCGAAGCTGCGCGTTTTGTCCGGCACGTTGGTCCACGCGAGCGGCGGCGAGACGTTCTGGCCGGTGCAGTTCGGGTTCTTGGCGAAGTTGCCGGCATTCTTCGGCTGCATCATCGAGTTGTCCGCGATGCCGGGCGACGTAAGCCGGAAGGCGGTGGGCGGCACCACAGGGTCTTGCGTGGTGGCGCAGGCGATGAGCAGGCAAGACAAAAGCGCGGTGCAAGTCTTTTTCATATGCGGGGATCCTTTCTTGGGGATGCGCCCTGTATTGGAACACAGACTATCTACTCCGCCGCTTCGCGGCGAGCTTTGCCTCATAGTCGACCCAGCGGTACTGGCGGCCGTCGCGGCGATGCTGCGCCGTCGCGCCGCCTTTGTGCAGCACGCGGTGACACGGGACGGCGAAGGCGAACCGGCTCCGTGAGCAGGCGTTGGCGACCGCGCGGATCGCTTTCGGGGTTCCGATCGCGGTGGCGATGGTCGAGTAGGTGGAGGTCTCGCCGAACGGGATCTTGCGCACTACGCTCCAGACGCGCCGCTGCAGCTCGGTGCCGCGAATATCCAGCGACAGCGCGAAAGGGCGGAACGGCGCGGCGATGTAGCGGGCGACCTTCGTGACCGTGGCCTTGCTCGTCTTTTCGTCGCGAACGAGCGTCGCCTTGGGAAACCGCGCGCCGAGGTCACGGATCAGCCGCGACTGCGTGTCCCGCACCATGATCGAGACGATTCCGCGCTCGCTCGAAGCGACGAGCAGCGCCCCGAGCGCGCAGCGGCCCGTGCCGTAGCGAATGGTCTCCGGCGCCCTGCGGGTGAGCGGCCCGTCCCTGAAAATGTTACTTCGCCGGGAAGTCGTAGTTGAGGCGGAACTTGCCGTCGCGCTCGAGCACCAGACGCGCGGTGGTCCAGCCTCGGCGCTCGACGGGTTCCTCCTCGCGCAGCGCGATCAGGGCCTTGGGTGGACCGTCGGTGTCGCAGGGGGAAAAGGACTCGGGCTTGTCTTCGGCGTCCTTGCGGAAGACGAGATAGCGCACCTTGCCGACGGAATCGCCCGGGCGCTCCAGGTCGACGATCATGTGCGCGCTCACCCAGTCCTGCGGCAGGCCCTGCGCCATGCAGCGGAAGATCTCGCTGATCACCTCCATCTGGGTCGTGTTCGCCTCCTGCGCCAGTGCGGCGTGAAACGGAACCAGCGCGGCCACGACGGCGGCGAGAAGCAGACGACGCATGATGCGATCATTCTAGGATGAAAGCGCCGGCGAAGCTGGTTTGCCTCGAGACCTACTGGAACGAGAAGCTGTTCGAGAGCTTTTCCGTCAAGCCGTTCCTGGACGCCATGGCGCCGCTCGTGACTCCGCCGCTGCGGGTGGCGCACCGGTTCGTGGAGTCGGCGCAGGGGCTCGCGTATTACGCTCGGCGCCCGGACGGGGTGATGTGGCGCCGTGCGGATCTCTTCGATGCGCCGGTCTATTACCTCGCATTCCACGGCAAGGCGGGAACGGTGATCTCGCTCACCGGCGACATCGGCGCCGAGCCGCTCGTCGAAGCGTTCGCAGGCTATGGACGCGGGTATCGCAGTCTCGTGTATTTCGCCGCCTGCAGCGTGCTGCGCGGCACACAGGGCGAGCGCTTCGCGAAGACGTTTCTGCGGAAGACCGGCGTGCGCGCGGTGATCGGCTACACGAGCCGCGTGGACTGGATGGCGAGCCTGGTCGCGGACCTGCTCTTCCTCCACCGGTTTTACCTCGACCCGTCGCCATGGCGCAATTTGCGGCGTATCTTCCGCTCCGTGCAGCGCGACTATCCCCGGGCGCGGCGGCTCGGGCATCTCCTCATCACGCGGGACTGACATGACGCTGAAGATCCGAAGGGTGGTGACCGGCCACGACGCGCAGGGCAGGGCGCGCGTGGCGATCGACGAGCTCTGCGGCAACGTGATCTCGCGCCGGCCGCACCATGCGAGCTGCGTGGTGTGGTCCAGCGGCGAGTTTCCGGCCGACAACGGCGACGCGCGCGATGGCGCGGCGCGCGAGGTCGCCACCACCGACCCGAACGGCACGGTGTTCCGGATCGTCGAGTACCGTCCCGGTGTCGCGCCGCGCAACCATCGCACCGAATCGATCGATTACGCGGTGGTGCTCGCGGGCGAAATCGACATGGAGCTCGATGGCGAGACGGTGCGGCTGCGCGCGGGCGACGTGCTGGTGCAGCGCGGCACGGTGCACAACTGGGTGAACCGCGGAGCCGAGCCTTGCGTGATCGCTTTCGTTCTGGTCGCGGCGCGACCGGTCGAGCGCGACGGGAGAAAGCTCAATGCGGTGGGTTAGTGCGCTTCTAATAGGATTTTTGATACTTGGAACTGCAAATGCGCAAGGCGATTACCCGACCCGTCCGGTCAAGATAGTCGTGCCCTCGCCGCCGGGCGGGGGCACCGACATCCTGGCGCGGGTGCTGGCGCAGCACTTCTCCAAGGCGTTCGGCCAGCCCTTCGTGGTGGAGAACAAGCCCGGTGCGGGCAACATGATCGGCATCGAGAGCGTCGCGCGCGCTCCGGCGGACGGCTACACCCTGCTCGTAGTCGCCAGCACGCTCGCGCTGAACTCGGTGCTCTACAAGAAGGTGCCCTACGATCCGGTACGCGACTTCGCTCCGATCACGGTTGCCGCCACCGCGCCCAACGTGCTGGTGGTGAATCCACGCTTACCCGTCAAGTCGCTTCCCGAATTCATCGCCTTGGCGAAGGCGAAGCCCGGGGCGCTGAGCTACGGCACGCCCGGGATCGGCACCTCGCCGCATCTTTCGATGGAGCTCCTGAAGAGCATGGCGGGCATCGACCTGCAGCACGTGCCCTACCGCGGCACCGCTGCCGCCGTGACCGACGTGATCGGCGGCCAGATCGCGGCGACCTTCGCCAATGCACTCACCGCCAAGCCGCAGGTGGACTCGGGGCGGGTGCGCGCGCTGGCCGTGTCCGGCCCGAGCCGCGTCGACGCCTTTCCGGCGGTGCCTCCAGTGGCCGAGGCGGGCGTCCCGGGCTACGAGGCGATGCAGTGGTACGGCATGGCGGCGCCCGCCGGCACGCCGGCGCCGATCATCGCGCGCCTGCACGCCGAGGCGGCCAAGGCGCTGCAAAGCGACGAGATGAAAGAAAAGCTCGCGCTCGACGGCGCTCAGCCGGTTGGCAGCACGCCGGCCGAATTTGCCGCGCTGATCCGCCGCGAGCTCGACAAATGGGCGCGTGTGGTGCGCGCCGCCGGCATCGAACTTCAGTAATTCAAAGAAGTCTGGCCCGGGCGGCGGCGGCGGTACGGGTCTCGACGCCGAGCTTCTCGTAGATGCGCTCGAGGTGCTTTTCGATGGTGCGCGGCCGCGCGCCGAGGATCGCGGCGATGTCGCGGTTGGTCTTGCCGGCCGCGACCCATTCGAGCACTTCGCGCTCGCGCGCCGTGAGCGCCGCGGTGTCCACCGGGGTATTTGCGCCGGCGAGCCGGTAGAGGTTCGCGAGATGCGGCCGCAGGGTTTCGGCGAGCTGGAGCTCGCGCTCGCCGAACGCGCTCGAGGCGCGGTTGAAGACGAAGCTGACGAGGAGCCGCCGGTCGACGTAGATCGGAAGCGCCATGGTGTGGCGGATGCCGATCGGGCGATAGTAGTCGTTGTAGAGCGGGGTTTCCAAAAACGCCTCCTTCGGGACAAGGTCGCTGATCCGCTTGGTCACCGCGGCCGGATTGCGGCCATGGGCGCGGACCAGCGGATGCTCGGGGAAATAGCGGTCGAACACTTCGATCTGGCGCGCCGAAATCGCGCCCGGGGCGTCGCTCACTACGCTGCGGTGGTTGCTGTCGAGGTCGCACACCGAGAGCGTGGTGAGCTCGGATCCGATCACTGCGGCGAGCGCGGCGACGCCCTGGCGGGCGAAGCCGCCCGCCGCCCCGCACTCGGCGCCGATGGCGTGGAGTGTGTCGAGCGCCGCATGCAGGTCCCCGCTCGTGAGCCCGGACATAATGAGTAACCTTCTTTTACCTACTAGTAAGTCACTTGTCAACTAACTAGTTGGTAAGATTCCATGCTAGGCTCCGGGCGTGGCGAAATCGGCTCACTCGGGTCAGAGCGGCGACAGCGCCCAGCGCATCCTGGATGTGGCCGAGCGCCTGTTGCAGACGCGTGGCTTCAACGGCTTCAGCTATGCCGACATCGCCGAGGCGCTGGAGGTGACGAAAGCCAGCCTGCACTACCACTTCCCTTCGAAGGCCGATCTCGGCAGGCGGCTGATCGAGCGCTACGAGCAGACCTTCCTGGCGGTGCTGAAGGGCATAGACGCGACCGGCGCGGCGCCGCGGGAGAAGCTCAAGCGCTATGCGCGCATCTACGCCGACGTGCTGCGCGACAACCGCATGTGCCTGTGCGGCATGCTCGCCTCCGACTACGCCACGCTGCCGAAGGCGATGAAGGAGGACGTGCGGCACTTCTTCGACGAGAACGAGCACTGGCTCGTCGCGGTGCTCGAGCAGGGCCGCAAGAGCGGCGCCCTCGAGTTCAAGGGTTCCCCGCTCGACCTCGCGCGCGTCATCGTCGGGTCGCTCGAGGGCGCGATGATGCTCGCGCGCTCCTACGGCGAGCCCGCGCGCTTCGACACCGCCGCCGAGCGGCTGATCGCCTCGCTGTAGCCGCGCCTACGTAGTCCTACGCATTTCCTGTCGCCGCGGGAGGGCTTCCAATACCCGCTCCTTTACACCGACAGGAGGGGCGCATGAAGCAGGCTGAACGCAAGGATTTCCGCAAGCCCGA
>Ga0307500_10000646_pt1 | contig 11246 bp, 13 predicted proteins | sample 14_S_MG_FD_201362 | JGI IMG/M metagenome (GOLD analysis project Ga0307500, IMG submission 201362) | Soil microbial communities from Populus trichocarpa stands in riparian zone in the Pacific Northwest, United States - 14_S | ecosystem: Environmental > Terrestrial > Soil > Riparian zone > Trees...
AAGGGAATCCACAAATGAAATTGCAAGGTTCTGACACCCAAAGCATCAAAACCTTGCAATCTGAAAACGCCCCTCAGCCCAAATCGAGATTCCCGATCAGTGGCTTAGCCTTTCTTCACGGACGACTTCGTAATTCTCGTAGTAGCCCGGATGAGCCAAGCGATATCCGGGGCGGCGCTGGCGTCAGTCCCCGGATATCGCGGAGCCTGTCATCGGGCGCGCATCCGCGCGACCCGTTGGCTCATCCGGGCTACAAAGCAAGCCGCGTTCAATGCAGCCCGCCGAACATGTAGATCAGCACGAGAATCGGCAGGGGAATGCCGAGCATCCACAGCAGCAGATAACGTCCCATGGTCGAACTCCGTCGATCGTTTTTTCGATGCGGAATAATGCCTGTGGGCGCAGTGGAGTTCCCTACTTCGCCGGGCGCACCGGCGCGGTAATCTGCTCGGTGCGGTCGCGCTCGGTCATGTCGACGACCGTGACCATCGGCGCGGTGAGTTCGTAGACGTAGCTGACGTCGGTGAAGTAGCGCTTGGCGGTGCCGCCGAGCGCTTCGGGTGCGACGCGGTCGAGCAGGATGAGGCCGAAATCGCTGTCTTCCCGCCGCGTCGCCGCGCTGGTGTTGAACTCTTCCCACCGGAAGTGAAACACCATGTCCGGCTCCTCGCCCGAGACTTCCCACTTGGCGACGATGTGCGGGTGCTTGCCGACCAGCGACAGGCCCTCGTCGGAATGCGAGGCCAGTTCAAAGAACAACAGCGACAGCGACTGCGCGGCACGCGCGCTGACGGCGATATCAGGACCGTTGACCGCGATGCGGTCGGCGTGCGGGATCGCGCGCGACTCGAACAGCCCCCTGAGCTTGACGCCCTGCCACTGGCTTTCGCTGAGCAGCGTCACCACGTTCGACATCGCATGGATGCGGCCGATCAACAGATCGCGCGACGTGTCCATGTCGGAACCGTGCCGCAGCGTGCGCGTCACGATCGACTGGATCACGGCGAGGATGTTCTTGACCCGGTGGTTGAGCTCGTCGATCACGGCGGTCAATCGCCGCTCGAAACCGATCCGGACCTGGATCTCGCGGCTGAGCCGCAGATTGTTGTAGGCGACATAGCCGAACAGGCCGCAGACGATACCGGTGAGCGCCAGCCCGATGGCAGCCACGATGATCGCCGTCTGCTGCGCGCGCTGCGCGGCATTGGTCTTGGCATAATAGCCTAGCGACCAGTCGCGGCCGCCGAACGTCACCGTCCGCACCACCGATGGCGCCGGATCGCCCTGCTTGAGCGCCCGCAACGAGATCGCGCCCTGGTCGTTGGCGACATATTCGTCGCTGGCGTCATCGGGGTCCTTCAGCACCACCGCAAACAGCGAGCGGTCGTCGTTGGTCAACATCAGCGGCGACAGTTCGTAGGAAAACGTGATGAAGCCGGCAGGCTCGGAGGTGCCTTCCTTCAGAACGCGCGACGCGAGCACGATGCCGATCGGCCCATCCTGCCGCAACAGCGGAATCGGGTTCGACGCGACAGGCTTGCCGCTGGCCGCCGCCTGCATCAGCATCGGCCCGATCACCGAGTGACGGTCGTAGGCGCGGCCCGGATAGCTCAGCGTATCCGCACTGCGCGGTTCGAGGTCCATCAGAACGTCGAGCGGCGTGTCGATCGCCTTGATGTCGAGCGGCCGGTCGTCGAAATCTCGGATCGTCGGGTTGGTGAAGCCGGCGCCTTTAAGTTCCGCCTGCGCAGCCGCCAGATCAGCCGGCTTGAGCCGCGCAATCCAGAACGCCGTCACGAAATCGGTCTTGAACGCATAGATCGCCGAGCGCAGCGGCTGCAGCATGTTGGCTTTCACGACCGAGGATGCGCGAAACAATCCGGATGCAACGCGTGCGAGCAATTCGCGTTCGGTCAGGCGGTCCTGCACCAGGCTGGCGTGAACATCGATGGCACGGGACAGCGCGATGCCGTCGATCGCCAGTTCCTGTTCGTGAACGCGATAGGCCGCGAGACCGGAGAGCAGAACTCCGATCAGCGCAATGAAGCCGATAATGAAGCCCAGCCGAACCACTCGCTTACTCGGAAATGACGTGTTGGCGAAGACGTATCGGAAGCATCTCGTGGCCTGCCGGGGCAGAGGCACATGGCAATAGCGCGAAGGCCAACCGCGACGAATATGACGGAGCGTTCATCAGCACGCAACTGACAGGTGGCAGCGAGGTAAACAAGACGGCCACCGTTAACGCTGGTTTGGCGGGGCCAGAGGTTGATAATCTGACAGTGCCGATTTGGTTCCAGCACAAATGGACAAATTCGCAAGCGCGCGGCGGCGAACGGATATTAATGTTAACGCGCCGCATTCCGGCTGCCGGCCTGTGCGCTTGTCCGCCCCGCCTCGTTCCGCCGGTTTATCCCGGCCGTTGTCTTTGACCTATCCGGCCTTGGCCTTCGCCGCCGGGCGCAGGCCGCCCTTGGTCTCGATGAACCCGATGATGCGATCGAGCCCCTCGCTCTTTTTCAGGTTGGTCATCACGAACGGCCGCTCGCCGCGCATCCTTTTCGCGTCGGTCTCCATCTTTTCCAGCGAAGCCCCGACATGCGGCGCGAGGTCGATCTTGTTGATCACCAGAAGGTCAGAACGCGTGATGCCCGGCCCGCCTTTGGACGGGATCTTGTCGCCGGCGGCGACGTCGATCACGTAGATCGTGAGATCGGCGAGTTCGGGGGAAAACGTCGCGGCGAGATTGTCGCCGCCGGATTCGATCAGCACCAGATCGAGATCGGGAAACTTTGCGCGCATGTCGGCGACCGCGGCAAGATTCATCGAGGCGTCCTCGCGAATTGCGGTGTGCGGGCAGCCACCGGTCTCGACGCCGGCGATGCGGTCCGGCGTCAGCGAGCCCGAGCGCACCAGGAACTCCGCATCCCATTTGGTGTAGATGTCGTTGGTGATCGCGGCGATGTCGTAGCGCTCGCGCATCGACTTGCAGAGCAGATCCATCAGCGCGGTCTTGCCGGAGCCGACGGGACCGCCGACGCCGATGCGGAGGGGGCCGTGAGATTTAGACATGTGCGACAGTCTCCAAATTATCGTCGTCCCTGCGAACGCAGGGACCCATACCGCGTGATCTATCATTAAGGCAGGCTGTTCGACGCCTTTTGTAACAACCGAGGCCGGTGGCTATGGGTCCCCGCGTTCGCGGGGACGACGTGTTGATAGACGAGTTCATGACCGGAACAGCCGCGTATACTGCGTCTCGTGGCGCAGGCTGGCGAGATCGGCGCGGAAGGTGGCGCTGCCGAGATCGTCGAGCGAAGCTTCCAGCGCGCGCTTTGCGGTGGCGGCTACATCGGTTTCCAGGCTTGCCAGAATGCGCTGGCTGTCGGTCTGCCCGAGCGGCACCAGCCGCGCGCCGGCGGAAATCCAGTTTGACACCACGGCATGCAGGAAGGCGTGCATCGCCGGCGCCAGGGGAACGGCGTGCGCCGCGCTGACGATTCCGACGGCTGTGGGATAGACGATCGCGCCATCGCAAGCAGCCACCATGCCGTCGAGCCCGTCGCAGGACCAGGCCGAGCGTGCGATCTCGATGAAGGCGCGGCCCTGCGTCGTCGTCTCGAGCTGGCGCTCGCGCGAGGGCACAAAGGCGGCGGCGAGTTCGGCAATCTCGCGCAAGGCGGCCTCGTCCAGCGCGGATGCGGCGCGATGCGCCTGCGCCAGAAACACCGCGTCGCAAAAGCCGGAGCCGTCGCCGAGCATCGCGGCCAGCCAGTCGCGCAGCGATGCGGCATCCCTGATATCGCCTGCCTCGACCGCCCATTCGATGCCGCTGGAATAAGAGAACGCGCCGACCGGAAAGGACGGCGACAGCCATGTCATCAGCCGGTACAGCGCCGCCGCCTCATCCGCATTCATTCCGCTGCCCGCGCCGGGCGGCGCGCGCTCACTTGTGGTCATGAGCATGGGAGTGATCGTGGTGGTGATGATCGTGGTCGCAATGCTCGTCGTGGTGATGGTGGTCACTATGGTCGTGATGACCATGATCGTGATCGTGCGAGGAATGGGCATGGGCATGGGCATGCGAGGAATGTGCCTGTGCATGCGCGTGGGCTTCCGACGCATGGGCGTGACTGCTCGCGTACGCGCCGCCCTCGGGATCGAACGGCGCCTCGATCTCGATGATGCGCGCGCCCAGCCCCTTCACCATCGCCTCGATGACGTGATCCCGGCGGATGCGCAGGCCTTTCGGCATGATCTGGGTCGGCAGATGGCGATTGCCGAGATGCCAGGCGACGCGGACCAGATGCAGCGGATCGGCGCCGCGGATTTCGAGCAGCGGCTCGGCGGCCGCGACCACCTCGATCAGCCGGCCGTCCTCCAGCACCAGCGCATCGCCGCCGCGCAGCGCGACCGCGTTCTCCAGATCGAGCAGGAACTCCAGCCCGCGCGTCCCCGTCATCGCCATCCGCCGCCGGTGCCGGTCGTCGAAATCGAGTACGACGGTATCGGCCGCAGATTGCGTCCAGCGATGCTGGCCCAGGACTTGAGTCGCGCGGATCATATGGGAACACCTGAAGCGCGTCTGGACATAGGGGCCTCATGGTTCGAGACGCGCGGCGCTGCCGCGCTCCTCACCATGAGGGTCGTAGACCTCATCCTGAGGAGGCGCGAAGCGCCGTCTCGAAGGATGAAGCCACCGAACGCGCAACGGTCCAACACTAGAGCTTCTCCACCTTGCCGTCGCTGATGATCTCGATCACCGTCGGCGCCGTCTTCATCTGCGAGGAATATTCCCGCCACACCTTCATGTGCGGCGCGCGGCCATGCGCATTGAGGTCGTCGCGGGTTTCCCAGCGCTCCACCACCACATACAGGTTGGGATTGTTCACGCTGACATGGCCATCATAGGAGAGGCAGCCCTTCTCCTTGAGCGTTTCGGCAGTACAGGCCTTGTGCCCCTTGATGAAGTCGTCCTTGTTTTCCGACTTCATCGGCGTGGTGGCGATAACGTAGATCATGAGTTCTTCTCCCTCGGCTTTTCTTGATTAGCGGACGTCGACCTTTTCAGGGGTAATGACTTCGATCTTCGGCGGCGCGCTCATGCATTTCACGGCGACGCGACCGAAGGTCTTCATGTGCTCCGCGCCGCGGTGCGGTACCAGCGCCTCGGCATTTTCCCACTGTTCGACGAACACCATCTTGGAGGGATCGGTGACGCTTTCGTGCAGGTCATAGGCAATATTGCCCGGCTCCTTGCGGGTTTCCTGGATGCAGGCGGTGGCGGCGGCGATGAAGTCGGCGCGCGTTTCGGGCTTGATGGTCAGCGTGGCAACGACGTAAATCACTAGATCCTCCCGGACTTTTGTTCTGGCTTTGATCGCCCGGGCGAAACCCTAGTACATGAAATACCTCTGCGCCATGGGCAGCACCTCGGCCGGCGCGCATGTCAAAAGCTCGCCGTCTGCGCGCACTTCATAGGTCTCGGCATCGACCTCGATTTTCGGGGTGGCGCCGTTATGGATCATGCTCTTCTTGGAGATGCCGCCGCGGGTGTTTTTCACGGGATAGAGCTTCTTTTCGATGCCGAGCTTGCGCGCCAGCCCGCCCGTGATGGCCGCCTTCGAGGTGAACACCACCGAAGACGCCGTCAGCGATTTGCCGTAGGCGGCGAACATCGGCTGGTAATGCACGGGCTGCGGCGTCGGGATCGAGGCGTTGGGATCGCCCATGGGAGCAGCCACGATCGAGCCGCCCTTGATGATGCAATCGGGTTTCACGCCGAAGAAGGCCGGCGACCACAGCACGAGGTCGGCCAGCTTGCCCTTCTCCACCGAGCCGATCAGCTTCGAGACACCGTGCGCGATCGAAGGGTTGATGGTGTATTTGGAAATATAGCGCTTGACGCGGAAATTGTCGTTATCGTTGCCCTTGTCCTCGGGCAGCGCGCCACGCTGCTTCTTCATCTTGTCGGCGGTCTGCCAGGTGCGGATGATGACTTCGCCGAGCCGGCCCATGGCCTGCGAGTCCGACGACATCATCGAGAGCGCGCCGAGATCGTGCAGAATGTCCTCCGCCGCAATGGTCTCCTTGCGGATGCGGCTTTCGGCAAACGCGAGATCCTCCGCAATCGACGGATCGAGATGGTGGCACACCATCAGCATGTCGAGATGCTCGTCGATGGTATTGCGGGTGAACGGCCGCGTCGGATTGGTCGAGGACGGCAGCACGTTCTTCAAGCCTGCAATCTTGATGATGTCAGGTGCGTGGCCGCCGCCGGCGCCCTCGGTGTGGAAGGCATGGATGGTGCGGCCCTTGAACGCCTTGACCGTGTCCTCGACGAAGCCGGATTCGTTCAGCGTATCCGAATGCAGCATCACCTGGACGTCGTAATCGTCAGCCACCGAGAGGCAGTTGTCGATTGCCGCCGGCGTGGTGCCCCAGTCCTCGTGCAGTTTCAGCGCGCAGGCCCCGCCCTTGATCATCTCGACCAGCGCCGCAGGACGCGCGGCGTTGCCCTTGCCGGAAATACCGAGATTGACCGGAAAGGCGTCGAACGACTGGATCATCCGCCCCATGTGCCAGGGGCCGGGCGTGCAGGTGGTCGCAAACGTGCCGTGCGACGGGCCGGTGCCGCCGCCCAGCATCGAGGTGACGCCCGACATCAGCGCGTGCTCGATCTGCTGCGGGCAGATGAAATGGATGTGGCTGTCGAAACCGCCGGCGGTGAGGATTTTTCCTTCTCCTGCGATGATATCGGTGCCGGGACCGATCACGATGGTGACGCCGGGCTGGATGTCGGGATTGCCGGCCTTGCCGATGGCGGAGATCATGCCTTCCTTGATCGCGACGTCGGCTTTCACGATGCCCCAGTGGTCGACGATCAGCGCGTTGGTGATGACGGTATCGGCCGCGCCCTGCTTGTTGGTGACTTGGGACTGCCCCATGCCGTCGCGGATCACCTTGCCGCCGCCGAACTTCACCTCCTCGCCGTAAATGGTGAAATCCTTTTCCACCTCGATGATGAGATCGGTATCGGCCAGCCGTACCTTGTCGCCGGTGGTGGGCCCGAACATGTCGGCATAGACGGAACGTTTGATTTTCACGGACATGTGGTGCTCCGGCTCTGGAATTGAACTTGACTGGGATCGCTCATGTGGCGGACCGCTTACAGAACTCCTGGAACTTGCGGACGTTTTCCAGGCCCACCTTGAAATTGCTGCTGACCGAACTGTCGCCGAGCTTGAAGCGGAACATGCCTGTGCGCTCGAACTGCTCGAACGCGGGGCCTGTTACGGACAGCTGGAAACGATAGCGCCATCCCGTCATACCGGTGAAGAACTCGCCTCCGAGGGCGCTGGAGTCTTCGGGCTCCATGACAATGTTCGGCTCGCTGTCGCGAAGCAGCATCGCTGCGATCGTACTTCGCAGATCTTCGCTCATGTCTCCTTCTGCGGTGGTATTTCCCGAGCCCTTCCTACAGTGAAACAGCAGCGGTCCAAAATTGTCGGTTGCCTCGCTGTCCGCGGTCACGAGAAGCACGCTGTCGCCCTGGTCCGAGACGCGCCATTGAACGTCGCCTTCAGCGGAACTCGCGTCGGCCATGCCGAGCGCGACGGATGCCGCAAGCGCGATGCCTCCACCGCAGATTGACCAGAGATGACTGGTGTTCACAGCTTGCCCTGCACGTCGCCGCGGAAACCGTAAATCACGCGCTTGCCGGCGAGTGCCACTAACTGCACGTCGCGGGTCTGGCCGGGCTCAAAGCGCACCGCGGTGCCGGCCGCGATGTCGAGCCGCATGCCGCGGGCTTTCTTCCGATCGAATTTCAGCGCGGGATTGGTCTCGAAGAAATGGTAGTGCGAGCCGACCTGGATCGGGCGGTCGCCGCTGTTGGCGACCGTGAGCGTCACGGTCTTGCGGCCGGCATTGAGTTCGATCTCGCCGTCCTTGATGAAGAGTTCGCCGGGGATCATTTTTTCTCCTCAGTCATTCCGGGGCGATGCGCAGCATCGAACCCGGAAGTTCGAGATAATAACTTCTGGATTCTCCGATGTGCAATTGCACATCATAGTTCGGCCGCTTCGCGGCCGCCCCGGAATGACGATGATTAGCGTATCGGCTCATGCACGGTGACCAGCTTGGTCCCATCCGGAAACGTCGCCTCGACCTGGATGTCGTGGATCATCTCCGGGATGCCATCCATGCACTGCGCGCGGGTGATGACCTGCGCGCCGGATTGCATCAGCTCGGCGACGGTGCGGCCGTCGCGTGCGCCCTCGACGATGAAGTCGGAGATGATGGCGATCGCCTCGGGGTGGTTGAGCTTGACGCCGCGCTCCAGCCTGCGGCGCGCCACCATGGCCGCCATAGAGATCAAGAGCTTGTCCTTTTCGCGGGGAGACAGATTCATGCAAGCACTCTGGTGATTTGACCTAGTTGAGCCATAGCCGAGGTAACGCCACGCCGCTGGCGCGGCCGAGCACGGCCATCATATCGGCGCGCAGCCGCGCCGCATCTTGGGCACAGAAGCGCGCCATTGCAAATCCATTCCATGAGGAGATGCCGACCTCGCCGCCGAACGTTTCCGACGCCTCGCGGATCCGCTCCACCAGCGCTTCGTCACCGGGGACGATCAGCGCGGTGCCGATCGCTACGCCACCGTTGGCGATGGCCGGCCGCGCCAATTTTTCGCCGATGTCGCCGTCGAGCCGGATGGTTTCCGCAAACACCAGCCTGCCGCCGCGGCGCAGGCGCCAACGGTCGACGAACTCGCCATGCAGCATCTTTTCGCCCATCGCGGCACGGCCGAACACCACGATTTCACAGAGCAGGAGCGAGGCGTCATCGGCCAGGTCGATATCGATGCGCCTGACGATCCGCGCGCGGTCGAACAGGATGGTCTCCTGCGGCAGCCAGGCGAGATGCGCGCCGCGCTCCGCCTTCAGCGCGATGCTGAGCTGCGCTGCGGCGCCCGGCGCGCGATAGACCTTTTCGGCCGCCGCCGTCGTCAGCGTCAGTCGTGCGCCCTCGCCTGCCGCGATGTCGATGTCGAAACGGTCGCCACCGGCAATCCCACCGGCCGTGTTGACGAACACACCCGACAGCCCCTCCGCTTCGGGGGAGGGAAAGCGCACGCGCAATGAGCCGGATTCATGAAGATCGCCGCGGCGGGTAACGCCATCCCTGAGATGCACGCCGAACCGCACCGCGCCCTGGGCGCGGTTGGCCGCGAATGTCGCTGAACTCGCACGCGCGCTATCGGTCCGCATCCGTCCCCCAAATGCAACGCCCGATACGGCCTTACAGCGCCATCTGGCGGCTGATCTCGGCGGGATCGAGGCTGGCACGGTCGCAGGCATATTTCACCGCGCCGCGGTCCATGACCGCAAAATTGTCGCCGAGCTCGCAGGCAAAGTCGAGATATTGTTCGACCAGCACGATCGCCATGTTGCCGAGGCTGCGCAGGTAGGTGATGGCGCGGCCGATGTCCTTGATGATCGAGGGCTGGATGCCTTCGGTCGGCTCGTCGAGCAGCAGCAATTTCGGCCGCATCACCAGCGCGCGGCCGATCGCGAGTTGCTGTTGCTGCCCGCCGGAGAGGTCGCCGCCGCGCCGGCCCAGCATCGTGTTCAGCACCGGAAACAACGAGAACACGTCGTCGGGGATATGGCGGTCTTCGCGCTTGAGCGGCCCAAATCCGGTCTTCAGATTCTCCTCGACCGTCAGCAGCGGAAAAATCTCGCGGCCCTGCGGCACGAAACCGATGCCGGCCCGCGCGCGTTCGTAAGGCTTGAGGCCGGTGATGTCGTTCCCCTCAAGGGCGATCGAACCGCCTGATATCGGATACTGGCCGACCATCGCGCGCAGCAGCGAGGTCTTGCCGACGCCGTTGCGGCCGAGCACGCAGGTGACCTTGCCCGGCTCGGCCGACAGCGAGACGCCGCGCAGGGCCTGCGCCGCGCCGTAGTAAAGGCTGATATTGTCGACCTTTAGCATCCGCGACCTCCGGTCGCGGATGCGCGAATGGCGAATGGCGAATGGCGAATGGTCAAAATTGTCTCGCTCATGATCCCTGCTCTTCCCTACTCGCCACTCGCTATTCGCCTATCTTCCAAGATAAACCTCGATCACCCGCTCATTCGACGAGACCTGATCGATGGTCCCCTCCGCCAGCACCGTGCCCTCATGCAAGCAGGTCACCTTGACGCCGAGTTCGCGCACAAAAGTCATGTCGTGCTCGACGACCATGACCGTCTTTTCCTTGTTGATTTCCTTCAAGAGCTCCGCGGTCTGATGCGTCTCGACGTCGGTCATGCCAGCGACCGGCTCGTCGACCAGCAGCAGCTTTGGATCCTGCGCCAGCAGCATGCCGATCTCGAGCCACTGCTTCTGGCCGTGCGACAGGCTTCCGGCCAACCGGTTGCGCGCATCGGTCAGGCGGATGGTTTCCAGCACGCGGTCGATCCGCTCGGCTTCGTCCCGGCTGCCGCGCCAGAACAGCGTGCCCTTGACGCTGTGATCGACATTGAGCGCCAGCAGCAGATTGTCCTCGATGGTCTGGCTCTCGAACACCGTCGGCTTCTGGAACTTGCGGCCGATGCCGAGTTCGGCGATGCGGGTCTCATCCAGCCGCGTCAGGTCGGTCATGCCGTCGAACAGCACCGTGCCCTCGTCCGGCTTGGTCTTGCCGGTGATGATGTCCATCATCGTGGTCTTGCCGGCGCCGTTCGGGCCGATGATGGCGCGCATCTCGCCGGGCTGAAGCGTCAGCGACAGATTGTTGATGGCGTGAAAGCCGTCGAACGAGACGTGCACGCCGTCGAGATAGAGCAGCGCGGAAGTGGTCCTTCCCTCCATGACACTCATGCGCTCACTCCGCCGCTCTCGGTTCGCCGACGCCATCTTCGCGCTCGGCGCTTTCGGCAATGGCCGATAGTTGTTTTGCCTTCCGTCCCTCCCACCAGGCGTTGAAGGTGCCGATGATCCCCTTCGGCAGCAGCAGCGTCACCAGGATGAACAGCGCGCCCAGCATGAACAGCCAGTACGGTGCCAGCGGACCCGATGTGAAGACGGTCTTCGCGTAATTGACGACGACGGCGCCGAGCGCCGCACCGACCAGCGTGCCGCGGCCACCGACCGCGACCCAGATCACGGCTTCGATCGAATTGCCCGGGGCGAATTCGCCGGGATTGATGATGCCGACCTGCGGCACATAGAGCGCGCCGGCGACGCCGGCCATGCAG
>Ga0307500_10000647_pt1 | contig 11239 bp, 10 predicted proteins | sample 14_S_MG_FD_201362 | JGI IMG/M metagenome (GOLD analysis project Ga0307500, IMG submission 201362) | Soil microbial communities from Populus trichocarpa stands in riparian zone in the Pacific Northwest, United States - 14_S | ecosystem: Environmental > Terrestrial > Soil > Riparian zone > Trees...
GGACAGGCTATGGCGCAGGTTGAGCACAGTGACCCGTTCCCGTGCCTCGGTGTCGGCGCGGGTGAGCCAGTCGCGGTGCAGCGCGGTCATCGAGGCGCGGGCGAGTTCAGGCTGGGTCACATCGAGGCTCAGTTCGCCGCACACATCGACCAGGCGCCGGGACGTCCCGGCCAGCAGGTGCCCGGCGTCGAAGCGGGTATCGATGATCCGCCGCCGCGGGTCGCCACGCCGCTCGCGCCAGGCTCGCTGCGCCGCGGCGAGGGCGGCCGGGATGTCCGGCGCGGCATTGGCGACGAGGACGGCAAGGTCACTGCACAGCTGGTGCCCGGCGATCAGGTCGGCTGACTCGGCAGCGGCGGCGACGTCGGCCGCCGCCATCTCGACCAGCTCTCGCCGTTCGTCGTCCTCATCGAGGTACACGCTGGTGCAGTCGAACGGCAGCCCCGCATCGACCACCACCGGGCTGCCGCCATCGGCCGCGACGGCGAGCCACACCATCGAATAGCAGAACGCGCGGTTGCCGTTGGCGACCCGGTAGTTCTTGCTCCACTCCACATCGATCGATGCCACCAGCAACGTGCCAGGCCGCCGACGCGGGACCTGGCCTGGGCCGCCGAGATCGCTGATCACACGCACAACGAGTCCTCCATGCCTGCCGCCGATCGAGACGGAGCGATCTGCGTACCCGTCACCGCGCGGGGCGGCGGACGCGGCCATCGACGTTAGCGCTGGGTACGCGCCACGGACGCAACCGGCGGCCCAGCATCGCCGCCCGCCGCGCCGTTGGCGTACGGCGTGAGCATGTCCCAGGCGGCGCGGTCGATCGCGTCGCTGAGCCCGAAGGTGCCCGCCCAGCGGTAGCGGCCGGCGTGTACGGCGGCGGTCAGGCCGATCGCCGCACACCGGGCCAGCACGGCACGAGCCGCCGCGGCTGACCACCCGGGGCCGGCCGGCGTTGAGGGTCGTGGCGGCGTGACCGCCACGTCCAGCGCCGCCCCGGTGTTACTGGCTTCCACGGCGGTATCGACCATGACCGCCATGCCGCGCTGGCTGACCGTCCGGTCAGCCCATCCCGCCAGCGCGCCGGCCGCGCCACGCAGCGGAACGGTCGAGAGGGCGAGCATGCGGGCCAGGTCGTCGCCGAAGGCGTATCCGGCAAGGACGGCCGCGTGCCGGCGGGCGCGGGTCAAGGCACGGTCGAGCACGGCGAACAGGTCGGGCACCTCGGCGGGGTCGTCGAGGACCGTGACCCGGAACCCGATCGGCAGCGTGTCGGGGCGGATCTCCTCGGCGTTGCCGCGCCGCCGGACCCGCAGGTACACCGTCGCAGCTGCCATCGGCAGCGGCCCGGTGTCGGACCGGTCGGCCCAGTCCAGGGCGACGGCGGTCATCATGTCCGTGTGGCGGCCGAAAGGGCGTTGTTCGGCGCCGAACGGCGCTTCGGGCCACTGGAGGTTGGTGGCCTCATGCACGGGCGTGCCCACCCGAGGTGGCCGGCGTGCTGGCGTTGGCGACGGTGCGGATGCTTTGGCCGAGGTACTTGGCGAAGTGGTTGCGCTTGAACCGGTACCGCTTCCACGCCTCGGTGACCGGCTCCTCCAGCAGGTTGCCGATCGGTTCCAACAGGTCCGGGGCGTCGTACACCGGCCACGCGCTCGCCTTCCCGGTCACCTCCACCAGGATCATGTGCCCTTCGGTGTCCGGCGTCCACGTAGTCATCCGCAGCGCGGGCCGCCAGTCGTGCATCGCCCGCGCCTCGGTCAGCCGGTCGAACGTCTGCCTCGCCTCGTCCAGGCTGATGAACTCGTGTTCTTCCAAGTCCAGCGCGTTGCCCTTGCGCAGCGGCAGGATCAGCTTGAGTTTGCCCGCGCCGATCACATCGGCGATCTGGTAGGTGAACGGCAGCGCGTGCAGCGTCGAGCGGTACACCACCGCCGACAGCGACAGCGGCAACCCATGGTCGAGGAACGCGCGGATCCCGGCCATCACCTCGTCGTAGTCCCCCCGGACCCGGTTGGTCGTGGCCCGCGGCCCCTCCAAGCCGACGTTGACGAACGCGACCTTGCCGGCCATCGCCGCCGCATGCCGCAGCCCGCGCGTGGCGTTCGTCGGGATACCCAGGATGAACTCGGCGGTGTACATGTCCACGATGTCGCCGAAGTCTCGGCGCAACAGCGGCTCACCGCCGGACAGGAACACCCGGGCCACACCGGCAAGGTTGCCGCGGATCGTGTCCAGCTCGGCCAGGGTCGGGTCGGGCAGTTGCAACGTCTCGGAGCAGAACGAACAGTCGAAGTTGCAGCGCTTCGTGACCTGCAAGATCACCGACAGCGGGACCGTCGCCGCATCGGCCAACTCCTCAACCGAGACGCCACCAGCCACCGCGAAGTGATGCCCAGCGGTGAACGCCACCGGGCCACCAGGCCCCGGCGCCGTCGTCGGAACCGACGGCATTCCAAGCATTGTCATCGCGTCGTGCCTCCCTACGAGGAGCGGCCGGGTCCGCGCTCAGCCCGGCCACGGGGACGAGCCATCAGGACAGCGGGCGACGCCGAACGAACCGGCCGTTCACGAGGTCCCGCGCCGCTTCCCGCGTATCGGCGCCGACGCTGACATGTGCAGGGGATCTATCGGACCGCGTCAACGCGCGTGACATGACGCAAGCAGAGGGTGTTACACCGGATGTTGCATAGAACGGACAGGCATTCTGTAACGTCCGCCTGCCTTCCCAACGCCGAGCTGTGTTCCACAGGGGATGGACCAGGTCGGGCGGCCACCGGCGCGATCGGCGCCGAGCTACCCGGAGTCGGGACCAACAGCCATGATCTGCTGATGCACCCGAACGGTCACACGGCCGCCAGCGGCGGAGCTGGTGGTGTGCTGCTCCTGATCGACGTCGAGAACATGATCGGCACCAATCCCGCCGCGGCCCGCCTGCGCGAGCAGGTCTGCCGCCTCGTTGACGCCGCCGGTGTCATCGGAGGGCCGGTGCATGCAGTGGCGGCCTACAGCCAGCAGCGCAGCCCGCGCGCAGCGGACGTCCTCGCCGCAGTTGGCGTCGAATCTGAAGGCGTCACGATCGGCAGCGCGGGCGCCGCCGACGCGGCCCTCCTGGACCGGGCGCGGTGCGCCGCCCAGGCCGGCTACCAGGACTTCGTGGTCGCCTCCGCCGCCCGCGCGTTCGCCGGCCTGGCCGAGCTGGGCCGTCTGCATGTGGTTGCCTGGACCGGCCAACCCGTCGCCGCCGCGCTGACCAGGGCCGCCGTCACGGTCCACCGGCTACCACGCACTTCGCCGTCAGCAACCATCCCGCCCGCCGAGCTGACCCGGCCGTCCGACCCTGTCAAGCACTCCCCAAGTCGACCGGTACCTCCGCGACCTGGCCCGCCCGCAACCGCGCCGAGTCCAAGCCCCGCACCGGTCAGCAGCGCGTCGTCGCAGTGGCCCGGCGGTGACCCGGTGCGCCTGGTTGGGCAAGGCGCTCTGTTCGGCCTGGGCCTCGCTTTGGCCGCCCGGCTGGTCGACTACCTCCTTCCGCGTCCCAGCCGGTCCCATGGCCGGTAGCGGCTCGCCGCTCTGCGGCCACAACCCGCATGCCGACGGCTTGGTCCGCATTGGCCCTGCCGGACAGCCCAATACGGGTAAGGCCTGAGTGACGCCGCCGGTCCGAATTCTCCTTACCGGTCAGCCGGCAGCGGGCAAGACCACCGTTGTCTGGCGCTTCATCGACGTGCTGCGGGGCGCGGGGGTTGCGCCTGCTGGGTTTGTGACCGAGGAGGTTCGCGTCGAGGGGCAGCGAGTCGGTTTCGTCGCCGAGGATCTCACCAGCGGTATGCGGGCGAGGATCGCCGATGCCGGGTTGACCGGGTCGCCTCGGGTGGGGCGGTACCGCGTGGACGTGGCCGCCTTCGACAGCGTCGCAATGCCTGCGCTGTCCGTCGTCCGCCCGCAGGACGTGCTCGTGATCGACGAGATCGCAAGGATGGAACTGCTGTCGGAGGCGTTCGTCGCGCGCCTCGACCAGCTGCTCGCCGCTCCGGTCCGGCTGGTCGCCACCGTGCACGCTGTCGCCCATCCCATCACCGATCGCATCATCGCCATGCCCGGCCTACGGCTCGTCACCGTCACCCCAGACAACCGCGACGGCCTACCGGCGCAGTTGGCGTCCTGGCTCGGGGTCAGCCCGACGGAGGGTCGGCGTTGACGCCAGGCCGGTGGATCGAAGTGCGTAGTCGATCTCCTCCAACACCGGAGGCGGTGCGGCAGGGCCAAGCCGATCCCGGATGGCGCGGATCCGGTGTGCTCGCTCGACTGAGCGGATCCGCCGGTTGAGGGCTGCCGCAGTAGTCAGGCACGTGGCGGCGGTGGCGTGGTCGCCGGCGGTGGCGTGGGTGCGGGCGAGGTCAGTGGCAACGGTGACGTGGAACCGGGCGAACAGCGAAGGTGTCTGCTGCTGCAGCGCGGTCAGTTCGGTGACGGCGGCCGGGCTGCCGAGCCGGGCGAGCAGCGTGCCGCGTTGCCGTTGCACCCAGGCCGGGCCGGTGATCCCCAGCCACGGCGACGGTGCCTCGTGGGAGGTCTGGTCGGCGAACACCGCTGCCGTGTCGAGGCTGCGGAACATGCCGTCGGTATCCCGAGCGGCAAGCAACGCATGGCCCTGGTAGGCGTGTACGTAGCTCGATGCCGCGGCTGACCGCGGCAGCCGCTCAGTCTGACGTAACAGGTCCAGCGCCTGCGTGGCCTGGCCTTGCATGGCCTGCATGTAGGCGACCCCACAGATGGCGAAGACGTATAGGTCGCGATTGCCGGCTCGGGCCGCCAGGTCAGCGGAGCATCGGTACCAGTCGGCCGCCAACCGCCGTCGACCCTGATCGAAGACTTGGTAGGCGACCAGGTGACAGGCGTCGGCCGCAAGCTCTGCCAGCGCCGATCCGAGCGGATGCCGCGCATCCGCGGCCCGCCAGCGTTCCACGACCTGGCGGGCGTGCCGTGCCGCATCCGGCAGATGCGTCCAGGCGCCTTCCTGCCGGTCAAGCCACCGGTACCCGGCTGTCTGCGCGCGCATCTGGCTGATGACGGCTTCGTCGAGTTCGCCGTCACCGTCGCTGTCTGGCGCCCAGCCGTGGATCAGCGGCGGCGTCAGCACCGAACCGAGGACTGCCGCCGCGCCCAGCCGGAGAAACTCGTCGCGGCGCACCGGCTCGGCTTCTCCCTCCTCAGCAAGCGAGAGTTCCCAGTGTGCCTCGCCGGCCGCCCCGGACCCGAACCGACCGGGCACCGGGCCGGTGGGGAGGCCAGCCAACGTATCCCGGACAGTGCGGGCGTCGCGTTCGGCTTGGTCGTCGTGGGCGCGTCGGCGGGCGTGGTCGCGGCGGGCAACGGTGAGTTGGGCGTAGGCGCGGCGCAGCTCGCCGCGCGCGCCTAGAAGATCATCACACTTCGACCAGAACGCCTCGGCGGGTACGCGGTGGCCCTTCTCGGCGCAGGTGATGGTGACGCGGGCGTACCCGACCTGGTCGGCGACACGCTGCTGGGACAGCCGCGCGGCCTTCCGGAACATGACGAGCAGGTCAGCCAGGGTCTGCTTCAGCGGCGCGAGATCGTCGGCGGTGATGGTCATCGTCCACCTCTCGCGCTGACCGTGCAGGGGTGCCGGATGTTGCAGAAGCGTAGTCCGGTCGCCGCAACACTGCGTGTAACATCGTTCGCTGCCAGCATGCGACCTGCGTCGGTGCAGGCTGAGCCGACTGACGCCAGACCTGTTATGGATGGTCATCTGCGAGGTACGGATCGGCGAAGAACCCACAGCCGACGTGTTGCGGGTCTTGGAGCCGTTGCAGCGCTTCGTAGGCGAGCCGGTGGAGATGGTCTCGGCACCGAATAGACAAGTGCCAGCGAAGCAACAGAAGCCACAACGGAGGAAGATGAGACGCGCGGGCTGATCGCAGCTACATCACAGGCCGGGCAGTGACTGTAGCAGGCACAGTGGGGCTCATCGTCGGGCGAGGCCCGCACTTCGTGACATAGTCAAGACGTGGACTCCTTGGTGGTTCTTGGAGGAGACTCGGTCCTGGAGATATACTAGGAACTCCGAGGTGGTCGAGAAGAGCAGCCATCGGGCGCGCCGTAAGAATAGTGGTACAGAGTCCCTTTGGAGTTCATGTGCTCACCTGGTCATCGCTTACTGGCCCGACGTTCAAAGCCGTCGCCGCTGCACGGATGCGCTATACCCAAAGGCGCCGAGTCCGTGTCGTGGCCCATAAGGCGCTCTTCTTCGATGGCTATGGCGCCTCTCCGCTGACCGCCAATCCCGACGCTTCTTCTCCGTTGGCCGCGACGACGGGTTCGGGAGGCGCCTACGGCTTCGATCTAACGATGGCGTCGCCGCCTGTGACTGGATTTGGCGGGAAAGGCGGTATCTCGGAGTACTATTTTTTGAAGATCACGAACAGATCCCTCACACGGCCGATCGAGGTTACTCACGCCTGGTTCGATCTCGCTCCAGGAGAGCGCCTCATGTCGACCCGTTCCCTGCCACGTCGGCTGGAGCCTGAGCAGACATGGGAGGGATGGGTGAACGCCGCCAACTTTACGCAGCCAAGCAAAAAGGTATTTCGATCTGGGCGTGCGCAGCTAAGCAGCGGGAAGGTCGTCGCAGCCCATCGGAATAGGAAAGTGCCGCAGATAGGCGAGGTAAGTACGTCATAATTCACTGAAACCTTTACCCGTCCTGCACTGTACGGCGAAGCTCCCGAGTCAGGGCCGGCGTGGCATCAGCACCGTGCCGACGTCGTCATGGTCGGGGCAGGCGACTTGCCGAGTACTGCGATCGTTAGCCAATGATGGTTAAGGCCATTGAGCGTCATTTGCATCGGCTAGTCGGCAGGAAAATGCAGAAGCGGCACGTTGTAAAGGTCGGGGTTGGCGCGGCGGCGCATGTTGGGGGTGGTGACTTCGATGAGGAGCATTTCGGTGAGGAATTGCACGCGGGCACGCTGGAGGTGGCTGGTGTGCCCGGTGGCGCTGTGCGCTTTGAGGCCGACGGTGACGTGGATGTGCGGTTGGATGCGGTCCTCGGCGGGGTCGTAGGCGAGGGTGCCGCCGCCGAGGGCTTCGACGTTGGTCAGGTGGACGCTGGACCAGACCGGGGCGCCGGGGTCGTCGAGTTTGGCGCAGGTGCCGACGATTTCGGCTTCGCTGAAGCCGGCGATGAACATGGGGATGTAGCCCTGCCGGACGTTGTTGGTGTGGCAGAAGTCGGTGAGGGCGTCGAAGAAGTCTTCGCCGTGGTCGAAGGCGACGCCGAAGCTGCGGCCGAGGGTCAGTTCGGTGCTGCGCATGCCGGTGTCGAGCCTCCTGCGTCGGTGCTGCCTGATCTGGTCTGCGGGTAGGGCCAGGTGGTCGGGTCGGTGTAGCCACCGGCGGCGGCGAAGGCGGCGGTGATGGTGACGCGGTCGGCCTCGGCGGCCAGCAGGGCGTAGAGGAGGAGCCGGGCCTTGTAGGGGTCGAGGAACCCGGCTGGGATCAGGCCGCGGTCGCCCAGGTCGCGTTCGGAGCCGGCGAAGGCGTAGGTGGAGGTGAGCACCGAGCCGGCTCCGGTGCGGGAGGCCAGCACGATGGGGATGTCACCGGCGAGCTCCGCCAGTGCCGGCACGAGGCGCTGCGGGACATGACCGACGCCGAATGCCGCGACGACGAGCCCGTCGACCCGTTCGCCGAGGCCGGTGAGGAGCGCGCCGTTGTCGCCGAGGGTCACGACCACCAGGGCGACCGTCGGCTCGCGGCCGTCGCGGGGCGCGGGGATGGTGGTGCGGTGGTCGAGGCGGGTGAGCAGCCGCGGGTGTCCTTCGACGAGGTAGCCCAGCGGGCCGCCGTTGGGGGAGACGAAGGTGGCGACGCTGGTGGAGTGGGTCTTGCGGACCCGGCGGGCGGCGTGGATCTCTTCGGCGAGCACGACCAGGACGCCCTGGTCTCGGGTGTGCTCGCTGGCCGCGACCTGGACGGCGGCCAGGATGTTCGCCGGGCCGTCTGCGCCGGCCAGGGTGGGGTTGCGCATGGCGCCGGTGACGACGACCGGCTGCGGCCCGGGGTGGGTCAGGTCGAGCAGGTAGGCGGTCTCTTCGATGGTGTCGGTGCCCTGGATCACCACCGCCCCGTCGGCACCGGCGGCGAGGCGGGCGCGGATCGCGGCGGCGAGGGCGGTGATGTCGGTGAGGGTCAGCGACGCGCCGGGAAGCTGCCGGAAGTCCTCGACCTCCACGGCGATGCCGGTCTGGGCCAGGCCCGGCACCGCGGCGACGAGCTGGTCGGCCGATAGCGACGGCATGACCCCGCCGTGCGCGGCGGTGGTGTTCATGGCGATGGTGCCGCCGAGGCCGAACACGGCCACCCGCCGGCCGGGGTCGTCGATGGTTGGCGGCACGGGCGTTCCTTCCTGGCTGGCCGGTGATTCCGCGGCAGCCTACGGGCGGGCCGGGCGGTCGAGCCCGCCGAGGTAGCGACAGGCTTGGTCGACTCCGGCGGCAGACAGCAGCCGGCTGCGGGGCTCGGCGACGCCGGCCAGGCCGTAGTCGCCGAGTTCGGCGCAGCGGCGGGTCAGCCAGTCCCAGTCCAGGTCGAGGTAGGCGGCGAACCCACGCAGCCGGCCCGCCGCGGTCGCCGCGGCGGTGACCGAGTGGGCGCGGGTGTGGCCGGTGATGTCGGCGTACTCGCGCAGCAGCGGCCGGCGGTCGGTGACGTCCACGTGCCAGATCCCGTCCGCGCCGACCCAGTTCGCCACGATCGCCCGCCGGCTCGGGGCCAGGACGAACCCTTCCACGGCGGCGTACTCCGGGTCGGCGCAGACGTCGACCCGGACCCCGACGGACTCCATCAGCGCCGCGGCGAGCAGCAGCAGGACGCGCTCGAACCGGGGCGAGTCGGTCACCGCGTCGGCGGGGATACAGAACGCCCTGGCCAGCCCGGCGCCGCCGAAGCGGTCAGCGACTCGGCGCAGGTAGTCGTACTTGTGGGCGAACAGCAGCCACGTGCTGGCCTCCTCACCCCGCTGCTCCCGTGTCCAGAACGTCGGCGCGTCGGCCAACTGTTCGGCGTGACGCAGGATGTGCCGGGCGCAGAAATCTGAACCCAGCCACATCTGGGATACCGCGCTCAGCCCGTCGGCGTCGTCGCGGCCCGCCGCCGACCGCGGGAATGACTCGTAGCCGGCCAGCCGCTCCCGATGCCCGACCAGCACGGCGTCATCGCCTAGGAGCGACTCGTCCAGGTTCGCCACCGCCCAGCTCAGCCCGAGCGTCAGGTCATCCAGCGCGTACGCCCGCGGCACCACAAGCCGCGCACCCGGGCCCGCCTGAGCCAGCAGCCGGCGAGCGGTCCGGGTGTCCAGCCCGTAGGACGTCGCACCTGGCCGCCCCGGCACGACGCAGACCAGCAGGCCGCGGGATGCCCTGCGCAGGAGAGGATCCTCAACGAGGCCGGCCGGGACGGCGGCGAGGATCCGTCCTCCCTCGTCGATCGCTCCGCAGACGACGGCATCGAGGGTCGACCCGCTGAAGAACCGTCCCCGCGATACCGATAGTGCCCACGTCTCACCCTGCCGGCCGTCGTCGACCCGGCCCCTCAGGGCTATCGGCGCGGCGGTGCTAGCAAGTGCGGCCGGCCAGGACGAGCCGCCGGCCGCGGGGCCGGTTCTGTCCCCGGCTGCCGACCCTCGCCTGCCGACCTGGTCGATCATCGTGGGCGAGATCTGGCCACCGGACCTCGGCCGGCCGGACGCGCGGGCTCGACGTTCGGCGTCGGCCTGCCGTGCACGGCGCCGACTGTTGTCTTGCCGGGCGGCCACAAGCTGGTCATAGACGCGGATCAGGGCACCATCGGCGGCCAGCAGGGCGTCGGCGTCGACCCAGAAGCCCCTCGCTGGTAGCCGGTGCCCCCTCTCGGCACAGGAGATCGTGACCCGGGCATAACCCAACCGGTCGGCAAGAACCTCCTGCGTCAGCCCCGCGCTGTCGCGAAACCCGGCGAGCAAGTCAGCCAGCGCCTGTCCCAGCGGCGCGAGGTCATCCACCACCGGTCCCACCCCGCATCCAGCTTGTCGCAGCGTTGATCGACGCGGCGGAAGCGTAGCCCCGGGCGGCACCAGCGAGGCTGGCTTTCAAGCTCCGGCTCGGCGCGGATGCCGCCAGACGGTGTCGGTGCCGACGAGTCGTTCCACCCGGGGCTACGCCAGGTGGGAACCCACTGCCAGCCCGCCTCGTGCGGCATCGCTCGTTGTCGGCGCCGCTCACCTCGTCCGGGCTGTTGCGAGGACGCTGGTCGGACGGAGGTCGGCGCAGCTGGCTGACTGCCGGCCGTCGAGCAGAGCGGCACGCCGCCGCGCACCCCGTTGTGTGGAGCTGGCCGGACCCGGATCCGGCCAGCGTCGCGGGTGCCGTGCGGGCGGCCGAGCCCGGCGGAGAAGACACCACAGAACCAGCCAAGCGTGTTACACGGGATGTTGCACAGTACGGACGACCAATTTGCAACATCGCCGACCTCGGCGAGGCACGCTGCGGGTGGCCGGGGATCTGCTTGTGATCTCGCCGGGCGGCGCACTACAGCGGCCAACTACCGAGATGCGGGATCGGGTCGAGCCCAGGCAGCGCGGCGAACTGCGCGCGGTACAGGCCGGCGAGCCGGTGCAGGTCGGTGGCGTGAGGGAAGGTGACGTGCCAGGTGTAGAGGGCGCGTCTGACCCGCCATCCGGGGCGCCAGTACCAGTGGTCGAGCATCCGCTCGAACGCCTGCGTCTGCTCGTCCGCTACGTCTACGAAATCCCCTTTCGAGACGGTCAGCTGGTGGCCGGCGGGCCGCGCGAGACCGTGGAGACCGGGCTCGTCGTCCACATTCCGCGCTGGCCATGTCGGGGTGCGGGATGTTGCAGAAGCGTAGTCCGGTCTTCGCAACACCCGGCGTAACACCGTTGGCTAGCTGCATGCGATCCGGTAGCGGACGAGGGAGATGCCCAAGCGAAGAAGCGGAGACGGGCTCGCCTTGGCGCTGGGGTTGATGAGCTGGCGTCCGAGGCCGGCAGGTTACGGCACTGGCGGCCTCGGACGCCGTCCACGCCGGCTGCTGAGCCGGTGGGTACGAGCGGTTGACAGGGGCCATGAGCGTGTCGGGCTGCACTTCTCGGCTCCGCCGCGGGCGGGCGGCGGTGATGGGCCCTTCTGGGCGGATGCGCTGCCTGGCTGGCGGCTCA
>Ga0307500_10000648_pt1 | contig 11227 bp, 9 predicted proteins | sample 14_S_MG_FD_201362 | JGI IMG/M metagenome (GOLD analysis project Ga0307500, IMG submission 201362) | Soil microbial communities from Populus trichocarpa stands in riparian zone in the Pacific Northwest, United States - 14_S | ecosystem: Environmental > Terrestrial > Soil > Riparian zone > Trees...
GCGACGTTTGTGCGGCGCAAAATGCGCGCGCGCATGCAACCCGGGTTCCCAGAGGCCGTCCTCGCGGCGATCTCGCAGTCCACTAACGAACTCACGCAGGGCTGGATGAGGCTGATGGCTTCGGCCCCGGCGGCCGCGGACACCTCATGGCTCGGCGCAAACTCGGCGCTGCAGGCGAGCTATCTCGAGAAGCAGGCGAAGCTCTGGAGCGCGCTCATCGCGGGGCGCGCCGAGCCGGTCATCTCGCCCGAGCCCGGCGACCGGCGCTTCGCGCACCGGCAATGGAACGAAAGCCCGTACTACGACTATCTCAAGCAGTCGTACCTGCTGGTGTCGCGCTATCTGGCCGAATCGGTCGAGCAGGCCGCGCTCGAGCCCGTGGCGAAGGAACGCGCGCGGTTCGCGGTCAAGCAGTGGATCGATGCCATGTGTCCGGCCAATTTCGCCGCGACCAACCCGCAGGCCCTCGAGCAGGCGCTCGAGACGCGCGGCGAAAGCCTGGCGCGCGGGCTGGGCCAGCTCCTCGCGGACGTCCAGCGCGGGCGCATCAGCCAGAGCGACGAGAGCGTGTTCGAAGTGGGCCGCAACCTCGCGGTGACGCCCGGGAGCGTGGTGTACGAAAACGAGCTCATCCAGCTCATCCAGTACGCGCCGGGCACCGCCGAGGTGGCCAGGCGCCCGCTGGTGATCGTCCCGCCCTGCATCAACAAGTACTACATCCTCGATCTGCAGCCGGAAAACTCGTTCGTGGCCCATGCGGTCGCGAGCGGCCATACGGTGTTCCTGGTGTCCTGGCGCAACGTGCGCGCGGACCAGGGCCGCCTCACCTGGGACGACTATCTGGAGCTGGGCGTGTTCACGCCTCTGCGCCTGGCCCGCGAGATCGCGCAGAGCGACAAGGTCAACGCGCTCGGCTTCTGCGTCGGCGGCACGCTGCTCGGCGCCGCGCTCGCGGTCCTCGCGCACAGAAAAGACGATTCCGTCGCGAGCGTCACCTTTCTGGCCGCGATGCTCGACTTCTCGGACACCGGGCAGATCGGCCTCTTCGTCGACGAGGCCATGGTCGCGGCGCGCGAAGCCACCATCGGAAACGACGGGATCCTGCCGGGGTCGGACCTCGCGTTCGTCTTCTCCAGCCTGCGCGCGAACGATCTCGTCTGGCCGTACGTGGTCAACAACTATCTCCTGGGCGAAACCCCGGCGGCGTTCGACATCCTCCACTGGAACGCCGACAGCACCAACCTGCCGGGTCCGATGTACTGCTACTACCTGCGCAATACGTATCTCTCGAACAGGCTGCGCGAGCCGGGCGCGCTCACCAATTGCGGCGCGCCGGTCGATCTCGGCGCCGTCGAGCTGCCGCTCTTCGTGCTGGCGACGCGCGAGGACCACATCGTGCCGTGGCGCTCCGCCTACCGAACGCTCGGGCTGCTCGGCGGCGCGGACAAGACCTTCGTGCTCGGCGCGAGCGGCCACATCGCCGGCGTGGTCAATCCGGCATCGAAGAACCGCCGCAGCTACTGGACCTCGGAGCGCTGTCCCGCGGAGCCCGAGGACTTCCTCCAAATTGCCACCGAAAACCGGGGCAGCTGGTGGTCGGCGTGGTCGCAATGGCTCGCGCGCCATGGCGGCGGGAAGCAAGCCGCACCTGCGGCGCCCGGAAATGTCCAACATAAACCCATCGAAGCGGCCCCCGGCCGCTACGTGAAGCAACGAATCCACTAGGAGAAGCGCATGGAAGAGATCGTCATCGTCGGCGCAGCCCGCACCCCGATCGGCAAGTTCGGCGGCAGCCTCGCCAAGACCCCGGCCGCCGATCTCGGCGCGCTCGTCATCCGCAAGGTGCTGGAGCGCGCGGGCGTCGCGCCCGAGCAGGTCTCCGAGGTCATCATGGGCCAGGTGCTCGCCGCGGGCGTCGGGCAGAACCCTGCGCGCCAGGCGGCGATCAAGGCAGGCATCCCGTACATGGTGCCCGCGATGACCATCAACAAGGTCTGCGGCTCGGGCCTGCAGGCGGCGATGCTCGGCGCGCAGGCGATCGCCAACGGCGACTCGGAGCTCGTGGTCGCCGGGGGCCAGGAGTCGATGAGCCTCTCGCCGCACGTGCTCAACGGCTCGCGTGACGGCTTCCGCATGGGCGACGCGAAGATGATCGACACCATGATCGTCGACGGCCTGTGGGACGTCTTCAACCAGTACCACATGGGCGTCACCGCGGAGAACGTGGCCAAGGAGTACGCGGTCACGCGCGAGGAGCAGGACGAGTTCGCGGTGGCGAGCCAGAACAAGGCCGAGGCGGCGCAGAAGGCCGGCAGGTTCAAGGACGAGATCATTACGGTCGAAATCCCGTCCAGGAAGGGGCCGGTCCTTTTCGCCGACGACGAATATCCGCGCCACGGCGCGACGCTCGACGCGATGAAGAGCCTGAGACCGGCCTTCGACAAGAACGGCACGGTGACGGCGGGTAATGCCTCCGGAATCAATGACGGCGCTGCTGCGGTCGTTCTTACGTCGGCGAGAAAAGCGAAAGAGCTGGGCCTCAAGCCGATCGCTCGCATCAAGGCCTTCGCCTCCGCGGGAGTCGATCCGAAATACATGGGGATGGGGCCCGTGCCGGCCTCGAAGCGCGCGCTCTCGCGCGCCGGCTGGGAGCCGAAGGATCTCGATCTGATGGAGATCAACGAAGCCTTCGCCGCGCAGGCGATCGCGGTCAACCGCCAGATGGGCTGGGACACGAAGAAGGTGAACGTGAACGGCGGCGCCATCGCGCTCGGTCATCCGATCGGCGCCTCGGGCGCGCGCGTGCTGGTCACCCTTCTCTACGAAATGCAGAAGCGCGATGCGCGGCGAGGCCTCGCCTCGCTTTGCATCGGGGGCGGCATGGGGGTCGCCCTTGCTGTTGAACGCTAGGGTAGAACGTTAGAGAGGAAAAACGATGAAGCATGAACCCGAGGTAATCGACGCATCACAAGAAGAGGCATGGCGCGACCGCGCCCGTCCGGTCGTGCCGCGCATAGCCTTCGTTTCCGGCGGGATGGGCGGCATCGGCAGCGCAATCTGCCAGCGCTTCGCGCAGTCGGGCCACACCGTCGTGGCGGGGTGCCTGCCGGGCTACGAGCGCAAGCAGGACTGGCTCGACGCGATGCGCGCGCGCGGCTTCCGGGTGCACGCCGCCGAGGGCGACGTGGCCGACTTCGATTCGTGCGCGGAGATGTTCTACAACGTGAGCTCGGTCGTCGGGCCGGTCGACATCCTGGTGAACAATGCCGGCATCACGCGCGACTCGGTGTTCAAGCGCATGACCGAGCAGGACTGGATGGCGGTGATCAACACCAACCTGAACAGCGTGTTCAACGTCACGCGCCAGGTGGTCGACGGCATGTGCGAGCGCGGCTGGGGACGCGTGGTCAACATCTCGTCGGTCAACGCGCTCAAGGGCCAGTTCGGCCAGACCAACTACTCCGCGGCCAAGGCCGGCATGGCGGGCTTTGCCAAGGCGCTCGCGCAGGAGGTTGTCAAGAAAGGCGTGACGGTCAATACCGTCTCGCCCGGCTACGTCGAGACCGACATGGTCATGGCGATCCGGCAGGAGATCCGGGACCAGATCGTCGCCGCCATCCCCATGGGTCGGCTCGCCCGCCCCGAGGAAATCGCCGCGGTGGTGGCCTTCCTGGCCTCCGAGGAGGCGGGGTACATCACGGGGGCCAACATCTCGGTCAACGGCGGCATGCACATGATGTAGACTGGCCCATCCCACGGTAGACACGCCTGGAGCAGGCCATGGCAAAGCAAAGGATCGCCGTTGTGACCGGAGGCATGGGCGGCCTCGGCGAAACGATCTCGACCAAGATGGCCGACGCGGGCTACCGCGTCGTCGTCACCTATTCGCCTTCCAACACGAAATTCCGCTCGTGGCTGGAAGAGATGAAGGGCCGCGGCTACAACTTCGCCGCGTTCCCGGTGGACGTGGTCGACTACGACGACTGCGCGCGCAAAGTGCACACGATCCAGACCGAGGTCGGGGTGGTCGACATCCTGGTCAACAACGCCGGCATCACGCGTGACATGACCTTCAAGAAGATGACGAAGACCGACTGGGACACGGTGATGCGCACCAACCTCGACTCGTGCTTCAACATGAGCAAGCAGGTGATGGACGGCATGGTCGACCGCGGCTGGGGCCGGGTGATCAACGTTTCGTCGGTGAACGGCCAGAAGGGCGCTTTCGGCCAGACCAACTACTCCGCCGCCAAGGCCGGGATCCACGGCTTTTCCAAAGCGCTCGCGCTCGAGGTCGCGCGCAAGGGCGTGACCGTGAACACCATCTCGCCCGGCTACATCGGCACCAAGATGGTCACCGCGATCCCGAAAGAAATCCTCGACTCCAAGATCCTGCCGCAGATCCCGCTCGGGCGCCTGGGCAAGCCCGATGAAGTCGCCGGCCTGATCATCTATCTCTGCTCCGAAGAAGCCGCATTCGTGACTGGCGCCAACATCTCGATCAACGGCGGCCAGCACATGTATTAAGGAGTAGACTCGACTCATGCCGGCACCGCAGCCCACCCGCGATCAGAAGATGGAAAACCATCTCCGGCTGATCAAGAAGTACCCCAACCGGCGGCTCTACGACACCAAGACGTCGAGCTACATCACGCTCGCGGACGTGAAGCAGATGGTGCTGAAGCAGGAGGAGTTCCAGGTGGTCGACGCGAAGAGCGGCGACGATCTGACGCGCCAGATCCTGCTGCAGATCATCCTCGAGGAGGAGTCGGGCGGCGCGCCGATGTTCTCGAGCGACCTGCTATCGCAGATGATCCGCTCCTACGGCAACGCGATGCAGGGCATGATGGGCGGATATCTGGAGCGCAACGTGCGCGCGTTCCAGGACATCCAGAAAGCGCTGCAGGAGCAGTCGCAGCGCATGTACGGCGACAACTCGCGCGCCTCGCAGGACCTCTGGGCCCAGTTCATGAACCTGCAGGGCCCCGCGATGCAAAGCCTGATGCAAGCCTACATCGAGCAGAGCCAGAAGGTGTTCGCGCAGTTCCAGGAGCAGATGCAGAGCCAGGCGCGCAACATGTTCACCGGCCTTTCCTTTCCCGGTTTCCCGCCTGGCCAAAACAAGAGCGACGCGGACAAGTCCTAAGATTGGATTTGTCTCGCTAGGCTGTCCCAAGGCGCTGGTCGATTCCGAGCGCATCCTCACGCAGCTTCGCGCCGAAGGCTACGCCACGTCCGCGACCTACGCGGGCGCCGACCTCGTGATCGTGAACACGTGCGGCTTCATCGACGCAGCGGTCCGGGAATCGCTCGATGCGATCGGCGAGGCGCTCGCGCAGAACGGAAAAGTCGTCGTGACCGGATGCCTGGGGGTCAAACAGCAATTTATCAAGGACGTGCATCCGTCGGTGCTCGCCATCACCGGGCCGCACGACACGCCCGGCGTGATGAAAGCGGTGCACGCGCACCTACCGAAGCCGCACGATCCGTATACCGACCTTGTTCCTCCTCAGGGGATCAAGCTCACACCGGCGCATTACGCCTATCTGAAGATTTCCGAGGGATGCAACCACCGCTGTACCTTCTGCATCATCCCTTCGATGCGCGGCGATCTCGTGTCGCGCCCGATCGGCGAGGTGATGCTGGAAGCCGAGAATCTCGTGAAGGGCGGAGTGAAGGAGCTGCTGGTGATCTCGCAGGACACCAGCGCCTACGGCGTGGATGTCAAATATCGGACTGGCTTTGTGCGGCCGACGAAGACCACGATGGTGGATCTTTGCCGCGCGCTGGGCGAGCTCGGCCCCGCCACGGGTGGCGGTCCTGTCTGGATCAGGCTGCACTACGTCTATCCGTACCCGCACGTCGACGAAGTGATTCCGCTGATGGCCGAAGGAAAGATCCTTCCCTACCTCGACGTGCCGTTCCAGCACGCATCGCCCCGCATCCTGCGGCTCATGAAGCGACCGGCGAGCGCGGAGAAAGTGCTCGAGCGCATCCGCGCCTGGCGCGCGATCTGCCCGCAGATCACCCTGCGCAGCACCTTCATCGTCGGCTTTCCGGGAGAGACGGAAGAGGAGTTCTCGCTTCTTCTGCAGTTTCTGGAGCAGGCCCAGCTCGATCGCGTCGGCTGCTTCGCGTATTCGCCGGTCGAGGGCGCGACCGCCAACGACCTGCCGGGCGCGGTCCCGGAAGAGGTGAAGGAGGAGCGCCGCGGCCGCTTCATGGAGAAGCAGGCCGCGATAAGTTTGACCAGGCTCAAGAACCGGGTCGGCAAAACCCTTACGGTGCTGGTCGACTCGCCTGGCGTCGGGCGCTCGCAGGCCGACGCGCCCGAGATCGACGGCGTGGTGCGCTTCGATGGCGGAAAGGCGGGCGAGTTCCGGAAGGTGCTCTTGGATCGTGCCGACGAGCACGATCTCTACGGAGCGCTGCAATGATCGAAACCGCAAAACGGAGACTGCAATGAGCAATCGCGAGGTAGTGGTGATTTCGGGCGTGCGCACGGCGATCGGCGACTACGGCGGCTCGCTCAAGGAGCTCGCGGCGACGAAGCTCGGCGCGACCGCGATCAAGGAGGCGGTGGCACGCTCGAAGGTCGCGCCCGAAAGCGTCGGCCACGTCGTGATAGGCGGCGTCATCCACGGCGAGGCGAAGGACATGTACCTCTCGCGCGTCGCCGCGGTCGAGGCCGGCATTCCGGTGGGCACGCCGTGCCTCACGGTGAACCGCCTGTGCGGCTCGGGCCTGCAGGCGATCGTCTCGGCGAGCCAGCACATCCTGCTCGGCGACTGCGACGTCGCCGTGGCGGGCGGCGCCGAGAGCATGAGCCGCGCGGCGTACTTCCTGCCCACGGGGCGCTGGGGCCAGCGCATGGGCGATGCCGCGATAGTCGATGCGATGGTCGGCGCGCTGCACGATCCGTTCGGCCACGGCCACATGGGGGTGACCGCGGAGAACATCGCGGCCAAGTACGGCTTCACGCGCGAGCAGCAGGACCAGTACTCCGTCGAGTCGCACCGTCGGGCGGCGCGGGCGATGGAGCAGGGCCTGTTCAAGAGCCAGATCGTTCCGATCGAGCTCAAGACGAAAAAGGGCGTCGAGCAGTTCACCACCGACGAGCACGTGCGCAAGGACCTGAAGCCGGAGGACATGGCCAAGCTGAAGGCCGTGTTCAAGAAGGACGGCACGGTCACGGCCGGCAATGCTTCCGGAATCAACGATGCGGGCGCGGCGGTTGTCCTCATGGATTCACAAGCGGCAAAGCGACAAAACTTCAAGCCCCTTGCACGCCTTGTGGCCTACGCGCACGCGGGCGTGGAGCCGCAGGTGATGGGCCTCGGGCCGATTCCGGCGGTGCGGCGCGTGTTCGAGAAGGCCGGGCTCAAGCCCGCCGACATGGACGTGATCGAATCGAACGAGGCCTTCGCGGTGCAGGCCATGGCGGTGACCAAGGATCTCGGGCTCGACCCGGCCAAGGTGAATCCGAACGGCGGCGCGGTCGCGCTCGGACACCCGATCGGCGCGACCGGCGCGATCCTCACGGTGAAGGCGCTCTACGAGCTCGAGCGCATCGGCAAGCGCTACGCGCTCGTCACCATGTGCATCGGCGGCGGGCAGGGCATCGCCGCGATCTTCGAGCGCACCTAGCATTTCCCCGAGGGGTCGGGGACGGGCCGCGGGCCCGTTCCCGCTTGTAGGTTTTTCCTTCTGCTTCCACGCCAGAATACGACGTTGTTCCGGGCCGGTTCTGTCGTAACCAGTTAGCATTTTGGGTATGCGCCGCAAACCCCGTGTCGGACTCGCCCTGGGCTCGGGCAGCGCGCGCGGCTGGGCGCACATCGGTGCGATCCGGGCGCTCGAGGAGCGCGGCATCAAGGCGGACCTGGTCTGCGGCACCTCGATCGGCGCGCTGGTGGGCGCCGCCTATGCCGCGGGCGAGCTCGACCGGCTGGAGAAGTGGGTGTCCGGCCTCGCCTGGACCACGGTGGTGCGGCTGATGGACCTCACCTGGCGCGGCGGACTGATCCGCGGCCAGCGGCTGTTCACGCTTTTTCGCACCATCTTCCAGGACCGCGACATCGACGGTCTGCCGATCCCGTACGGCGCGGTGGCGACCGAGCTCTACTCCGGGCGCGAGCTCTGGCTGCGCCACGGCAACCTGCTCGACGCGGTGCGCGCCTCGTGCGCGATGCCGGGACTTTTCACGCCGATGATCCGCGAGGGTGAGGTGGTGGTCGACGGCGGCCTGGTCAACCCCGTGCCGGTGTCGATGTGCCGTGCGCTGGGCGCGGAGGTGGTGATCGCGGTGGACCTGTCCTGGGGCAAGCTCGGGCCCTACCGCGACCGCAGCAGATCGATCGCGCCGCGCGAGGTGCCAGGATGGCTCGCGCGGCTGCGGCCTGGCTGGGTGGAGAAGAAATCCAGGGTCGAAGACCGCACCACGATCCCCTCGATCTTCGAGGTGTTCAGCACTTCGCTCGACGTGGTGGAGATGCGCGTCGCGCGCAGCCGCCTTTCGGGCGACCCGGCCGACGTGCTGATTACGCCGCTGCTGCCCGACTTCGCCACTATGGACTACCACCGCGCGCAGGAGGCGATCGAAGAGGGTCGCGCCGCGGTCGAGCGCATGGGCCCGCTTCTCGACCAGGTCGTCAGCTGACGCCCGCGTGGAGCTGACGCTCCCGATCGCCGCCGCGGTGCTCGGCGCGGCGCTCCTGCACGCGGCGTGGAACACGCTGGTCAAGTCCTCCGAGGACAAGGAGCTCGACACCTACGCGGTCGCGGCCGGCTCGGGGGTCTTGGCTTTAATCATTATTCCCATCCTCCCCGCGCCCGCCGCTGCATCGTGGCCGTGGCTCGCCGGCTCGGCGGCGGTGCACATCCTCTACTTCGTGTTCCTCGCCGGCGCCTATCGCTACGGGGAGCTCTCGTACGTGTATCCGATCATGCGGGGAGGCGGGCCGATGATCGTGGCGGCGAGCGGTGCGGCCGTGTTTGCCGAGGCGCTGGGCGGCAGTCAGTGGCTCGGCGTGCTGCTGGTGTGCGGCGGGATCGTCGCGTTCGCTTCCGGCGCGCACGACCGTCGCGCAACCCTGTTCGCGCTCGCCAACGCGGTAGTGATCGGAGCCTACACCCTCATCGATGCGCAGGGCGCGCGCGCCTCGGCCGCGCCGGTGAGCTACACGCTGTGGTTCTTCGCTGCGAATGCGCTCGTGATCATCGCCATGGGCCGGCTCAAGCGCGGCAGCGCGGTTCCACGCTACCTCGGCCGGCACTGGCGGCGCGCCTTGCTCGGCGGCGCCTGCAGCGTCGGTTCATACGGCATCGCGCTCTGGGCGATGACGCGCGCGCCGGTCGCGCTCGTGGCCGTACTGCGGGAGACCGCGGTGATCTTCGCCGCGGTCCTCGCGGCGCTGGTGCTGAAGGAAAAGCTGACGCGCCGGCGGCTCTTCGCCACCGGCGCGGTGTTGGCAGGACTGATTTTTCTGAAACTCTAGGCGGGCTGCAGCCTTCCGTCGATCAGCCTGACGCGCTGGCCCGGCTGGTAGCTCGGGGCGACGTCGCTGCGCACGGTCTCGTTCGCGCCGTCGTCGCGCCGCACGTCGACTTCCCAGTGGGTGGTGCCGCGCGCCTGCTTCTCGATTGCGTGGCCGGCGAAGGCGCCGCCCGCTGCGCCGAGCACCGTAATCACCTTCTGCGAGCCGTGACCCTTGCCGATCTGGTTGCCGAGCACCGCTCCCGCGATGCCACCGGCGACCGGCCCGAGCGCCGTGCCCTCGCCCGCATCCTTTACCTCGCGCACCGCCTGCACGGTGGCGAGGTTCCCGGGCTGCGCCACCGGCTTGGGCGTCTCGACGGGAGTCGCCGGTGCTTGCGCCATGGGCGGCGGAGGCGGCGGCGTGCCGTAATCGTTGTAGGCGACGGGCGCCGACGGCTTGGGCGCGGTCGTACGCGCGACCGGCTTCCTCACCGGTTTGGACGCAGCGTGCTGCGGCGGTTGAGGCGTCGGCGTGACGACCGGCTCGATCGCGACCGGCTCGAGCGGCTTCGCGACTTCCTGTGCGGATTCGATCGTGGCTTCCTGCTTGTGGGAGCCGATCGAGCTCGGAATGAGGCCGGTTACGGCCGCTACGCCGACCGCGGAAAACACGGTCACTGAGATGGCGGCGGCGGTGAGCAGCGGGTGAAGGCGGCGGGTGTTCGTTTCCATTTGCTTGTTCTCCGTTGAATGCAGATCGAACGCTGCACAGGTTACGGAGGACGCCCGCCGGGTGCCGTAAGCGAGTGTTACCGGTTGTTACTCGCCCCCGCCCTCGGGGCGCATCTGCGGGAAAAGGATGACATCCCGGATACTTGGACTGTCGGTCAGGAGCATCACCAGCCGGTCCACCCCCAGACCTGCGCCCGCGGTGGGCGGCAGGCCGTATTCCAGCGCGCGGATGTAGTCGGCGTCGTAGTACATGGCCTCCTGGTCGCCGGCCTCCTTGGCCTTCGCCTGCTCGAGGAAGCGCGCCGCCTGGTCCTCGGGGTCGTTCAGCTCGGAGAACCCGTTGGCGACCTCCTTCGCGTCGATGAAGAGCTCGAAGCGGTCGGTGAGCTGCGGGTCGGAGTCGCGCCGCCGCGCGAGCGGCGACACTTCGGCGGGAAAGTCGGTGATGAAGGTCGGCTGGATCAGGTGCTTCTCCGCGACCGTCTCGAACAGCATGAGCTGCAGCGCGCCCCAGCCTTGATGCTTCTCGTATTTGACGTTGAGTGAGTCCAGTTTTCTTGTGAGAAAGCCGCGCTCGCGCAGGTCGCCGTCGATGCCGTGCTGCCGGATGGCATCGGGGATCGCAAGGCGTGCGAACGGCTTTGCGAGATCAATGGCCTTGCCCTGGTACTGGACCTGCGGGACGCCGGCGGCCGCGCGCACCAGCTTCTCCGTGAGATCCATCATGTAGCTCCAGTCCTGGTACGCGCAGTACCACTCGAGCATCGTGAACTCGGGATTGTGGCGCGTCGAGATCCCCTCGTTCCTGAAGTTGCGGTTGATCTCGAAGACGCGCTCCATGCCGCCGACCACCAGGCGCTTCAGATACAGCTCGGGGGCGATCCGGAGGTAGAGCTCCATGTCGAGCGCGTTGTGGTGCGTCTTGAACGGCCGTGCCACGGCGCCGCCCGGGATCGGCTGCATCATGGGTGTCTCGACCTCGAGGTAGCCCTCCGCGTGCAGCACCTCGCGCAACAC
>Ga0307500_10000650_pt1 | contig 11220 bp, 10 predicted proteins | sample 14_S_MG_FD_201362 | JGI IMG/M metagenome (GOLD analysis project Ga0307500, IMG submission 201362) | Soil microbial communities from Populus trichocarpa stands in riparian zone in the Pacific Northwest, United States - 14_S | ecosystem: Environmental > Terrestrial > Soil > Riparian zone > Trees...
GACCTCGGAGACCAGCGGGCCGAGCCGGGTCGAGTCCTCGAAGGGATCGCCGGGGGTGAAGCTCTCCGCCGTCTGCGCCGCGATTTCCTCCGCCTCGGCCAGCTTCGCGCGCGGCACCAGCATGCGAGTCAGGGCGCTGCAGGTCTGGCCCGAGTTGAGGAAGCACTTGGTGACCCCGTCCGGGACCGCCTTGGCCAGGTCGGCGTCGTCGAGGATCACGTTGGGGGACTTGCCGCCGAGCTCCATCGCCACCGGCTTGACCGTCGCCGAGGCAAGCTCGGAGACGCGCCGCCCGGCGCGGGTCGAGCCGGTGAAGGAGACCATGTCGACGCCGGGGTGGCCCGCGACCGCCTCGCCGACGACCGGCCCGGTGCCGGTGACGAGGTTGAAGACCCCGGCCGGCAGGCCGGCGGCCTCGATCACCTCGGCGAGGATGAAGGCGTTGAGCGGCACGACCTCGCTTGGCTTGAGCACGACCGTGCAGCCGGCGGCCAGCGCCGGCGCGACCTTGGCGGCGATCTGGTTGAGCGGGTAGTTCCAGGGGGTGATCGCGCCGAGCACGCCGACCGGCTCGCGCAGCACGCGCGAGCTGCCGATCTCCTCCTCCCAACGGACTTCCTCCATCAGCCCCGGCATCGCCGCGAACTGCCCGGTCGGCAGCCCGGCCTGGATGATCTGGCTCAGCTTGATCGGCATACCCAGCTCCTGGGCGATCGTCGTCGCGATCTCCTCCGAGCGCTCGCCCAGCCCGGCGGCGATCGCCGCGAGGTAGCCGGCCCGCTCCTCGCGCGGGGTCTGCGACCAGGAGTCGAAGGCGGCGCGCGCGGCGCGCACGGCGAGGTCGGCGTCCTCCGGCGTGCAGGCCGGGATCGTCGCCATGACCTCCTCGGTGGTCGAGTTGACCACCTCGAGCGTCTCGCCACCCTGCGGCTCGACCCACTCGCCGCCGATGAAGATCCTGTCCTTCGCTTGAAGCTCCGCCGCAGTCGCCATCTCGTCTCCTCCTGGTACAGCCCGATCGCTTGCGTCTTACACGATAGAGGCGCTGTGTTTCAGCGGGACCGACCGCGGAGGTGGGAGTTTTGCTCAGTTAATACTTTATATTCCCCGCGTGAGCAAAAAAGCTCAAACCAAACGCCGCAAGCGGAGCGCCTCACCGCCGCGGAGCAGGCCGCTGCCGAAGCCCGACAGGGTGAAGCTCCAGGATGATGGCTCGCTGCCGCGAGCCCTACCCCCGCTTGGCGCCGCCGCGATCGTGTTCATCGCTGCGGGGGCGGTGCTGATGCTGGAGATCCTCGCCGTAAGGCTGCTGGCTCCGTACGTCGGCCTGACGCTTGAAACGACCACTTCGATCATCGGCGCGGTCCTCGCCGGCATCGCTCTTGGCGCGGCCTGCGGGGGGTACCTTGCGGATCGCATGAACACGCGCCGGCTCGTCGTCTTCCTGCTGCTCGTCGGTGGAATGCTCGCTCTGCTCATCGTCCCGATCGTGCGCTGGCTTGGGCCCGGCGCCACCGGGGGAGGCAACCTGGCAGCGATCGGCATCACCTTCCTCGCGCTGGTGCCGGCTGCGGCAGTGCTCAGCGCCGTCTCCCCGGCGGTGGCGCACCTCCAGCTTCACGATCTGCGCGCGAGCGGGACCATCGTCGGCAGGCTCTCGGCCTGGGCGACGGCGGGTGCGCTGATCGGCACCTTCGGCACGGGGTTCGTGCTGGTGCCGCTGATGCCGGTGAGCAGCGCGGTCCTCGTGATCGGAGCGGTGCTGATAGTCACTGGTCTCGTGCTCGGCTTGGGCGCTCAACAGCTCTCGCTCGGCGCCGGGGCGATCTTTGTGGTCGCGGCTCTGGCTCTTGGCGGGCTGTCGGTATCCCGTCACTCGCCCTGCACCGTGGAATCCAGCTACAACTGCATCGTCGTCGAAGCCGATCCGGCTCGCGCCGACAGCTACAGCCTGCTCCTCGACGGGGCGCTCAACTCCTACGTCGACCTCGAGCGCCCGGCCTACCTCGAGTTCCCCTATACGCGCTGGATCGCTGACGGCATCGACGCCGTTTTCCCCCCAGGAGCCCCGCTAGATGCGGTCTTCGTCGGCGGCGGCGGCGTCACCCTGCCGCGCTGGCTCGAGGCGACCCGTTCAGGTTCGCACTCGGAAGTGCTCGAGCTCGATTCCGGCTTGATCGAAGTCGACGAAGAACGCCTGGGCCTGCGCACCTCTTCGGCGCTCGAGGTCCGGACGGGCGACGCCCGCATCGGCATGCTCGACGTTCCCTCCAACAGCGCCGACGTGGTCGTCGGCGACGCTTTCAGCAACAAATCGATTCCCTGGCAGCTGATGACCAGCGAGTGGCTGGCGGAAGTGCAGCGGGTCCTGAAGCCGGGCGGTCTCTACACCCTGAACATGATCGACTTTCCGCCCCTGGAATTGTTGAGCGCCGAGGCGGCGACTCTGCTCGGCAGCTTCGACGACGTCCGCCTCGTCGCCTATCCCGGACCCAAGGGAATCTACGGTGGCAACGAGGTCTTCTTTGCCTCGGACCGGCCCATGCCGAAGGCAACCGGCTCGAGCTTCAAGGGGGCGGCCACCTACGGCCCCGATGACGTCACGAGCCTGGCCGGCACGGCAGAAGCCCTCCACGACGACTACGCCCCGGTCGAACAGATGCTGACCCGCCCCAACTGAGGAGTCGCTAGCGTGAGGCGGCCAGGCTCGCCGCCGGCGCGACGACGCCGGGGCCGGGGAGGGCGCGGGCGTCGCGGGCGTGGAGGAGCTTGCCGCAGCGCTCGCAGATGCCGCGGTCGCTGATCTCGCCACCGCACTCCTTGTGGACGATCAGCATCGGCGGGCCGTCGGGCTCGGGCGAGTGGCGGTCGCCCCAGGCGAGCAGCGCGACCAGCGCCGGCCAGAGGTCGAGCCCCTTCTCGGTGAGGAAGTACTCGTAGCGCTCGGGGCTCGATTGGTAGGGGCGCCGTTCGAGGATGTCCTCCTCGACCAGGCGCTGCAGGCGGGCCGAGAGCACGTTGCGGGCAACGCCGAGGCCGCGCTGCAGCTCGCCGAAACGGCGGCTGCCGTTCATCACGTCGCGCACGATCAGCAGCGTCCAGCGCTCGCCGACGACCTCGAGCGCCTTGGCGATCGAGCAGATCTGCCCGGGGTAGTCGCTGCGCAGCATCAAGGTGATCTTCGCACACAAGGTTGCATCAAGCAACCGAGTCGGCTAGGGTGCGGCTGACAACGGTTGCTTGAAGCAACCAAGCGCGATTGGAGGCCCACGATGAGGCTGATTCACCGGCATAGGAGCTATCGCCCGAAGACCCCGCGGATCTCGATCTCCCAGGAGGAAATCGCCGCGGATCTTCACTACCCGGCCGGCCGTCAGCGAGCGCGCGGCGGTCAGGCAGTGCGTGCCAGGGGAGCCGGCAGGTGAGCGACGGCCCGGAGGGCGCGGTGGTCGCTGCGGAGGGTGCCACCGCGGTGGACGCCGCGCTCGCATTCGCCGAGGCCGATCCCACCAACAGCCGCGAGCGAACCCTCGTCTGGCAGGACCCGGTGCCGACGGCGGCGCTTGGCGCGACGATGACGGGCATGGAGTACATGGAAGCCGTAGTGGGCGGTGACGTCCCGCCGCCGCCGATCGCGGTGACGATGCGGCTGCGGCCGATCGAGCTGGGGGAGGGGCGCTGTGTGTTCGAGGGGGAACCGGGGGAGGAGCACTACAACCCGATCGGCGTCGTGCACGGCGGCTACGCCGCGACCCTGCTCGACTCCGCCCTCGGCTGTGCCGTGCACACCACCCTGCCGGCGGGCGTCGGCTACACCTCACTTGGTCTCGAGGCGAAGTACGTGCGCCCGCTCACCCGTGACACCGGCCGCGTGCTCTGCGAGGCGAACGTCGTCTACCGCGGTCGCCGCCAGGCCACCGCCGAGGCGAACCTCACGGCGGCCGAGAGCGGCAAGCTCCTTGCCCACGGCGTCGCCACCTGCATGATCCTCGAAGCTTAATAGCAGATCTGCTATATTTCAGGCGTGAAAACGCCTGGAGAACTGCTCAAAGAGGCTCGTGCACGACATGGCGTCAGCCAGAAGCAGCTGGCGATGCGAGCGAGCACGACCCAATCGGCGATCTCGCGGATCGAGCGCGACCGGGTCTCGCCCTCGGTCGAGACTTTGCGTGAGCTGCTCTACCTGCTGGGGGAGGATCTCGCCCTCGGGACTGAGCAACGGGATTTCGGGATCGACCGGACGTTGAACGCGGAGCGTTTGAAGACCTCGCCGACCGAGCGTCTCGAGTACGGCATGGCCTTTGCCAACCAGGTGATTGCAAGTAGCCCTCTACCCAAAAGGGATGCGTGGTGACTGAGGAGCGATCGCTCCCCACCAAGGCGCCGGAAGTGGGCAGGCTGCTCGGCCGTTGATCGCACACGGTGTCGATTTCGTCCTGATCGGTGGGCAGGCCGGAATCTCTCATGGTTCCACCTATCCGAGCTATGACCTGGACGTGCTCTATGCACGCGATCGTGACAACGTGGCGCGCTTGGTCGCGGCGCTGGGGGAGATTGGCGTTCGGCTCCGCGGGGCTCCCAAAGATCTCCCATTTGTCCTTGACGAGAGAACGATCGAGAACGACGCCAACTTCACCTTCATAACGCCATATGGCGATTTCGACGTGTTGGCCGACGCTGCGGGAATGCCCTCATACCAAGCGCTGAAGGCCGCGGCCGTCGAGAGCGAGGTATTCGGTCACCTCGTCAAGGTCGCCTCGATCGACCACCTGATCGCGATGAAGCGCGCGGCCGGTCGGACCAAGGACAAGCTGATGGTCGAGGAGTACATCGTGCTTGCCGACGAGCAGAAGCGGCTCGGCAAAGCGGACGAGTAAGGCCGATCAGGCGCTCGCGAGCTCGCGAGCGATCTCGACCAGCAGGCGGACGCCGAAGCCGCTGGCGTCGTTGCCGGTGTATGGGCGGCCGACGTCCCAAGCGGTGCCGGCGATGTCGACGTGGGCCCAGGGGGTCTCGCCGACGAACTCCTCGAGGAAGGAGCCGGCGTAGATCGTGCCGGCCTTGCGCTTCGCGGCGGCGTTGGTCAGGTCGGCGACGGTGCCCTTGGTCAGGTCCTTGTACTCCGGGTGGAGGGGAAGGCGCCAGACGAGCTCGCCGGTCGTCTCGCCGGCCTTGCTGACCTCGCCGGCCAGGTCGTCGTCGTTGGAGGTCACCGCGGCGTAGGTCGAGCCGAGCGCGATCAGCACCGCGCCGGTCAGCGTCGCCAGATCGACGATGCGCTCGGCGCCGAGCTCGACCGCGTAGGCGAGGGCGTCGCCGAGGATCAGCCGCCCCTCGGCGTCGGTGTTGTTGACCTCGACCGTCTTGCCGTTGTACATCGTGATCACGTCGCCGGGCTTGATCGCCGTTCCCGACGGCATGTTCTCGGTCGATGGGATGACCGCGATCAGGTTCAGCGGCAGCTTCAGCTCGGCGATCGCGCCGACCGCCTCGAGCACCGCCGCGGCGCCCGACATGTCCATCTTCATCTCGTGCATCGAGGCCGAGGGCTTGAGCGAGATGCCGCCGGTGTCGAAGGTGACGCCCTTGCCGACGAAGCCGAGCGTCGGCCCCGAGCCGCCGCCTTCGTAGCGCAGCACGATCAGCTTCGGCTCCTCCGCCGAGCCTTGGCTGACCGCGACGAGGCCGCCCATCGCCTTGGCGGCGATCTCCTCGCGCCCGATCACGTCGGTGCTGACGCCCTCGTGATGGGACGCGAGTTCGCGCGCCCGGCGCCCGAGGTAGGAAGGGGTGGCGACGTTGGAGGGCAGGCTCTGCAGGTCGCGGGCGCGGTTCTGCGCCTCGGCGCAGATGCGGGCGGCCTCGGCGGCCTCGGCGAGCGTCTCGGGCCCGACCAGGGTCAGCGACTCGATCCGCGGCGCGGGCGGGTCGCCGGGATCGCTGCTGAGGAAGCGGTCGAAGCGGTAGTCGGCGAGGATCGTGCCGGTGACGATCGCGGCGGCGCTCGCTGCATCGTCTTCGGACGCCGGGAGGCTCCAGGCGAGCGCGGCGGCTCCGAGCCTGCCCGCCTCCTTGCTGACGACCGCAGCGGCGAGGCGAAGGCGCTCGGCGTCGGCCTCCTCGCGCTCGCCGAGGCCGACCACGAGAACCCGCGCCGGGTCCTCGGGGTGGAGCAGGGCGAGCTTCTGGAAACCGTCCTTGGCGTCGCCGGCGCCAAGAGCGCCTGCCAGCTCGGCGGGCAGGTCGTCTCCCTCGTACAGCCCCACCACGACCAGATCGGCCCCGGTCCCGTCCAGCGGCTGCTCTTTCACCTCGACTCGCACGAAACCCCGAGTCTATGCGCACGGTCACGCAGTCACCGTCTCGCTCTCGCTATCGTCCTCCATAGGGCCATGCGGCCCACCGTTCGAGCCGAGATCCGGCACAAACCACGCGAAAGGACCGCGACATGCCCAGCACCGTCATCCTTGGAACTGCACGCACGCCCTTCGGCAAGATGGGCGGAACCCTCTCCTCGCTCGACGCCACCGACCTCGGCGGCCACGTGATCGGCGCCGCCCTCGAGCGCTCCGCCGTCGACCCCGGGCAGGTCGACCAGGTGGTCTTCGGACAGGTCCTGCAGGCCGGCCAGGGCCAGATCCCCTCGCGCCAGGCCCAGATCAAGGGCGGCATCCCGAAGGAGGTCCCTTCGGAGACCGTCAACAAGGTCTGCGCCTCGGGCATGCGCTCGCTTGGCATTGCCGACATGGCGATCCGCGCCGGCGATGCCGACGTCGCCGTGACCGGCGGCATGGAGTCGATGAGCAGCGCCCCCTATCTGCTGCCGGGCGCCCGCTTCGGCTTTCGCATGGGCGACGTCAGCGCGATCGACGCGATGACCCATGACGGGCTCACCAACCCCTTCACTGAAAAGCAGATGATCAACGAGGCGAGCGAGGTCTCCAACGAGCTTGAGATCACCCGTGCCGACATGGACAAATTCGCCGAGCGCTCGCATCGGCTCGCCGCCGAGGCGACCGACGCCGGCCGCCTGGCCGACGAGATCGTCGGCGTGACGGTCAAGTCGCGTAAGGGCGAGAACACGATCGAGGCCGACGAGGCGATCCGCGCGGACACCACGGTCGAGGTGCTCGCGAAGCTGAAGGCGATCGGCGGCGATGACGCGACCCACACCGCCGGCAACGCCCCGGGCGTCAACGACGGCGCCGGTGCGATCGTCGTCGCCTCGCAGGAGTGGGCGGAGAAGGAAGGCAAGACGATGCTCGGTCGTGTGCTCTCCTACGGCACCGTCGCCGACGATTTCCCCTATCTGGCCAGGACTCCGGCCAACGCCGCCAAGCAGGCGCTGGAAAAGATCGGCAAGAGCCCCGAGGACGTCGACCTCTGGGAGATCAACGAGGCCTTCGCCTCGGTCGCCCTCAACTCGATGCGGATGCTCGGGGTCGACGAGGACAAGGTCAACGTCAACGGCGGAGCGATTGCGCTCGGCCACCCGATCGGCGCCTCCGGCGCCCGCATCGTCGGCGCCCTGGTCCACGAGCTGGGCCGCCGCGGCGGCGGCCTCGGCGTCGCCGCGATCTGCTCCGGCGGCGGCCAGGGCGACGCCATCGTCATCGAGGTCTGATCGCGTGCAGCGGACGGCTGCCTTCTTCGACCTGGACAAGACCCTGATGGCGGGGTCTTCGGGGATGCAGTTCGCCCGCGTCGCCACTCGGCATGGGATCGTCAGCCGCCGCCAGCTCGCCAACTGGGCGGCCGAGCACCTGCGCTACCGCCTGCGCGGGACCACCGACGAGCGGACGAAAGAGGTCCTGCAGGTCGTCCAGGCGCTGATCTCCGGCGTCTCGGCCAGGTCGATCGAGCGGATGAACCCGGAGGTGATGGCGGCGATCCTGCCGCGCGTCTACCCGCAGATGCTCGACGAGGTCTACGCCCACCAGGACGCCGGCCGCGCGACCTTCATCGTCAGCGCCGCCGGCAACGGCGTGGTCGAGTCGTTGGCGGCGGTCCTGGGCATGGACGGCGGCATCGGCACCCGCTATGAGGTCGACGCGGACGGAGCTTTCACCGGCCGTTTCGACGGTCCCTTCGTCTACGGGCCCGGCAAGGTCGAGGCGATGCAGGCCTTCGCCGCCGAGCACGGCATCGACCTGTCCGAGTCCTACGCCTACTCGGACTCCCTCTCCGACCTGCCGATGCTGCGCGCGGTCGGCCACCCGGTGGTCGTCAACCCGGACCCCCCGCTGGCCGAGCTGGCGCGCGAGGAAGGCTGGCAAGCGATGCGCTTCGAGCGCCTTGGCCGCCGCCTCGTCGCCCTCGCGGTCACCCTGCTGGCGACGATCGCCGGCTTCGGCGCCTCGCGCGCCGCCGCGGCGCGCCGCAAGCCGCCGCCCCGTCGCCTCCCCCTGCGCCGGTAGCCTTCTGACATGGCGACGGAGCCGCGGCAGAAGCCGCTGGAAGAGCGCGAGGCCGAGTTCAGGACGATGTCGGGCCACCCGATCGAGCCGCTCTACGGCCCCGAGGGCGCGCCGGCGGACCCCGAGGAGTCGGTCGGCCGCCCGGGCACCTATCCGTTCACCCGCGGGCCGTACGAGTCGATGTACAGGGGGCGGCTGTGGACGATGCGCCAGTTCGCCGGCTTCGGCACGGTCGAGGAGACCAACGGGCGCTTCCACTACCTGCTCGACCACGGTCAGACGGGGCTCTCGACCGCCTTCGACATGCCGACGCTGATGGGCTACGACTCCGATCACGCGCGCAGCCTCGGTGAGGTCGGGCGCGAGGGCGTCGCCGTCGACAGCCTCGACGACATGGAACAGCTCTTCGACGGCATCCCACTCGGCGGCGTCACGACCTCGATGACGATCAACGCGCCGGCCGCGATCCTGCTCGCCTTCTACGTGCTGGTCGGCGAGAAGCAGGGAGTGCCGGCGGAGAAGCTCGGCGGCACGATCCAGACCGACATCCTCAAGGAGTACATCGCGCAGAAAGAGTGGTGCTTCCCGATCGAGCCGGCGATGCGCCTGGTCACCGACATGATCGAGTGGTGCTCGCAGAGCATGCCGCGCTGGCACCCGGTCTCGATCTCCGGCTACCACATCCGCGAGGCCGGCTCGACCGCGCAGCAGGAGCTCGCCTTTACGCTCAAGGACGGCTTCACCTACGTCGAGCGGGCGCTCGAGCGCGGCCTCGACGTCGACGACTTCGCGCCGCGACTCTCCTTCTTCTTCAACGCCCACGTCGACTTCTTCGAGGAGATCGCCAAGTACCGGGCGGCGCGCCGGATCTGGGCCCGCGAGCTGCGCGACACCTACGGCGCCAAGCGCGAGGAGTCGATGCGGCTGCGCTTCCACGCCCAGACGGCGGGGGTCTCGCTGACCGCGCAGCAGCCGCTCAACAACGTCGTCCGCACCTCGCTGGAGGCGCTGGCGGCGGTGCTCGGCGGCACCCAGTCGCTGCACACCAACTCCTTCGACGAGGCGCTCGCCCTGCCCACCGAGGAGGCGGTGCGAGTGGCGCTGCGCACGCAGCAGGTGATCGCCTTCGAGTCGGGGGTCACCAGCACGCCCGACCCGCTCGGTGGCTCATGGTTCGTCGAGAAGCTGACCGACGAGATGGAGGCCGCCGCCTACGACTACTTCGCCCGCATCGACGAGCTGGGGGGGATGGTCGAGGCGATCCGCCGCAACTTCCCCCAGCGCGAGATCGCCGACGCCGCCTTCACCTTCCAGCGCGAAGTCGACGAGCGGCGGCGGATCGTCGTCGGCGTCAACGACTTCGTCGCCGAGGACGAGCAGGAGACGCCGATCCTGCGCATCGACCCCTCGCTCGAACGCAAGCAGGTCGATCGCCTGGCGGCGACGCGGGCGGCTCGCGACGCCGCAGCGGTCGAGCGCACGCTGAGCGAGCTGAAACGGGTCGCGGCGACCGACGCGAACCTGATGCCGCCGATCATCGAGGCCGCCCGCGCCCGCGCCACCGAGGGCGAGATGATCGCCGCCCTGCAAGAGGTCTTCGGCACCTACACCGAGTCCCCGGTCTTCTAGACGCGGCTCCTGCAAACCGGCGCATCTCGGGGTCCTCGGTCGACTCGGATCGGGTCACGCACTGAAGTGCGCTCCCCTCACCTCGCTCCCTGCGTCCCCCGGCCTGCTTGGTTTTCGCAGCCGTGCGCGATTCCACTGGCCTTCCGCGGCGTCCGCCAGCGGGCCGAGCGCAGAGGCAACATTCCAGCAGCAAGGTGCGCTTGATCGCGTTCCAAGCCACGCTTCTGCTGGGACGCGGTGCGGTGGTATTTCAACCCGTCAGCCTCGATCACGATTCCGAGCTCAGGCCAGAAGAAGTCGACTTCGTAGCCGTTCACCCACGTCTTCGTCTTCGGGAGGGGGAGTCCGACGCCGCGTGCCAGTGGCCTCATCAGCTGCTCCAGCTCGGAGTCGCTGAGTCGGAAGGTGAGGGGGTCAAGGAGCTTTCGCAGTGGCGCCACGCCAGGTTGCCCGCGGTAGTCGCCAAGCGACGCATGCAGCACGTCCGCTCTCACGCGATCCAGCTTGTCGGCCTCGTTGACAGCGCGCTCGAGCTGCATCGGCCTCAGTCGCGTCGCCTGGTCGATCAACGTACGGACGGGCGAGGTGAGGGGACCCTTCGTGGACAGCGACTTCGCTCAGGACCGCCTCCGTGCGCCGGTAGGCGCGGACCCCATCAGTCGGGCGCGCCTTCCCGCCGGGACCGAGACTTCGATCAAATCCTGCTCCGATCCGATCCCCACAGTGCCGCCGCGCTGCTGTGGCTCAGCACCGCATCCGGCCCGCAGGTGAGTACCGCCGCCATCCAACACCCGTGTCTGTCCAGCAACGGTCGGCCCACCGCGTAGACGCCGCGCCACACGGGGTGGAGAGCCGCCCGGAGGCGATCCGCCGCTCGATCCGGCGGGGGGTGAGTCCCAGCTTCAAGAGCTGCCGTCGCGTGATCGCGCCGTGCTGCCGCCTCACCAGGGCCCAGATCGCGGCATCCTGCCCCCGGCCGTCCGTTGAGTGGTCGTTTGCCCCACGCATATGGTGGTCAAGGGCTCAGCGAGGCGATTTCTCCCCCGTGCCGCCGTCGGTCGTCTAATCTCCCGGCCGCAATGGAGGCAGCAATCGCCCGCAAGATCCGCGTCGTCGTCGCCAAGCCCGGCCTGGACGGGCACGATCGCGGCGCCAAGATCATCGCCCGGGCGCT
>Ga0307500_10000654_pt1 | contig 11177 bp, 10 predicted proteins | sample 14_S_MG_FD_201362 | JGI IMG/M metagenome (GOLD analysis project Ga0307500, IMG submission 201362) | Soil microbial communities from Populus trichocarpa stands in riparian zone in the Pacific Northwest, United States - 14_S | ecosystem: Environmental > Terrestrial > Soil > Riparian zone > Trees...
ATGTTCCAGGCAGCCGGCTTCACCGAGATCGACCGCCGCGGGTCACGCCCGATCTACCGCCGCACCTTCCCGGATTCCAACGACCCGGATTCCAACGGCCCGGAGACCAGCGGCCCGGAGACCAGCGGGCCGGAATCCGGCGGGCCGGCCGATAGCCGGGCCGGCGGCAGCCCGGCTGGCGGCCGGGCCGGTGGCCGTCCGGCTGGTGGCCGTCCGGCTGGTGGCCGTCCGGCTGGTGGCCGGGCGGGTGGCAGCCCGGCTGGCGGCCGGGCCGGTGGCGATGGGCGGGCGTGACCTGGGTGCGGGACGCAGCGACGGCTGGCGGGCCGCTGTGACCGCGACGCTGGGGCGGCCGTGGCGGCGGTCCGGGTGGGACGGCGAGATCGCCCGGCTGGCGGTGCCGGCGTTCGGCGCGCTGATCGCCGAGCCGCTGTACCTGCTCGCCGACACCGCGGTGGTCGGTCACCTCGGCACCCCGCAGTTGGCCGGGCTCGCGGTCGCCGGCACCGTGCTCGGCGCCATGTACGCGATCTTCATCTTCCTGGCGTACGGCACCACCGCCGCGGTGGCCCGGCTGATCGGCGCCGGGGACGAGCGGGAGGCGGCCCGGCAGGCGGTGCAGAGCATCTGGCTGGCGCTGGCGATCTCGGCGGTGCTGGTGCCGGTCGGGCTGCTCAGCGCCGGCGCCCTGGTCCGGGCGATCGGGGCGGCCGGGGAGGCGGCCGGCTACGCCGAGATCTACCTGCGGATCAGCGTGCTCGGCATCCCGGCCATGCTGGTGATGCTGGCGGCCACCGGCTACCTGCGCGGCAACCAGGACACCCGCACCCCGCTGCTGGTGGCCGGCGGCTCGGCGGCCGGCAACCTGGTGCTGGAACTGGTCCTGGTCTACGGCCTGGGCTACGGGATTGGCGCGTCGGCGGCGGCGACGGTCTTCGCGCAGTACGGCGCGGTCGCCGTCTACCTGCTGCGGATCGGCCGGGCGGCCGGCCGGCTGCAGGTGCCGCTGCGGCCGGACCGCACCGCGGTGCGCCGGCTCGCCCAGGTCGGGCTGGCCCTGTTCATCCGCACCACCTCGCTGTACGTGACCTACGCGCTGGCCACCACGGTCGCGGCCCGGCTCGGCCCGGTCGAGGTGAGCAGCCACCAGGTCACGATGCAGGTGTTCATCACGCTGGCGCTCGCCCTGGACGCGATCGCGATCGCCGGCCAGGCGCTGGTCGGCCGGTTGCTCGGGGCCGGCGACGCGGTGGCCGCCCGGGCCGCCACCCGCCGGATGATCGAGCTGGGTGTCGCGGCCGGGGCGGTACTCGGCGTGCTGGTGCTGGCCACCCGCAGCGTGCTGCCCGGCGTGTTCACCGACGACCCGGCCGTGGCGCACCTCGCCTCGTTCCTGCTGCTGTTCGTGGCGGTGGTCCAGCCGGCCAGCGCAGTGGTGTTCGTGCTGGACGGGGTGCTGATCGGGGCCGGCGACATGCGGTTCCTGGCATTCGCGATGGTGGCCGCGGTGCTGCTGTTCGTCGGCGCCGGCGCGGTGCTGCTGGCCACGCACGCCGGGCTCGGCTGGCTCTGGGCCGCGATCTGCGGGCTCACGCTGGCCCGGCTGGTCGGGCTGGCCGGCCGCATCCGCAGCGACGCCTGGCTCGTCCTCGGCGCCACCCGCTGACCGGCGGCCCGGCCGATCCGGCCATCGGGCCGCAGGCCCAGTCCCCGGCCGCCGGGCCGGCAGCCGCCGCTGGGCGGCGGCGCCACTCGCTGACCGGCGCCGGTCAGGACACCAGATCGCGCAGCGCGAGGGTCTGGTCGCGGCCCGGCCCGACGCCGATCGCGGAGATCTGCGCCCCGGCGAGCTCCTCGATCCGGCGGACATACGCCTGTGCCGCGGCCGGCAGGTCGTCGAACGACTTGGCGTCCACGATCTCCTCGAACCAGCCGTCCAGCCACTCGTAGATCGGGGTGGCGTGGTGGAACGAGGTCTGCGTCATCGGCATCTCGTCGTACCGGATGCCGTCGATCTCGTACGCCACGCAGATCGGCACCCGGTCGAGCCCGGAGAGCACGTCCAGCTTGGTCAGGAAGAAGTCGGTGATGCCGTTCACCCGGGCCGCGTAGCGGGCGATCACCGCGTCGAACCAGCCGCACCGGCGCGGCCGGCCGGTGGTGACCCCGACCTCGCCGCCGGTCTTGCGCAGGAACTCGCCGAACTCGTCGTGCAGCTCGGTCGGGAACGGCCCGGAGCCGACCCGGGTGGTGTACGCCTTGAGGATGCCGATCACCCGGCTGATCCGGTTCGGCCCGATGCCGCTGCCGGCCGCGGCCCCGCCGGCGGTGGGCGAGGAGGACGTGACGAACGGGTAGGTGCCGTGGTCGACGTCCAGCAGCGTGCCCTGGGAGCCCTCCAGCAGCACCACCTCGCCGGCGTCCAGGGCGCGGGCCAGCAGCAGTCGGGTGTCCGCGATCCGCGGCGCGATCATCTCGGCGTAGCCGAGGTACTCGTCCACCACCGCGTCCAGCTCGATCGCCTTGCGGTTGTAGACCTTGACCAGCACCTGGTTCTTCTCCCGCAGCGCGATCTCCAGCTTGGCCCGGAAGATTCCGGGGTCGAGCAGGTCCTGCACCCGGATCCCGATCCGGGCCACCTTGTCGCCGTAGGCCGGGCCGATGCCGCGACCGGTGGTGCCGATCTTCGCCTCGCCCAGGTACCGCTCGGTGACCCGGTCCAGCGCCCGGTGGTGCGGCATGATCAGGTGCGCGTCGGACGAGATCAGCAGCCGACTGGTGTCCACCCCGCGCTGCTCCAGGCCGGCCAGCTCGTCCAGCAGCACGGCGGGGTCGATCACGACGCCGTTGCCGATCACCGGGGTGCAGGCCGGCGACAGGATCCCGGACGGGATCAGGTGCAGCGCGTAGTGCTCGCCGGCCGGCGTCACCACCGTGTGCCCGGCGTTGTTGCCGCCCTGGTAGCGCACCACGTACTGGACCCGGTCGCCGAGCAGGTCGGTCGCCTTGCCCTTGCCCTCGTCCCCCCACTGCGCGCCGATCAGCACGATCGCGGGCATGGCCGACTCCTGTTCGTCGCCTCCGGGCCACCGCCGGCCCGAGCGAGCGTAACGAAGCCGCTGGCCGCGGCTCGGTTCGACTGGCCGTTTGGATACCGGCAGCCAGCCGGGCCGGCGGCGACGTACGCTCGGTGGCATGGCATCGTTGCCCAGCCCGGCGGACGTGTTGCGGCTCGCCCGGGCCCAAGCCGAGGCGGTGGCCGCGCTGCCCGGCGCGGTGCTGTCGCTGACCCGCGCGGTCAGCTCCCTGGACAAGACCATGCGCGAGGCCCGGGACGCGGTGGCCCGGTTGCAGCGCATCGGTGAGCGGATCGAGGGCATCCTGGACGAGGTCGAGGAGCCGATCCGCGACCTCGCCCCCGGGCTGCGCCGGGTGGGTGACGTGCTGAACGACCCGGTGGTCAGCGAGGTGCCAGACACGGTCCGCAGGCTGCGCGAGGACGTGCTGCCGCTGGTCGCCACACTGCGCGGTACGTCCGACATCCTGGGCCGGTTCTCCGGCGGCGGGCTGCTCGGCGGCCGCCGCCGCCCGGAGCCACCGGCCGCCCCGATGCCGCCCACGATCCCCGGCGAGGCGGCCGACGCCAAGTCCCTGCCCACCTCTCTCCCCGCCGAAGGCCGCAGCCGGCCAGCGGGCTGACCTACCGGCCCCCCGCCGAGAGCGAGCCGCGCAGCCGGCCAGCGGCCTGACGGAATCCCGTCGGCGCCGGCAGCCCGAGCCATCGGCGCAGCCCGCGCGGCTGGCCGAGCCGCCCGCGGGCCAGCTGGCCGGCGACTCGAGCCGGGTCGCCGTGGTCAGCTGGCCGGTGGCTCCAGCGCGGTGGCCGCGGCGGGGTCGCTGTCGCGCAGGAAACCATCGCACCGCTCGGCCTCGGCGGTCTCGCCGATCGCGCCGGCGGCCCGGCCGAGTGCGTGCAGCGAACGCAGGAAGCCACGGTTGGGCTCGTGCGACCAAGGCACCGGGCCGGTGCCGCGCCAGCCGTTGCGGCGCAGCGCGTCCAGCCCGCGGTGGTAGCCGACCCGGGCGTACGCGTACGACTCGATCACGTTGCCGGCGGCGTACGCCCGGTCGGCCAGGTCGGCCCAGGCGGCTGAGTGGGTGGGGAAGCGGGCGGCGACGTCGGTCGGGTCGTCACCGGCGGCCAGCGCGGCCGTGGCGTCCGCCTCGACCGGGAGCAGTGTCGGCGGTGGTCCCGCGAGCAGGTTCGGAGAGCCGGTCATGCCGGCTATCTTGCCCGAACCGCTGCGGCGCGCTGGCCGGCCGGTGTCAGAGCGGCCGGCTGAAGCCGGTCCAGGCCGGCGGGTGCCGGAACGCGGCCGGTGGGATGCGGACCACCGCCAACCGCCGGGCCGCGGCCGGCGTCAGCAGCGCGTGCGGCCGGCCCCACCGGCTGCCGTCCGGTGCCGACCAGACCGCCAGCCGGGACGGCCGGTGCGCCAGCACCGGCTTGGCCTTCTTCGGGTGCCGGGCCGGCACGGTCCGGTGCTGCCGGACCTTGACCCGTACCTGTTTCGGCGCCGGCCGCGCCGCCGGGTGCCGGGCCGGCCGCTCGACCGCGGCGGTTGTGCTGGTCCGGCCGTAGCTGGGGTCCGCCCCCAGGCCCAGCCGCCGCGAGCAGGCAGGCCATGGCGACCAGCCGCGAGCCTGGTAGAGCAGCTTGGCGCGCAGGTCCTGCTCGGCCGGCGGCGCGTTGCTGGGCAGTCCGCTGCCGCCGTACGCGTGCCAGGTGCCGATGTTGAACTGGTAGGCGCCGTAGTAGCCGTTGCCGGTGTTGGCGCGGTAGTTGTTGCCGGATTCGCAGACCCGCAGCCGGTACCACGGGTCGCCGCCCGGCTGTGCCGCGGCCGGAACGGCGGTGCCGAGCACCACCGCGGCCGCCATTCCAGTGGCCAGTACCGCGGCGATTCCTCCGCCGCCGAAGGCGCGCCAGCCGGCGCGCGGGACAGGATCGGACACGTTGGCTCGTCTCGTACCCCACGCCTGCAGGGCGAGCTGTCGGGATTCGGGCGGGGAGCGCGCCCGGCCGGGCAGCGCGAAACGATCCCCGGGCGACGTCATCCGTGACGTCCGGACCGGGGCGCGGCGCTCGGCTTCACCCCGCGGCCGGACAGATCCGGCCGCTGTGCGTTGTGGTTCCCCCGCTCCTGCCCGGCGTCCCTGGTAGCGGTTGACTGCGACGACCGGCCGGGCAGGATTCGGTATGACCGGCCGCCGCGCCGCATCCGCGCAACCTCCGCGAAGCAGCCGGCCGAACCGTAAACGCCTGGCCGGTAGGAACACAAGCACACCGGCGCGGCCGGCACCTTCGTTCCGGTATTCCGCACCCGGCCCTAGCCCGTTTACCTATCGGCATTTCCGGCCGTCCGGCCCGACATCACAACTGTCCACAGTAGACTGTCGACGGCGACGAATCGGACAGGATGCCGGCGGCGCAGTTGATGTGAGCGCACGGTCGGCCGAGCCATTGAGTGTCCACTGTGGACGGTCCACTGTAGATTTCACGGGAGGGACAAAAGGTAGGCCGGACGGCTTACGCCATCCGGCCTACCGGAAAAGACTCCGTTTGACCGGCAGGGTTCCCGGCCCAGATGGATCAGCCAGAGATCGCCTTGCCCGCCGAGAGCAGGTCCTGGCAGGCCAGCGCGACCCGCTCGGCCATCCCGACCTCGGCCTTCTTCAGGTAGCCCCGCGGGTCGTACGCCTTCTTGTCGCCGACCTCGCCGTCCACCTTCAGCACGCCCTCGTACCTGGTGAACATGTGATCGACGATTGGCCGGGTGAACGCGTACTGCGTGTCGGTGTCCACGTTCATCTTCACCACGCCGTACGAGACCGCTTCCCGGATCTCTTCCAACGCCGAGCCGGAACCGCCGTGGAAGACCAACTCGAACGGCTTGTCCGTACCGAGCTTGGCGCCGACCGCCTGCTGGATGTCACGCAGGATCTCCGGCCGCAGCTTGACGTTGCCCGGCTTGTAGACGCCGTGCACGTTGCCGAACGTGGCGGCCAGCAGGTAGCGGCCTTTCTCGCCGGTGCCGAGGATGTCCGCGACCCGCTGCGCGTCCCCGGGGGTGCTGTAGAGCTTCTCGTTCATCTCGCCGACGACGCCGTCCTCCTCGCCGCCGACCACGCCGATCTCGATCTCCAGCACCACGCTCGCCTTGGCCGCGGACTCCAGCAGCTCGGCCGCGATCTGCAGGTTTTCCTCCAGCTCGACCGCGGAGCCGTCCCACATGTGGGACTGGAACAGCGGCGCGCCGCCGGCACTGACCCGCTCCTGGGAGATCGCCAGCAGCGGCCGGACGTAGCCGTCCAGCTTGTCCTTCGGGCAGTGGTCGGTGTGCAGTGCGATGTTCACCGGGTACTTCGCGGCGACGACGTGGGCGAACTCGGCCAGCGCCACCGCACCGGTGACCATCTCCTTGACGTGCGTGCCGGCAAGGAACTCGGCGCCGCCGGTGGACACCTGGACGATGCCGTCGCTGCCGGCGTCCGCGAAACCGCGCAGGGCCGCGTTCAAGGTCTGCGAGGAGGTCACGTTGATCGCCGGGTAGGCAAACCCGTTCACCTTCGCCCGGTCGAGCATCTCGGCGTAAACCTCGGGGCTGGCGATGGGCATGTCATCCTCCGGATCGGGTGGCGCGGGCCGCCGCAATGGTCCTCGGTCCGCAAGTATCGCGCAGGCACCCGCCAGGACGGCAGGCACACCTGCCCGACTCCATTCGATTACGGACTGTTGCTGATGACTACTCTCGGTATAGAGTCGCCCCGAAACTGACCGCGGGGAAATCACCAGCGTCGAGTTGACTTGTGCGGCCGCAGATCCGGCCGCGCCGAACAGGCTTGCGGTGGAGCAGCCGGCGTCCGGGGATGGCGACCCAGTCAGGCCCGGGTACAGGCGCCGGCCCACCGTCCGGCCGCGGCCAGCGGTACGTCAGTCGGGGTGGCAGGGGGCGGGCTTCCGCTCTCGCGCAACGGGGGCACCACCCGGCAGTCCCGCGGGCCAGCGGCAGCGGCGGCGACCTGTGGACCGGCCCAGCGATCCAGTGCGATCAGGTCCGGTTCACCGGCCGCCGCCCCGGTCCCGGTGCCGCCCGCAGCGGGCGTCACCTTGATCGCGGTTACCCGGCTCGGCAGCACGATCCGGCTGGCCGCGTTTTGCGGGCGGGCCGCTCACCTCCTTGATCCCGAGGTGGGCGGTCCGCCCCCTTCGGGTTGTCGATTTCGCCCGGCGCGGAACCGCTAGGTCGCCGGCCGGCCGCTGGGCAGGGTGGTCCACATGCGACTCCTCGTCCTCGGTGGCACCCGGTTCCTCGGCCGCGGCGTGGTGCAGGCGGCGCTCGACGCGGGCGACAGCGTCACGACGTTCAGCCGCGGCGAGTCCGGGCCGCCGCCGGCCGGTGCGACCGCGCTGCACGGCGACCGCAGCCGGCCGGACGGCCTGGCCGCGCTCGCCGCCGGCGAGTGGGACGTGGTGGTGGACACGTCCGGCTACGTGCCGAAGGTGGTGGGTCGGTCCGCGAAGCTGCTCGCCGACCGGGTCGGCCACTACGTGTTCGTCTCCAGCATCAACGCCTACCCGGGCTGGCCGGCCGAGCCGGTCACGCCGGACTCACCCACCCACGAGTGCGAGCCGGACGCCGGGCCCGACGACGGTGCGTTCGACCTGGAGCGGTACGGCGCGTACAAGGTCGGCAGCGAGCGCGCGGTGGACCAGTTCTTCGCCGGCCGGTCCACCCACGTCCGGGCCGGCTCGATCGTCGGCCCGCACGACGACACCGGCCGGCTGACCTGGTGGATCCGCCGGATCGGCCGCGGCGGCGAGGTGCTCGTACCGGGCGACCCGGAGCACACGCTGCGCCTGGTCGACGCCCGCGACCTGGGCGCCTGGTGCGTGCACTGCGGCCGTACCGGCGTCACCGGCGCCTACCCGGCCACCGGCCCGGCCGATCAGGTCAGCTACGGCGAGCTGTTCGCCGCCTGCCGCGCCGCCACCGGCTCGGCTGCCACCTTCACCTGGGTCGCCGAGGACTTCCTCGACCAGCACGGGGTGCAGGGCTGGACCGAGCTGCCGCAGTGGATCTCCAGCGCGGACTCACCCGCCGTGTGGGCCACCGACACGACCGCCGCCGAGCAGGCCGGGCTGACCTGCCGCCCGATGGCCGAGACCATCGCCGACACCGCCGCCTGGCTCGACACCGCCGGCGTCGTCGACCTGGCCCCGCACCGCCGCGCCAACGCCCCCGGCCTCGACCCCGGCAAGGAGGCCACCCTGCTGGCCGCCTGGCACGCCCGCTGACCACCCGGACGGCGGCCGCGCGCCGGGGTCAGGACGGGTCGGCGGTGACCGCGTCCCAGGCCTTCCGGGCGGCGATCAGGACCGGGTCCCAGACCGGGCCGAAGGGCGGCGCGTACGAGAGGTCGAGGTTGGCGATGTCCTCGACGGTCATGTCGTGCCAGAGCGCGACGGCCAGCGTGTCGATCCGCTTGGCGGCGCCCTCGCGGCCGACGATCTGGGCCCCGAGCAGGCGGCCGGAGCGCTTCTCCGCGACCAGCTTGACGGTGATGGCCGGCGGGTCGGGCAGGTAGCCGGCCCGGGTGGTGGATTCGACGGTAGCGGTGACGTACCGGAACCCGGCCTGGTCGGCCTCGCCCTCGTGCAGGCCGGTGCGGGCCACCTCCAGGTCGCAGACCTTGGTGATCGCGGTGCCCAGCACACCGGGGAAGGTGGCGTAGCCGCCACCGATGTTCACCCCGGCCACCCGGCCCTGCTTGGTCGCGTGGGTGCCGAGCGCGACGTGCACCGCCGCCCGGGAGACCCGGTGGAACGTCTGCACGCAGTCGCCGGCGGCCCACACGCCGTCCGCCCAACCGCCGTCCGCGCCGGTCACCCGCATCCGCCGGTCGGTGATCAGCCCGCCGGTGCGGCCCAGCGGCAGCCCGGCGGCCTCGGCCAGCCCGGTGTTCGGCCGGACGCCGAGGCCGAGCACCACCACGTCCGCCGGGATCTCGCCGCCGCTGGTGACGACCGCCGCCACCCGGCCGTCCGGACCGGTCGCGATCTCCCGGACCGGCTCGCCGGTGCGCACGTGCACCCCCAGGCCCTCGATCGCCCGCGCCACCAGACCAGCCAGGTCCGGGTCCAATGTGGACATCAGCCGGTCGGCGGCCTCGACCAGGGTGACCGACAGCCCGCGCCGGGCGAACGCCTCCGCCATCTCCAGCCCGACATAGCCGCCGCCGACCACCACCGCGCGGCGCGCCCCACCCTCCACAGTGGACCGGACCGCCTCACCGTCGTCCAGGGTCCGTACGCTGTGCACGCCGGTCGCGTCGATGCCGGGCAGCGGCGGCCGGGCCGGTGCCGCCCCGGTGGCCAGCACCAGCTGGTCGAAGCCGAGCCGGTAGTCGGTGCCGGCGGCGAGATCGCGGACGGTCACCGCGCGCCGGTCCAGGTCCAACTCGACCGCCTCGGCCAGCAGCCGGACGTCGATCCCCTGCTGCTTGAACTCGGCCGGCGTCCGCACCACCAGATCGTCCACTGTGGACACCTCACCGCCGACCCGGTACGGGATGCCGCAGGCGGAGTAGGACGCGTACCGGCCGCGCTCCAGCGCGATGATCTCCAGGTCGTCCGGGCCGCGCCGTTTCCGGGCCTGGGCCGCGGCGGTCAGCCCGCCCGCGTCACCGCCGATCACGACCAGCCGTTGCGTCATGCCTGCCACCCTAGGCTCCAGGCGTGGGCGACCCCGGCACGTTCGGCGCGGTTGCGGTGTACACCGTGGTGATCGGGTTCGTCTCCGTCGAGTGCGCGCTGCCGATCGGCTTGCCCGGCGACACGCTGCTGGTTCGCGGCCGGGGTGGTGGCGGCCGACAGTTCCTGCGCGGTGTCTCGCCGCCCTGGCTGCTGGCCGGTGTGCTGGCCGCCGCGGCGGGTGGGGAATGTGCGGGTTACCTGGTCGGCGTCCGGTTCGGCCGGTCCGGGCTGCTCGCTGCGCTGGCGCCGCGGCCGGAGCGGCGGCTAGGAATCGGAGCACCCAACTCGGACCGGTAACCTCTGCTGCTGTGCACACCGCCGCGCTGCCCGCGTTCATCGACCCGGATCACCTGATCAACACGTTCGGCCTGGTCGGCCTGATGGTGATCATCTTCGCCGAGTGCGGGCTGCTGGTCGGGTTCTTCCTGCCCGGCGACACGCTGCTGTTCAGTGCCGGCCTGCTGGCCGCGACCGGCGTGTTCACGGTGTCGATCTGGGCGGTTGTGGTGCTGGTGCCGCTCGCCGCGATCGCCGGCAACCTGGTTGGCTACTGGATCGGCTACCAGGCCGGCCCGGCGGTGTTCAACAAGCCGCACTCCCGGCTGTTCAAGCAGGAGTACGTACAGCGCTCGCACGACTTCTTCGAGAAGTACGGCGCCCGCACGATCGTGCTGGCCCGGTTCGTTCCCATCGTGCGCACGTTCGCCACCGTGATGGCCGGCGCGAGCCGGATGCGGTTCGCCACCTACGCCGCGTACAGCGTGCTCGGCGGCATCCTCTGGTCGGCCGGCATCACGCTGCTCGGCTACTACCTGGGCCACATCCCGTTCGTGCAGAAGACGGTCCGGCCGCTGGTCGAGCCGGTGATCATCGCGGTGGTGCTGCTGTCGATCGTGCCGGCGGCGATCGAACTGCTGCGGTCCCGGCGGCGGCGCGGGATGACCGCCCAGCCACTGCTGACCGACCCGGTGGACACCAGCGGCAACGTCGAGCACGACCACCGCTGACCCCGGGCCGCCAGCCGGGCACCATCCGCGGGGCGGGCCCGGCCGGCGATCCGCGGCACCGGCCGGCATCCCCCGGCGGCCCGGCTGAAACGATGGCGGCATGACCGAACGGCGGCCGACCGACTGCTGGCTCACCGACATGGACGGCGTCCTGGTGCACGAGGGCACGCCGGTGCCCGGCGCCCAGGAGTTCATCTCCGCGCTGCGGAAGTCCGGCAAGCGCTACCTGGTGCTCACCAACAACTCCATCTACACACCACGCGACCTGCAGGCCCGGCTGCGGTCCGGCGGCATCGACGTGCCGGCCGCGGCGATCTGGACGTCCGCGCTGGCCACCGCGCAGTTCCTGGTCA
>Ga0307500_10000655_pt1 | contig 11176 bp, 7 predicted proteins | sample 14_S_MG_FD_201362 | JGI IMG/M metagenome (GOLD analysis project Ga0307500, IMG submission 201362) | Soil microbial communities from Populus trichocarpa stands in riparian zone in the Pacific Northwest, United States - 14_S | ecosystem: Environmental > Terrestrial > Soil > Riparian zone > Trees...
ATCTGCAGCACTACGAACTGGTGCCGGCGCGGCGGGCCGCGGAGGAGCACAGCTACCGGCGCTTCTTCGCGATCAGCGCGCTGGCCGCGGTCCGGGTGGAGGACCGCGGCGTGTTCGAGGCCACCCACGCGGAGACGCTGCGCTGGGTGGCCGAGGGCGGCGTGCACGGGCTGCGCATCGACCACCCGGACGGGCTCGCCGACCCGGGCGGCTACCTGGCCCGGCTGCGCGCCGCGGCCGTACCGCCCGACCAGGCTGACCCGGCTGGCCTGGCCGGCCCGGGTGGCCCGGCCGGTGCCGGCGGCTGCTGGCTGGTGGTGGAGAAGGTGCTGGAGCCGGGCGAGGAGCTGCCGGCCGGCTGGCCGATCGACGGCACCACCGGCTACGACGCGATGTCCGAAGTGGACGGTGTGTTGGTCGATCCGGCCGGCGCGGCCGGTTTCACCGCGCTGGACACCGAACTCACCGGCGTGACCACGTCCTGGCCGGAGCTGGTACACGCCTGCAAGCTGGACGTGGCGACCGGCATGCTGCTGCCGGAGACCAGGCGGCTGGCCGCCGAGGCCGGCCGGGTGTCGCATATGGACGGTGCGGCGGCCGAGGACCTGGTGCCGGCGCTGGCTGAGCTGCTGGCCTGCTTCCCGGTCTACCGCAGCTACCTGCCCGACGGCGCGTCGCAGCTGACCGAGGCGCTGGCCGCGGCCCGGCGCCGCCGGCCGGAGCTGGCGTCCACTGTGGACGCGCTGGCGCCACGGCTGGCCGACCCGGCCGACCCGCTGGCGATCCGGTTCCAGCAGACCTCCGGCGCGGTGATGGCCAAGGGCGTCGAGGACACCGCGTACTACCGGTGGACCCGGTTCATCGCGGCCAACGAGGTGGGCGGCTACCCGAACCGGTTCGGCCTGCCGCTGGCCGACTTCCACGCCGCGCAGGAGCACCGGCAGCGGCGCTGGCCGGCCGGGATGACCGCACTGTCCACACACGACAGCAAGCGGTCCGGGGACGTCCGGGCCCGGCTGGCGGTGCTGGCCGAAATGCCGGCCGAGTGGGCCGCGACGGTCCGCCGCTGGTCGGCCGCGGCGCCGGTGCCGGACGGTGCGCTGGCGCACCTGCTCTGGCAGACCGTGGCCGGGGCCTGGCCGCTGGATCGGGGCCGGCTGCACGCGGCCATCGAGAAGAGCATCCGCGAGGCCCGCACGATCACCAGCTGGGACGAGCCGAACCAGGCGTTCGAGGCGGCGGTGCGCGCGGCGGTCGACGCCGGCTACGACAGCCCGGCGCTGCACGCCGACATCGACGGCTTCGTCGGCCGGATCACCCCGGACGGCTGGACCAACTCGCTCACCGCGAACCTGCTGCAGCTGGCCATGCCCGGGGTCCCGGACGTCTACCAGGGCGGCGAGCTGTGGAACCACTCGCTGGTCGACCCGGACAACCGCCGCCCGGTCGACTTCGCGCTGCGGGCCGAACTGCTGGCCCGCCTCGACGCCGGCTGGCTGCCGCCGGTCGACGGCACCGGCGCGGCCAAGCTGCTGGTCGTCTCCCGGGTGCTGCGGGCCCGGCGGGACCATGCCGGCGCGTTCACCGGCTACACCCCGCTGCTCGTCGCCGGCCCGGCCGCCGACCACGCGGTGGCCTTCGACCGGGGCGGCGCGATCGCCGTCGGCACCCGGCTGCCGGTCGGCCTGCGCCGCTCCGGCGGCTGGCAGGACACCGCGCTGGCGCTGCCGGACGGGACCTGGACGGACGCCCTCACCGGCACCGTCCACGGCGCCGGCCACACCGCGCTCGCCGCCCTCCTGGCCCGGTACCCGGTAGCACTCCTGCTGCGCGGCTGACAAACCGCTATCCACAGCCCGGACGGTTATCCACAGATTACGTCTAGCCCATAGACGCTTGTATCGTCTACGGACTAGACGTAAAGTATGAGAACACGACAGGCACGCGAGGTGAACCGGCGCATCGAGGAGCTGGGGGGATGGTTGGTCCGGCAGGTCGGGTCGCATCAGCGCTACGCCGCACGGTACAAGGTCGCCGATGGGGAGGCGGCCGCATACACGACCGTTCCGCAGCACGGTGGCGATATCCCAATCGGCACTCTCCGAGCGATCGAGCGAGATCTCGCTCCGGCTTTTGGAAAGGGGTGGCTGTCATGACAACCGAGCCGCGTACCTACCGGGTGGTCGTGACCGCGGAGGGCGACAACTGGCTGGCCGACGTCCCGGAGCTGGCCGGGGCGCACACGTACGCGCGGACGCTGACCACCCTCGACCGGCACATCCGGGAAGTGATCGTGCTGGCCGCCGATCTACCGGAGGGGTCGGCCGCGGGGCTCCGGCTCGAGCTGGAATTCCACACCGGCGACGTCCTCCTGGATGACAGCGCGGCTCGCCTCCGCGATCTTCGTACCCGCGAGGCGGAGATCCGCCGCGAGCTGGCCGAGGAGACCAGCGCACTGGCGTACACGCTCGTCCGCGAGCGGTCCTGGTCCATCCGCGACGCGGCCAGCCTGCTCGCGGTCTCGCACCAGCGCGTGCACCAGCTGCTGGCGCTGCTTCCGGCCTGAGGGCGGTTACCGGTCCGGCGGGGCGGGGAGGGTGACGATCTCGTCCAGGCCGGTCAGAGCGGCGTGGTCGTGAGTGATGATCAGGGTGGTGCGGCCGGTCGTGGCGGCCAGCAGGTCGTGCATCAGCGCGGCCCTGGCCTCCGGGTCGACGTGCGCGGTGGGCTCGTCCAGCACCAGGATCGGCGGGTCGGCCAGCAGGGCCCGGGCCAGCGCCAGCCGCTGGCGCTCGCCGCCGGACAGCAGCGCGCCGTGCGCGCCGACCGGGGTGTCCCAGCCGGCCGGGAGCGCCTCGATCCAGTCCAGCAGCCGGGCCCGGCGGGCCGCGTCGGCCAGCTCCGCGTCGGTCGCGTCCGGGCGGGCCAGCCGCAGGTTCGCCCCGATCGTGGTGTCGAACAGGTGTGGGTCCTGCGGGATGCCGCCGATCACCTGGCGCACCTGGTCCGGGTCGAGCGCCTCGAACGGGACGCCGTTCAGCGTGGCGGTGCCGGCGTCCGGGTCGCGGAACCGGAACAGGATCGCGGCCAGTGTGCTCTTGCCGCTGCCGCTCGGGCCGACCAGCGCCACCCGCCGGCCCGGCGTCAGGGTCAGCTCGGCGCCGGCCAGCGCGTCCGGCTCGCCCGCGGCGTAGCGGACCCGGACGCCGCGCAGCTCGACCGTGTACGGCCCGGCCGGCAGCGGTCGCGGCTCGGCCGGCGGGCGCACCGGCTCGGGCGCGTCCAGCACCGCGAACAGCCGCTGCCCGGACGCGCGCACCGCGGCCAGCTGGGCCGCCGCGCCGGTGAGCGGGGCCACCACCTCGAACGCGGCCAGCGCGGTCAGCGCCAGCACGGCCAGCGGCACCCGGTCCAGCGTGCCGGCGCCGACCGCGTCCACGGCCAGCAGCAGGACCAGCCAGAGCGTGCCGCCGGCCAGCGCGATCGTCGCGGCCACGCCGGCCGCCTGCACCCGGGCCGAGCGGCGGGCCGCCCGGCCGTACTCGGCCTCGGCGGTGGCCAGGCGGTCCAGCGCGGCGGCGTCGGCGCCGAACGCGAGCAGGTCGGGGGCGCCGGCCAGCAGGTCGGCGGTGGTCCCGGCCAGCCGGCCGCGGGCGGCCACCAGCTCCGGCCCGGCGCGCCGGCCGGCGACCGCCAGCAGCCAGGGCAGGACCGCGCCGGCCAGCACCAGCCCGGCCGCCAGCACCAGCCCGGCCGGCGCCAGCAGGGCGACTGCGAGCGCCACCGTGCCGGCACCCGCCGCGGCTGCCACCAGCGGCGGCGCCACGCCGCGCACCAGCAGGTCCTGCACGCTGTCCACATCGGACACCAGCCGGGTGAGCAGGTCGGCCGACCGGAACCGGCGCAGCCCGGCCGGCGCCAGCCTGGTCAGCCGGGCGTACACGTGCACCCGGGTGTCGGCCAGCGCGCGGAACGCGGCGTCGTGCGCGGCCAGCCGCTCGACGTACCGGAACGGGCCGCGGGCGATGCCGAACACCTGCACCGCGACCGTGCCGCCGGCCAGCGCCGCCAGCGCCGGGTGCTCGGCGGCCCGGGCCAGCAGCCAGCCGGACGCCGCCAGCAGCCCGACCGCGCAGCCGCTGGCCACCGTCCCGGCCAGCACGGCCAGCGCGAGCTGCAGCCGGAACGGCCGGGCCAGCCCGAACATCCGCCGCAGCGCCCGGCGCCCCGCCACCCCGGCCGCCGACTCCGGCGGTTCGACCGGCCCGCCGGGCGGCCGCACCCTGGTCACCGGCCGACCAGCGGGACCGGGTCCGCGGTCCGCGGGGACGGGACGGCTGCGGTGTCGTCCAGCAGCCGGCCGGCGTCAAGGCGGACGACCCGGTCGGCGGCGGCCGGCCAGTCGGCGTCGTGGCTGATCACCAGCAGGGTGCGGCCAGCGGTGCGGGCCAGCACGGCGAGCCGCACCGCGGCGGCCGACTCCGGGTCCAGGTGCGCGGTCGGCTCGTCCAGCAGCACCAGCGGTGCGTCCCGGAGCAGCGCCCGGGCCAGCGCGAGCCGCTGGCGCTGGCCGGCGGACAGCCGCTGGCCGCGTTCGCCGACCGGAGCCTGCCAGCCACCGGGCAGCCGGCGCAGCACCTGATCGAGCCCGACCAGCCCGGCCACCTCGTCCAGCTCGGCGCCGGTCGCGTCCGGCCGGCCGAGCCGGACGTTCTCGGCGACCGTGCCGGCCAGCAGGTACGGCTGCTGCGGCACCCAGGCGATGTGCCGGCGAGCCTCCGCCGGGTCGGCGCCGAGCAGGTCGAACCCGTCGAACGTGACGTGGCCGGCCGCCGGCGCCGCGAACCGCAGCAGCACCGCGAACAGCGAGCTCTTGCCGGCACCGCTGGCCCCGAGCAGGGCCAGCCGCTCGCCGGCCGGCACCCGCAGCGAGACACCGGCCAGCGCCGGCCCGGCCCGGTCCGGATAGCTCAGCAGCAGCCCGTCGACGCGCAGCTCGCCCGGCCCGGCGGGGCCGGCCGCCGGCCCCGGGACCGCCGGCCTGGCCGCCGCCGGCGCGGGCACCGCCGGTCCGGCGGCGGCCGGGCTCCCGGCGCCGGGAGCGGGACGGGAGGCGGCCGCACGACCGGCGCCCGCCGCGGGGGCGGCCGCACGACCGGCGGCGCCCGCCGGGCCGGGGGTGGCCGGCACGCCGGGGGTGGTTGGCACCGGCTCGGCCAGCACCTCGAAGGCGGCCCCGGCGGCCACCGAACCCTCCCGGCCGGCGTGATACTCGGCACCCACCCGGCGCACCGGCAGGTACACCTCGGGCGCGAGCAGCAGCACCAGCAGCGCGCTGCGGTACGGCACCTGGCCGTGCAGCAGGCCCAGCCCGACCCGGACCGCGACCAGCGCGACCGCGATGCTGGCCAGCCCTTCCAGCAGCAGCGCGGACAGGAACGCGATCCGCAGCGTGCGCATGGTGGCGACGCGGTGCTCGTCGGTGACCCGGCGGATGGTCGCCACCTCCGACCGCGCCCGGCGGAAGACCAGCAGCGTCGGCAGCCCCTCCAGCACGTCCAGGAAGTGCCCGCCGAGCCGCTGCAGCAGCCCCCACTGGCGCTCCGAGGCGACCTGCCCGGCCCGCCCCACGAGCGCCAGCACCAGCACGATCAGTGGCAGGCTGACCGCCACGACCAGCGCGGACGGCCAGTCGGCCAGGCCAAGCACGACCAGCACGGTGCCCGGCACCAGGCCGGCCAGCACCAGCTGCGGCAGGTACCGGCCGAGGTAGCCGTCCAGGCCGTCCAGGCCGCGGGTGGCCAGGGTGGTCAGCTCGCCCGGGCCGTGCCGGGCCAGCCAGCCCGGGCCGAGGTCGAGCGCGTGCCGCAGCAGCCGGGACCGCAGCTGGCGCTTCACATCGGTCGCCACCCGGCCGGCGACCGCCTCGCCGGCGTAGCCGGTGGCCGCCCGGGCCAGCAGCACCAGGCCCAGCCCGACCAGGCTGCCGCGCAGCGCGGCCAGCCCGGCTCCGTCGAACGAGCCGGCGACAACGCGGGCCAGCAGTGCCGCTTGCGCCACGATCAGCCCGGTGCTGAACACCCCCACGGCCACCGCGGCGAGGACGCCGACCCGCGCGGCCGGGGCACCCTGGAGCAGCCGCCGGTCGACCGGCCCAGCGGACATCAGCGCGGCCCGGCCGGCACCGATCCCCCGGTCAGCCAGGCCCGGACACGGCGCCGGGGAACCCGGATGGTGCGGATCCGCACACCGAGCGCCACCGGGGTCACCAGTGCTGCCACCCAGGTCGTCACGCGGCGAGTGTACGGCGTGCGCCCCGCGTCCCGGACCGGCGGGACGGTGCCCTAACGTCCACAATGGACAGTCAAGGCCGCACTGTCCCGGTCAGCGGGTGGGGATTCCGGTGAGCGGCCCGCCGGGCCCGGGGCGGCGCGACCCGCCGGCGAGGTCACCACCCGACCCGGTACGGGCAGCCCTGGGCGGCGGGGTACGGGGCCGAAGGGCCCGGCCGATCGGGGTCGGCCGGATCTTGCCGGCGCCCGGCAGCCGGGTGAGGCTGGTTGCGAGACCGCTGAACCCGCCGGTAGGGCGGGTTGAACCCGCTGGTCACGCGGCAGCGGCGGCCTGAAGGAGGACGTCGTGGGCTACCCGGCACAGCCCGTCGTAGTCGGAGTGGACGGCAGCGAGCGTTCGGTCGAGGCGCTGCGCTGGGGAGCGACCGAGGCCGCCCGGCTGGGTGGCCTGGTGATCGCCGTGCTGGCCTGCGGCGCGGTCCGGCTGACCGCGCCGTACGCGCCGGTCGGCGCCCGCTGGCCGGCCGAGGCGACCAGCCCGGCCGAGGACCGGCTGGCCGAGCTGGTCGAAGCCGCGTTCCACGGCTCGCCGCCGGTACCGGTCCGGCAGGTCTGCGACCCGCGGCCACCGGTGCCGGCGCTGCTCGGGTACGGCGACGGCGCCGCGCTGCTGGTGCTGGCCACCAGCCCGGGCCCGCCGGTGCTGACCGCGGTCGGGGTGCGGTCAGGCACCGGCCAGGCGTTCGGATCGACGGTGCTGGCGCTGGTCCGGCACGCGCCGTGCCCGATCGTGCTGCTGCCAGTGGACCGGCACCCCGACGTCTCGGGCCGGTCCGGCCGGACGGCGCTCGCCTCCGCGTAGCCCCGGGTCGCCCCGCACGGGGCTGCCCCGGTGCGGCCCGCAGGGCCAGCCGGTACGGACCGGGGCTGGCCGATGGCCGGCCACGGGCTGGCCGAGGGCTGGCAGTGGGGCTGGCCACGGGCTGGCCGAGGCTAGCCGTTGCGGACGCCGCGGAGCTCGGCGGCGAGCACGGCGGCCTGGGTACGCCGCTCCATCCCGAGCTTGGCCAGCAGGTGCGAGACGTAGTTCTTGACCGTCTTCTCGGCCAGGAACATCCGCTCGGCGATCTGCCGGTTGGTCAGCCCTTCGCCGATGTGCTCCAGCACGGTGCGTTCCTGGTCGGTCAGCGTGGCCAGCGGGTCGCGCCGCCGGTTCGCCGTCTCCCGCATCCGGTCCAGCACCCGGGCGGTGGTCCGCGGGTCCAACAGCGACTGTCCTGATGCGACGGTCCGGATCGCGCCGACCAGGTCGTTGCCGCGGATCTGTTTGAGCACGTAGCCGGTCGCGCCGGCCATGATGGCGTCGAACAGCGCGTCATCGTCGGCGAACGAAGTCAGCATGATGCAGCGCAGGTCGGGCAGCTGGGAACGCAGCTCGCGGCAGACGGTCACGCCGTCCCCGTCCGGCAGCCGGACATCGAGCACGGCCACGTCCGGGCAGATCGCCGGTACCCGGCTGAGCGCCTCGGCCGCGGTGGCCGCCTCACCGACGACCACGATGTCCGGCTCCGGGTCGAGCAGGTCCGCCACCCCGCGGCGGACCACTTCGTGGTCGTCCAGCAGGAACACCCGGATCACACGATCGGTCACGCTTCGTGATGGTGCCACAACCCGGCGCGATTCAGGAGATCGGTGTCACACCAGCGGACCAGCTGTACCAGGGATGTGCCCGCACCGTCCGGTGTGCGACGGTTGTCCTCGGGCCGGACTGGGCACTGTCCCAGCTGGCAGCATCCCCTGGGCTCCGCTCGATCCCCGGGCTCCGCTGGCCAGGGCGGCGGGGCAGCGAGCCGGCCCGAGCGACGGCGACAAGGAGCGTGTGGATGGTGACCTTCGAGGTGTGGGCCCCCGACCACGACCGGGTTCGGGTCGCGACACTCGGCGCCGAGCACGACATGCAACAGACCAGCGGCGGCTGGTGGCGGGTCACCGTGACCGACGCCATCGTCGGCACCGACTACGCCTTCCTGCTCGGCGACGACGAGACCGCGCTGCCGGACCCGCGCTCGCGCTGGCAGCCGGACGGCGTGCACGGCCGCAGCCGGGTCTACGACGACAGCGGGTACGAGTGGGCCGACGTGACCTGGGCCGGGCGGCAACTGGCCGGTTCGGTCCTGTACGAGCTGCACATCGGCACGTTCACCCCGGACGGCACCTTCGACGCCGCCATCGACAAGCTGGATCACCTGGTCGAACTCGGCGTCGACCTGGTCGAGGTGCTGCCGGTGAACGGCTTCAACGGCGTGCACAACTGGGGTTACGACGGGGTCTGCTGGTACGCCGTGCACGAGCCGTACGGCGGGCCGGACGGGTTCAAGCGCTTCGTCGACGCCTGCCACCTGCGCGGCCTCGGCGTCGTGCTGGACGTGGTCTACAACCACCTCGGCCCGTCCGGGGCCTACCTGCCGCTGTTCGGGCCGTACCTGAAGGACGGCCGCAACACCTGGGGCCAGCTGGTCAACCTGGACGGACCGAACTCGACCGAGGTCCGCCGGTACATTGTGGACAACGTGTTGATGTGGCTGCGTGACTACCACTTGGACGGGCTGCGGCTGGACGCGGTGCACGCACTCGTCGACAGCAGCGCGACGCACCTGTTGGAACAGTTCGCCGTGGAAACCGAGGCGCTGTCGGCACATCTGGGCCGGCCGCTGTCGCTGATCGCCGAATCCGACCTGAACGACCCCAGGCTGATCACGGCCCGGGAGGGCGGCGGCTACGGGCTGGCCGGGCAGTGGGCCGACGACGTGCACCACGCGCTCTTCGCCACGGTGACCGGCGAGCGGCAGGGCTACTACGTCGACTTCGGCCCGCTGCCGGTGCTGGCCAAGGCGCTCACCGCCGGCTTCGTGCACGACGGCAACTGGTCCACCTTCCGGCGCCGGCCACACGGCCGCCCGGTCGATCGCGCCCGTACCCCCGGCCACCGGTTCGTGGTCTGCCTGCAGAACCACGACCAGGTCGGCAACCGCGCCGTCGGCGATCGACTGTCCACTCTGGTCTCGCCGGCCATGCTGCGGGTCGCCGCGGCGTTGCTGCTGACCGCGCCGTACACGCCGATGCTCTGGATGGGTGAGGAGTGGGGGGCGACCACACCCTGGCAGTTCTTCGTCAGCCACCCGGAACCGGAACTGGCCGAGACGTACGACATCAGCCGGCGCGACGAGTTCGCCGACCACGGCTGGTCCACTTCGGACATTCCACACCCGCAGGACCCGGAGACCTTCCTGCGGTCCAAGCTGGACTGGAAGGAGCCGGAGCGGGAGGAGCAGGGCGCACTGCTGGACTGGTACCGGCGGCTGATATCGCTGCGGCACAGCCGGTCGGAGCTGACCGATCCGCAGCTGCGCCAGGTCGCGGTGCACTACGACGAGGACGCGCGCTGGCTGGTGGTCACCCGCGGCCGGTTGCGGGTCGCGGTGAACCTGGCCGCCGACCGGCAGGAGATCCCGCTGGACGGCACCCCGCTGTCGATGCTGCTCTCCTCCCAGCCGGGCTTCGTCTACCGCACCGGGGTGATCGAGCTGGAAGGCGAGTCGGTGGCGATCGTCGAACTCGCCGCCGAGCCCGGCGTCCCGGCCACCTTCGCCGTCGACTGACGCCCGGAGCGCGCGCCGGCCGGCGTGCGCTCCGGGCCGCGGCGGCGGCCCGGCTGCCGGATCTCAGGGCCGGGTGACGCGGGCCAGGAAGTAGATCGCGCCGCTGGCCTGGTGCCGGATCAGCACCAGGAACGGCCGGTCCACCTTGACCTCCAGCGGCCGGGCCGGGGCCAGCATCCCGGCGGCCCGGACCATCATCAGCGCGGTCGCGGCGGCGCCCTCCAGCCCGGTCTCGTCCACCGTGAGCACGGCCTTGTGCACGGCGGCGTCGACCTTCAACCGCTCCGCGCCACCGGTCACCGCGGTCAGGTCGGCCTCGTCGGTGAACAGCGTCCGGATGCCGACCGCGGCGAGCGGTTCGACCAGCTCCGCGGCAGCGGCCTCGACCCGGAACTTCGGCAGCCAGAGCGAGATCAGCCGCGGCTGGGCCGCGTCCAGCAGGCCTTCGAGCGCCGCCGGGGTCAGCGCCGGCTCGGCGCCGGCCAGGTCGCCGTCCGGCAGCAGCACCTCGGCGACCACGCCGCCGCCGGCCGGTAGCCCGACCAGCTGCCAGCCGGCGCCGGCCGCGTACCGCAGCCGGCGCTCCAGCCGCATCGTCGGCACCGCGGTCCGGCCGCCGGGTGCGTGGAACGGCGCCGGCGCGGTCGCCGACCTGGGGAACTCGGCCAGCCAGGAGGCGCGCAACCAGAGCGCGTTGACCAGGATCGCCCGGGTCTCCCGGCGCACCACGTCGGCCGGGAGCAGGTCCTTGATCAGCCCGTTGGTGGTCTTCTCGACGGCCGCGTTGATCGTCTGGCGGGCGCCGGCCGGGTCGCCGCGGAAGTCGGCCGCGCGCACCGCGCCGCCCGGCCAGGCCTGCACGGCCGCGACGTACGGCGGCGCGACCGGAAGGGTGAGATCCGGCCAGAGCGTGTTGGCCACCGCGATCCGGGCCTCCGCAGCGCCGTCGCCGCCCGGGTCCAGCACGGCCGCGTCGGCCAGCGCCGCCGCCACCGGCGCGAGGTCGCCGGCGCCGGCCAGCGCGGCGACGAGCTCCTGCCGGGTCCGGCCGCCGGCGCCGGCGGCGGCCACGCCGAGCGCGGAACCGATCGAGTACGGCGACCAGACGAAGCCGGCGGACCGGTCGGCGCCGGCCAGCGCGGCGTGCAGGTCCAGCACGAACCGGAGATCGGGGGCGGCCATCCGGCCATCCTGCCACCGCCGGCCGGGCCGACCCCGGCCGAC
>Ga0307500_10000656_pt1 | contig 11172 bp, 10 predicted proteins | sample 14_S_MG_FD_201362 | JGI IMG/M metagenome (GOLD analysis project Ga0307500, IMG submission 201362) | Soil microbial communities from Populus trichocarpa stands in riparian zone in the Pacific Northwest, United States - 14_S | ecosystem: Environmental > Terrestrial > Soil > Riparian zone > Trees...
GCCCGTTTTCGTTGACAGAACGGCGGTTTCTCCCTAAGAACCCGCTTGCTCGCGGGCCGGTTTCGGCCCGCGATGCGTTTCGCGACCCGTGGTCTTCCCCGAGCTTTCGAGGCGGACCTGTCGGCCCCGGCCATGCCGGTGCACAGGAGGGCGCGTTTCCTCAACACTCAAACTCTATGCAGAGGACGCGATGACTAAGCGCAGTGAGGCGAAATACAAGATCGATCGCCGTATGGGCCAGAATATCTGGGGCCGCCCGAAGAGCCCCGTGAACCGCCGTGAATACGGCCCCGGCCAGCACGGCCAGCGCCGCAAGGGCAAGCTGTCCGACTTCGGCGTGCAGCTCCGCGCCAAGCAGAAGCTCAAGGGCTATTACGCCAACATCAGCGAGCGCCAGTTCCACGGCATCTATGTCGAGGCCGGCCGGATGAAGGGCGACACCGGTGAGAACCTGATCGGCCTCCTGGAGCGCCGTCTCGACACGGTCGTCTATCGCGCCAAGTTCGTCGCGACGATGTTCGCCGCCCGCCAGTTCATCAACCACGGCCACATCAAGGTGAACGGCCGCCGCGTCAACATTTCGAGCTACAAGCTCAAGCCCGGCGACCTCGTCGAGATCAAGGAATCCTCCAAGCAGCTCACCCCGGTGCTGGAAGCCAGCCAGCTCGGCGAGCGCGACGTGCCTGATTTCATCGAAGCCGATCACGGCAAGATGACTGCAAAATTCAGCCGCATCCCCGCGCTGTCGGACGTGCCGTTCGCGGTGCAGATGGAGCCGCATCTGATCGTCGAATTCTATTCGCGCTGATCGGACTTCGGTTCAGAGATATCAAAGGCCCCGGTTTTGCCGGGGCCTTTTTGTTTACAGCCAGTTCGGGCTACAATCGCCTGATGTCGCAGACGACCGACAAACCGACCCGCGTCATGCCCTCGGCTACACCGACCGAAGCCGAATTTGCTGCGTGGGCTAACCTCCCCCGGGACGAACAGGTGCGCCGCTATCAAGAGATGTTCAAGCACCCCGATTGTAACAACTTCACGACGGACACGCCCGACGACATTCTGGCCGCTGCCCGAAAGCGAGTAACTGCCCGTCGCCATGGCTGAGTACAGGCTTACGCAGATGATCAAGACCTCAAAATTCGACGCTGCAAATTATCTCAAGAGCCCGCAGGCGATGGCTGACTACCTTTCAGAGGCACTGGCGACGGACGATCCCGAATTCATCTGCGATGCGCTTGATACGATCGCCCGGGCCAAAGGCATGACGCAGGTCGCAAAGGAGACGGGTCTTTGACACCGACCGCCGGACGCGCGTTTGTCCCAGCCAAACCATAACCAAACCATAACAATGTGAGTGAAAGAGAATCCTCCATGCACTACACCCCTGCCCCGCGCGATCCCAAGGCTGAACCCATCCGCATCAACCTGCTCTCGGACACGCAGACGCGGCCCACACCGGCGATGCGCGAGGCGATGGCGCGGGCTGAGGTCGGCGACGAGCAGATCGGCGACGATCCGACGGTGAACCTGCTGTGCGAACGTGTGGCGGACCTGCTCGGCAAGGAAGCCGCCGTGTTCATGCCCTCGGGCACCATGTGCAATGTCGCGGCGACGCTGGCCCATTGCCGGCCGGGCGATGAAATTCTGGCGCATGTCAGCGCGCACATCATTGCCCGCGAAGGCGGCGCGCATGCGGCGCTTGGCGGATTCCAGATCACGCCGTTGCCGGGCGACGACGGGCAATTCGCGCCGGAGACATTTCGCGCCGCGCTGCATCCGCGCTCGCGCTACCAGCCGCCGCAGACCGTCGTCAGCGTCGAGCAGACCGCCAATATCGGCGGCGGCACGATCTGGAAAAAAACGGCGCTGGATGAAGTGGTCGGGATCGCCAAGGCGAACGGGCTCATTACCCACATGGACGGTGCCCGGCTGCTGAACGCCTGCGTCGCGACGAAAATATCGGCACGCGACATGGCCGCCGGCTGGGATTCGGCCTGGATCGACTTCTCAAAAGGTCTCGGCGCGCCGATCGGCGGCGTGATTGCCGGTTCGCGCCAATTCATCGACGACGTCTGGCGCTGGAAGCAGCGCCTGGGCGGATCGATGCGGCAGGCCGGCATTGCTGCGGCGGCCTGCGTCTACGCGCTCGACCATCACGTCGACCGCCTCGCCGACGATCACGCCAATGCGCGGGCACTGGCGCGCGGGCTGTCGCAGATCGACGGCATCGAAGTGCAGGCGCCGGAAACCAATCTCGTGTTCTTCAGGCCCGACGGCGCCGGCGTCGCCGGCGACAAAATGGTCGAGGCCTTGCGCAAGCGCGGCGTTCTGCTCGCGATGATGGACGGCCGCATTCGCGCCTGCACCCATCTCGACGTCAGCGCTGCGATGATCGAGGAGACGGTCGGCATCGTGCGCGAAATCGTGCGCGGGGCGTGAACGAACTCAGGCAATAGCGGCAGTGCGCGCCCGCCACAGCGCACTGCCGAGCAGGACATACACCGCGCCGGTCCACAACGCCTGCCAGTTCTCGAAGCCTTCGTTGAGGACGACATAGACCGCGGCAAGCGCGAACAGCCCGGCGAACACGGCTTCCGCAAGCGGTCGCTTGCCGGATTTCGCGCCGTTGAGAAATGCCAATGTCCAGAACGGCACCACGGCCATGGTCAGGGCGGCGAACGGAAAATCGCGCCAGCGCGCATCGAATATCAGGCTGAGCGCGGTTTGCGTGGCAATGAGCGTCGTCACGATCAGCGTGACGCCCAGCATGTTGGCCATGAAAAACGGCGTCAGGCCCTTGGTCGGCCCCAGCACTTCAAGAAACGACGGAAGCCCGCGCCCCGACATCAAGGCGTAAGTGGACAGCAGCGGCGCGGTCACTGCCGCCACCAGCAGAAAGCCTTGAACCAGCCAACCGCCAAGCCCGTAGCTTTCGTGCAGCATCTTGTCGGCGCTCACCCCCAGCAGGATTCCGCTGACGGTCGCGGACACGGCGACCGCAAGCCACGATGCCAATAGCGTCGACGACGGCCGGCGCTTCAGCGTAACCAGGGCGACCGCGAAGACGCCGATGCAGAGAAGCAGCCCGCCTCCCATCTGCAGTTTCCAGAATGGGTAATTGCTGATGGCGACCCCTGCCGGGTATTTCAGCTTGCGTTCGGCCCCGTCGAACAGCCCCCAATAACCGCCCACCGTTCCTTCCCAGCGGCGCTTCCACGGTTCGTCATAGGCCTCGAAAAAATTGACGCGAAAATTATCCTGCCTGGCGCGCTCGAGAATCTCGGAAATGAAACGCGCCTGATTGACGCGGGAAGCCAGCGCGCCGTCGCGCATCCGCCCATGGCTCGGCCAGCCGGTTTCGCCGATCAGGATCTCCTTGCCGGGAAAGGCTGCCACCACCTGCTTGCGAATGCTGTCGACGTGCGCGGCCGCTTCTTCGGCGCGCGGCGGAACGTCCTCCCAATAGGGCAGGAAATGGGCGGTGATGAAATCGACATCCTCGCCCACTTCGCGGTAGCGCATCCAGAATTCCCAGACATCGGCATAGGTCACCGGCACGTTCACGCGCGGCTTGACCGAGCGGATGATCTGGCGAAGGTCGCTCACCGTCATCTCGCCGCGCAGCAATACTTCGCTGCCGACGATGACCGCCGCGACCGTGCCCGGATGGTCCTTCACTAGCCCGACTGCAATGTCGGCGAGGTGGGCGTTCTTCGCGCGATCGCGTCCGATCCAGATGCCGAGCAGCACCTTCAATCCGACCCGGGACGCAAGTTCGGGCACCTTGTCGAGCCCGTTGTCGATGGAATAGGTGCGGATGCATTTGGAGACCTTGGCGAGTTCGCTTAAGTCCTCCGCGATCTGCTCCGGACGGACGATCAGCGTCGGGTCATGCGGGGTCTGATCGCCCCTGAACGGCGCGTAGGAAACGCACTCCAGCTTCGCCGCCCCATCGATCGGCGCGCGCGTCAGCGCCACCGGCGTGGCCAGCCACCACCACACCGCGGCAACGATGCCCAGCGATACGAAGAAAAGCGCCAGCGGCGTGCGAAGGCCGATCGTCCTGCTCCCAAATCAATGAATATTCGACTATTTAGCCGTGCGCGAAAGCCCTGTCGACCCACCGTCCGGCATAGCCACGCGCGCAATTGCACCGAGACACGGAACCGGCGATATTAGGCCCGCTTCAAACCAGAAGCATCAAGACTGAGCCATGTTTCGCTCAAGATTGATCACGACTCGGCGAGTGAAACGATGCCATTCAAGCGATTTTCCCGGCGCCAATTTGGCAGGATTGCAGGCTGGTCGGCGCTCGGCATGCCGGTGCTGTCGGCCGGATCCGGAATGGCCCAATCGGACGCGGACAGCGCAACGCGGAATCGAACGGCCGCTTCCGGTTTTCCGAACGGGTTTCTGTGGGGCACCGCGACCTCGGCGTATCAGGTCGAGGGGGCCGTGAACGAGGATGGCCGCGGCCCGTCGATCTGGGACCGCTTCACCCGCACGCCCGGGACCATCTCCGACAACAGCAACGGCGATACCGCGACCGACCACTATCATCTCTACAAGCAAGACATCCAGTTGATGAAGACGCTGGGCGCAAAGGCCTATCGATTCTCGATTGCCTGGCCGCGCGTCTTCCCGGAAGGCACCGGCACGCCAAATTCAAAGGGCCTCGATTTCTACAACCGCCTTGTCGACGAGTTGCTGGCGAACGGCATCGCGCCGTTCGCGACGCTGTACCATTGGGATCTGCCGCAGGCGCTGCAGGATCGTTTCGGCGGCTGGACCTCGCGCGATACCTCAAAGGCATTTGCGGATTACGGAGCTTATGTCGCGGGGCGCCTCAGCGATCGCGTGAAGCACTTCTTCACCATCAACGAATGCTCCAGGCTCGTCCATCACGGCCATGAATGGGGCGCTGATGCGCCGGGGCTCAAACTATCTCCACCGGACGTGAAGCAGGTCCGGCACAACGTAGCACTTGGGCACGGTCTCGCGGTTCAGGCGATCCGGGCCAATGGACAGGCCGGAATCAAGGTCGGCCCGGCGGAGAATGCCGTGAGCTGCATCCCGGCCATCGAAACGGCTGCAAACATCCGCGCCGCCGAGATCGCGACGCGCGAGCTCAATGCCGGCTATCTGACGGTCATGCTCGAGGGAAAATACACCGATACCTATCTCGCGCAGGCCGGCAAAGAGGGTCCGAAGTACACCGCCGAAGATCTGCGCATCATCTCCTCCCCGATCGATTTTGTCGGACTGAATGTCTACATGCCCGATCATTACGTCGTTGCGGCCGACAACGAACGCGGCTTCACCCTGGCGCCCTTTCCCAAATCGTTCCCGCACATGCAGGCGACTTGGCTCAGGCCCGGCCCCGAGACGATGTATTGGGTGCCGCGCCACGTTGCGAAACTGTGGAACGTGAAATCGATCTACATCACCGAGAATGGAACGTCAGGCAGCGACCAGCCGGCCGCGGACGGCACCATCTACGACGTCGATCGCATCATGTACCTGCGCAACTATCTGACGCAGTTGCAGCGCGCGACGTCCGAGGGCGTGCCCGTGCACGGATACTTCCTGTGGAGCCTGATGGACAACTTCGAATGGTCGGATGGGTATGAACAGCGCTTCGGCATCTATCATGTCGACTTCGATACCAAGCGCCGGACGCCCAAGCTGAGCGCGGCCTTCTTTCGCGAAACGATCGCGCGAAACGCGGTGGCGTAATCAGGCGACCGTCAATCCTTTGTCAATCCTTGCGCAGGCCCTTGCCCAGCGCCTCAAACATCATGGTCTTCAGCGTCAGTTGGATCCGCCCGCCTTGCGTCGGGGCCTGCACCATGAAGACAACGAGCAGGTCGTCCTGGGGATCGACGAAATAGAAACTGCCGCCCGCACCGTCCCAGCGGTATTCGCCGAGCGGCCATGTCGTATTCGGCGGCGGTGAGGTGCGCACGGCAAAGCCAAGGCCGAAGCCGCTGCTCGGCCCCGGGAAATAGAAGGGGTCGTGAAGGATCCCGGTCTCCCGCCCGATCTGATCCGACGTCATCAGGGCGACTGTCTCGGGCTTGAGGTACCGCTTGCCGTCCAGCTCGCCGCCGTTCAGCAGCATTTGCAGGAAGCGGGCGTAGTCGCCAGCCGTCGAGACCAGGCCCGCGCCGCCGGATTCCCAGCGCCGCGGCAATGCCGGGTCCCTCATTCCGGCCACCCGAAAACGATCGACGGGAAATGCCTGGGCAATGCGCGACCACTTCGATTCATCTGCGACATAGTATGCGGTCTCGGACATGCCGAGTGGATCGAACAATCTCTGCTTCTCGAACTGAAATAGGGTCTGCCCCGAGGCCACCTCGACGACACGGCCGAGCACGTCGGTCGAATGGCTGTAGTTCCAGCGCACGGCGGGCTGATCGGCGAGCGGCAGCGTCGCGATCCGGTCGGCGAATTCGGCATTGTCGAAGTCCCCGGCGTACAGTTGGGGATTGGCGTAGAGTTTCTGTACCGCGGTTTCGCCGAAGAAACCGTACGTGATGCCCGAGGTGTGCCGCAGCAGATCCCGGATCGTGATCGGGCGCTTCAGCGGCTCCAGCTTGAGCGGATGTTTTCCTGCCTCATCGGAAAGATCGACGCCGACTTTCGCCTCGGCAAAGGAATGAATGTATTTCGACACGGGATCATCGAGGGACAGCTTGCCGTCGTCGACCAGCATCATCGCGGCGACCGAGGTGATGGCCTTCGACATCGAATAGATCTGGAAAATGGTGTCCGGGGTCATCGGCGTGCCGGTCGCGGGGTCCCGCACCCCGAAACATTCAAGATGAACCAGCTTGCCATGCTGCTGTATCAGCATGACTGCGCCGGGAATCTTGCCGGTCGTGATCTCGCTACGAACGTAGTCGCCCATCTGGTCGAGCGCCGCGCGTGAAAAAGTTGGCGCATCTGGCGCCTTCTGCTCGCCCCGCAACTCATGCGGCCAGCCACCAAGAAAAAGCAGCGCGAGCGCCGCCGCAACGAGGTAGCGCCCTGCGGCGCCGTCAGTTCTCCAGCGCTTCATAGACCATCTGCTTCAGCGTCCGCTGGATGCGCTGGCGTTCCGTCGGCGTCTGCTCCAGCACCACGAAGAACATGTCCTGCTTGCGGTCAACCACCATGTAGCAGCCGGCGGCGCCGTCCCATTTTAGCTCGCCCAGCGATCCCGGCGGCGGCGGCTTGGCGTTACCGGGATCGGTGCGCACGGCAAACCCGAGCCCCATGCCGAAGCCGTCACCGGGAAAATAGTAATGGTCCCGCGCAACGCCGGAATCCTTGCCGGCATGGTCCGATGTCATCAGTTCGAATGTCTTCGGGCTGAGATAGGTCTTGCCCTCGAAGGTACCGCCATTGGCCAGCATCTGCGCAAAGCGCGAGAAATCCGACATGGTCGAAACCATGCCGCCGCTGGCGGATTCCCACTTCTGGCGAACCTCGGTCCTGTACAGGCGGCCGACCCGGAAATCGCTGTCGTTCGGCACCGGCTGCGCGAGGCGCTGCAGCCGCTCCGGTTCGGTGACAAAGAAGTTGGTGTCGGTCATGCCGAGCGGATCGAGCAGCTTTTCCTTTTCGATCTCGAGCAATGATTTTCCGGACACGATCTCCATGATCCGCGCCAGAATGTCGGTGGAATGGCCGTATTGCCAGAGCGCGCCCGGCTGGTTGTGCAGCGGCAGCTTGGCGATCCGCTCGGCGAATTCGGCGAGGTCGAATTCGCCCGCGTAGAGGTTGGCGTCCTTGTAGGCCTTGCGCACCAGACTGTCGCCATAGAAGCCGTAGGTGATACCGGAGGTATGACGGAAAAGGTCGAGAATGGTGATGGGCTTGGTCAGCGGCACCAGTTCGAGCGTCTTGCTGCCGTCGTCGGCCTTTTTCTCCTCACCGACCTTCATATTCGCGAAGGAGGGAATGTACTTCGAGACGGGATCGTCGAGCTTGATCTTGCCGTCCTGGACCAACTGCATCGCCACGACGGATGTGATCGCCTTGGTCAGGGAAGACAGGCGGAAGATGGTCTTGTCATTGATGGGCGCTTTGGACGCCACGTCCTGGACGCCGAAGGTTTCGTGATAGACCGGCTTGCCGTGCTGCTGGATCAGGACGTTGGCGCCGGCGATCTTGCCGGTCGCGACCTCGTTCTTGAAGAACTCGGTGATCTTCGCAAGCTTGTCCTGATTGAAGCGCGCGCCTGTGGGAATGTCGAACGTGCCTTCGGCGCGGACCTGCGGCGCTGCCACCAGTATCAGCGCGCCACAAACGAGCGCGCGCCGCCATCGACGTAAATTCATTTGGCCCCTCCGAGCTACGGCAGGGAGTGTAGCGGCGACGCATCAGTCGGCACAAGGGCTGCCAAAGGTATCCAATGCCGCCTGGTGCAACTGCGCGCTGGCTTCGGAAAAGCAGCAGAAGATCACTTGCGCCAATGTGGGCGCAGCCGGGAGCGTATCGACGACGGTCCGGAGTGCGATGCCGGCTGCGCGTTCAGCGGGGAAGCGATAGATGCCCGTTGAAATCGCCGGAAAGGCCACTGAGGCGAGCGCATACTTCTGGCAAAGTTCCATCGCGCGGCGATAGCAGGAGGCGAGCAGATCGTCCTCGCCGAGGGTGCCGCTGTTCCACACCGGCCCAACCGTGTGGATCACATGCCCGGCCTTGAGCCGATAGCCCTTGGTGATCTTGGCGTCACCGGTTTCGCAACCGTGGAGCATTCGGCATTCGGCTACGAGGTCCGGCCCCGCAGCACGGTGGATCGCGCCATCGACGCCGCCCCCGCCAAGCAGCGACGAATTCGCGGCGTTGACGATGGCGTCAACGCGCAGCGTGGTGATATCGGCAACAATGACTTCCAGCCGCGCCTGGCCGATCCGGCGCGCGGACCCGCTCAGGCCGACGCCGCCGCGCTGAGAGTGACGCCCTTGTCGGCGAACAGCTGCTGCAATTCACCGGCCTGGAACATCTCGCGGATGATGTCGCAGCCGCCCACGAACTCGCCCTTGACGTAGAGCTGCGGGATGGTCGGCCAGTTCGAATATTCCTTGATGCCGTTGCGAAGCTCGGCGGATTCCAGGACGTTGAGGCCCTTGTAGCCGACACCAACGTGATCGAGAATCTGCACCACCTGGCCGGAGAAACCGCACTGCGGAAACTGCGGCGTGCCCTTCATGAACAGCACGACGTCGTTCGCCTTCACTTCATTTTCGATGAATTGTTCGATGCTCATATTCGCTTCCTTTTGGGACACAGCCCCCTGCGGCTTCGCCTGATGGGCCCTGATCCATCTAACCCGGTCACTTCCATATATGTAACCCAAACCGTTGTGCATCCAAAGTAAAATGGCGAAGAGCTGGCATGCGCAGGCCGGTTTAGACCCCCGAAGGGACCGCAGGCCCATAGTCTGACGGCATCAATATCATACCGGGCGGAGGCTTTTTTCCCGGACAGGAACCCCTATCTAGGACGGACTGTCCGGCAGGAACCAGTTTGCCGGACTAACGTTCTCTCCCTCGACCGGAGACACCCGTGACGAAATCAGTAGCCGCCGCCGAGTTTGCGACATCAGCCCCGTCACTTTTCTCCGATTCCGGCACCCTCGCCCAAAATTTGGTGGAAGCCTATCTGGCTGTCCGGGATGAGACCGAGCGCCGGGCCGCTCCCTTGAGTCCCGAGGACCAGCTGATCCAGTCGATGCCGGACGCCAGTCCGGCCAAATGGCACCGCGCCCATACCACCTGGTTCTTCGAGCAATTCCTGCTCGGCGAGCACTGCGAGGGCTACCAGCCCTTCCACCCCGACTACGCCTTTCTGTTCAATTCCTATTACGTCACCGCAGGTCCCCGTCACGCCCGCCATCAGCGTGGGCATTTGACCCGCCCGAGCGCGGACGAAGTCACCGCCTATCGCCGGCATGTCGACTCCGCCGTGGTCAAGTTCTTCCAGGCCGCCGGCGAGGAGCGCCTCGCCAAGCTCGTGCCGCTGGTCGAGGTCGGCCTCAACCACGAGCAGCAGCATCAGGAATTGATGCTGACCGACATTCTGCACGCTTTTGCCCAGAACCCGATCCCGCCGGCCTATGATCCGTCCTGGCGCTTCCCGGCGTCGCAGCGTTCGGCGGAGGAGTGGCTCGCTCTCAACGAGGGCATCCACACCGTCGGCCACAGCGACGACAGTTTCCATTTCGACAATGAAAAGCCTGCCCACCGCGCCCTCGTCGGCCCGGTCAGGCTCGCCCGCAACCTCGTCACCAATGCCGAATGGCTGGCCTTCATGAAGGCCGGCGGCTACGGCACGGCGACGCTGTGGCTGATGGACGGCTTTGCCGCCGCCACCAACGAGGGCTGGCAGGCGCCCGGCCACTGGCGCCAGGTCGATGGCGAATGGCGGATCATGACGCTGGGTGGATTGCAGCCGGTCGACCCTGCCGCCCCGGTCAGCCATGTCAGCTATTACGAGGCGGACGCATTCGCGCGCTGGGCCGGCCGCCATCTGCCGACCGAAACGGAATGGGAGGTCGCCGCCCGCGCCGGCCAGCTCAACGACGCCTTCGGCATCGTCTGGCAGTGGACCCGCAGCGCCTACTCCCCCTACCCCGGCTATCGCGCCATCGAGGGTGCGCTGGGCGAATATAACGGCAAGTTCATGGTCAACCAGTTGGTGCTGCGCGGATCCTCGCTTGCAACCCCGGCCGGCCACAGCCGTATCACCTACCGTAACTTCTTTTATCCTCACCACCGCTGGCAATTCACGGGGTTGCGCCTCGCCGATTACGCCTGACATTTCACGCGCATGATCCGGAAAAGTGGAGTCCGGTTTTCCGAACAAGATCATGCAAAAAACAATGATCGAAGCGCGCCGGTAAGCGCGTTCAGGAGAGTATCATGAATGTGCATGCCGCCGCTTTGGCTCAAGCCTATCCGCTTGATGAGCAGACCTCCGCCTTTGCCGGCGACGTGATCGGCGACCTGTCGCAATTTCCCAAGCGGCTGTCGCCGAAATATTTCTACGACGCCGCAGGCTCGGAGCTGTTCGAGCAGATCACGGTCCTGCCGGAATATTATCCGACCCGCACCGAGCTCGGCATCCTGCGCAGCCGCGGCGACGAGATCGCTTCCATCATTCCCAAGGGGGCCGCGC
>Ga0307500_10000657_pt1 | contig 11168 bp, 11 predicted proteins | sample 14_S_MG_FD_201362 | JGI IMG/M metagenome (GOLD analysis project Ga0307500, IMG submission 201362) | Soil microbial communities from Populus trichocarpa stands in riparian zone in the Pacific Northwest, United States - 14_S | ecosystem: Environmental > Terrestrial > Soil > Riparian zone > Trees...
CGGTACCACCGTCACGCCAAAGACCAAGGTCCAGACCAAGATCGAGCGGCCGCGCCTGCACAAGGTCATCCTGGTCAATGACGACTTCACGCCGCGCGAATTCGTCGTCACGGTGCTGAAGGCGGAATTCCGCATGACCGAGGATCAGGCCCACAAGGTGATGATCACGGCGCACCGCCGCGGCGTCTGCGTCGTCGCCGTGTTCACCAAGGACGTCGCCGAGACCAAGGCGACGCGCGCCACCGACGCCGGCCGCGCCAAGGGCTACCCGCTGCTGTTCACGACCGAGCCGGAGGAATAGCGGGCCTCACGCCAGATAGGCGGCGAGCCCACCGCCGGAGCCCAGGCTGTTCTGGATCGATGCCGCCGTACGGTAATTCGCGGCGATCCTGTTGGCGTAGTCCTCGGTGAAACCGAGAACGCTTCGCTCTTCGGGGCTCATCTTCGCAAATTGCTGGAGCAGCGCCAGGCTGCTGGCCTGTACGCCTCCTCCGCTGGACGGATTGATGGCGTTCACCAGGCTGCCGCGCGTGCGCTGATTGAGCTCCGCCTTTGCAGCGCCGGCCTCCTGCGCGGAGAATGACGCGTCGCTGTTCAATGCCATGATCGCAAGCGTTCGGTTGTCGAAGTCCGTGAAATCGACCTGCTGCCCGGTTTGCCTGCCGCCGGTGAACACCAGGTCCTTGCCGTTGTCCCTTGCGCTGCCCGCCTGCGCATCGAGCATCGCCCGCGCGTTGGCCGCCAGCGTGGCCGGCTTTGAATCCGTGGTGGAGGGGTTCGGCGTTGCCGCCTTGTCGAGCAATGCTCTCACCGGATCGGCATCATTGCCGGTAACCGGCGCCTTGCCGAAGCTCGCCCTGGCTGCGGCGAGTCCTTCCTGCACGGCCTGCTTCTGATCCTGCCAGGCCACGGTCATCTTCTCGTCGCTGCCGGCCTGATCGAGATAATCGGACGCTGCCGAGTAAAGGCTCGCGTAATCTCCCGTGTGCCGGGCTATCACAACATAGGGAGACATCGCGTCGTTGAAGCGCGACTGCAATGCTTTGGTCGCCGCCGTCACTTCGTCCGACGAGAACTGGCTCTGCGCGTTGTCAGCGATCACCGACAAGGTCGCGCGAGTCTGGCCGGAAAAATCGACCGCAACCTGCCCGTCGAGCATCGCCGATGACGTTCCGAGCGTGGCGTATTGCTGGTTGAACCAGGCGCGCGCCTGCGTGGTGAGGGTAGCGATCGAAGGCTGTTCGATTTCCGCTGCTGTTTGCGCCAGGTAGGCCTTGGCCTCGTCGGACAGGGTGACTGAGGTCGAGGATGACGGTGAGGCCGTGTCGGCGCTGTCGGTCGAGGCAGAACTTGCCTTTGTGGCCGTGCTGCCGGCCCCGTACGCGTTGCCGGCATAGCTGAGGTAAGAGGCTGCGTTTGATCCAACCGAGATCGACACGAATGCCCCCTTGAGCACGAGAAATGATTACCAACCCATGAATAAACATAGTTAATCACCCGTTAACGGATGCGCCTTTCCATTCAATTTTAGCCAACGGTGCGACCGGAAATTCAACTTGCGCTGGTACGGATGTGAGTATGACCATCGCACTCCGCCAACAACTGCAGCAGCGGGCTTTTCCGAACGTCTCGTTCGGGCCATTTCGTTTCCTGGAGGCCATGCCCTGGCTGGTGCTGGCCGCGTCCATGCGCGTGATCGCGTTCAACAATCCCTTCATCGCCATTCCCGCCATCGGGCTCGCGAGCATCGCGGTTCTGCATGCTTTCCTCGTGGTGACCCAGCGCTCGATCGAATTGGCTCACGGCCAGACCAATCTCGGCGCCCTCACCTTCAATGAACAATCCCGCCTGACGCGCGCGATCCTGTGGCGGATCAGCCTCTTGATGATCGCCGCTACGATCGCTGTGCTGGCGGCCGGATATATCTCCTTCGCGCCCCACCTGATGAAGGGGCTCGATGGAATGGCGTTCGACCAATTCACCGACATCGGCAAATTCTGGAGCGCTGTCGTCGCAGCCCTGACCCTGCTGATGATTGTTGACGCCGAGCAAAATCGCGGGCGCATCAGCTTCCGAAACGCCGCAGCAGAATTCGCGCGTAGAAGCCTTTGGCTTGGCGCTGCCGTGATCGCACTTGGAATCATCTATCTGTGCTTGGGCATCGGCCAGGGACTGATCCGTAACGCGCTCTGGCAGTTCTACCAGACGTCGCCGGCCCATCCGGTGATCAAGAACCTGATTTTCTTCGTATTCATCTTTGGCTTCGCGACCCTGCGGCTATGGGTGACGCTGTTCGTGTTGACCTGGGGATTGAAGCAGTCGTACGTCCACTCCGGCTAGGCCGCCGATTTTTCGTCGGCCAGGCCATAAACGCGCGCGGCCTTTGAAAAACCTGCGACCGGAAACTCGCCGAGATCGCTCCAGCCACCGCTGCAGATGCCGGCAAAGCCTTCCGACGCCACGATGGTGCGTTTTGTTTGGCTGGCGATCTTTTCCAACCGCGCGGCCAGATTGACCGCGGGTCCGATGCAAGTGAAGTCGAGCCGGTTGCCGCCACCGATATTGCCATAGAGTATCCGCCCGACATGTAGCGCGACGCCGAAGCGAAACCGTTCGACGGCGTCGCCGATCGGATACTGCAGGTCGGCGACACTGGCGCGGGATTCTTGGGCGGCTTCGAGCACGCGCGAGCAAACCTGCCGCTCGTCGCCGACATATTCGTCGATCGGGAACACCGCGAGCAAGCCGTCGCCCATATATTTTAGCACTTCGCCGCCATGATTCTTGATCGCAGTGACCTGGCAATCGAAATACTGGTTCAGAATGTCGACGACAGTCTCGGCGGGCAGCCGATCCGACAGCGCCGTGAAGCCGCGCAGATCGGAGAGCCAGATCGCCGCATTCATCGTCTCGGTGTGGCCGCGCCTGATCTGTCCGCCCATGATCCGCTCGCCGGCGCTGTTGCCGACATAGGTATCCAGCAGGCTCGCAGCCATGCGGTTCAGACTGATGATCTCGATCACCCGCGCCAGCGGCCGCACGATGCTCCGCAGGGCCGCCAGCTGTTCCTCGGTGAAGCCGCCCGGCTGCTTGGTGGTCCAGCTCGATCCGTTCACCGTGCCGCCGATGAAGGGCAGCGGCAGCGCGATATAGTCCGTCACGCCTTCGGCGCGAAGTTCCTCGACGATCGGAAAGCGGCTGCTCCTGACATCATCGGTCCGGGCCCGAACCTCCAGCCCCTGCTGGAACACGATGATCAGCGGGCTGGTGAGAAAATCCGGCGACTCCAGGATGTGGTAGTCCACCGTGCCGATCTCGACCTCGGCGCCCGGCTTCCAGATGAAATTGCGCCCGTAGATCTCGGGATGCAGCGTGCGGACGAAGACGCCGATACGCCAGAGCGGCAGACCCGCCGCGACCATCCGTTCGCAGCATTCGGCCATGAACCGGCTCGGGCTGGCCGCGGATCTCCCGCCGTCGATCAGCCAGTCGGTCAGCTCCCGCAGTTTCGATGCATCCATGACGCGGGTATTTGCCGTGCAACCCCATGAAAGGTCAAGCGCACGCTACCACGACAGGTGGCGTGACCTGACCGCGGAGCTGCGCTAGCCTGACGACACAAAACAAAAAGGAAACGCCAAAGTGTACGACTACATCATCGTCGGCGGCGGGTCGGCGGGCTCCGTCATGGCCCACAGGCTCTCCGCCAAAAGCGCCAACAAAGTCCTTCTTTGCGAAGCAGGCCAGGACACACCGCCAGGCAACGAACCGAAAGAGATCCGCGACAGCTATCCGGGAACGGCGTATTTCGATCCCCGCTTCCACTGGACCGAACTCAAGGTCACCACCCAGGTCGTCAGCCACAACAATCCCGACGAAGCCAGGCCGCCCTTACGGAAATACGAGCAGGCGCGCGTGCTGGGCGGCGGCTCCTCGATCAACGGCCAGATGGCCAATCGCGGCGCGCCGACCGATTACAACGAGTGGGAAGCACGCGGCGCGACGGGCTGGAGCTGGGACGACGTGCTGCCCTTTTTCAGGAAGGTCGAGCACGACCTCGATTTCGACGGGCCGTACCACGGCAAGGACGGCCGCATTCCCGTCCGCCGCATTCCGCAAGCGCACTGGACCAAGCATAGCCAAGCGATGGCGGAGGCCTGCAAGCAGGCCGGCTTCAAGTTCCTGCCCGACCAGAACGGCGAGTTCGTCGACGGCTATTTCCCGGTGACGCACTCCAACCAGGACGAGCAACGGGTCTCGGCCGCCATGGGCTATCTCGATCGCACGACACGCCAGCGCGCCAACCTGACGATTTCGACCAGGACGCAAGTGAGGGAGCTGCTGTTCGAAGGCACCCAATGCGTCGGCGTCAAGGCGCTGGTCGATGGCCGCGAGCAGGAGTTTCGCGGCCGTGAAATCATCCTCTCAAGCGGCGCCATTCATTCGCCGGCGCATCTCTTGCGCGCCGGCATCGGACCGGTCGGGCATCTGCGGGACATGGGCATTCCGGTGCTGGCGGGCCTCGCCGGCGTCGGCCAGCGCCTGATGGACCATCCCTCGATCTCGCTGTCCTCCTATGTCCGTCGTGGCGCGCGCATGAACGAACACACCAGACGCCATATGCAGATGGGGCTGCGTTACTCCTCGGGGCTTCCGGGCATTCCGGCCGGCGACATGTTCGTCGTCGTCATCACCAAATCGGCCTGGCATGCGGTCGGCGAGCAGATCGGCTCGCTGCTCACCTTCGTCAACAAGACCTATTCGGAGACCGGTCAGGTCAAGCTCACCTCGCGCGATCCGCGGGAAGAGCCGATCGTCGAGTTCAACCTGCTGTCCGACAAGCGCGACCTCGACCGGCTGATGAGCGGCTTTCGCAAGATGGCCGGCTTGCAGATGAGCGCGCCGCTCAAGGCGGTGACCGACAAGCCGTTCCCGGCCGCCTATTCCGACCGCGTGCGCAAGATCGGCGTGGTCAACACCAAGAACAAGATCCTCACCGCCATCGCCGCCAAGCTGATGGACGGGCCGGCGGTGCTGCGCCACTACATGATCGACAATTTCGTCGTCGAAGGTTTTACGTTCGAGCAGGTCATGAACGACGACGAGGCGCTCGAAGCCTTCGTGCGCAAGTCGGCGATCGGCGTGTGGCACGCCTCGTGCTCATGCCGGATGGGCCGGGAGGACGATCCGATGGCGGTGGTCGATACGCAAGGCCGCGTCAAGGGCGTGCAGGGTTTGCGCGTGGTCGACGCCTCGATCTTCCCGGTGGTGCCGTGCGCCAACACCAATTTCCCGGTGCTGATGACGGCGGAGAAGATTGCAGATGCGATGCAGTGAGGGAGCCGTCGGGCGGATTAGCGTTGGCGTAATCCGCCTTACAAGATCTATCCGCCCACCTGCCCGCGGTGCCGGAGAAAATGATCGGCCAGCACGCAGGCCATCATCGCCTCGCCGACCGGGACGGCGCGGATGCCGACGCAGGGGTCATGGCGGCCTTTTGTCATGATCTCGGTGTCGGCGCCGGCGCGATCGACGGTTTTGCGCGGCGACAGGATCGACGAGGTCGGCTTCACCGCAAAGCGCACCACCACCGGCTGGCCGGTCGAGATGCCGCCGAGCACGCCGCCGGCATTGTTGGACAAAAACCGCGTTCCGTTGTTGCCGGTCCGCATCTCGTCGGCGTTTTCCTCGCCGGACAATTCGGCGGCGCCAAAGCCTGCGCCGATCTCGACGCCCTTAACCGCGTTGATGCTCATCATCGCCGCCGCCAGCTCGCCGTCGAGCTTGGCGTAGATCGGCGCGCCGAGGCCGGGCGGCACGCCTTCGGCCACCACTTCAATCACGGCACCGATCGAGGAGCCGCTCTTGCGGATGCCATCGAGATACTGCTCGAAGAACGCGGCCTTGTCCTTGTCCGGGCAGAAGAACGGATTGCGCGCGATCTCGTCCCAGTCCCAGTTGCCGCGATCGATCATGTGCGGGCCCATCTGCACCAGCGCACCGCGCACCTTCACTTCGGGCAGGATTTTTCGCGCGATGGCGCCGGCGGCGACGCGCGTGGCGGTCTCGCGCGCCGAGGAACGTCCGCCGCCGCGATAGTCGCGCAGGCCGTATTTGGCCTCATAGGTGAAGTCGGCATGCCCGGGACGAAACTTGTCCTTGATCTCGGAATAGTCCTTGGAGCGCTGATCGGTGTTCTCGATCAGCAGCGCAATCGGCGTTCCCGTCGTCACCTGCACGCCGGTCTCCGGATGGGCCATCACGCCGGACAGGATCTTCACCGCGTCCGGCTCCTGGCGCTGGGTGGTGAAGCGCGATTGTCCCGGACGGCGGCGATCCAGATCGTGCTGGATGTCCTCATTGGTCAGCGGGATCAGCGGCGGGCAGCCATCGACCACGCAGCCGATCGCGATCCCGTGGCTTTCGCCGAAGGTCGTGACCCGGAACAGATGGCCGAAGGTGTTGTGGGACATGGCGTGTCGTAACGCGGTGTCGCGCAGCGGTCAAACCCTGCAGGCCGTCATTCCGGGGCGATGCGAAGCATCGAACCCGGAATCTCGAGATTCCGGGTCTGGTCCTTCGGACCATCCCGGAATGACGGCGGTGGACGTCGTCCTTAACTATACTTCTTCAGCGCGCCATCGCCGAACACGTAGACCGCGCCCTGCTCGATCAGCAGGTCGGCGGCGCTGGCGGGCGTTTCGATGCCGAGCGCCACCATCAACGCCCGCGCCGTGCCGCCATGGGCCACGGCGATGGTGTCGCCGTTCACGGCGTCGTACCAATCGCGCATGCGTTGCTGCACCTCGGCATAGGTCTCGCCGCCTTCCGGCGCCATCGTCCATTTCGCCGTCAGCCGCCTGGCATAGAGTTCGGGGTCGGCGGCCTGCATCTCGGCCAGCGTCGAGCCCTCCCACACGCCGTAGCCGATCTCGCGCAGGCGATCGTCGAGCGCGTATGTTTCCGGCGGCAGTTTTAGCGCGCCGCGCACCAATTCCATCGTCGCCCGCGCCCGCTGCAGCGGGCTTGCAACGAACGGCAGCGTCGCCTTGTCGCGGCCATCGCGCGTGAGGAGATCGGCGAGGACATTGCCGGCATGGGCCGCCTGCCTGCGGCCGAGATCGTTGAGCGGAACGTCCTGCGTGCCCTGCAGCCTGCCTTCCGCATTCCACGACGTCTCGCCATGGCGGATGTAATAGATCACGGGCGCGGGCATCGGACGGTCAGGCTATTCCTTGCAAGCGATGACGAGCTTGTTCTGGGCCTGGAGGTACACCAGCACTCCGGCGCGGTCGAGCCCAAATCTGCCGTTCGGATTAACGCTGTTTTCGATACGCCGCGGTGGCTGGAATAGACGTGTCAATTGGGTGTTATGTTGGGTAAGGCGTTCGCGCCGCATGACTCTTGTAGCCCTTTGTAAACTGGTGCCGATGAGCGCGTTTCGTCAAAGTGTCGAAGCCATGATTCCGGCGCTGCGCCGCTATGCACGCGCGCTCGCGCGCGACGCGGATATTGCCGACGATCTGGTGCAGGACACGCTGGTGCGTGCGTTGCGTTCGGAGCGGCTGTTTCTCGGCGGCGACGTCAGGAGCTGGCTCTATACGATCCTGACCAATTTGAACAAGAACCGGCGGCGGTCGCTGGCGCGGCGTCCGCAATTCATGCCGCTGCTCGACAACAACCCCGACGCCAGCGGCACCGAGGCCGAGGGCCGCGACATCGCCCGCGCGCTGGCGACACTGGTGGAAGAACAGCGTTCGGTGCTGCTGCTCGTGATGCTGGAAGGACTGAGCTACCGCGAAGTCGCCGACATCCAGGGCGTGCCGATCGGCACCGTAATGTCCCGGCTTGCCCGCGCACGCGCGCATGTCAAAGCTTCGATCGAGGGCGAGCGCACGGCGCTGCGGCGGGTGAAATGATGACGATGCGAGTGGCACGCGTGATGCACCGACAGACTTGCAATAGACAGATCTGGAATGGACAGAGACGACGACAATGACCGATCCCCACATTCCCGTCACCGAAGACGAGCTGCATGCTTACGTCGACAATGAGCTGCCGGCGGAACGCCGCAGCGACGTCGAGGCGTGGCTCGCCACGCATCCGGACGATGCTGCGCGGGTGCATTCGTGGCGCACGATGGCGGAAGCGCTGCATGCCAGGTACGATTCGGTGATCGACGAAGCAGTACCGAAGCGGCTCGAGATCGAGCGGCTGGTGCGACAGCCGCGCAAATGGGTGTACGGCGCGATCGCGGCCACGCTGGCGGCGTTCATCATGGGCGGCGGCGTCGGCTGGCTCGCGCGCGGCGCAGCGGCGGCGGCGCCCTCGGCTTTGCAAAATCTGACGGTGGACGCGATCGAGGCGCACCGGCTTTACGTGGTGGAAGTGCGGCATCCCGTCGAGGTGCCGGGCAACGAACGCAACCATCTGCAGCAATGGCTGACCAAGCGCTGCGGCTGGGCTGTCCGCGCGCCCGAACTGGCGGGAGCCGGATTGAAGCTGGTCGGCGGGCGGCTGTTGCCGGGTTCCACCGGTCCGGCGTCCTTCATGATGTATGAGAGCGCCTCGGGCGAACGGTTCACGATCTACACCGCAAAATCGGACGCCGAGGCCACCCAGATGCGGTTCGCAACCGAAGGCAAGGAAAGCACGCTGTTCTGGGCCGATGACGGCGTCGTCTATGCCGTGGTGTCCACCGGCGCCGACCGGGGGCGCCTGACCCAGATCGCCCAGGCGGTCTACGACCAGATGGAGAAGAAGACCTAACTGCAGCCCGAGCGAAGCGGAGCGATATCCGGCTTGTTGCCGGATTGCCCCGCGATCTACCTGCCTAAAGGCAAGAAGCGTGGCGGATAGGCAACGGTCAGGCGCTCTTGTCCCAATTCTGACATCGAAAATCTGGAATCAAAACACGGACGCGTCTCATTAAAGCACCGGGTGATCACGCGAAAATGAGTAGCGTTCGATCCGCCGATCGGCGCAAGCGGCCTCGATCGGGGTTTGGTACCGCGCTGGTCCCCCTTTCGAGGCCGCCCCTTTTTCCAGAAAACCTTTTGTTTCCAGGAAGAAGCCCGATTTTTCGGGAGGAATTTCTGCCAAATCCCGAGCGATAGACACGCCTTTTGACGCCGCGAATCGCCGCCGAATCATCACGCGACTCAGCCGAAATCGCTGCGCGGGTTATACGGGTGGCCCTCGCGCCACTTTTCCATCAATGCCTCCAGCTCGGCATCGTTCCCGTCAGGCAGAATAATTCGGGTCGTGACGAACAGGTCCCCGGTTCCTCCCGCCTTGGGCAAGCCCTTGCCCTTGAGGCGAAAGACGCGGCCGCTGGAAGTATTTTTCGGAATCGACAGCTCCACCGCGCTGCCGAGCGTCGGCACCCGAACCTTGCCGCCCAGCACCGCCTCATAGAGCGTAATGGGTAGATCCAGGCGCAGATCGCTGCCATCGACCTTGAAGAACGGATGCGGCGCGATGCTGACCGTAATCAGGAGATCGCCCGGCGGGTGACCCGGCGCGGTTTCGCCCTGCCCCTTCAGGCGGATCTGCTGCCCGGCGATGACGCCGGCCGGAATCTTGACGTTGAGCTCCTTGCCGGTCGGCAGGCGGACGCGCTTTTCCCCGCCTTTGACCGATTCTTCCAGCGACACCGTCATGGCGACGTTCAGATCGAGATCGAGACCGATCCCGCCAGTGTCGAATTCAAAGGTCCGGCCACCGCCCGGACGTCCGCCCCTGGCGGCACCCCCGAACATGCTGTTCAGAATATCCTCAAAGCCTGCTCCGCCCGCGCCGCCGGGACCGCCACCGGTGCGGAAGCTGTGGGACTGGAATCCGCCCGGACCACCGGCCCGGCCACGCGGGTCGCCGCCCGGAAAACCCTGAAAGCGCGGCTTGCCCTCGGCGTCGATCTCGCCGCGGTCGAACTGCTTGCGCTTGTCCTCGTCGCCAATGATCTCGTTGGCCGAGTTGATCTCGGAAAAACGCTCCGCCGCCTTCGGATCGTTCGTGTTGCTGTCGGGGTGATGCTTCTTGGCGAGCTTGCGGTAGGCACTCTTGATCGCCGCAGCGCTGGCGCCCCGCGGCACCCCCAAGACCTCGTAGGGGTCGCGCATCCGTCGGTCTCCTTCACGGGAATTCGATTGTTTGAGCTTAGGGCAATTCGTTCGCTTTGGCTTCATCTGGGGAGCCAGTTGCATTTTTGCAACTACCTCGAAGGCTCCGCTTGAAAAACCTTTTATGCCTTATCCCCGCGTCCAGGGTTTGATCGTTTGAATTTCCCATCGGCCATGGCTGGCCTTGCAGGCTGCGCCGTGCAGCCAGCTTTCCGCGCGGCCGTTGACGTAGCTCGCCAGGAAATCCCGGCAGGTGCGCCCGTCTTCCGCTGAATAGGCCTGCGACAGCGGCGTCACCGAGCCGCGCGCGCCGGTTTCGGGATTTTCCCAAGGCTGGCTGGAATCCTTGTCGCCCTTGGTCAGCACGTCGGAAGCGGCGGTGCGGGCGAAAGCGAGATCGCTCTCGGTCGGCACCGGCGGCGTAACCGGCTGCCTGCTCAGCGCACCCGTGACGTCGGCAGGCTGCATCCTGGCGTAGGCGTCCGGGCGCGACAGGCTGCAGCCGCCCGAGCCGAGGCCGATTAAAATCAACGTCACCACAGCGCCGCCCGGGCCGATCGCCGATAGGCCAACGCGTCCCCATGCCCTATATAGGGCGAGCCCGTAACCGGGCTGCAACGCGTTCTGGGACGCGAGGATGAGCAACTGGGACTCCCGACATGACGGACACGACCTCCATCAAACACCCGGCACCGTTAACATCGGGTGATTTTACCGCAGCCGAGGAACCGTTTGCGCTGTTCGCCGAGTGGTTTGCCGAAGCCGTGAAATCGGAGCCGAACGATCCCAACGCGATGGCGCTGGCGACCGTCGACCCTGACGGACTGCCGGATGTCCGGATGGTGCTGATGAAGGGCTATGACGCGGATGGTTTCGTGTTCTACAGCCACATCGCCAGCCAGAAGGGCCGCGAACTCGCCGCAAATCCTAAGGCCGCTTTACTATTTCACTGGAAGTCGCTGCGCCGTCAGGTCCGCATCCGCGGCAACGTGTCGCCGGTGACGTCAGAGGAAGCCGACGCCTATTTCGCCACGCGGCCGAAACAGG
>Ga0307500_10000658_pt1 | contig 11167 bp, 12 predicted proteins | sample 14_S_MG_FD_201362 | JGI IMG/M metagenome (GOLD analysis project Ga0307500, IMG submission 201362) | Soil microbial communities from Populus trichocarpa stands in riparian zone in the Pacific Northwest, United States - 14_S | ecosystem: Environmental > Terrestrial > Soil > Riparian zone > Trees...
CAAAAAATCCGCCGTATCCCCCAAGGCCGGGACGGCGCTTGGCAGCTTCAAAATCAATTCGGGCCGGTTAGAGGCCGACTGATGGCGCTGGCGGGTCGACCTCGGGGCAAGCGCCTTGCGGTTGAGGCTAGGCGTAGGATGGGTAGAGCGAAGCGAAACCCATCGGGGCTGTCACCGCATATGCGGAACGATGATGGGTTTCGCTGCGCTCTACCCATCCTACGATCACTGCCCTAGCTTCGCGAGCTTGCCTTGCTTGGCGGCCTCGATCGCACGCTCCGCATCCTCCGGCAACAGCAGCCGCTCGGCCACCTGCCGCGTTGCCTCGCGACGCACCGCGGCGACATAGGCGTCGTTGTCGGCATAACGCTCCGCGATCGACGGTCGCGGATCGTGCACTTCCTTTCGTGCCGCTTCGGTCGGCGCGAACGGCACCACGGCGCCCTGCAACGGATAGAGTGCGGTCGACCCAAAACCTTGCGCGCGTGGATTCCACGCCGTGTAGGTCGCGCGCGGCACGGCAAGCGCAAGCTGGCGGATGCCTGAGATCGCCATGCCATCGTTGTCCGCCTTCGGCACGAACACCGGATAGCGGCCGATCTCTTTTGGCGGCAGCACGCTCTGGTCGGAGAAGGCGGCCGCCGTGTGGATGGCCTTGTAGGGCAGGCCGGGAATATCCGTCCGCACCGCGCCTTCGGCTGCGACCAGCGTGCCATGGGCGCGCATCGGCACGCGGCTCGAGGGCGGCGCGACACCATCGCTGATCCAGGCACTGAGATCGGTCAGCAGCGCGCGCATCGGCGCGCCGGCATGCATTGGATTTTGCGGCAGCGACATCGCCGCCAGGCCCTTGCGCATCACGTCAGTGGGGTCGGCGAAATGCGGCGTGCCGGCGATCATGTAGGCGCGGACATTGTCCGGCAGATCGAGGTGATTGCCGGCGAGATCGGTCACCAGCAGCGAGGCGCGGGAGGCCCACCATTCATGCTCGCTGTCGGTCTGCATCACCCTGGGGCAGGTCGCTGATAGCGCGCAGCGGCGCAACAGGCCGTCGGTCTTGCCGGAGACCGGGTCGTTCAGCGTCGCATAGGTGAACGGGAACAGGTCGGCCTGCCAGGCGGGGTCCTGCGCGTGACGCGGGTTGCGGCCGGGCAGGCCGAAGCGAACATTGGTCGCCATCCGCCGTGTGCCGGCGACATGCGGCATCAGCCCGTCGAACACGAAGCGGCCCTGCAAATCCTCGTTGAAGCCGAGATGGAGGAAGTCGCGCAGGAAGCGGCCGGATTGCGAAACGCCGAAGCCGATCGCGCGGCTGACGGACGGATGCAGGCCGTTGAGCAGCGGATTGGCCGGCGTCGCATCGCGGCGCAGAAAGCTCGCGACATCGCGCACCGCGGCAAAGCCCATGCCGAGCAGCGCCGGATCGCGCGCCGTGTAGGTGATCTCGTAGAGCGCGCCGGCATCGAAACCCTCGGGCCGCGTGACCTCGACAGTGACGGGATCGACCAGGCGGGCCGAGAGGCCTGACGGTGTCTGGCGCGCGTCGGCCCAAGCGGCGCGAACGGTGACGGTGAGGTTGGCGGGATCGGCCGCGGGCCAGATCAGGGTCGCTCGTGCCGGACTTGTCGTGGTGTCGAAGACGAATTCCTCGCGCGCCGGGCCCGTGACGCCTTTCAGCACCGGCGCAGTCAGCGCCATCTGGCCTGGCCTCGAGGGAATGTCGCCCTGCCAGCCGACCCAGACCATCGTATAGCCCTGGCGATGCAGGAAGCCGATGCCGGCGTCGTCGGCGCCTTGCGCGTTGTTCGCGCCGGGCTGCGATGAATCGTCGAACAGTTGCGGCGCGAGTTTGCGGCCGCGATTGGGCACGTCCAGCAGCAGCGTCCCGTTGCCGCGCGCGGCATCGGCGGGCCGCAGGATCACGACGTCGGTGATCGCTTCCACTTTGCCGTCCGGATTGCGCGGCGCCTGCGCGAGATCGGTGATGACACTGTTGCGATCGTCGGACGGATTGAGGGCGATGGTGGCGCGCGCGGTGATCCGCTCATAGGGGCCGACATCGCCAAAGCTTCGACCGGCGAAGGCCGGCGCGCGTTCCACGATATCGAAGCGGATGACTTCGGCCCGCAAGCTGGCCGGTGAGAGGCAAACTGCCGCGATCGCGCCCGCGATGATCCTGCGCATGGCCGTTCCTTCCCTGTCTGCGCGAGAGGTTGAAATCCTCTCCGCGCTCGTTTTTGTCGCGGCCATCTATAGCATCGCGGGACGAGGGCGCGCGGAAAAATCTCGACGTGGTTCGGTGCCGCCGATTCGCATGGATGCGTAGGATGGGTAGAGCGTAGCGAAACCCATCGCCTTCCCCTGGCTGCACGGGTTGATGGGTATCGCTGCGCTCCACCCATCCTACGGCGCCGATCACTTCGTCCCCAACAGCGGCACAAAATCGTATTCGCCGACGCCTTGCAAAATCAGGAACGTGAGCGAGGTCGTGCCGCCGTTGGTCACTAGATGCGGCCGCGTCGGCCTGACGACATAGACTTCGCCGGGCTTCAAGTTCACTTCCTCTTTCGGGTTCTGCAGGAACAGCCGCATCTGGCCTTCCAGAACGTAGAAGGTGTCGGAGATATTGGTGTGGGTGTGCCACGGCACTTTCTGCTTGGCGGAGAGCTGCAACTCCGCAATGCGAAAGCCGGGGCGCTCGGCGTGGTAGGCACGACGTTCGACTTCGTAGAGGTGACTGGCGTCCTTGACTGGCTGCGGCTGGTTCATGACGGCCTCCCTCGGATCATCCGCCCCCATCGCGTGGATGATAGCCTTGCTTCGTCAATCGTGAAACGGTCAAGGAGGCGTGTAGCGTGTAGGATGGGTGGAGCGAAGCGATACCCATCAATAGCGGTCGCGCATCGATGGGTATCGCTTCGCTCCACCTATCCTACGAGGCTGCGACCGTCGCCGGCGGCCTTATCACTCCATTTCTTCCCGCTTCCGCTGCTCGCCTTCGCGAAGGCGCTGCGCGATCGCCGTTCGCCGGGAGATCAGCGCGGCCTCGTCCGCCAGGCGCTGCGCGAGGTCGGCGTGATAGTGCTGCACGACGTCGAGCACGGCTTCCTTGGCAAGCTTGCGATGGTGATCGGCAAGGAATTTGTGCAGGTCAGCGAGCTGTTCGTCGTCCATCGGTTTTGCGCCTCAGCCGCAATCGCCCAAATATACCGCAACCTGTTGATCCCGCGCCAGCTTTTGACGCGCTTGGTTACCCTCTGGCGGCGAATTCTGATGGATCATTACGGCCCCGCGGCGGCGTAATCGGCGGCCGACCGGCCGGCCGTTAACCATCTGTTAACCATGCCGGCCTAGCCTGCGGTTATTGCCTGTGATCACTAGCGGATTACCGCCGGTTCGTTCGAGGAGAACAGCCGATGTCCGTCGAAATTCTGACCTACAGCGCCCTCGGCGCCCGCTTGAACATTTCACCGGTGGCCGCCCGTTCGCTGGCCAGGCGGCTCGGCCTGCCGCGTTCGCGGGCGGAGGACGGCAAAGCCCTGGTCAGCGTCGATCTCGCTGAAATCAAGCACAGGCCCCAGCCATCGGCGCGTCGCGAGGCATGCGACGTCGCGCAGTGGACGACGATGGTCGCGGCGTTGCACGTCGAGATTGCCCAGCTTGAAGCAAGCGTCGCCGGCCATCGCGCCGATTTCGAGCACGAACGCAAGCGCGCCGATCGCCTGATGGCCGAGCTGATGCAGGCGACCGCCGAGGCCACGGCTGCCAGGGAGGCGGCGGCGCGGCTTGAGGGGGAGGTGGCAGTGCTGCGGACCCGTGCCCGCACCGATAGCTCGATCGAGAAGACGGAACGGCGGCTGGGGCAACTCGCCGCTACGCTGGTGGAATCAGACCGCAAGGCGGCGCGTGGGTAGCTCTCTTCTCAATCCGCTGCGCGGCGGAGCAATCGTGGGGCCACAATGACTGACATCACCGGTATTCGCGAATTGAAGGCGCGCATCGTCGTGTGTGGGGTCGGCGGCGCCGGCGGCAATGCCGTCAACAACATGATCGAGGCCGGGCTCGAAGGCGTCGAGTTCCTCGTCGCCAATACCGACGCCCAGGCGCTCACCAGTTCGAAGGCCGACCGCGTCATCCAGATGGGCACGCAGGTGACCGGCGGGCTCGGCGCCGGCGCGCAGCCTGACGTGGGCCGCGCGGCCGCGGAAGAGGCCCTTGAGGTGGTCCGCGCCCAATTGGCCGGCGCGCACATGGCGTTCATCACCGCCGGCATGGGCGGGGGCACCGGTACCGGCGCAGCCCCCGTCATCGCCAGGGCGGCGCGCGATCTCGGCATTCTCACCATCGGCGTCGTCACCAAGCCATTTCAATTCGAAGGCCAGCGCCGCATGCGCTATGCCGAAGCCGGAATCGCCGAGCTTTTGAAGGAGGTGGACACCCTCCTGATCATCCCGAACCAGAACCTGTTCCGGGTCGCCAACGAGAAGACATCGTTTGCGGACGCCTTTGCCATGGCCGATCAGGTGCTCTATTCGGGCGTGGCCTGCATCTCTGACCTCATCGTCAAGGAAGGTCTGATCAACCTCGATTTTGCCGACGTCCTGTCGGTCATGCGCGAGAAGGGCAAGGCCATGATGGGCAGGGGCGAGGCTTCCGGCCCGAAGCGCGTGCTCAATGCCGCTATTGCTGCGATTTCCAATCCATTGATCGAGGATCCCTCGATCAAGCGCGCCAGCGGCCTGATCGTCTCCATCACCGGTGGCAGGGACCTGACGCTGTTCGAGGTCGACGAGGCCGCGACCCGCATCCGCGATGAGGCCGATCCGGACGCCAACATTATCGTCGGCGCCACTTTCGATGCCAGCCTCGATGGTGTCGTCCGCGTCTCTGTCGTGGCGACCGGCATCGACAATCTCGGTTCTGCGCGCGAGAAGCAGCCGGTGGACAGCTCGCTGACGGACCTTGCCGGCCGGCTCAGCAACGACCGGCGCCGCATCCCCGACCGCGTACCGCCGCCGCAATACGCCAGTCCGCCGTCGCTCATCCCTGCGGCGCGCCAGGCTAGGCCGCCGGTCGCGGACCATGCGCGCACCGTGGCGCCGCAGCGCCTCGATTCGTTCGGCCGCGCCGCTCCCGTGCGCAATGCCGAGGAAAAGGTTCTCGACATCCCGGTGTTCCTGAACCGCAAGGCCAACTGAGCCGTCGTTGGAAACCGGGCCACTCGCGTCCAGGTGCCGCCAGGCGAGTCTTCTCCTGGGCGATGCCGGAAGAGCCGCGCCCAAAATCAGCCCTATATTTTCCATCCTCCAGCCTTGCTTTGGTCAAAACCGAGGTAGGAAGTGTCGACAATCCGACGATCGCCCGTTCAGTTGACGGCAAACTGGCAGGAGGCGCCCATGGATGCCCCGGTGAACACCAGGCAGACCGATCCGTACGTTAATCCGGCACTGTCCACGCAAGAGATCGAGCTGGTCGCGCGCGCCGATGAGCGGCTCGCGCATGCCTATCAGCAGATCGCTCGCGCGGATGAAGAACTCGCACGGTTCAATGAACAGATTTCCAGGCTGGAGAAGCAGCCCGCGAACCGGCTTCGTCAGCCATCGCGAGGCAGGCCGGCGCTGCGCGGCTTGATCGGCCTGCTGTTGACGGCGGGCATCTGTACCGCTGCTTTCGTTTGGCAGTCGCATGGCGAGACGATCAGGCCGATGATCGCCCGATGGGCACCGCAACTGGCTGCGGCTTCGCCATTGCCGTCCGAAACACCGAAACTTGCCGACCAGCAAAGCGCGCCTGCGGTTCAGCTGGCCGCGGCGGACGCAGCAGTTTCGCAATTGCCGCCTCAGGCGCAGGCCGCAGCGCAAGACGCGGCAGCCGCCCCGATCGCTGCTGAACAGACGCAATTGCTCCAGACGATGGCGCGCGATCTTGCCAGCGTGCAGCAAGAGATCGAGCAGCTCAAGGCCAGCCAGGCAGAATTGGCCCGCGAGAGCGCTGGGATCGCCGAGCAGTTCAAGGCGAACCAGGAGCAAGTGGCGCGCGCGATCGCCAACGTCTCCGAGCAGAATCTGCGGCCGAGGACATCGGTGGCTCCGCTACCGGCGGCGCGCAAGCCCGTGCCGGCGCGTCAGACGGAAGCCAGAGTGCAAGCGCGGGCGCCGGTGCAGCTGCAGCCCAGATAGTCGTTTGTCATCGGCGCCGCCGCCCGCCGCGCAGGCGGTGCGAGCGAAACGCCATCTGCGCATAATCTGCTGCGCGGGAAAAATTCAGTTGCATACTTCCGTCGTTGCACGCCTGATGAGCAATGCGAAGCGACCACGGATTATGATCCATGCGCCAATCTGTCCCGCCCTTCGCATGTAGCAGTCGCCGGGCGATGCGCTACGCTCCCTGAAAATCAGGGAGAGAATCATGTCCGCGAAAATCAACCGCCGTCACTTCATTGCTGCCGGTACGGCCGCTGTCGCAACGCCCTTCCTCGCGCGCGGGGTCTCGGCGCAGGCTGCATGGCCGTCGCGGAATGTTCGCATGGTCTGCAGCTACCCGGCAGGCGGGCAGACCGACCTGCTCGCGCGCGCCTTCGGCGATTTCATCTCCCGGCAGGTGGGGCAGAACGTCGTCGTCGAAAACAAGGCCGGCGCCTCCGGCTCGATCGGCGCGGCGGAAGTCGCGCGCGCGGCGCCGGATGGCCACACCATCCTGTGCTCGATCTCGACCACCTATGTGATGAACCGGGTGATGATGAAAAACCCCGGCTACGACATGGACAAGGACCTGACGTTGGTCAGTGTCATTCCGGGCGCCGGGCTGTTGCTGGTCGCGAACCTCGCCTCCGGCGTCAAGACGCTGGACGATTTCGTCGCGTTCGCGCGCAAGAAGGGCCAGGTCAATTTCGGCACCTACAGCGCGGGCTCGTCGCCGCACATGACGATCAATGAACTCAACAGGCAGTATGGCCTCAAGATCGAGCCGATCCACTACCGCGGCGAAGCGCCGATGTGGACCGGGCTGATGGACGGCACGCTCGATGTCGCGATGGGCAGCTACACGGCCGCCCAGTCCGTGCTGCAAACCAACAACGGCGTGGTGTTCGCGGTGCATTCGAAAAAGGTCGACGCGATTCCCGAGGTCAAGACGCTGCCTGAACAGGGCGCGACGTCGAAGTTTTTCACCGTGAGCGGTTTCTCTGGCTGGGCCTTGCCGAAGGCGACGCCGCAGCCGATCGTCGATCGGCTGTCGGAACTGTGCGTGGCGGCCAACAGCGATCCCAAGGTGAAGGAAGTTCTCCGCACGTTCGCGCTGGAACCGGCGATCGGCTTCAAGGAGAGCAATGCCTTGTACCAGAGCGAATTGCCGACCTGGATCGAGAGCGCGCAGGCGCTCGGCCTGGACCCGGCCTAGCGCGAAAGCCGCTCAGCGGGTAGGGTGGGTTGCAATCACCCACCCTACGAAACCGCGCTTGGTGTTCGATCTTGAATGTAATGGCTGAGGACGACCCGACCGACGGCATCGCGCTCATCGAGGAGCGGCTTGAGATGCTCGCCGAAGTCGCGGAGCGATGCCGGAAGATCATCCTGGTCTCCAAGGCGGCCATCGCCGGCGGCTTCGCATTGCTGCTGGTGACGGTGCTCGGCCTGTTCGGGTCCAGTCAGGTCGCCGCCCTCGGCTCGATCGCCGCGGTGCTGGGCGGCATCGTGTCACTCGGATCGAATGTCAGCACGTTGCGGCAGACGACCGACGCTATCGGCGCCGCCGAGGCGCTCCGTTCGGACCTGATCGGCCGGATCGATCTCCGCGTCGTCGGCGATGCGCCCTTGAAACTGATGTAATCCCCTGTAATGGCACGCACCAGCGAGGTTGCCCAATGAGGAAGTCTTTGTTGTTGCTTGCGGCACTGATGGGCGGCATCCCGATGCTTGCCGCCTTCGCCTTCGCTCCCGCTTTGGCCGACGAGAGCGTCAGCATCGGCGGCTCGCGTGCGGTGCTGATCAAGCCGAGCGCGCCGCGCGGCAGCGTGATCCTGTTGCCGGGCGGGGACGGTGCAATCCGGGCCGGGGACAACGGCGATATCCAGGGATTGCGCGGCAACCAGCTCGTCCGGACGCGGCATGCGTACGCGGCGCGCGGGCTCGCGGTGCTTGTCGCCGATGCGGGGACGGACCTGAAGAGCGCCGTCGACTACATGGCGGCGATCAAGCGGCCGGTGACGGTGATCGGCACCAGTCGCGGCACGCTGCGGGCGGCGGAAGGCATCGCGCGCGGCGCGCGGCCTGACGCGCTGGTGCTCACCTCCGGCTTCCTCAGCCCCGACTCCGGCAGCGGCAGCAACGTGATGTCGATCCTGGGCTCGCCGGCGGCGCTGCCGCGCACGCTTGTCATCCATCATCGCCAGGACAGCTGCAGGGCCACGTTGCCGGCCGGAGTCGACCCCTTCATCAAATGGTCGGCCGGGCGCGCGCGCGTCAGCTGGCTGACCGGCGGCGTGGAGGAGGGCGATCCTTGCCAGGCCCGCGGCCATCACGGCTTTAATGGCCTCGACGGTCAGGTCGTGGGACTGGCGGCCGGCTTCCGCTGAGCGGCGGGTTCAGCGTAACAGCTCGCATCGTATCCGTTGGCTCTGCCCATCCTGCGAAGCCTCTCACTTCATCCCGGTACAGCTCGCATAGAACGTCGTCGTCGCCGGCCAGTCCGAGAACATGCCGCGGACGCCGACTTGTTTGGCGAGCACGTCCAGCACCGTCAGCGTATCGCCGTCGCGATCGACTGCCGATCTGATCGATTTGTGATAGAAGCCGCCGCCCTTGTGCAGCGGGCCGTCGCGCTCCAGCGACCAGCCGATCAGGTCGAGGCCGGCGGCCTTCGCGGCCTTGGCGTATTCGGACGGGACGATTTCCTTGTTGTCGTTCAGCGTCAGCATGGTCCAGATCGGCGGTCCGAGGATCGCTACGCCTTGCGCCCTCAATTCCGCCATCGAGGGTTTCCAGGTTTCGGGCTTGCCGGGATCGAGACCCTGCTTCTCGTAGCGCTCTTCGAGATAGACCGCCTGTTTTGCAAACTCCGGCTCGGTCTTCACCCAGTAGAGCACGTCGGCGAGATTGAAGCTTTGCGCGAACACGTCGCTGGGCGGAATGCCGGCTTTCTTGTAGGCGTCCAGCATCTGGCTCGCGTATTTCTCCTGGCTGTAGTCGCCGTCGAACGGCATCGGCACTTCGGGCGCCTTCAGTTCCGGCGTGAATTTGGCGCCAAGGCTCTTGATCAGCGCGATGCTCTCGTCATGCGTCATCAGCGTGCCGGAATTGGCGTAAAGATCAGTGCGCCAGCGCGGCGTGCCGTTCTGGTATTCCTCCGGCGTCTTCGCATCGGCGTTGAAGCCGTCCATCTTCGCGGCGAGCCGCCGGAATTCGGCGAGCGTGATGTCGGACGTGCAGCATTTTGCCGACGCCTTCTTGCCGGTCGCGGGATCGGCCGGGCTGAACGCTTGTGAGCATTTGGCGGCAAGCTCCGGCACCGTCAAAATATTGGTCGTGGTGTGCAGGTCGCATTGCGAGTGCCGGCAGACCAGTTCGCGGTCTTTTGTGAAGGTGACGTCGCATTCGATGACTCCGGCACCCATGCGGGCCGCCGCCAGATAGGACTCCTTGGTGTGTTCGGGGAATTCCAGCGCGGCGCCACGGTGGCCGATGGAAAAATCGGTCTTGCGAAACGGCCCGGTGCATTGGCTGAGCTGCTGCTTCAGCGGCCCGTCCTTCATCTTGTCGACCAGATAAAACGGCCGCGGCCCGATCTGCGGCTCGCGCGGCAGGGCAATGTCCTGCGCCATGGCAGGCATGGTCGCCGTCAGTAAGCAGAGCGCGGAGAACAGGGCGGAGCAATGGCGGCCAGGCATGGTGGGACCTCGGATAAACGCGTTGCGCGCAGCCTTGATATCACGGAGCATGTGACACTTTGAATGGTGTGCGGCTGCGTAGGGTGGGCAAAGGCGCACTTCCGCTGTGACCGCGGGACTTGCGAAATAATTCCGGATCGGCTTCGTTCGCGACAAAGCTGAACGCGCAGTTCATCGCGCATTCATCTCGGCAACTCGAAACTCTCTTTCTCGCAAACAGCAGACGGAGGAAGAGATGTGATGGAGCGCCGCCACTTTCTGAAACTCGCCTTTGGATTTGCCGCGGGCGGCATCGCGCTTGCAGCGAGCGCGCAGGCCGCGCCGCTGATGCCGGCGCCGCTCACCGACGACGCCAAACTGCCCGTCAATCCCGATGCCCAGCCTGCCGTCACGTCGGGCGAGGAGGTCGATCGCCTCACGCCGGAAGAAGTGCGCTGGGGCCGCGGCCGTCATCGCGGCTGGGGCCGAAGGCACTGGGGCTGGCGTCGCCGGCACTGGGGTTGGCGCCGCCGCCGTTGGCGTCGCCGGCATTGGGGCTGGCACCGCCGCCGTCGTTGGCGCCGCCGCTACTGGCGTCGTCGTCGTTACTACTGGTAAGTCGCCGCCAGCATTGTTTGGAGATAAAAAAAGCCCCGCGCGAGCGGGGCTTTTGTCGTGCGTGAAAAATAATCAGTAAACGCGGCAGCGTCCATAGCGCCACACGGTGCCGTAAGGACACACGCGACCGGGCCGCACCACGACAACCGGAGGAGCCACGACGACCGGGGCCACAACGACCCGGCGGTTGGGCTGGCAGCCGCCATAGGGACCACGATGCCAGCCGGGGCCGCATCCGCCCGCGGCTTCCGCCGCGCTGAAGCTGGCAACGGTGCCCAGGGCCAAAACTGCTGCGAAAAGATACTTCATGTTTTCTCCCGTTCTTGGCCGCAAGTGCGGCACGGTCCGGAACCTAGTCACGAACAACTGAATGGAACATGAATGTCGGGGATTGTCATCGGGCTACGGCCAGAAATCCCAGCACCTGTTCGTTGTATTTGTCCGGCGCCTCCAGAAATACCAGGTGTCCGGTATTGGGGATCACCTCGGCCCGGCCGTTCGCCATCTTCGCTGCGAGCGCCTTGGCGAGTTCGGCGTTCTGGCCCATTTTCGCGCGCAACGTCTCCGGCGCATTGGCTCGACCCGGCGCGTTGTGGTCGTCGGCGCCCATCACGAACAGCGTCGGCTGCGTGATCAGCGGAATCTCGTGCACCACAGGCTCGCGGTAGATCAATTGCGCCGAGCTGA
>Ga0307500_10000660_pt1 | contig 11149 bp, 5 predicted proteins | sample 14_S_MG_FD_201362 | JGI IMG/M metagenome (GOLD analysis project Ga0307500, IMG submission 201362) | Soil microbial communities from Populus trichocarpa stands in riparian zone in the Pacific Northwest, United States - 14_S | ecosystem: Environmental > Terrestrial > Soil > Riparian zone > Trees...
CGGACCCTCACGCTGCACTGCAAAAGCGCCCGGCCGAACCGGCAAATATTTTTGCCGCCGGTTGTCACATCCGCGAGCGCCGGCCCGTATACCGTATGGGCTTGCCGGATCGGTTGGACTAAGCTGCCGGCCGGCAAGAATAATTTGGCTGAGGGTTCTATGGAAACGCTACTGCTGCCGTTCTCGCCACGCTTCATCGTCCTGACGATCTGTGCCGTCGTCACCGTATTGCTGATCGGGATCGGGATTTTCGACCATAACCCGAAGATCTGGGAAATCCTGCTGATCCCGATCGCGATTTTCGGCGCCCTCACATTTCTCGGCATCCGCGATCTGCTGCAAAAGAACCACGCGGTTCTGCGCAACTATCCGATATCAGCGCATATCCGCTTCCTGCTCGAGGAAATTCGCCCCGAGATGCGGCAATACTTCTTCGAGAGCGAGAAGGACGGCATGCCGTTCTCCCGCGACACCCGCGCGCTGGTCTATCAGCGCGCCAAGATGCAGCTCGACAAGCGACCGTTCGGCACCCAGGAAGACGTCTATCGCGAGGGTTACGAATGGATGCATCATTCGGTGGCGCCGAAGGCGCTTAGCGGCTCGGAATTCCGTCTCACCATCGGCGGCCCGGATTGCAGCAAGCCGTATTCGGCATCGGTCTTCAACATCTCGGCGATGAGTTTTGGCGCGCTCAGCCCCAACGCCGTACGCGCGCTGAACACCGGCGCCAAAAAGGGCGGCTTCGCGCATGATACCGGCGAGGGCGGTGTCAGTCCCTATCATCGCGAAAACGGCGGCGATATCATCTGGGAGATCGGCTCCGGCTATTTCGGCTGCCGCAACCGCGACGGGTCGTTCAACCCGGACGAATTCGCCCGCGTCGCATCCGACGACCAGATCAAGATGGTCGAACTCAAGATCAGCCAGGGCGCCAAGCCCGGACATGGCGGCGTGCTGCCGGCAGCCAAGGTGTCGGAAGAGATCTCAAAAATCCGCGGCGTGCCGATGGGCGAGGATTGCATTTCGCCGGCCACCCACCGTGCCTTCTCGACGCCGCTGCAGATGATGGCGTTCGTCGGCGAGATGCGGAGGCTGTCGGGCGGCAAGCCCGCCGGGTTCAAGATGTGCATCGGCCATCCCTGGGAATTCCTGGCGATCTGCAAGGCGATGCTGGAGACCGGTATTTATCCGGACTTCATCGTCGTCGACGGCAATGAGGGCGGCACCGGCGCGGCGCCGCTGGAGTTCATGGACCATCTGGGCATGCCGATGCGCGAGGGCGTCAGTTTCGTCCATAACGCGCTGATCGGCATCAACGCGCGCGACCGCATCAAGATCGGCGCCGCCGGCAAGGTCGCGACCGCCTTCGACATGGCGCGCGCCATGGCAATCGGCGCCGACTGGTGCAATTCCGCGCGCGGCTTCATGTTCGCTCTCGGCTGCATCCAGTCGTTGAGCTGCCACACCGATCGCTGTCCGACCGGCGTGACCACGCAGGATCCTTCCCGGGCGCGCGCGCTGGTGGTGCCGCTCAAGACCGAGCGGGTCTACATGTATCATCATGCCACCCTGCATGCGCTGTCCGAGCTTCTCGCCGCCGCCGGCCTCGAACACCCGCAGCAGCTGCGGCCGATCCACTTCTCGAAGCGAACCTCGAGCACCGAGGTGATGTCGTTTGCAAAGCTCTATCCGTCGCTGCGGCCGGGCGAGTTGATCGAAGGCACCCAGGACCCGCGCTTCCGCGATGCCTGGGCGATGGCACGCGCGGATTCGTTCCAGCCGGTGGGATGAATATCTTGGCGGTATTCCACGCTCTGTTGAGCCTTGCCGGGACAGCTTTCTGGTAAGGTTTCCCGGCGTATCGGAATGGAACCTTCAAGAAAGCGGTAATGCTCTACTTTGAACTCGGGATCGTCGCGATCCTGATTGTCACCAATGGCCTGCTTTCCATGTCGGAGCTGGCCATCGTGTCGGCGCGGCCTGCCCGGCTTGCGGCGCTGGCTGAAAGAAGCGTCAAGGGCTCTCGCCGCGCGCTGGCGCTGGCATCCGACCCCGGAAAATTCCTCTCCACGGTGCAGATCGGCATCACGCTGATCGGCGTGCTGTCGGGCGCATTTTCCGGCGCCACTCTTGGCCTGCGGCTGACCAACTTGTTGGTCGGGGCGGGGTGGTCACAGGGCCTGGCGGACGCCGTCGGTGTCGGCGTGGTGGTAACCGTGATCACTTACGCGTCGCTCATCATCGGCGAACTGGTCCCCAAGCAGATCGCCTTGCGCGACCCGGAATTGGTGGCGGTGCGGGTGGCGCCTTACATGACCCTGCTTGCGACGATCTCATTGCCGGCCGTCTGGCTGCTCGATCGGTCCGGCAAGGCATTGTTGTGGATGTTGGGCCAGCGCGGCGAGGCCAGTGAAAAAGTCAGCGAGGATGAAATCCGCACGCTTGTGGTCGAGGCGGAGAATGCCGGCGTGCTCGAACCCGGCGAAAAGGAAATGATCGCGGGCGTCATGCGCCTCGGCGATCTTCCCGTCGGTGCCGTCATGACACCGCGTCGCGAGGTGAGCATGATCAACCTGACCGACGACCTGCAAGCCATCCGATCTGCGCTCGCTGCCAGCAGCCGTTCCCGCTTTGTGGTGTTCGATCCGGCGGCCGATGCCGTGGTCGGGATCGTCAACGCCAAAGACATGCTGGACTGCTATCTGTCGGGAGAGACGCCCGATGTCGGCAAGCTGGTCCGCCCGGCGCCGATCATTCCGGAGTTTCTCGACGCGAGAGACGTCGTCGCCATCCTGCGCGATTCCGCCGTCCATATGGGGCTGGTCCATGACGAATATGGCGCGTTCCAGGGCGTGGTCACCAGCGCAGACATTCTGGAATCGATCGTCGGCGGTTTTCACACCGAGGAGGGACCGCCGGAAGCGGCGGCGGTCAAGCGCGCTGACGGTTCGTATTTGATTTCGGGCTGGATGCCGGCTGTCGAATTTGCCTCGCTGCTCCGCTTCGAGTTGCCGATGTCCCGTCACTACCAGACCGTTGCAGGCTTTCTGCTCAGCCACTTCGGCCGGATACCCGATGTCGGCGATCAGATCGAGGCAGAGGGTTGGCGCTTTGAGGTCCTCGATCTCGACGGCCGGCGCATCGACAAGGTGTTGGCCGCCAAAATGGCGTGATGCTTTTTCTGTGGCGGAGACGAGTTAACCAGACCGGCCTTTTCGCGGCTTCATTATTCGAGCGAATTGTCGCAATTAGGGACTCCCGGCTTCAGATTGCCGCAGCTCCAGATCGTTCGGCGGTTGTCGGCCTCCGTTCGACGATCTATATAGACCGACATGAACGCCCTTCGCAGGAAGCCGAGGCTGACTGGTTCCCGGTCGCGCTGGCTGACGATGTTGTGTATCGCGCTGACTCTGACGTTCGGTGCGAGAGCAGCCGTGTCGGTGAGCGAGAGCGTTCATCATGAAGTGGAAATCACACAGGCGGCTTCGCCAACTGTGGCAATCATTTGTCTAGGCGACGACCGATCCTGCGGCCTGCCGGAACACGACGAGAATCAAGTCATCCCGCACGTTCACGCGGCCGACATCGGATCAGCGGGATTGCCCGCCGTGGAAACTCCCGCTGTGATTCATGAACTGAAGGCGGAAAACCTTCCGCTGCCGGCGAGCCTTTCTGTCGAAGGGCTGGCGCAGCCGACCCCCGAACGTCCCCCAAGAACCACCTGCATCTGAAGCGGCTGGCGCATCTGCGCTCAGCAAATGGATTCGAACGGTGTCCATGCGCCGCGTCGACCGTCGGCATATCCGCCGGCGCCCGCGCAGCGCAAGCTTTCTCGCAGGAACAATTCAGATGTCGATATCAGGGAAGTTGTCAGCCCTCGCTGTGGGGCTCTGCCTGGCATGCATGCAGCCGGCCTGGGCCGCGCCTGAAAGCCAGCACGGCCACGAAGGCGTGATCAAACTGTCGCCAGCGCAAATCGCCGCCTTGCGAATCGAGGTGGCGCCGGCTGGTCCCGGCACGCTCTCGCGAACCGTGCGTGTCCCCGGCAACGTGATGATGGATCCCGATCGGATCGGCCATGTGCCGGCCAAGGTGATCGGGACCGTGGTCGAGTTGCGCAAGCGCCTCGGCGATGTCGTGCAAAAGGGCGAGGTGGTTGCCTACCTGGAAAGCCGTGAGGTCGCCGACGCCAAGAGCGAATTCCTGACGGCAGGGGCCAATCTCGAACTTCAAACCACCCTGATTGAGCGCGAGCGATCGCTGTTCGAGAAGAAGATTTCCGCCGAGCAGCAATTCCTCCGGGCCGAGAACGCATTTTCGCTATCGAAGCTGCGGCACGATCTGGCGCGCCAGAAACTCTCGGCGCTGGATGTCGACGAGGCCGAGATCGCGGAGCTGCCGAAACAACCGGTCGCGAACCTGCGGCGCTATGCGCTGCGCTCCCCGATTGGAGGCCGCGTGATCGATCGACGGGTCGATCTCGGCGCGCCGGTCGGCGGCGACCAGCAGGAGAAGGAGATTTATGTCGTCGCCGATCTGTCGTCGGTCTGGGTCGAACTCACAGCCTCGGCGCCGGACCTCGCGCTCCTGAAGGAGGGCGATGACATCGCAATCGAGGATTCTACGCGCGCAAAGGCCACCGGGAGAACCATCTTCATCAGCCCGATGGTGAGCAAGGAGACACGGACGACGCGGGTCATCGTTTCGCTCGACAACGCCGACGGCCGCTGGCGTCCGGGATCTTTCGTCGGTGCAAGCATTCCCGTCGACCAGCGCCCGGTTGCGCTGCTGCTGCCTAGAAATGCGCTGCAGACGATCGATGGAAAGCTCATGGCATTCGTGCAGGTGCCGGAGGGGTTTGAGGCGCGTGCGGTGCAGGCCGGGGCCATGACCGAGGATGCCGTCGAGGTAATCGGCGGCCTCAAGCCCGGCGAGATCGTCGCCGTGCTCAACACGTTCGTCCTGAAGTCCGATCTCGGAAAAGCAAAGGCGGATCACTGATGATCGAGAAAATCCTCGACCTGTCGGTTCGTAACCGCTGGTTCGTCGTGCTGTTGACCGCGGTTGCCTGCGCGCTCGGCGTCTGGTCGCTCAACAAGCTGCCGATCGATGCTGTGCCCGACGTCACCAACAACCAGGTGCAGATCAACGCCATCGCACCGGCGCTGACGCCGGTCGAGATGGAAAAGCAGATCACGTTCCAGATCGAGAATATCCTGGCCGGTACGCCGACCCTCGAATACACGCGCTCGTTCTCCCGCAACGGCTTTGCCCAGGTGACGGCGGTGTTCCGCGACAAGACCAGCATTTACTTCGCGCGGCAGCAGGTGAATGAGCGCCTGCAGGAGATCCGGCAATCGCTGCCGCCCGAGGCCGAAGTCAGGCTCGGTCCGATTTCGACGGGGCTCGGCGAAGTGTATTGGTGGGCGGTCGAATACCAGCCGCCAAAGGATGCACCGGTGGCCGACGGCAAGCCGGGCTGGCAGAGCGACGGCAGCTATCTCACGCCGGAAGGCCGCCATCTGCGCGATGATTTCGAGCGCGCGGTGTACCTGCGCACGGTCCAGGACTGGATCATCCGCCCGCAGATGCGGACGGTGCCGGGTATCGCCGGCGCCGACGCCATCGGCGGTTATGTCAAGCAGTATCAGATCGCGCCGGATCCGGCCAAATCGATCGCCTATGGCGTCTCGTTCGCCGACATCGTCCGGGCGGTGGAGGCCAACAATGCCAGCCGCGGTGCGAATTACGTCGAACGCAACGGTGAGAATTACGTGGTGCGGGCCGCCGGCCGCATCGAGGATATCTCCGAGATTGGCGAGATCGTCGTCGCCACCCGTGGCGACACACCGCTGCGGGTGAAGGATCTGGCCGAGGTGTCGATCGGGCGTGAGTTGCGGACTGGCAGCGCCAGTCTCGACGGGCACGAGGCCGTGCTCGGTACCGCGCTGATGCTGGTCGGCGGCAACAGCCGGACGGTGTCCGCCGCCGCTGCTGCCAAAATCGAAGCAATCAACAAGGCGCTGCCGCCCGGCATCGTCGCCAAGACATTGCTGAACCGGACCCAGCTGGTCGACGCCACCATCACCACGGTGGCGAAGAACCTGTCGGAAGGCGCGCTCCTCGTCGTTGTCATCCTGTTCGCCCTGCTCGGAAATTTTCGCGCGGCATTGATCACGGCGCTGGTGATTCCGGCCGCGATGCTGTTGACGGTCAGCGGCATGCTGCAGGCAAAAGTCAGCGCCAACCTGATGAGTCTCGGCGCGATCGACTTCGGCCTGATCGTCGACGGCGCCGTCATCATCACCGAAAATTGTCTCCGGCATCTCGCCAGCCGGCAACACCAGCTCGGCCGCCAGCTCGATCTTCCGGAGCGGCTGGAGACGGTGCGGCTCGCCGCCAGGGAGATGGTCGCGCCTTCGGTCTATGGTCAGGCGGTGATCATGCTGGTCTACATCCCGCTGCTGACGTTTTCCGGCGTCGAAGGCAAGATGTTCGAGCCGATGGCGCTGACCGTCATCATCGCGTTGCTGGCGGCGTTCGTGCTGTCGCTGACATTCGTTCCGGCGATGATTGCGATCGCCGTCACCGGGCGCGTGCAGGAGAAGCCGAACCGGCTGGTTCGCGGGCTCGCCGATCTCTACCGGTCGGCGCTGACGCGATCGTTGAAGGTGCCGGGCCTCGTGCTGGGTGTCGGCGCGGCGGCCTTTGCGCTGAGCGTCATGGTCTTTCTGTCGCTCGGACAGGAGTTCAACCCGACGCTCGACGAAAAGAACCTCGTGATCGAGGCGCGGCGGATTCCCAGCACCTCGCTGGCGCAATCCCAGGCCATGCAGCTCGATCTCGAACAGGCGGTTTCGAAATTCCGCGAAGTGGCGTTCGTGTTCTCCCGCGTCGGCACGCCCGACATTGCCGCCGATCCGATGCCGCCGAATGCTGCGGACACCTATGTCGTCCTGAAGCCGCAGGCGGAATGGCCCGATCCGTCGCTGACCAAGGCCGAACTGATCGAACGCATGGAGCCCGAACTGGAGAAGCTGGTGGGCACCAGTTTCAGCTTCTCGCAGCCGATCCAGATGCGCTTCAACGAATTGATCGCCGGCGTTCGCGAGGATATCGCGGTCAAGATATTCGGCGACGAGTTCGAGCCGATGCTGAAATCCGCCAACGAAGTCGCCGGTGTGTTGCGGGGCATTCATGGCGCCCAGGACGTCAGGGTGGAGCAGGTGACGGGGCTGCCGTTCGTCGAGATCGTCATCGACAAGAAGGAGATATCGCGGCGGGGCTTGAGCATTGCCGCCGTTCAGGACGTGATCGGTACCGCGATCGGCGGGCGGGAGGCCGGACTGGTGTTCGAAGGTGATCGCCGTTTCCGGATCGTGGTCCGGCTTCCGGATGCGTTGCGCGCCAATGCAGACGTGATTCTCGGCCTTCCGGTGCCGCTGCCGGGCGAGGGCGGGGCGCCGTCGCGCATGACTATACCCCTGCGCGACGTGGCCTCGCTGACATTCACGGAGGGGCCCAACCAGGTCAGCCGCGAAAACGGAAAGCGCCGCGTCGTGGTGACGGCGAATGTGCGCGGCCGGGACATCGGCTCGGTGGTGCGCGAAGCCCAGGAGAAGATTTCGCAAGGCGTAAAACTGCCGTCCGGATACTGGATCGCCTGGGGAGGACAGTTCGAGAACCTCGCCTCGGCGCGCGAGCGCCTGACCATCGTGGTGCCCGCCTGCTTTGTGATGATCTTCCTGATCCTGTTCGCGGCGCTGGGCTCGGCGCGCGATGCGCTGCTGGTGTTCAGCGCGGTGCCGCTCGCGCTGTCGGGAGGCATCGTCGCGCTCTGGCTGCGCGGCATGCCGTTCTCGGTTTCGGCCGCGGTGGGCTTTATCGCCCTGTCCGGCGTCGCCGTGCTCAACGGGCTGGTGATGCTGACCTTCATCAAGCAACTCATCGCGCGCGGTCAGCCTGCGCGGGAGGCGATCATCGAGGGCGCGGTTACAAGGCTGAGACCGGTCGCCATGACGGCGCTGGTGGCATCCGTCGGCTTCATCCCGATGGCGCTGGCGACAGGCACGGGCGCGGAGGTTCAGAAGCCACTCGCGACCGTCGTGATCGGCGGGCTGGTCACGGCGACGTTCCTGACGCTGTTTGTACTGCCGGCGCTCTATTGGCTGGTCGGCGCGGAAGCGAAAACGGCGGGGCCGGAGGAATTGGTGCTTTCACGCGGTGATGCCGAACTTAGTGACGACCCGGGTGGTCAAGACGTAAGGAATCGCCGTCACCGCGCGGCTGCAGGATCGTGATGCCGGTCATGTAGCCCGGATGAGCGGAGCGATATCCGGGACAAATCTATCCGCTTGAAAGTCCCGGATATCGCTCCGCTCATCCGGGCTACGGGTCCGACGGCGAGACTAAAACTCTCCGTGCAGCCGCCCGGAGAATACATGGACCGGGCCGCGGTCGGCGTTGTAGGCCGGATTGGTGATGAACTGGTAGTCCGCCGTCACTGTGATCGCCTTGGTGAGCGCATAGGCGTAATAGGTTTCGAAGATGCGTTCCTTGCGATAATTGAGCTGGCCGTCGCCGATCAGGGGGCCGAGCCCGCCGGCGGCGATGAAGTCGCGATGATCGCGCGACAGCGCGTTGATCGCGCCGGCGATGCCGATCGTGTCGTCCGGCCGTCCCCATTTGGTACCCTTGATCGAGGTGCCGAGCGACAAAGAGGCATCGATGTCGGTGAACGACATGATCTCGGTCTTGCCGTTGTTCCAGCTCCAGCGGCCGAACAGGCCGATGTCATCGGTGACGGACTGTTCGACGTTGAAGACGTAGCCATATTTGAGGCGGCCCGTGCGTGTCAGCGCAATGTCGAGATTGAGCGCCGGATCGTTCAGCGTGTCGCGATAGCTGCCGGAATTGGCGCTGCTCACCCAGCCGATGGTGCGCAGCTTGCCCGGTCGTGAAAACAGCGAATAGCGCGTCTCCAGTTCGGCGACATACTGGCCGCGGCGAAATACCTGGGTGTCGAAATTGTTGGAGTTGGATACCGCGCCCATCAGGAAGTAGCCGCCGCGCAGCGCCCAATTCTTCTGGTTGAGCTCGGCGGTCATGCCGTAGGTCAAGCCCAGCTTGTCGGCCGCGTAGTCGTACGCGCCGGGAGCCCAGATCGACCAGTTCAAGAAATCACGGCGGGTGTCCTTGGCGTAGGAATTGCCGTCGAAGACGTCGCCGACCGAGAACTTGCCGGCTTGCAGCGTCAGCCTGTTGACGTCGACCTTGCCCGCCAGCTGCTGCTGCCCGCTGGCGAGCTCTTCCTGCTCGCCGCCGAATCCGAAGGTCTGGCGCACATACAGCCGCGAGGTGTTGTAGTGCGGGTAGGGGAAGTTCGACTTCTGCGCCTCGCCACTGGAAAATCCGGCGAGGCCGACGGTGTCGCTCAGGCCGAAGCCCTGCAGCAGTTCCGGGTTGTAATAGACCTCGCCGCCTTCCCAGAGCCGGGCGTTCAGATAGAGGCTGTTGCTCCAGGTGGCCTGGTACTGCCGTGCGGGCGTCAGGCTGTTGGTGCCGGTATAGGGCGCGCGGAATGCCGGATAGCCTTGTCCCAGATAGGTGCTCTGGCCATGAATCTCCCAGCGATCGGATTCGGGATCGGTCAGGTCGGATTTCGGCGTGCGGCTGTTCGATCCCGGCCAATCGACCTTGCGGTTGAGGCCGATACGGATCTGCTGGAAATCGAGGGTGGAACTGTGCTCCGCGCCCGAGGGGAAGCGAATGTTGGCGCGATCGAACTGGCTGTAGAGATATTCGAGCTTGACGCTCCAGTGCGGCGCGAAGGCGTATTCCACACCGGCGCCGGCGGCCCAGCCGGGGCGGACGTTGATGTGCTTCTGGTCGGTGCCGACGTCGGGCGTATTGATGAAGCGCTCGCCGGCAAAGGCGAAGCCGCCGGTGGCGTAGACCAGCCAGTGCCCGCTGGCGTAGCCGACGCGGCCCCGCACCGTCCCGGCATAGTCGAACGCCTCGACAACCTCGGAACGCGCGCCGGTCAGCGTGGAGACGATCTTGTTCGAGATGAAATAGTTCGGAAACGTCAGGTCGGCTTCGACGCCGAGCACCAGGCCTGACGGCATCTGCACATTATAGCCGCCCTGGACGCCGCCGATCACGCCGCTGAAGACGCTGCCGGTGGTCGAAACGGGCAGCGGATCGGAGAGCACCGCGCTCGAGGTGCCGCGGCCGTAGCCGACATGGCCGCCAATATAGAAGCCGCTCCAGTCGAACGCCGGGCGAAGGTGGGGCGCCTTGAGCGGCATGTCGGCCGCCATCGCCGGGCTGCCGAGCGCCAGCGCGCCGAACGCGGCGCTGGCCAGCGCATTTTCGAGGAATCGGCGCTTGCGGTTCACGGTGCGGAAATTCCTGGTGCGACCCTTGCTGTCGCCGCTAACCATCACGGCAGATTCGAATGCCTGCCGCCACCCAACAAATGAAGTCATCAACCCGTCGCCCCCGGTGGGATTGCTGTGGTTCCGCCCCTGCATCAATGCCTGATCGGAGTTCCCCGCTGTTCATTCCCGATCCTTATTGCAAGTAATTCGCAATAGCAAGAAGGTGTGCCGCGGATGCGACCAGATGACACCTTTGCGTGACGGGGGTGCTACGTCGCCGGCGACTTGGTCGGGGGTGGGGCTCCTGTTCAGACAGATGGCCGACGGGTGTTCGGAGACATCGTGGACACATCGCAACGGGCCGGGGCTCTGGCTGGCGTGCCTCCCAAAAAAGGTGACCCGCCCGGGGGGACAACCGGGCGGGTCGGGTTCAGCACGGGGGTGGATGAGGCGCCCGTGCTGGACGCAAATCCACGACAAAAGCGTTTTCGAGCGAAGTGGTCTTCCGGCTAGCGTGAGAAAAACGCGTCACAGAAAGAAGCGTTGTCAGGGTCTGAACCGGGTTGCTTGAAGCGAACGCTTCTCAAACAGAAACCAAGTCAGCCGCAGAAATCAGTAACCGCAGGTCCGGACGCGGCCGATGTAATTGCCGAAAGCGTCGAACTGGCGAACCCAGCCGCAGCGGCGATAGCCGTCATCGTAATAGCCGGGGCCTGAAGCGGCGATCGCGGTGCCGACGATCGCGGCGCCAACGAGGCCGGCGCCGA
>Ga0307500_10000661_pt1 | contig 11145 bp, 10 predicted proteins | sample 14_S_MG_FD_201362 | JGI IMG/M metagenome (GOLD analysis project Ga0307500, IMG submission 201362) | Soil microbial communities from Populus trichocarpa stands in riparian zone in the Pacific Northwest, United States - 14_S | ecosystem: Environmental > Terrestrial > Soil > Riparian zone > Trees...
CGATCCAGTCGGGATCGGACTGGAATGCGGTCCACTTCTTTTCGCGATCGGCCAGCGAGTCCCAGGCGACGAAATAGGTCAATTCCTGATTGGAGGTGCCGATCAGCGTGGTGTAGAAGCCGGCCTGCTTGATGCCGTGCTTGTCCCACAGTTTCAGCGTCAGCGTATCGAAGCGCTTCATCAGCGCCGGCAGGCGGCCCGGCAGACAGCGGTAGACGCGCATTTCCATGATCATCGGATCTACTCCCAAGGTTGTTGTTCTTGCGGAAGCAGTTTGTCGCAACAATCGACGCGTTCGTCAAAGGCGGAGGCCGATCCTCATGGTGAGGGGGCCCGAAAGCGCCGTCTCGAACCATGCGGCCCGGCTGGTGCCATTCATCCTTCGAGACGACCGCTCCGCGGTCTCCTCAGGATGAGGTCTGGCAGCGGTCATATGCGCAAATTCGTAGGGTGGGCAGAGGAGCGAAGCGACGTGCCCACCATTCTTTCGAAACGCGTGGTGAAATGGTGGGCACGCTTCGCTTTGCCCACCCTACAAAAAATTACACCAGCCGGCTCTGCGCCATCGCCGCCTGAATGAACGACGCAAACAGCGGATGCGGCTCGAACGGCCGCGACTTCAGCTCGGGGTGGAATTGCACGCCGATGAACCAGGGATGGTCCTCGTACTCGACGATCTCCGGCAGCACCCCGTCGGGCGACAGCCCTGAGAAGCGCAGGCCGTGCTGTTCGAGGCGGTCCTTATACGCGGTGTTGACCTCGTAGCGATGGCGGTGGCGTTCCGAAATCTCGGTGGCGCCGCCATAGACTTCCGACACCCGGCTGCCGCGCTTCAGCGCCGCAGGATATGCGCCGAGCCGCATGGTGCCGCCGAGATCGCCGGCCTTCGAGCGCTTCTCCAGCTCGTTGCCGCGCAGCCATTCCGTCATCAGGCCGACCAGCGGTTCCTTGGTGGGGCCGAACTCGGTGGAGTTCGCCTCCTCGATGCCGACGAGATTGCGCGCCGCCTCGATCACCGCCATCTGCATGCCGAAGCAGATACCGAAATACGGCACGTCGCGCTCGCGCGCGAACTGCGCCGCACGGATCTTGCCTTCCGCGCCGCGCTGGCCGAAGCCGCCGGGCACCAGGATGCCGTTGACGTGTTCGAGGAACGGCGTCGGGTCCTCGTTTTCGAACACCTCGCTCTCGATCCAGTCGAGATTGACCTTCACCTTGTTGGCGATGCCGCCATGCGACAGCGCCTCGATCAGCGATTTGTAGGCGTCCTTCATGCCGGTGTACTTGCCGACAATGGCAATGGTCACCGCGCCTTCCGGGTTGCGCACGCGTTCGTTGATGACGTGCCAGCTCTGCAGTGCCGGCGGAATTTTTGGCGCGATGCCGAACGCGGCCAGCACCTCGTCGTCGAGGCCTGCGGCGTGATAGGCCTCAGGGACGGCGTAGATGTTGTCGACGTCCCTCGCCTCGATGACAGCACTTTCGCGCACGTTGCAGAACAGGCCGAGCTTGCGCCGTTCTTCCTTGGGGATTTCGCGGTCGGTACGGCACAGCAAAATATCCGGCTGGATGCCGATCGAGCGCAATTCCTTGACCGAGTGCTGGGTCGGTTTTGTCTTCAGTTCGCCCGCACTGGGGATGAACGGCAGCAGCGTCAGGTGAATGTACACCGCGTGATCTCGCGGCAGTTCGTTCTTGAGCTGACGGATCGCCTCGAAGAACGGCAAGCCTTCGATATCGCCGACGGTGCCGCCGATCTCGACCAGCACGAAATCATACTCGTCGTTGCCGGAGAGCACGAATTCCTTGATCGCGTTGGTGACGTGCGGGACGACCTGAATGGTCGCGCCGAGATAATCGCCGCGGCGTTCCTTGGTGATGATGTCCTGGTAGATGCGTCCGGTGGTGATGTTGTCGGCCTTGGTGGCCGGGCGCCCGGTGAAGCGCTCGTAATGGCCGAGATCGAGATCGGTCTCGGCGCCGTCGTCGGTCACGAACACTTCGCCGTGCTGATACGGCGACATCGTTCCGGGATCGAGGTTGAGATAGGGGTCGAGCTTTCGGAGACGGACCTTGTACCCGCGAGCCTGCAGCAGGGCACCGAGTGCCGCTGAAGCCAGACCCTTTCCGAGCGAAGAAACCACGCCGCCGGTGATGAATATGTACCGCGCCATGGGAGCCTACCTTTAAGGCCACTGCCCCGATTCTCCAAAACGAATCGCATGCGCAGGCAAACATTTTGCCGGGCTGTGGGTGACGTTAAATTAGAAGCGATTTCAAAGCATTGATGGAAAGTTCTGAGGCAGGACGGTAGCCGCCGTCCTGCATAGCCACCCTGCTTTATTGCGAACGCGGGGCCTGCGGGCCAGACGGCGCCTGCTGCTCGTCCACCTTCTTGAGCGTGTCGAGCACGCCGCCGGAGGTCGGCGGGGCGATCGGCGTCGCGCCGCCCGGCTGCGACTGCGTCGCCGGCGCGGTGCCGAGGATCGAGGACGGCTTGCGGTCGACGCCGGCGAGCCAGGCCAGCGCCATGCTGGTCAGGAAGAAAATCCCCGCCAGGATCGCCGTCGTCCGCGTCAAGAGATTGGCGGTGCCGCGGCTCGACATAAAGCCGGCGCCGCCACCCATGCCGAGGCCGCCGCCTTCGGATTTCTGCAGCAGCACGGCGCCGATCAGCACCGAGACGATCATGAGGTGAATGACGATAATGACGGTCTGCATCTTAAAAACCTTCCGTCACAAGCTGACAGCGCCGGGCTTCGGCTGCACCAAGAGCTTGTGGGTTTTCCTGAAGTTGCGCGGTGTTACACGATCGGACAGGGCATTGTCACCCCCAACCGCCGCGGTGGAGATAATTGCCGCGGGCGCTACGGCAAGGCTGTCCCCAGCTTTCGCGGACGCTCGAATCCGGACTTGAGGTCGCAGTTATTTCTCTTATAATAGACGTATGGATACTTTAGTAGACGATCTGAGCGCCCGGCTTGCCCACCGCCTCCGGCTCGAGCGGGACACCCGCGGCTGGTCTTTGGCTGATCTCGCCGAGCGCTCCGGGGTTTCCAAGGCGACCATCAGCAAGATCGAGCGCGCCGAGGTCAGCCCGACTGCCGTGGTGCTGGTTCGGCTCGCCAGCGCCTTCGACCTCACCCTCGCCGGCCTGATGCTGCGCGCCGAAGGCCAGGGGGAGCGGCTTTCACGTGCCGCCGACCAGCCGGTGTGGCGCGATCCCGAAACCGGCTATCTGCGCCGCCAAGTGTTCAACCGGCCCGATCATCCCCTCGAGATCATCAAGGTCGAGATGCCGGCGAAGCAGCGCGTGACCCTGCCTGCCTCGTCCTACGCCCACATCCGCCAGGCCCTCTGGGTGCTGTCGGGCGCGCTCGTCCTGATCGACGGCGGCGAACGCCACGAACTCCGTGCCGGCGACTGCCTCGGATTCGGACCGCCCGCGGAAGTGACGTTTGCTAACGAGAGCGCCGCGCCCTGCACCTATGTCGTTGCCCTTGCCCGGAGCTAACTCGCAATGTCGGAGATCAGCCATTCTCCGGCCGACCCGACGAGCCCGGCAAACCCTGCGCCCGCCGGCCACAATGGCGGCCCGCCGCTCGACGAGCACACCCCGGAATGGGGCAACGGCGGAATCGGAAATTACTTCTACTGGAAGGCGGCGCATCGCGCGGCCTGGAAAAACCCTTCGCCCGGCATCGTCGCGTTTCGCATCCGGAAAGCCGAGCGGCTGGGCCTCACTTACGAAGAATACACGTTGGAAATCCTCGAACGCGGCCGTCACCTGCAGATCGAGGACGTCGAACGCATCGCAGAGATCAGGCGGCGGCGCGCGGCCCGTGCTGTCGCCGATCGGAAAAACACAGAACGCTACTTCATCCGCCCGGAGCCATTCATGCCGGATATCAAGATCAGATCATTGCAATCCTCGCCTGACACTTGCGCGAGGCTGAGTGAAATGTTGGTCGAAGCCGTCGCCAATGGCGGATCGGTCAGCTTCATGCACCCGCTTCCACTGCAGGAGGCCAACGCATTTTGGCGCGACTCGCTTGGCTCAGCCGACCGCGGCGAGCGAATCGTTCTGGGCGCCTTTGATGGAGAAGAGCTGATCGGCACCGTAACGCTCCTGCTCAAACTCTCGCAAAACCAACCGCATCGCGCCGAGATCGCCAAAATGCTGACGCGCCTCAGTCACCGTCACCGCGGCGTCGCCACAGCGCTGTTACGCGAAGCCGAACGAGCGGCGGTCGAGCACGGTCGCTGGCTATTGGTGCTCGACACCGCCGAAGACGATGGCGCAGCCGGACTCTACGAGCGGGTGGGATTCAAGCTCGCCGGATTGATTCCGGATTACGCCTTCAAGCCTTACGGTGGGCTGACAGGGACGCTGATCTACTGGAAGCGGCTGCAGCAAGGCGTGCCCGCCTGAGCTAGCAGGCCTCCGCAATCGCCAAAAAGTCCACGGCCTTCAGGCTGGCGCCGCCGACCAGCGCGCCGTTGACGTCGGTGACCGCCATCAGTTCCGCCGCGTTGGAAGGTTTCACCGATCCGCCGTAGAGAATCCGGACCCTGCTACCATCCGCCTTAAATCGGCTGGTGAGAACACCACGGATAAAGCGGTGAACCTGCTCGACATCTGCAGGCGTCGGCGTCAGCCCGGTACCGATCGCCCAGACCGGCTCATAGGCCACCACCAGATTGGCCGCTGTCGAACCATCCGGCAGCGAACCCGCGAGCTGCCCGCCGCAGATATCCAGCGTCTGGCCGGCGTCGCGCTGCTTCTGGGTCTCGCCGATACAGACAATTGCCACGAGCCCCGCCCGCCAGGCGGCTTCCGCCTTCTGCCGGACTAGCGCGTCGGTTTCGCCATGGTCCGCACGCCGTTCCGAATGCCCGACGATGATGGCGCTGGCGCCGGCATCCGCCAGCATTTCCGCCGAGAGATCTCCGGTATGGGCACCCGAGGCCTTTGGGTGGCAATCCTGGGCCCCGACGGCGAGTTTTGAACCGAGCGCCTTGTCGGCGAAACCGGCGATCAGGGTGGCCGGGGGGCAGACCAGCAGGTCGGCCTTGCCAGCCAACGCACCCGCGCCGGCAATCATTGCCTCGAATTCACCCAAAGCGGATTTCAGGCCGTTCATTTTCCAGTTGCCGGCGATCAGCGGCCGGATGGCGTCGGTCATGTCAATTATCCCGCAGATGTCAGTGTCATAGATGCGCTAGCAGAGCCGCGCCGTCAGTTCCAGACCGGGTCAGGCAATCCCTTAACTCATCCCTTTGGCCGTTAACCGCTTCAAATCGCCCACGCTGCCGAGGTTGCGAGGGGGGCGCTGCCACTTTATGATGCGTTTTCAACTCGGTGACGCCCTGTTGCGGAAGTCGATCCTGAACGGACGAACTTTCGCCGGGTACGACCCGGTTCCCCCTCTCCTGTAAAAACAAGTTGGACCCATGCTTCGAGGAATTCGGAAAGCCTCATCAAACTGGCTCGGCAAGATTGTCATGGCCACCGTGATGGGCGTTTTGATTGTCAGTTTCGCGGTCTGGGGCATTGCCGATATCTTCAAGGGGTTCGGCCAGTCGTCGCTCGCCAAGATCGGCAACACCGAGATTTCGACCGAGCAATTCCGCCAGATCTATACCGAAAGGCTGCAGCAGCTCGGCCGCAGTTTCGGCCGTCCGCTGACCTCGGAACAGGCCCGCGCCTTCGGGCTCGACCGCCAGGTGCTGCAACAGACCATCCAGGAAGCCGCGCTGGATGAGGAAGCCCGCCGCATGGGGCTCGCGCAGTCGCAGGAAGAAACCATGCGGCTGATCTACGGCGATCCCAATTTCAAGGGATTGGGCGGCAAGTTCGACCCGCAGCGCTTCCAGGCCACCATCCGTCAGTTCGGCTACACCGAGCAACGCTATCTCGCCGAACAGCGGCGCCTCGGGCTGCGCCGCCAGATCGCCAGCACCGTTTCGGCCGGCGTAGAGCCGCCGAAGGTCCTGATCGACGCCATGACCCGATTCCAGAACGAGCAGCGCTCGATGGAATACGTCAAACTCGACGCGGCGCAGGCCGGCACGATCGATCCGCCCTCGCCCGAGGCGCTGGCCGCCTATTTCGAGGACCGCAAGACCCAATTCCGCGCCCCCGAGTATCGCAAACTGTCCTTTGTCGTGATCAGTCCCGAAGAGATCGGCAAATGGACCGAAGTCACCGACGAGGATGCGAAGAAAATTTTCGAACAGAATCGCGACCGGCTCGGCACGCCGGAGAAGCGCGAAGTGTCGCAGATGGTGTTTCCGAACGAAGGCGAAGCGCAGGCCGCGCGCGCCCGCATCACCTCGGGCACGTCGTTCGACGACGTCGCCAAGGAGCGCAATCTCAATCTGGCCGACGTCGACCTCGGCATGATCGCAAAGAGCGCGATCATCGATCCGGCGATTGCGGATGCGGCGTTCGCATTGCCGTCGGGCGAAGTCAGCCAGCCCATTCAGGGGCAGTTTGGCGTGGCGCTGGTCAAGATCGGCAAGATCGAGCCGGGCGTGACGCCGACGTTTGAAAGCGTCGCAGCCCAGGTGAAGAAGGAACTCGCGACCGAGCGCGCGCGCGCCAAGGTCAACGAAATCCAGAACAAGATGGAAGACGAGCGCTCCGGCGGCGCCAATGTGGTGGAGGCGTCGCAGAAGCTCGGCCTCACCGCGATCACGATCGACGCCGTCGACCGCTCCGGCCGCAAGCCGGACGGTCAGCCCGTGGCCAACATCCCGCGCGGCCTCGACGTGGTCTCGCAGGCCTTCAACAGCGATGTCGGCGTCGACAACGAACCGATCCAGTTTGCCGGCGGCTATGCCTGGTACGACGTGCTCGGCATCACGCCGTCGCGCGAGCGCCCGCTCGACGAGGTTCGCAGCCAGGTCGAGGCGAAATGGCGCGAAGACCAGATTTCGAGCAAGCTGCGCGCGAAGGCAACCGAGATGGTGCAGAAGGTCGAGCAAGGCGGCACGCTCGCGACTGAGGCGGCTGCGGCCGGAGCGAAGGTCGAGACCGCGACCGGCTTCCGCCGCGACGCCTCGCTTTCAGGCGTGCCCTCGGCCGCCATCACGGCCGCGTTCCGGACCGCCAAGGACGGCGTCGGGCAGACGCCGGGCGCCGGTGGCAGCGAGTGGATCGTGTACCGCGTCACCGACGTGAGCGTGCCGCAGGTCGACGCCGCCTCCGACGAGCTGAAGAAACTGAAGGACACCCTGCAGCGCGGCCTCGCCGACGAACAGGTCGCCCAATACGTGACGAAGATCGAATCCGAGATCGGCACCACCATCAACCAGGCCGCCTTCGCGCAGGTGACGGGCGCTAACAACTGAGCATGATCGATGACACTCACCTCATCCTGAGGAGCGGCCACTTGGCCGCGTCTCGAAGGATGAAAGCCGGGCTTCATGGTTCGAGACGGCGCAAGAGCGCCTCCTCACCATGAGGTTTCGATTTTGAAAGCCCAAGCGATGGACGACCTCAAATCTATCATCGGAAAAGTCGCCACCGGCGCGACGCTGTCGCGTGACGAGGCGGCCGCGGCCTTCGACAGCATGATGTCCGGTGAGGCCACGCCCTCGCAGATGGGCGGGCTGTTGATGGCGCTGCGGGTCCGCGGCGAAACCGTCGACGAGATCACCGGCGCGGTGTCGGCGATGCGCGGCAAGATGCTGCGTGTCACGGCGCCCGCGGACGCCGTCGACGTGGTCGGCACCGGCGGCGACGGTTCCGGTTCGGTCAACGTCTCGACCTGCGCTTCCTTCATCGTCGCGGGCGCCGGCGTGCCCGTCGCCAAGCATGGCAACCGGGCGCTGTCGTCGCGCTCGGGCGCGGCCGACGTGCTGGCCTCCCTCGGCGTCAAGATCGACCTCACGCCCGCCCAGGTCGGCCGCTGCGTGGCCGAGGCCGGGATCGGCTTCATGTTCGCGCCCGCCCATCATCCCGCGATGAAAAACGTCGGCCCGACCCGGGTCGAACTCGCCACCCGCACGATCTTCAATTTGCTCGGACCGCTCTCCAATCCGGCCGGGGTCAAGCGCCAGATGGTCGGCGTGTTCTCGCGACACTGGGTGCAGCCTTTGGCGCAGGTGCTGAAAAATCTCGGCTCCGAATCCGTCTGGGTGGTGCACGGCTCCGACGGACTCGACGAAATCACCCTCACCGGCCCGAGCTTCGTCGCAAGCCTCGACGACGGCAAGATCACCACTTTCGAGGTGACGCCGGAAGATGCAGGCCTCACTTGTTGCAATGGCGACGCGCTTAGGGGCGGCGATGCCGACGCCAATGCGATCGCGCTGCAAAGCGTGCTCAACGGCAAGCCCAGCCCCTATCGCGACGTCGCGCTGTTGAACGCCGCGGCGGCGCTGATCGTGGCCGGCCGCGCCGGGGACCTGAAGGAAGGCGTTGCGATCGGCGCCAAGTCGCTCGACAGTGGTGCTGCGGCGGCACGGCTGAAACACCTGATCGCGGTCTCGCGCGGCTGACGCAGGAGCATCCGAGATGTCCGATATCCTGACCAAAATCGAAGCCTACAAGCGCGAGGAAATCGCCGCGGCCAAGGGAACGCATCCGCTGTCCGAGATCGAAGCCCGCGCCAAGGCGGCCTCGCCGCCGCGCGGCTTCCTGCGTGCGATCCGGGAAAAGCTTTCGCGCGGCGACTACGCGCTGATCGCGGAGGTGAAAAAGGCCTCGCCGTCCAAGGGACTCATTCGCGCCGATTTCGACCCGCCGGCGCTGGCCAAGGCCTATGAAGCCGGCGGCGCGGCGTGCCTCTCTGTGCTGACCGACGCGCCCTCCTTCCAGGGCCATCTCGATTTCATGGTGGCGGCGCGCGCGGCGACGAGCCTGCCGGTGTTGCGCAAGGACTTCCTGTTCGACACCTATCAGGTGGTGGAGGCCCGCGCGCATGGCGCGGACTGCATCCTGATCATCATGGCGGCGCTCGACGATGCCACAGCAAAGGACATCGAGGACGCGGCAGTGGCGCTCGGCATGGACGTGCTGATCGAGATTCACGACCGCGCCGAACTCGACCGCGCGCTAAAACTTCGTTCGCCAATGATCGGCGTCAACAATCGCAATCTGCGGACTTTTGAGACCACGCTGGCCACCAGCGAGGCGCTGGCGCCGCTGATCCCGCGCGATCGCCTGATGGTCGGCGAAAGCGGCATCTTCGCGCCTGCGGATCTCGCCCGGCTTGAGCGCGTCGGCATGTCGACCTTCCTGGTCGGCGAAAGCCTGATGCGGCAGGCCGACGTGACCGCGGCGACCCGCGCGTTGCTGACACGCACTGATAGCCCGCGCGCCACCGGGACCGGCTAGCCCATGGCCGGCAAGACTTCGAAACACAAGGCTTCCAGGGACAAGGCTTCCAAAGGCGGCTCCGTCCTCACCCACATCGATGCGTCGGGCGAAGCGCGAATGGTCGACGTCTCGGCCAAGGCCGCGACCGAGCGCACGGCGGTGGCCGAAGGACGCGTCGTCATGACCAGGGCGACGCTGGATTTGATCGTCTCCGGCAACGCCAAGAAGGGCGACGTGCTGGGCGCGGCCCGCATTGCCGGCATCATGGCCGCCAAGCGCACCTCGGAACTGATCCCGCTGTGTCACCCGCTGGCGCTGTCGAAAGTCACCCTCGACATCGCACCCGACAAAAAACTGCCCGGCTGCATCGTCCGCGCCACCGTCAAGGTCACCGGCCCCACAGGGGTCGAAATGGAAGCGCTGACGGCGGTGTCGGTCGCCTGTCTTACGATCTACGACATGATCAAGGCGGTCGAGCGCGGGGTTCGGATCGAAGGCATCCACCTCGTCGAGAAGATCGGCGGCAAATCCGGCCATTATCGCGCAGGGTGATGAGCCGCGAACGGCCTGGCCCTCGTCACGCTTGTGTGACCGGAAGGCGAAGGAATTAATCCCAGCCTGCCGGGGTTGTGTCTTGCGGAACCTTCACAGGGAGGAATCCGATGGCGATCTACAGGCTTCTTGGTGCGGCGGCCGCTTTTGCGGTGATGACAGCGCCTGCGGCGGCCCAGCAGGTGATGGGCGAACCCGGTTATTGCGCGTTCTACTATCCAAACGCCAATTGCCAGAACAAGGGCCCGGGCAATCCCTATACCGGTGACGCCTGGCTTCGCCTCAACCAGCAGGGCGGCCCCATGGCGAGCAGCCCCCAACCGGACCGCATCGTGAAAAAGCGGACGCATCGATCCCAGACATCGATGCAGTGACGGCGTCGCCCGCTCGAACGAATCCCGCAGTTCTCGCAAACTCTGCAATCGAGCGGCGGATCGCGGACATCCGGTCCGCCGATTTGCGCCGTCATGCCAGGCCGGTTCCATCGTGGAACGGCAGCCCCCCTGTGGTTGCCGGCGGCACCCTTCGCCACCGGATAACGCTTCATTAACCAGACTTCCTAACGTCAACTCCATTTCGGCGCGATATCGAAGTCGTGGGCCGGGGGTGGGAGACTCCGCGCCCGCAAGTTCACTTGTCGGCGGCGATTGCGTTCAATGGCTTCAACCAGCACCACTCCATTCAGGATCGCATCCGCCTTTCGCGGCGGTCCAATCCGCTGGCTGATCCTGGGCGGCACGCTGCTGATCGCCGCCATCGCCATCGGCGCGACCGTCATGGCCGGCAATTTCCGCGAGCGTGCGCTGCGCAACAGCGAGCGCGAGCTGGAAAACACCGTGCTGCTGCTCGCCCGCCATTTCGACCAGCAGCTCGAAGACTTCCAGGTCGTGCAAAACGACCTGATCGCTTTCATGCGCGCCAGCGGGATTTCGACCGTCGAGAGCTACAAGCGCCGGATGTCCGGCCATGACATCCATCTGATGCTGAAATCCAAGATCGAGGCGATGTCCTATGTCGGCGGCCTCAACGTCTTCGACGCCGAAGGCAACCTGATCAACGCATCGGCCGGCTGGCCGGCGCCCATCATCAACGTCGCGGACCGCCCCTACTTCAGAAGCTTCAGGTTCGCCCCGCTATCACCGGAGATGTTGGTCGAGCCGGTCTACAGCCGCGTCACCGGCGCCTGGACCACAGTGATCGCGCGCAAGGTCACCGGGCCGAAAGGCGAATTCCTCGGCGCCATCGGCCGCGGCATCGAACCCGTC
>Ga0307500_10000662_pt1 | contig 11134 bp, 12 predicted proteins | sample 14_S_MG_FD_201362 | JGI IMG/M metagenome (GOLD analysis project Ga0307500, IMG submission 201362) | Soil microbial communities from Populus trichocarpa stands in riparian zone in the Pacific Northwest, United States - 14_S | ecosystem: Environmental > Terrestrial > Soil > Riparian zone > Trees...
GGGGTTGTGGCCGAGCAGCGGCCGGCCGCCGCGTCGCCCTGTGTGGGAGGGTGACGCGGCGGCCGGGAGTGTTCGACGGCTGGCCGGGTAGCGGCTCAGTCCACTGGCTGGCCCTGGTTGTCGTAGCCGGGCTTGCCGGCCATCAGCGCGGCACGGAACCCGGCGAACTCCTCATCGTCGAGGCCCGGGCCGCGCAGGTCGTCCGCCGACTCGACCGGTGGCACGTCGACCGGTCGCGCTTCGATCACCACCGTCGCCGGCAGCCTGGTCCCGTCCGGTAGCTGGACCCACACCAGCGGCTCAGGCCCACCGGCCACCCGCAGCACCGCCGGGCCGCTCACCGGGTCACTGTTGCATGTGCACACTGTCGATCTCCCCTCGTTAGGCGGTTCGCTGCGCCGGCTGCCCATCGGTGGCGCCGGCCTCCTCGTCGGGCAGCAGCTGGTCGACACGCACGCCCAGCGCCCACGCCAGCGCGCGCAGCCGCACCACGTCCACCCCATGCGCGCCACGCTCGACCGAGCTGACGAAGTTGCGCGACATCCCCGACCGCCGGGCCAACTGCTCCTGCGACAACTCCCGATCGATCCGGGCTAGCTTGATCCGCTTGCCCATCGCCCGCAGGAACACCCGATTCTGCTCACGCGAGAACGGCGCCGACTCCGGCACGCCGTCAGCCTCCGGCGTGCTCGGGACTGGACCCAGCCGACCTGATCGCACCTCGTCAGCGAAGCGGCTCACGGTGTCACCTCCGGCCACTCTGTCAGCAGCGAGCCGACCGGCACGACCAGTTCTGCCGCAAGCCGCCGCACCATCCGCACCGACGGGCGAGGCCTGCCCCGCTCGATCCCGACGACCCAGCCCAGCCCGGTACCCACCGCGGCAGCCAACTCCGCCTGTGACAGCCCGCTCGCGAGCCGGACATCGCGCACGTGCCGGCCGACGAGCCGGTCGTACTGCTCATCGCTGATCGCCAGCTTCGGGACTTCGAGCCGCCGTTGCCGAGCCGCACGGTCCAGCCAGGTCAGCAGCACCCGAGTGTCCGCACGCCGGACGGCGATGTGATCACCGTCGCTGGACCACGCCTCAGCCGCTACCCGGCTCACGCAGTCCACCGCCGCTCGATCCAGACCCATCGGCTCGTAGAACGCCAGCAGCTCGCGCATGTCCTCGTCCTCGACACCCGCCACCAGCCTCATGACCCGTCACCCCGCTCCGGCTCGACTGGCGGCACCAGGAGCGCCGTGTAGACCTGAGCCGTGGTGACGTCCGAGCGGCAGACCGCGCCCAGGAGCGCGAAGGCCAGTTCGTCGCCCGCCTCCTCGCCGAACCAGCGCGCCGCGGCATCCACCACCGCCATCCGCTGCACGCCGGACAACCGCGGCTCCCGCTCACCCAGAATGGCGGTAGCCGCGAGCCGCTGCTTCGCGTCGACGCCGCCCAGCTCCCGGGCCATGCAGCTCATTGCGCCGAGGTCACCCAGTGCAGCCGCAGCAGCCTCCAACGATCGGGCCAACACGCGGTCCGACGGCTCGCGGTCCGCGATGGACTGTTGCCGGGTGTCCAGCACGTGCGCCAGCCAGTGAGCACGGGACGCCGGCATTCGCAGCACCAGTTCGGGTACCGCAGCCTTCGCGTGCCGTGGCCGTACCGTGCCGCCCGACTCGACCACCTCGCCGCCGTCCAGGACGAGGCGAAAGGGTCGCCGCACCGGGTCGGTAGGGTCGTTCATACGGTCTCCGCCCTTCTTGCCAAGGGTGGTGGCCCAGGCCCCGGTAGGTGCTCCAACACCCGCCGGGGCCGACCACGTGATTGCTCTACCTGCACCATCCGACCGCACCGGGCCGCCGCCAGGAAGGTCCCAAACTGGTCAGCCGAGCGGCCGGACACGTGTCCCCACCTGGTCCCGGCCCGCGCTGCTGTACAGCAGCGAAGTACAGCAACCGCACCGGCCCGAGCCGGCCGGACGTGACCCCAGTCGCCCGCCTGACCTCGGTATCGACCGTTGCCGACCGCGCTGCGTCAAATTCGGGACGAAGAGGCCGTGGGTTCAAATCCCGCCACCCCGACCAGGTCAGAAGGGGTGCCGCAACTCGCGGCACCCCTTCTGAGTAGCAGAGTGAGTAGCAGGCGTGCGCGGGCAGTGGTGTTCGGTTCGCGTGATGACCCCGAGATCGTGAGCTGTCGCCGCCGGGACCCGGGGCTCGGCGGCAAGGTCGTCGTGGAGATGTGGGTCAGACGGTCTGCTGCACTTGGGGCGGCGTCGGTGTCGTGCCTGCCGGGCGGGCCGGCATGATTGCCGGGTGGCAGGAGACCCGGCGAACCTGGCGCCGTACGAGCAGTGGCGGACGTCGTATTCCAGTGATGGGCGGGAGCTGGCCGGGTTCTGGCTGGTGCCGGACGGGGCTGGTCCGTTCCCGGCGGTGGTGTTCAACCACGGCAGCGGCGGGCTGCTGCCACTGAGCATGCCGGGCGTGCGGGCGCTGCCGGAGCTGGGGTACGCGGCGTTCCTCGCGGTCCGGCGCGGGCACAACGGCGAGCCGGGCACGTTCTGGGAGGACCGGGTGACCACGGCGTGGGGCAGCCTGCAGATGAACGAGCAGTTGATAGCCGCACTGCTGGACGAGCTGCGGGACGTGCGGGCCGCGGTCGGCTGGGTCGCCGCGCGGCCGGAGGTCGACCCCGAGCGGATCGCGCTGGTCGGCTCCTCCTATGGTGGCGTGCTGACCGTGCTGACCGTGCTGGCCGCGGCCGAGCCGGGGCCGGTACGGGCCGGGGTGAGTTTCGCCGGCCCGTCGATGACCTGGCCGGACGCGCCGGCGCTGCAGCAGGCGAAGCTGGCCGCGGCCGGCGCCGCCGCCATCCCGCTCTACCTGGCCCAGGCGGTCGACGACAACAGCCTGCAGCCGACGTACGCGATCGGCGCCGAACTGGCCCGCCAGAAGCGGCCGCACGAGGTGCGGGTCTACCCCGAGGGCGGGCACGGCCTGTTCGGCCGGCCGGACCTGTGGCGGGCGGACGTCGCGGCGTTCCTGACCCGCTGGCTGGGATAGCCACCCGGCTGGATAATTCGCCTGCACGGTGGTTTCGTGGGGACGGTCGTGTTGACCTGCAGAACTACCGTTCTGCCTGGTACGAGGCAGCTCTTATCAGAATTCGGGACGAAGAGGCCGTGGGTTCAATCCCGCCACCCCGACCAGGTCAGCGGGGGTGCCTGAAGGTCTGGCCCCCCGCTGCGGGACAAACTGCCGGACATCCGCCGCTGGTCGGCGAAGATTTCATCCATCGCCGTCGGGCTGACGGCCGGGTCACCGGCCGCGGGCGGCGGTACCGGGCCGGGTCGCTTCAGTGGTGGAAGCCCGTGCCGCCATCGGCGGCGCGCAGCGGGCCGGGTTGGGTGCCGAGTTCGGGAAGTAGCCGGCGGAGGTCGGCCAGCAGCAGGTCGGCGAGGTCGTGGGTGAAGCCGTTGCGGACCACGATCCGCAGCACGGCCAGGTCGGTGCGGTTGGCGGGGAACACATAGGCCGGCACCTGCCAGCCCCGCTCGCGCAGCCGCCGCGACACGTCGAAGACGTCGAAGGCACTGACCTGGTCGGTGGTAGTGAACGCGAAGACGGGTAGTTCGTCGCCGCGGGTGATGAGCCGGAACGGGCCCAGGTCGGCGATCTGCCCGGACAGGTAGGTGGCCACGTCGCGGGAGGCCTGCTGGACCGCGCGGAAGCCGGCGCGGCCGAGCCGGAAGAACGTGTAGTACTGGGCCACGACCTCGGCCCCGGGGCGGGAGAAGTTCAACGCGAAGGTCGGCATGTCGCCGCCCAGGTAGTTCACGTTGAAGATCAGCTCCTCCGGCAGGTTCTGCCGCTGCCGCCAGAGCACCCAGCCCACACCGGGATAGACCAGGCCGTACTTGTGCCCGGAGGTGTTGATCGAGGCGACCCGCCGGAGCCGGAAGTCCCAGACCAGATCCGGGTCGAGGAACGGGGCGACCATCGCCCCGGACGCGCCGTCCACGTGCAGCGGGATGTCCAGCCCGGTGCGGTCCTGCAGCCGGTCCAGCGCCGCCGCGATCCCGGCGACCGGTTCGTAGCTGCCGTCGAAGGTGGAGCCCAGCACGGTCACCACGCCGATGGTGTTCTCGTCGCAGCGGGCCGCCGCCTCGTCCGCGGTCAGGTGCAGGCGGTCACCGTCCATCGGGACGAGTCGGGGCTCGACCTCCCAGTAGTTGCAGAACTTCTCCCAGCAGACCTGCACGTTGATCCCCATCACCAGGTTCGGCCGGGCCGTGCGCCCGGCCGGCTGGTTGCCGGCCCAGCGGCGTTTGAGCGCCAGCCCGACCAGCATGCAGGCCTCGCTGGACCCGGTGGTCGAGCAGCCGATGACAGCCGCCGGGTCGGGGGCGTGCCAGAGGTCGGCCAGGATGTTCACGCAGCGGCGCTCGAACTCTGCCGTCTGCGGGTACTCATCCTTGTCGATCATGTTCTTGTCGACGCATTCGGCCATCAGCAGGGTCGCCTGCGGCTCCATCCAGGTGGTGACGAAGGTGGCCAGGTTCAGCCGGGCGTTGCCGTCGAGCATCAGCTCGTCGTGCACGAGCTGCCAGGCGGTGTCGGCCGGCACCGGCTCGTCGCCGAGCGCGTGCAGCGGCAGCGCCACCTCCTGCGCCAGCGCCGGGTTCGCCACCGTGGCGAACGGGTTCCCACCGCGGCCGATCCCGCGTGACTGCGGCGCCTGACCGGAATGCAGCACGATCGTCCCCACCTCCTTCGCGCACCGAGCAGCCGACGCCGTACCCGGCCGGCCCCCAGCCACGCCGACCGACGCCGACGATTGAACTCCGCCCCCGGCCGCCTCCGCCGGCCGGCCCACCCGCGCGGCAAAGGTGCGGGAGGCAGCTGGCCGGTGCGAGCAGCGGAGGGCGCGACTCGCGGGGCTCAACGGCCGGCGACCCGTACCCTTCGGCGCAGTTGCGCACGGCCTGGACTGTCCACACCGTCGCCGCGCTCCTTGCTTGCAGAAGGGACTGCGATGGATCCGGACATGCGGACCAGGGTCGCGATCGAGGAACACTGGCGGGCATCGGAGAGCGGGGACATCGAGGCCGAGCACGCCATCTACGCCGCGGACGCGGTCCTCGACTATCCCCAGTCGGGGGAACGGTTCCGTGGCCGCGCGACGATTTCGGCGCAGCGCGGCGGGCACCCCGCCGATCGGCACTTCACCGTCCTGCGCATCCTCGGCGGCGGGAACCTGTGGGTGAGCGAGTGTGTCATCACGTACGACGGGGCACCCACCTACTCGGTGAGCGTCATGCAGTTCGTCCAGGACCACGTGGTGCACGAGACCCAGTACTTCGCGGACCCCTTCGCCGCGCCGGCATGGCGCACAGCGCTCGCCGAGCCGATGCCAGGCAGGGACATCACCACGGCCTGACCACTCCCGCCGCCTTGACTGGTACAGGCGGGGGGCCGCGGGAACGCCGAGCAACTGGGACGGCGCACGATTCGGCGGCGCTTCCTCGCTGCGGCATGCTGCTGTGCGGTACGGCCCGGTGGACCGCGCGACTTCCGCGCTGCCGTGCCGGGCGCCTTGGACGGCTGGAGGACGACGGTGGTCACGACGCGGGAGGCGGCGCAGCGGTTCGCGCGGACGTGGGAGGCGTGCTGGGGCCGGGGCGAGGCCGACCCGCTGGCCGACCTGTACGCGCCGGACTGTGTGCACCGGTCGGCGCCGTTCCGCCCGGTCCATCGGGGCCGGGCCGGTGTGCTGGAGTACGCCCGGTGGGCGTTCGGCCAGGAACGGGCGGTCGAGGTCCGGTTCGGGCCGCCGGCGGTGGACGGCGACCGGGCGGTGGTCGAGTTCTGGGCGACCCAGGTCGAGGCGGACGGCGGTAAGCCGGTCACGATCGCCGGGTGCGTCTGGGTCCGGTTCAACCCCGACGGCCTCGCGGCGGAGACCCGGGACTACTGGCACGTCACCGACGGGCACCGCCGCCCGGAAAGCGCGCTGTTCCTGGCTGGCTGACCCGGCCAGGCCCGCAGCCGCCCGGGACGGGACCCAGGCCGTTCTCCGGGATACCCGGGCATCGAGGTGTCCGCGCTACCGGACGTGATCGCCGGCTGCGAGGATTGCCTGACGATCGGGGAAGGTGGAGCCGGTGCTACCTCGACAACGTCGCGTTCGTGCGCCCGAACCGGTGACACTGCCGGAGCTTCGGCTGGACGACTGGCGCGCGACCAAGGACACCCTGCACCTGTACACCCAGATCATCGGCAAGATCCGGCTGGCGACCACGGCACCGCGCAACCACTGGTGGAACGTCCCGTTGTACGTCGATGTCCGCGGTCTCGCGACGCGGCGCCTGCACCATCGCGGCACGACGTTCGATATCACCATCGACTTCGTCGAGCACGCCCTGGTCGTGCGGACCGGCGACGGCCGCACGAGGTCGTTCGAACTCGGCGACGGGTTGCCGGTCGCCGAGTTCGATGCCCGCATCCACGCGTTGCTCGGCGAACTCGACATCGACGTCGAGATCAGGGAAGAGCCGTTCGGTGTCCCGATGACAACGCCATTCGCCCAGGACTTCGAGCATGCGTCGTGGGATCGTGCGGCCATCGCGCGATTCAGCCGGATCCTGGACTGGTCGGACTCGGTCTTCGAGGAGTTCAGCGGGTGGTTCAACGGCAAGACCAGCCCGGTGCACTTCTTCTGGCACAGCTTCGACCTTGCGGTGACCCGGTTCTCGGGCCGGCCAGGCGTGCCGATCGATGCCGATCCCGTCACCCGGGAGGCCTACTCGCACGAGGTCATCTCGTTCGGATTCTGGCCCGGCGACGACCGGGTCGGTGACGCCGCCTACTACTCCTACACCGCCCCGGAACCCGCCGGGCTACGCGACCAGCCGCTGTCGGCCGGCAGCTGGATCGAATGGGCCGCCGGCTCGTTGGCGGTCCTCCCCTACGAGACGGTCCGCACCGCCCGCTCCCCCGCAGCGACCCTGCTTGCGTTCTGCCAGAGCGCCTACGAGGCCGGCGCCCGCCTCGCCGACTGGGACACCACCGGCTTCGAATCGACCTGGTGCCCCACCCCGACCCAGCTCCACCAGCTGCACGCCACCGCCACCGCCGACTTCGGCCGCACCGACGAACCTCCCCCGGGCACCCCGGATGCCGCATCGAGGACGACGCGGTAGCTGCTGTGCGGTAGCGGCGGTGCGAGTGCCGAGGTGGTCCGCGGTCGCCGTCCAGTCGGTGTCCCGTACGTGTCCAGTCGGCGGCACGAGCCTTCGCCTGTCCCGGATCCGCCGGGCGAGAGACGAAGGGAAATCCTGTGTCACGACTCAAGACCGCGCTGACCGTGGTGGCAGCCGGTGCGTTCGTCGCCGTGCTGGCTACGGCGACGCCGGCCGGAGCGACTCCGGGGCGGGCGCCGGCCGCACCCACCCAGGCCAAGGTGGGCGCCGCGCCGTTCACCCCGAGTCCGGTCGCAGTGCAGCCGCGGGTGCGGCCGACCGGCCCGCTGACCAACGCGCTCTTCGACGGGCGGTGCGATCAGCTCGTCAACGGCACCGGCGAATTCTGCTTCTACGTGTCGTCGAACTTCGCCGGCCCGGCCGCTGACTTCTACAACGCCGTGAGCAACCTCAGCATCCTGCGCTACCCGACGCTCACCGCGCTGACCGTCGCCGGGAACCACCAGTCCGGCCGCAACTTCGACCTGCTGTTCTCAGCCAACCTCTACACCCAGCCCAACGGCGGTGGCCTGCGCGGCGAGGCGCTGCCGGGTAGCAGCGGCAACTTCATCTCCGAATTCGCGAACAAGGTGCTCTCGCTGCAGTTCCTTCCGCCCGGCACGCCGTAGTCCCGACCGGCGCGGATCCCCAGTCCTGGCCGGCCCGGCATCCACGCGCCGGGCCGGCCAGTTCCACCACCGGCCGGTCGCGGCACCGGTCTTCCCAGTTGGTTCCAGTCTTCCAGTTGTTCCAGCATCGCCAGGAGGTCCCGTGCTGTCGTCCCGCTCCCGGGTCGTGCTCGCCGTCGTCGTCGCGGCGGTGACGGCGTCCGGTGTGATCGCGGTGCGCTCCGCCGGCCCGGCGCCGGTGCCCGCCGCGCAGTCGGCGCCGGGCCGGCCCGCGCCACGCGAGCCGGTGCCGGTGCTGCTGCGCACCGCGGACCTGACGTTGCCGCTGGACGCCTACCAGACCTCCCCGGCGCAGGGTGCCCGCCTCGGCCGCACCTACCTGGCCCTGCTGGCGGGCTGCCTGCACCGCTTCGGTGTCGGGTTCGTCCAGCCCGGCGGGGTCCGGAGCGGCCCGCGGACCCCGAACGAGCGCAGGTACGGGCTGACCGACCCGGCCCTGGCCGGCGGCGGCTACTGGGCCGGGGAGCGCGGGCTGGCGGCGCGGCCCACGCCGCCCCGGCAGGCACCCGAGTTCGGCGCGCTCGCCGGCGGCGGTGGGCCGGCGGTGGTCCGCGGCCGGCGGGTGCCCGCCGGCGGGTGCGCCGGCGAGGCCCGGCGCGCGCTGGTCGCCGGGCACCCGGCCGGTGCCGACCGCGACCTGGGCCAGCGGCTCGCGTCGGCCGTGTTCTTCGCCGCTGAGCGCGAGCCGGCCGTCGTGGCCGCCACCCGGGGCTGGTCGGACTGCATGCGAGCAGCCGGGTTCCGCTACGCCGGCCCACTCGACCCGCTGGCCGATCCGCGGTTCGCCGGGCGGCTGACCGCGCTGGAGGTCCGGGTGGCGCGGGCCGACGTGGCCTGCAAGCGACGGACCAACCTGGTCGGCGTCCGCTGGGCGGCCGAACTCGCCGGCCAGCGGCGGGTGCTCGCCGAGCACCGCACCGCCCTCGGACTCACCCGGCAGGCGATCGCCGCCGAGTTGGCGGTGGCGGACCGGACCGGGGTGCGCTGACGCCGGCTGCCGCAGTCGCCCAGCCCGCCCAGCTACCTCGGCGGCGACGCCGCGGCGACCAGGGCGGGACGCGGCTGCGTCCGCCCCGTCAGCCGACCGTGCACGGGACGCCGTTGACGGTGAAGGCAGTGGGCGGGGCAGGGCTGTTCAGGTGGGCCACCGTGAACCCGACGTCGACGCCGGCCCCGGGCTCGACGACGCCGTTGGTGGCGACGTTCACCGCCACCAGGACGCCGGAGATCGGACGGCGCGTCGCGTTGCGGACCGCGGTGACCGTCTGCCTGGCGGCGAGCGGGAACTGGAGGGTCCAGCCGTCGATGACGGTGGCGCCGGTGTTGCGGATCATCAGGTCGAGGGTGAAGGCCGTGGCCGATGTGGTCACGGTGGGCTCGACCTGGCAGCCGAAGTTCCCGGCCGCCGCCGGTACGCCGGGAAGGGCGGCGAGCCCCAGGGCGATGGCGCCGACGGCGAGCGTTCGGATCGGTACGGCAGCTTGCCTCATCGTGCATCTCATGGTGCGTCTCCAACTCGGTTGGCGGGAAAGCGCTCGAACTGCGCCCCGGTTGCGGTGCAGAATTGCGTCGGCGACTGGACGTCCACTGGACGACGGGGGTGGACGTAGCCGCCGGCGCGGCCCCCGGGGGTGGTCTGATGCGGATCGGCGTGCTCGGCCCGGTCCGCCTGTGGCGGGACGACGGTGAGCCGGTCAGCCCGGGTCCGGCCGGCCAGCGGGCGGTATTGGCGTTGCTGGCGTTGGCCGGCGGCCATCCGCTCAGCCGGGGCGAGCTGGTCGACGGGCTGTGGCAGCAGAGCCCGCCGGCGAGCGTCGCGAACGTGCTCCAGACCTACATCAAACGGCTACGGCGCATCCTGGAACCCGACCGCCGCCCGCGCTCGCGCAGCCGGGTGCTGCCCGGCGTCGGCGACGGGTACGCGCTCCGGATCGACCCCGACGACGTCGACGTCTTCCGGTTCCGCCGCCTCGTCGCCGCGGCCGCTGCCACCCGGCGCGACGCCGACCCGTACCGCGCGGTGACGCTGCTCACCGAAGCGCTCGCGCTCTGGGACGGCCCGCCGCTGGTGGACGTCCCGGCCCTGGCCGACCACCCGAAGGCGGTGGCGCTGGTCGAGGAGCGGTACGCCGCGCTCGGCGCGTACGGCGACGCCATGGTCGCCGCCGGGACCGCCGTCGACGCGCTGCCCACCCTCGAGGAGGCGGCCGCGGCCCGCCCCTTCGACGAGGCCGGCCAGGCCAGGCTGATCCGGGCCTACCAGGTCGCCGGCCGCCGGGCCCGGGCGTTCGAGCGGTACCACGAGGTGCGCCACCTGCTCGACGAGGAGCTGGGGGTCGAGCCCGGACCGGAGCTCGCCGCGGCGCACACCGCCCTGCTGCACGGCCCGGATGACCTCGGTGGCCGGCCGGTCGGCGCGCCGGACCGGGTGGCGCCGGTGCCGGCGCAGCTGCCGGCCGACGTCGCGGGCTTCACCGGCCGCGCCGCCGAGCTGGCCGCGCTGGACGCCGTGCTGGACGCGCTCGACCGGTCGGCCGCGGCACCCGGCGGTCCCCCGCCGGCGACAGCCGTGGTGCTGTCGGGCACCGCCGGGGTGGGCAAGACCGCGCTGGCCGTCCGGTGGGCACACCGGGTGCGGCACCGCTTCCCGGACGGCCAGCTCTACGTCGACCTGCGTGGCTACGACCCCGACCGGCCGGTGCCCCCGGGCGACGCCCTGGCCAGGTTCCTCCGCTCGCTCGGGGTGGCCGGGGCCGACGTCCCGGCCGGCATCGACGAGCAGGCCGCCCGGTTCCGCAGCCTGCTGGACGGGCGCCGGATGCTGCTGGTCCTGGACAACGCGGCCTCGGTCGAGGCGGTCGAACCGCTGCTGCCCGGCACGCCGTCCTGTGTCGCGGTGGTGACCAGCCGGGATCTGCTGCCGGCCCTGGTCGCCCGGCACGGGGCGCACCGGATCGAGCTCGACCTGCTGCCCCCCGGCGACGCCGCCGACCTGGTCCGCGTCCTGGTCGGCGAGCGGGTCGAGGCAGAGCCGGACGCGGTCAGCGCCCTGCTCCGGCAGTGCGCGCGGCTGCCGCTGGCGCTGCGGGTGGCCGCCGAGCTGATCCTGGCCCGGCCGGCCGCCCCGCTCGCGGATCTCGTCGGCGAGCTGGCCGACCAGCAGCGCCGGCTGGAGGTCCTCGACGCCGGCGGCAACCAGCGGACCGGCGTCCAG
>Ga0307500_10000665_pt1 | contig 11091 bp, 11 predicted proteins | sample 14_S_MG_FD_201362 | JGI IMG/M metagenome (GOLD analysis project Ga0307500, IMG submission 201362) | Soil microbial communities from Populus trichocarpa stands in riparian zone in the Pacific Northwest, United States - 14_S | ecosystem: Environmental > Terrestrial > Soil > Riparian zone > Trees...
AGCGGCGAGGGCGGCGATTCGGGCGGTCAAGGCGGCGCAGCAGATCCTGAAGCGCGATCCGGGCCGCGCCGCCGAGGTGGGGAAGAAGCTCTTTCCCGCGACCGAGGCGAGCCTCATTGCCGAGCTGATCCGCCGCGATGCGCCGTTCTACGATCCGGAGATCTCGCCGCGCTCGGTCGAGTCGATGAACCGCTTCGCGCGCGAGCTCGGCCTGCTCTCGAGGACGGTCGGCTTTGAAGACGTGGTATGGAACGGCTGAAGGGCAAGGTCGCGATCGTTACCGGGGGTGCGACGGGCATCGGCAAGGCGATCGCGCTGCGCCTCGCCCAGGACGGCGCCTCGATCGTGATCGCCGACCTGCAGAAATACGACCGCGCGGCCGCTGAGATCGCGACGGCTTCCGGCTGCAAGACTCTGGGTCTGCGAACCGATGTGTCGAACGAGACCGACGTTTCAAACCTGGCTTCTCAAACCATCAATACGTTCGGCCGGCTCGACATCCTGGTCAACAACGCGGCGATCTTCAGCTCGCTCGAGCTGCGGCGCTTCGAGGAGATTCCGGTCGAGGAATTCCGCCGCGTGATGGAGGTGAACATCCTGGGCGTTTGGCTCTGCTGCCGGGCGTGCGCGCCGCACATGCGCCGCGGCGGCTACGGGCGCATCGTCAACCTCGCCTCCGGCGCGCCGCTGAAAGGCGTGCCGCTTTTCCTGCACTACATCTCGAGCAAAGGCGCCGTGATCGCCATGACGCGCGGCCTCGCGCGCGAGCTCGGCAAGGACAGCATTACGGTGAACGCGCTCGCGCCGGGCTTCACCCTGTCGGAAAACGTGGCGCAGCACCCGGCCCACGTGCGCCAGGGCGAGATCACCCGGATGACCCGCGCCATCCAGCGCGACGAGAAACCCGAGGACCTCGTCGGCACGGTGAGCTTCCTCGCGAGCGAGGATGCCGCGTTCCTCACCGGGCAGACGATCGTCGTCGACGGCGGCTCGGCGATGCTTTAGACGATCCCGTCGGGCAGAACTCCAAGACGGCCGATAGGCTCGGGCGCGCGCAGGAAGCCGCGCGGCGCCGCATGCAGGCGCTCGAAGCCGTCGCGCGTCACGCGGACCAGCTCGCCGACCTGCACGCCGGCCTTCTGGTCCGGCGTGATGACGTTGGGCTGCACCACCACCGTCATGTTCTCTTCCAGCGTCAGCTGCGGCAGCGGCCCGGCGGGACGGCTGCGCGAGCCGACGATCGGCGGCAAATAGCCGCCGCCGAAGCCGTGCATGAGATCGTCGTAGATGGTGAAGCCGCGCTCTTCGATGATGCCCGCAGCGGCGACGATCTCCTCCATGGTGGTGCCGTGGCGGATCACGCCGGTGACCGCGTCGAACGCGGCTTCGGCGGTGTCGTGCAGCGACTGGTAGAGCGGCGTGGGATCGGCGCCGACGGTGAAGCTGCGCAGCACCTGCCCGGCGTAATCCCACCAGTACGCCGAAAGCTCGCAGAAGACCACGTCGCCTTTCTGCACCCGGCGCGACGAGGCATATTGCGGCGGCACGCACAGCCGCGGCTCGGCCATCGAGGTGACGCCGATATAGTGGATGAACGTGGTTCCGCCCTCCCCCACGTACGCGCGCTCGACCAGGTTGGCGAGCTCGTACTCGGCGAGACCGGGCCGCGCACCGTGAAGCAGCGCGTGAAATCCAGTGTCGGAGAGGCGCGCGCCGATCCGCAGCCACTCGATCTCCTCGTCGGACTTCACCAGGCGCAGCCGGATGTAATCGGCGTCCAGCGACACCACCTCGAAACGCGCTTCCAGCTCCTTCAGTTTCCGGTTCGCGAGCGGCCCGATCAGCCCGACGCGCTTCGCGCCGCGGCGCGCGAGCTCTTCGACGGTGAGCACGATGCCGCGGTGCTCGCCCCAGCGCACGTCCACTCCCTGCGCGATGCGCCTGGCGAGCGGCAGGTGGTTGTACCACTCGACGTGCATCGTCATCCTCTCGCCCGGCCTGAAGACCACGAAAGCCTCGACCGTCCCGGGCCAGCCGGTGACCCACTGCGGCGCGTTGCCGGTGCGCTGGTCGGTGACGATCAGCAGGTGATCGACCTCGCGCTGCTGCATGACCATGGCGAGCGCGTGGTGCCGCCTCGAATACTCGGCCTCCGAGAAGCGCGGGAATTCCTGTTGCACGTAGGCGCTCAGTCGTTCTTGGCGCCGGAGGCCTTGACGATCGGCGCCCAGCGCTTGACCTCTGACGTTACGAAGGAGGAGAACTCCGCGGCCGTGAGCCGGCCCGGCTCGATGCCCTCCGGCCGCAGCCGCTCGCGCGTGTCGGGCGCATCGAGCGCCTTGCGCACCTCGGCGTTCAGACGCTCGACGATGTCGGCGGGCATGCCTGCCGGCCCCGAGAGGGAGAACCAGATCGTGGCGACCAGGTCCTTGTAGCCCATCTCTGCGTACGTCGGCACGTTCGGATACTCGGGCAGCCGGCTCGCGGTGCTGATCGCGAGCGCTCTCGCCCTGCCGCCGTGGATCTGGCTCGAGGCGGTCGAGAGCGTGGTGGAGGCGACCTGGATGTGCCCGGCGATGAGGTCGGCCATCGCGTTGGAAGCGCCCTTATAGGGGACGTGCTGCATGTCCACGCCCGCGAGGTGCTTGAAGAGCTCGGCGACGAGCTGCCCGTGCGTGCCGTTGCCGGGCGAGCCGTAGGAGTACTTGCCCGGCTCCTTCTTCAGGAGCCCGACGAACTCCTTCAGGTTCTGGGCCGGCACGTTGGGATTCACCACCAGCACCGCGGGCGGGCCGCCGAAGAGCGCGATGTGGGTGAAGTCCTTCAACGGATCGTAGGGCGTGCCGCGCGGCAGCGCGGGAGCGACCGCGTGCGACGCGACCCCCGACACGAGCAGCGTATAGCCGTCGGGCGCCGCCTTGGCCACCGCTTCCGAGCCGATCACGCCGCCCGCGCCCGGGCGGTTCTCGACCACGAAGTTTTCCTTCAGGCTTTCGGTGAGCTTCTGCGCCACGATGCGCCCGAGCGTGTCGGCGCTGCCGCCGGGCGCGAACGGCGCGACGATGCGCACCGGCTTGGCCGGCCAGGACTGTGCAAGCGCAACATTCCCGACCCATGCGACCGCGAAAAAGAGAAGCAGGCGTTTCATGGCGCGATTCTATAATCAATGCGATGAGCGAAAGCATCGACGTTCATACGCACGTCGTCCCGGAGAATTTCCCGCCGTACCGTGGAAGCGGGCGCGACATCCCGTGGCCCGCCATGGCCGAGGCGCACGCGTGCCACCGGCACGTCATGATCCAGGGCAAGGTCTATCGCACGGTGTCCGACGGCTGCTGGAGCGTGCCGCGGCGCGTCGAGGACATGAACGGGATGCGCGTTGCGCGCCAGGCGCTTTCGCCGATGCCGGAGCTCCTCTCCTACTGGCTGCCGCTCGAGGATGCGAAGGTTCTGATCCGCTACCTGAACGACGCGATCGCCGCCATGGTGGAGCGTGCGCCCCAGCGCCTTGCCGGGCTCGGCGCCGTGCCGCTGCAGGATGTCGAGGCCGCGCTTCGCGAGCTGGATTACGTAGTAAAAACCTTGAAATTCTCCGGCGTCGAGATCGCGAGCCACGTCAACGGCACCTCGATCGGCGATCCGAAATTCGAGCCTTTCTTCGCCGCGGCCGAGCAGATGGGCGCGGCGATCTTCGTCCACGCGCTGCGCCCGGCGGGCCAGGACCGCATCGTCGGCCCTTTCTCGGAGCAGGCGGTGTGCTTTCCCGGCGACATCGCGCTCGCCTGCGCCTCGATGATCACCGGCGGCGTGGCGGCGCGGCATCCGGGGCTTCGCATCGCGTTCAGCCACGGCGGCGGCGCGATGGCGATGCTGCTGCCGCGGCTGGTGCACGCCTGGCAGATGACGCCCAAGGCGAAGGCAGCGCTGAAGGAATCTCCGGCCTCCACGGCGCGGCGGTTCTTCTACGATCACCTGGTGTTCGATCCCGCCGCGGCGCGGCTGCTGATCGAGCGCTTCGGCACCTCACAGATCATGGTCGGCAGCGACTACCCGTTCGTGATGGGCGATCCCGACCCGCTCGGCGCCCTCGAGCGCCTCGAGCTCGACGCCGACGCGCACTACGCCATCAGTGCAGGGAACGCGCGGCGCTTTCTCGGCCTGGAATAATCTGCGGCAGCACGGCGCTGATCGACTCGTTGAACACCGCGTCGGCGACCCGGTCGAACGGCGTCGGCTCGGCGTTCACGATCACGATCCTCGCGCCCGCGCTGCGCGCGAGCTCCACGGTGCCCGCGACCGGGTAGACCTGGAGGCTCGTGCCGACGGCGATGAAGAGATCGGCCTCGGCCGCCGCGCGCATCGCACGGTCGATCACCTCGGGCACGAGCTGCTGGCCGAACGAGATGGTGTCGCTCTTGAGGATGCCGCCGCAGTCGCGGCACTGAGGGTCGTCCTCGCCGGCGCGCACGCGCTCGAGCACGAGCTGCATCGGACCGCGCATGCCGCAGCCGAAGCACATGAACCGCCGCATCGAGCCGTGCACCTCGATCACCCGCTCGGAGGCGTTGCCGGCGACCTGGTGCAGCTCGTCGATGTTCTGCGTGATGAGCGCGTGCAGCTTCCCTCTCTTTTCGAGCTCGACCAGGGCAAGGTGGCCGGGGTTGGGCCGCGCGGTCCAGGCCGGACTGGAGAGACGGTTCTGCCACGACGCCCTGCGCACCTCGGAGTCGGCAAGGTAGTAGCGGATGTCGGACATCTTTTCGGCCGCAGGATTGCGGGTCCACAGGCCCTGGGGGCCGCGGAAGTCCGGAATCCCGGAGTCGGTCGAGATGCCGGCGCCGGTGAGGGCGACGACGCGGCACGCCCCCTCTACCCAGGCGCGCACGCGCTCGGTATTCTTCATGGCCATGGTCAATTCTAGTCTGCGTCGGGTGATCGAGGTCGCGGCGCCGCTCTGGGCCGGCGAGGCCGAGCTGGTGCGCTCCTACTGGACCTCGCCCACGCGAACGCTCGAGACCGACCTCCTCTGGCTCAAGCGCCAGTGCTTCAAGGAATTCTGGGGCTCGGGGATCACCAAGTTCGACAAGGGCGGCCTCATCCCCGGATCGCTGAAGAGACTCACCGAGGAGACGGCGAACATCGACCGCACGATGGATCGCCACGAGTTTCTCGACGCGCTCGAAGGCGTGAAGGCCGAGTTCAGCCACTACACCTTCTTCGCCGACGTCTACGACGCGGTGCGGCCGAAAGGCACGCCGAAGCTCCACCCCGGCATGCTCGAGGAATGGCCCGAGGAAAAGACGCTCACCGCGCTGCGCTTCCGCCACCGCGAGGCGCACGGCGCGCTCGGCATGCGCGCATGCAGGACCACCGAAGGGGGCTACTGCACGCTCTTCTCCGAAGGCATGAAGCTCGCCGGCCGGCCCGGCATCGACGGCCTGATCGCCGAGGCCTGCGGCAAGGTCTACGACGACGAGTTCGGCCACATGCTCTCGGGGATCGCCGGCATCGGCGAAGAAGGCCTCACCGCGGAGGACTGGAGCCTGCTGGAGAAGCTCATCGTCGAGCAGCTGCACCAGCGCATTCGCATGCGCAACGCCCAGTTCGGCTATCCGCTGTCCGAGGAGCGGGTGCAGGCGATCTACCGCGGCGACATCCAGCCGCTCGCCTTCGATTACACGCGCGCGAAATTGGCTGCCTGAAAAATCGGGGTCAGAGCCCGATTTCCGTTACGGCATCTGAATCTTGCCGCCGCCGCCGGCGCCGCCCATCGGGGGCAGCGGGCCCTGCGGCACCACGATCTGCGAGGCGGCCTGGCGGCGCAGCTCCTGCAGCTCCTTCACCGTGCGCTCGATCGCTTCCTTCGCGAGCTGGCCGAACTTCTCGGCGGCCTCCTCGAGCGAGCCGGCAGCGATCTCGAAGCCGATCGGCAGCGCCCCCGCCGGCGTGAGCACCTGCGTCTCGCCGGCGTAGAGCACCGGGCGCGCCGGGTCGCGCACGCCATCCTTCATCACCGGGGTGAGCCTGCGGATCGTGCCGATGCGCCGGTCGGTGAAGACCTCCTCGAGGTAGAGCGCCTTGGGGTCGACCTTGATGTCGCTCGTCGTCTGTTCTCTGGTAGCCATGCCCGGATTTTACCCCTCCGTCCTCAGGACCGGAGCTTGAAGCGCTGGATCTTGCCCGTCGCGGTCTTCGGCAGCTCGGTCATGAACTCGATCCAGCGTGGGTACTTGTAGGGCGCGAGCTTGTCCTTCACGTGCTGCTGTAGCGCGCTTTTCAAACCCTCAGAGGGTGACTGACCCGACTTCAGAACCACGAAGGCCTTCGGCTTCACCAGCTTCTGCTCGTCCTCGACACCGACCACCGCGGCTTCGAGCACGGCGTCGTGCGTGATGAGCGCGGCTTCGACCTCGACCGGCGAGACGTAGATCCCGCTCACCTTCAGCATGTCGTCGGAGCGACCGCCGTAGGTGTAGTAGCCCTCCGAGTCGAAGCTGTACTTGTCCCCGCTACGCGTCCACGGACCCTGGAAGGTGTTCTTAGTCCGCTCGCGCTGATTCCAGTACATGATCGCCGAGGTCGGTCCGCTGATCTGCAGCTCGCCGAGCTCGCCGGGCTTGGTGATGACCTTGCCGTGGTCGTCGACCAGCCGCACTTCGTAGCCGGGCACGGGCTTGCCGGTGGTGCCATAGCGCACCTCGCCGGGCCGATTGGAGATGAAGATGTGCAGCATCTCGGTGGAGCCGATGCCGTCCAGGATCTCGACTCCGGTGCGTTCGGTCCAGCGCTTGCCCAGGCCTTCCGGCAGCGCCTCGCCCGCCGACGTGCAGACCCGGAGTTTCAGTTGCTCCTTCTTGGGAAAGGCCGGGCTGGCGAGAAGCGCGGCGTAGAGAGTCGGAACGCCATAGAAGATCGTGGGTTTCCTCTCCACCAGCCGCTTGAACACCGCGTCCGGCGTGGGACGCTCGGCCATCAGCACGGTCGTGGCGCCGACCGACATCGGAAAGGTGAGCGCGTTTCCGAGCCCGTAGGCAAAGAAGAGCTTCGCCGCCGAGAACACCAAGTCCGATTCGCGGATGCCGAGGATCGGCTTGGCGTAGAGCTCGGCGGTGGCGATGAGGTGCGAGTGCAGATGCACCGTGCCTTTCGGCGCGCCGGTGGAGCCCGACGAGTAGAGCCAGAAGCAGATGTCGTCGCGCGTGGTGGGAGCAGCCTGCGCTCTGGGTCCCGCGTTAGAGATCAATTCTTTCAATTTTGAGTGCGGAACGATGCGCTTGAGATCCGGGCCGTTGATGCCCTCGAAGCTCTTGAGCAGCGGTTCGGAGACGAAGAGCGCCCGCGAGCGGCTGTCGCGCAACTGGTACTCGTAGTCCTTCGGCGTGAGAAGCGTGTTCATCGCGACCGGCACGATTCCCGCCTTGATCGCGCCGAGGAAGAGCGCCACCCAGTCGGCGCTATCGAGCATCGCGATGCCGATGCGGTCCTCGCGCACGAGCCCCATCGCGAGCAGCGCATTCGCGGCGCGGTCGACGCGCTCGGCGAGCTCGGCGTAGGTGCAGCTCCCGGCGTCGTCGATGTAGGCGACCTTGGCGCCGCGGCCGGCGTTGCGACCGACGAGATCCACGGCGGCGTTGTAATCGCGCGGCAGCTCGAGCATGCGGCACATTGTAACGCTCGGGGTATCATCGCCGCCCATGACCTGGTCGATCATCGCGCGCGATCCGGCGAGCGGCGCGTTCGGGGTCGCGATCGCGACTCGCTTCTTCGCCGTCGGCGCCCTGTGCCCGCATGCCGAGAGCGGGGTCGGCGCGCTCTCCACGCAGGCGCTGGTCAATCCGCATTACGGCGCGCAGGGACTGAAGCTGCTGCGCGAAGGCCTGCCCGCCGAGGCCGTGGTGCGGCGGCTCATCGCACCCGACGCAGGCCGCGAGCAGCGCCAGCTCCACGTCATCGACGCCGCCGGCCGCGTCGGCCAGCACACCGGGAAAAGCTGCATCGACTGGTGCGGCGCGATCGCGGGCGAGGGATTCTCAGTTGCGGGAAACATGCTGGCGGGTCCCGCCGTGATACGGGACAGCGCGGATACCTATCAAAGAAATTCTTCAGTGCCGTTCGCGGAGCGCCTGGTCGCGGCGCTCGAGGCGGGCGAAGCGGCTGGCGGCGACAAGCGCGGCAAGCAGTCGGCCGCGCTCCTCATCCATTCGACCGAGGCGTATCCGCAGTTGAGCCTGCGGGTCGACGACCACGCCGAGCCCCTCGCGGAGCTGCGCCGCCTGTACGAGAAGGCGCACGAGCGCTTCATCCCCTTCATGGCCTGCGGACCGAGCAAGGCGCGGCCGTGGGGCCTCCTCGAGCGCCAGGCGATCGAGGACGAGATCGCCCGGCATGTCCGATCGCGCAGCGCTACTTGAAGTCAGGGGTCTCGCCACCGTCTTCGACACCGACGACGGCGAGGTGCGGGCAGTGGATGGCGTCGACTTCAGCCTCGAGCGCGGCCGCACGCTCGGAATCGTCGGCGAATCGGGCTGCGGCAAGAGCGTCACCGCGCTCAGCATCATGGGGCTGGTGCCGCAGCCTCCCGGGCGCATCGTCGCCGGCGAGGTGCGCTTCGAAGGCGAGGACCTGCTGAAGCTGCCGCCGGCGCGGCTGCGCGAGCTGCGCGGCGCGCGGCTCTCGATGATCTTCCAGGAGCCGATGACCTCGCTCAACCCGGCGTTCACCGTCGGCGATCAGGTCGCCGAGGCGCTCCTGCGGCATGGAGGTACCGGCAAGAAGGAAGCGCAAGACCAGTCGATCGAAATGCTGCGCCGCGTGCGCATTCCGTCGCCGGAGCGCCGCGCGCGAGACTATCCGCACCGGCTCTCGGGCGGCATGCGCCAGCGCGTGATGATCGCGATGGCGCTCGCGTGCAATCCGCGGCTCCTGATCGCCGACGAGCCCACCACCGCGCTCGACGTCACCATCCAGGCGCAGATCCTGGAGCTCATGCGCGCGCTGCGCTCGGAGCTCGGCACCGCGATCATCCTCATTACCCACGACCTCGGTGTGATCGCCGAGCTCGCCGACGACGTCATCGTGATGTACGCAGGGCAGATCGTCGAGCGCTGCGCGGTGGCCGCGCTCTTCTCCGAGCCGCACCACCCCTACACCATCGGTCTGCTCGGCTCGATCCCACGCCTCGACCTCGAGCAGCAGCGGCTCTCGGCGATCGAAGGCACGGTACCCGATGCCGCCGCGATGCCCGCTGGCTGCCGCTTCCATGCGCGCTGTCCCTTCGCAGTGGAAAGGTGTTCGAAAGAAGCACCTCCCCTGGTGGAAATAAAAGCAAAGCATTTCGCCGCATGCTGGAGGGCGCCGCTGTGAAGCCGCTGCTTCGCGCCGAGCGCCTGGTGAAGCACTTTCGCGGCGGGATCCAGGCGGTCGACGGCGTGAGCTTCGAGGTCCATCCGGGAGAGACCTTCGCGCTGGTCGGCGAATCGGGTTGCGGCAAGTCGACCACCGGCCGGCTGGTGCTGCGCCTGCTCGAGCCGACCTCGGGCCAGGTCTGGTTCGATGGCCGCGAGCTCTCGGCGCTCGGCGAGCGCGAGCTGCGCTCGCTGCGGCGGGAAATGCAGGTGATCTTCCAGGACCCTTACAGCTCGCTCAATCCTCGCATGACCGTGGGCGCCATGCTTGCGGAACCGTTGGCGCTTCATCGGTTGCATAGAGGAAGAGCGAAACAGAGGGTGAACGAGCTGCTGGGCCTGGTCGGGCTAGCGCCCGAGCATGCGAACCGTTATCCGCACGAGTTCTCCGGCGGGCAGCGCCAGCGCATCGGCATCGCGCGCGCGCTCGCGGTCGAGCCGCGGCTCATCGTCTGCGACGAGCCGGTGTCGGCGCTCGACGTGTCGGTCCAGGCCCAGGTCATCAACCTGCTCCAGGACCTGCAGCGGCGCCTGGGGCTCGCGTACGTCTTCATTGCCCACGACCTCGCGGTCGAGAGGCACATCGCGACGCGCGTGGCGGTGATGTATCTCGGCAAGATCGTCGAGCTGGCCGAAACGCGGGCGCTCTTCACGGAGCCGCGCCATCCCTACAGCCACGCGCTGCTCGCGTCAGTCCCGGTGCCCGACCCCGGCGCGAGACGCCCCAGCCGCTCGCTGGTGCAGGGGGATGTGCCGAGCGCCTACGCGCCGCCGGCCGGTTGCCGCTTCCATACGCGCTGCCCCCATGCGCGTGAGCGCTGCCGCGCCGAAGAGCCGATGCTCGTCGAGGCGAACGGACACGCAACGGCGTGCCACTTCTGGAGCGAAATCCCTTTCGAATCCGCGCGCGCGGGCACCCCGGCCAATCCGCGCCTTGCTAAGCTACAGGCACACTTCCGGAGGGAATGATGAGGAGAATCGTACTGCCCGGCCTCGCCGCCGCGCTCGTCCTGGCGGCGGGCGCCGCACAGGCGCAAACCACCCTGCGCATCGGGCTCGCCGAGGATCCGGACATCCTCGACCCGACGATGGCGCGCACCTTCGTCGGCCGCATCGTCTTCGCCGGCCTGTGCGACAAGCTCTTCGACCTCGACGAGAAGCTGAACGTCGTGCCGCAGCTCGCGACCTCCTACGAATGGTCTGCCGACAACAAGTCGCTCACCATCAAGCTGAGGAACGACGTCACCTTCCACGACGGCGAGAAGATGGACGCCCGGGCGGTGAAATTCAATCTCGAGCGCCACAAGGACATGCCGGGCTCGAACCGCAAGGGCGAGCTTGCGGTGGTGTCGAGCGTGGATGCCGTGGACGCTTCGACCGTGCGCGTCAACCTTTCCGCGCCCTTCGCGCCGCTCCTCGCGGTGCTCACCGATCGCGCCGGGATGATGGTGTCGCCGAAGGCAGCGCAGGCTGCGGGCGACAAGTTCGGCGCCAAGCCGGTGTGCTCCGGTCCGTTCAAGTTCGTCGAGCGCATCGCGCAGGACCGCATCACGCTCGAGCGCTTTCCGGACTACTGGAACAAGGGCCAGATCCACTTCGAGCGCATCGTCTACCAGCCGATCCCCGACGCTACCGTGCGCCTCGCCAACCTGCGCTCCGGGCAGCTCGACTTCATCGAGCGCCTGGC
>Ga0307500_10000666_pt1 | contig 11089 bp, 10 predicted proteins | sample 14_S_MG_FD_201362 | JGI IMG/M metagenome (GOLD analysis project Ga0307500, IMG submission 201362) | Soil microbial communities from Populus trichocarpa stands in riparian zone in the Pacific Northwest, United States - 14_S | ecosystem: Environmental > Terrestrial > Soil > Riparian zone > Trees...
GGCATGACCACGCGCATCGACAACCTCGCGGCGAAGGTCGACACGCTGCCGCTCGCCTTCGAAGAGCGCCTCGAGCGCAGCCCGCCGGCGAAGGACGCCGCCGCAGCCGACGAGCGCGGGTTCTGGTCCCGGCTTTCCACCGAAGTTTGGAGCGAGCTGCGCCAGCTGGTGGCGGTCCGGCAGGTGGGCAACGCCGAGCCGCCGCTGCTGCCGCCCTCGCAAGCCTACTTCGTGCGCGAGAACCTGAGGCTGCGCCTGCTCAACGCGCGGCTTTCGCTCCTCGCGCGCGACGAGGCCGGATACCGCGAGGATCTGCGCACGGCGCAGCGCTGGATCCAGCGCTACTTCGATCCGCGCTCCAAGCAGACCGCCGACGCGCTCAACCAGCTGAAGCAGCTCTCGTCCGCCACGGTCAGCTTCGAGCTGCCGAGCATCACCGAGAGCCTCGAGGCGATCCGCGGCTACAAGTCGCGGCGGGAGCGACAACCCGGATGAGATGCGCGGGATGAGCAGCTTGGAATGAGATCGCTGTTCTGGCTGCTCGTGGTGTTTGCGGCGGCCGTGGCCCTGGTGATCGTCGGCAGGATCGATTCGGGCTACGTGCTCCTGATCTATCCGCCCTACCGCGTCGAAGTCTCGATGCTGTTCTTCGCCATCGCGCTGGTGGCGGGCTTTGCCCTGCTGTACGCGCTGAGCCGCCTGCTCGGGCACGCGCTGTCGCTGCCCGCGTATGTCCGCGGCTACCGCGCGCGGCGCCGTCGCGAGCGCGCCCAAGCCGCGCTCGCGGCCGCGCTTCAGGCCTACTACGAGGGCCGCTACGCGCGCGCGGAGAAGGAGGCCGCGGTCGCATTCGAGAGCGGGTCGGCACCGGCGCTCGCCGCGCTGCTCGCGGCCCGCTCGGCCCACCAGATGCGCGACTTTCAGCGCCGCGACCGTTGGCTGGACCGCGCCGACGCGCAGGGCGAGCGCATGCACAGCGCTTCCCTTGCCACGCGCGCGGAGCTCGCGCTCGAAGATCGCGACTTCGCTACCGCGCGCGACGCGCTGCGCAACCTGCACAGCGTGCGCCCGAAGCAGGTCGCCACCACCCGCATGCTCCTGCGCGCCGAGCGCGGCGCCGGCGCCTGGGACGAGGTGCTGCGCCTCGCGACCCAGCTCGGCAAGCGCGACGCCATCGCGCCGGCGCTCGCCGAGGAATACAAGGTGCAGGCCATGATCGAGCTGCTCGGGCGCTCGGCGGCCGACGAGGGCGCGTTCGAGCGCCGCTGGCGTGGCATCGAGGCGAAAGACCGCATTCATCCGCGCATCGCCGCGGCGGCAGCGCGTCACGCCACCGAGCTCGGCAAGGCCGGAATGGCGCGCGAGCTCCTGGAGCGTGCGCTGGCGGCGGAATGGTCGCCGCAGCTGGTCGCGCTTTACGCCGAGCTGCCGGGCGAAATGGCCGAGGAAGCGAGGACCGCCGAAGCGCGCGAGCGCATCGAGCGCGCCGAGAGCTGGCTCCTCGAGCATGCGCGCGACGCCCAGCTCCTCGCGGCGCTCGGGCGCCTGTGCGCCCAGGCCGGGCTATGGGGCAAGGCGCGCAGCTTCCTCGAGGCGAGCGTTTCGTTCGAGGAGAGCCGTTCGGTATACCTCGAGCTCGCGCGGCTCGCCGAGCGCCTCGGCCAGCCGACCGACGCCCAGCTGCACTACCGCCGCGCCGCGGAGATCGCCTGAGCGCGCATCCGGCCTACTACTTGGCCCGCTGGCGCTCGGTGGTGGGACGGAAGTCGTGCGTGAGCTGGTAGACGAGCGCGGCCACCATCTCGTCGCGCGGATCGGACTTGGTCATCGCGCCGCTGACGCCGCTCTCGGACACGTTGAGGCGGCCGACCTGCCTGCGCACCCAGCCGGAATTGCTCCACACGCTCGCGCCGCCGGCGGTTTCCACCAGCCGGGCGGAAATGTCGCCCTTCACCTCGGTGCGCAGGCTGGCGTCCAGTTTGGCGAGGTCGTTCACCCGGACGTCGGTCTTGGGATCCGAGTACGCGATCTCGCCGAGAAACACCGCGTCGACGCCGTACTTCTTACCGATGCGCTTCGCCGCGTCCGCGTCGAGCTGATTGCGGCCCACGGCAGCAAGCACCGTTTCGCGGCTGCCGAGCTCGATGAACCGCGTTCCCGGCTGCGCCGACTGGATCTGCTCCTGGAGCTGCTGGGTCGCGCGTGCGCTCGCGGCGGCAGAGGCGTTGGAGGCGAAGTCGACCACGCCGAGCGTGCCGTAGCCTTTCAGATCGACGCGTGGCGGCACGGAGACCAGCACCGTGCTGGAGCACCCGCTCGCCAAGAAGGACGAAACCAGGATTGGTGCGATGAACCTGCGCATACCACCCTCCCCTTGTTGTTTGCCGTCAGCCTACCGGAGGGCGCGGCGCGGGTCGGTGACAATTGTCCGCTCCGACTGGTCCCGTCAGGCCCAGTCGCGCGGCCTAAGGAAGTCCGTATAGAGCTTTTCTTCGGGCGACCCGGGCGCGGGCTTCCAGTCGTAGCGCCAGGCGGCGTGCGGCGGCATTGACATCAGGATCGATTCTGCGCGTCCGCCCGACTGCAGGCCGAACAGCGTGCCGCGGTCGTACACCAGGTTGAATTCGACGTAGCGCCCGCGCCGGTAGAGTTGGAAGCTTCTTTCGCGCTCCCCGAACGCGGTTGTTTTTCTCCTTTCCAAAATCGGCAGGTAGGCGGGCAGGAACGCATCGCCCACCGAGCGCGCCAGCTTGAAGGAGAAGTCGAAATCGCGCTCGGCGAAATCGTCGAAGAAGACGCCGCCGATGCCGCGCGGCTCGTCGCGATGCTTCAGATGGAAATAGCGGTCGCACCAGGCCTTGAAGCGCGGGTAGTAGTCTTGTCCGAACGGGTCGAGCGCCTGGCGGCAGCGGAGGTGGAAGTGGCGCGCGTCCTCCTCGAAGCCGTAGTAGGGGGTGAGATCCATGCCGCCGCCGAACCACCACGTGTCCTTCGCGGCGAAGAAGCGCACGTTGAGGTGCACCGTCGGGCAGTAGGGATTGAGCGGATGCAGCACGAGCGAGAGCCCCATCGCCTGCCAGGCCTGCCCGGCGAGCTGCGGCCGCGCCGCGGTGGCGGACGGCGGTAGCTGGCTGCCCTTCACGCGGGAGAAGTTCACTCCGCCGCGCTCGAACAGCCCGCCGTTTTCGATCACGCGCGTGGTTCCGCCTCCGCCTTCGGCGCGCTTCCAGTCGTCGGTCGTGAAGGCATGGCCGTCGGCGGCTTCCAGGGCGGCGACGATCGACTTCTGCAGCTCGACGAAGTAGTCGCAGACGGCTTCGGTTCGCATTGCCGGCAGCCTAACTCCGCTTGATCGCGCGGTGGCCGATGTCCTTGCGGTACTGCATGCCGTCGAAGCGGATGCGCTCCACCGCCTCGTACGCGCGCGTGCGCGCCATCTTCACCGAGTCGCCCAGCGCGGTGACGCACAGGACGCGGCCGCCGCTCGTCACCAGCGCCTTGCCGTCCGCGCGGGTCCCGGCGTGGAACACGCGGCAATCGTCCGCGGGCGCCGCAATCCCGGTGATGGGGTCGCCCTTGCGCGGATCGTCGGGATAGCCATGCGCGGCGATCACGACGCCGAGCGCGGCGCGGCGGTCCCATTCGGCCTCGACCCGCGAAAGCTTGCCGGCGAGCGCGCGCTCGACGAGCTCGAGCAGGTCGGATTTGAGCCGCAGCATGATCGGCTGGGTCTCCGGGTCGCCGAGGCGGCAGTTGAACTCGAGCGCCTTCGGGTTTCCCGCCCGGTCGATCATCAGGCCGGCGTACAGGAAGCCGCTGTAGGGGATGCCATCCTGCGCCATGCCCTGGATGGCGGGCTGGATGATCTCGCGCATCACCCGGGCGTGGATCTTCGGCGTGACGATCGGGGCCGGCGAGTAGGCGCCCATGCCTCCGGTGTTGGGGCCCTCGTCGCCGTCGCGCAGGCGCTTGTGGTCCTGGCTGGTGGCGAGCGGCAGCACGCTCGTGCCGTCGCTCATGACGATGAAGCTCGCTTCCTCGCCCTGCAGGAACTCCTCGACCACGAGACGCGCGCCGGCTTCGCCGAGGCTCTTCTGCGTCAGCATGCGGTCGATGGCGGCCTGCGCCTCCTCGACGCTGGCGGCCACGACCACGCCCTTTCCGGCTGCCAGTCCGTCGGCCTTGATCACGATCGGCGCACCGCGCTTGGCCACGAAGGCCTTGGCGAGATCCGCACTCTGGAACGTGCGATGCAGCGCGGTCGGGATGTTGTGGCGCACCATGAATGCCTTGGCGAAGTCCTTGGAGGATTCGAGCTGCGCCGCCGCGCGCGTCGCACCGAAGATCTTCAAGCCCGCTTCGCGGAAGGCGTCCACCACGCCGGCCGCGAGTGCCGCCTCGGGCCCGACCACGGTCAGGGAGATGCTTTCCTTCTTCGCGAACACCACCAGTTCGGCGACCTCGGAGAGCGCGACGTTCTCGAGGCCGCTGTCGCGCGCAGTGCCGCCGTTGCCTGGAGCGACGAACACCTTCTGCACTTTCGGGCTCTGCGCGAGCTTCCACGCGATGGCGTGCTCGCGTCCGCCCGACCCGATCACCAGAAGCTTCATGTCAGTGGCGGAAGTGCCGCACGCCGGTGAAGATCATCGCGATGCCGCGCTCGTCCGCCGCGGCGATCACTTCCGCGTCGCGCACGCTGCCGCCCGGCTGGATCACCGCGGCGGCGCCGGCTTCGGCGAGGGCGTCGAGCCCGTCGCGGAACGGGAAGAACGCATCCGACGCCACGACCGAGGCCTCGAGCGAGAGGCCGGCGCCCGCGGCCTTCATGGCGGCGATGCGCACGCTGTCCACGCGGCTCATTTGTCCCGCGCCCACGCCGAGCGTCATGCGGTCGCGGCAGAACACGATGGCGTTCGACTTCACGTACTTGGCGACGCACCAAGCGAACAGGAGGTCGGAGCGCTGCGCCTCGCTCGGGGCCGCGCGCGTGACGAGCTTGAAATCCTTGACGTCGAGCGCGCGCGAGTCGCTCGTCTGCACCAGCAGCCCGCCGCCTACGCGCTTGTAGTCGTGCGCCTGCGCGCCGTGCGACAACGGCACCTCCAGCACCCGGAGATTTCCTTTCCTGGAAAAAATCTTCTGTGCTTCCGGCTCGACGCGAGGCGCGATCACCACCTCGGCGAACTGCGCGCCGAGCGCTTCGGCGGTTTGCGCGTCGAGCGCGCGGTTGAACGCCAGGATCCCGCCGAAAGCCGATACCGGGTCGGTCTTGAACGCCTTCGCGTATGCTTCGACGAGGGTCTGCGCGACCGCGGCGCCGCAGGGGTTGGCGTGCTTCACGATCACGCAGGCCGGGTCGGTGAAGCTCTTGACGCACTCCCATGCCGCATCCGCGTCGGCGATGTTGTTGTAGGACAGTTCCTTGCCCTGGACTTGGCGGTAGGCGGCGATGCCACCCGGCGCGGGTCGCTCGTCTTTGTAGAACGCTGCGGTCTGATGCGGGTTCTCGCCGTAGCGCAGATCCTCGAGTTTGCGGAACTGCAGGTTCAACACTGCAGGGTACTCGCGTCGCCGCCGCCCGGCGTCGAGCGACGAAAGATAGTTGGCGATCGCGCCATCGTACGCCGCGGTGTGCGCGAACGCTTTCGCCGCCAGCTCGAAGCGCGTCGCGGCCGACACCTCGCCGCCGGAGCGGATCTCGTCCAGCACGCGCGCATAGTCGGCCGGATCCACCACCGCGGCGACCCCGGCGTGGTTCTTGGCCGCCGAGCGCAGCATCGCCGGTCCGCCGATGTCGATGTTCTCGATGGCGTCCTCGAAACGGCATTCGGGATCGGCCACGGTCGCCTGGAACGGGTAGAGGTTCACCACCAGGAGGTCGATGGTGCCGATTGCGGCGCCCTGGAGCGCGGCGACGTGGGCCGGATCGTCGCGCCGCGCGAGCAGCCCGGCGTGGATCTTCGGATGCAGCGTTTTGACCCGCCCGTCGAGCATCTCCGGAAAGCCGGTGTACGACGAGACCTCGGTCGCGGCGATGCCCTCCTTGCGCAGGAGCTTCGCCGTGCCACCGGTGGACACGAGCTCCACGCCGAGCGCGCCCAGCGCGCGCGCAAGCTCGACGATGCCCGACTTGTCGGAGACGCTGAGGAGAGCCCTGCGGACTTTCGACACTACCCTTTGATCCGCAGCTGCTGCATCTTGGTGCGCAGCGTATTGCGGTTGATGCCCAGCATCTGGGCGGCGAGCGTCTGGTTTCCCTTGGCCTGCGCGAGGACCATCTCGATCATGGGCTTCTCCACGTTCTTCAGCACCATGTCGTAGATCGAGGTCGGCTTTTCGCCGTCCATGTCCTTGAAGTAGCGCTCGAGAGATCGCTTGACCGAGTCGGCGAGCTCGTTTTGTCGGTTCATGCGGCGAGCCTGGAGAAATAGTCGTTGACTGCGGAATGCTGCGCCACCGCGCTGTCGATGCGGACCGCCGCGCAGCGGAACTCCTCGCCGCCGGGCAGCTCGCGCACCGTCCATCCGATGTGCTTGCGTGCCACGCGCGCCCCCTGCTCCTCGCCATAGAGCGCGTACAGCCCTTCGAGATGCTCGAGCAGCACCGCGCGAATCTCGGAAGGCGGCGCGGGCGCCGCCGGCTCTCCGGTCGAGAGGAAGTGCGCGATCTCGCGGAACAGCCACGGCCGTCCCTGCGCGGCGCGGCCGATCATGATGCCGTCAGCCCCTGTGGCATCGAGCACGCGCCTCGCCTCCTCGGGCGTCTCGACGTCGCCATTCGCGACCACCGGGATGCGCAGCCGGGACTTCACCTCGGCGATGGTCTCGTACTCGGCTTGGCCGCGGAAGGCGCAGGCCCGGGTGCGGCCATGGATGGCGAGCATCCGTACGCCCGCGGCCTCGGCGATGCGGGCGATGGAGAGCGCGTTGCGCCGCTCGGGGTTGGGGCCGGTGCGGATCTTGAGCGTCACTGGCACTTCGACCGCCTTCACCACCGCCTCGAGGATGTGCGCGACCAGCGCTTCGTCCTCCAGTAACGCAGAGCCGGCCAGCACGTTGCAGACCTTCTTCGCCGGGCAGCCCATGTTGATGTCGATGATCTCGGCGCCCAGCGCCACGTTGTGGCGCGCCGCATCGGCCAGCATCTGCGGGTCGGCCCCGGCGATCTGCACCGCGATCGGGCCCGCCTCGCCGCTGTGATCGACCCGCAACCGGGTCTTGCGCGACTCGCGCAGCTCGGGCCGCGAAGACACCATCTCGGACACGGCGACGGCGGCACCGTAGCGCCGGGCGAGACGGCGAAAGGGGCGGTCGGTGATACCTGCCATCGGAGCGACGAACAATCCGCTGCGCAGAACATGCGCGCCGATTCTCATTGGCCGTGGCGTCTTCCGGAAAAACAGGGAAGCGAATTTTATCCGCTTTGCCTGGCAAAAAGAATCGTCCACCGCGACCACTGTTGTTTTTTCACGGCAGCGCGGAAGGCCCATAGATCATGCGGCGCGCGAGGAATCGCCTCGGCGCGGGGAAAAGATCGAGCGCCGTCAGCGCCAGGCCGCGCGCCGCGCGCGCCAGCGGATTCGTGCCCAGAAACGCGCCCGCGAGTGCGTCGGTCACGCGGATCGTCGCTTGCGCGTCGAGACTGCGGCTGGCGGCGTAGCGCGCGAGCACCGCGGCATCGCCAGGATCGCGCGATTCGACAAAGGCTCTTGACAAATCCCAGGCGTCCCGCAGTCCGAGGTTGAGTCCCTGGCCCGCGACGGGGTGCAGCGTCTGTGCTGCGTTGCCGATGTACACGGCGCGCGGCGCCACGCGCGTGGGATGCACTCGCAGGGCGAGCGGCTGCAGCGCCCGCTGCCCGGCCTGCACCGGGCGGCCGGGGCGGCGTCCCGCCGCGGCGGCGAGCCGCTCGAGGAAGCGCTCCTCGGCGCACTGCGCGAGCTCGGCGGCGCGCTCGGGCCGGCAGCTCCAGACCAGCGCATAGCTGCCGGCGAGCGGCAGCAGCGCGAGCGGCCCCTCGGGCGTGAAGCGCTCGAACGCCGTGCCGTCCGAGGCGGGCTCGGTGCGCACCAGCGCGACCAGCGCGTCCTGCGCATAGCGCTTCTCGCGCGATTGCGGCAGCGAACCTTCGGCGTGGACCACGCATCGCGCCTGCGTTTCCGCGTCGACGAACAACGGCTGGCAGCGGCTCTGCAGCACCGACACCAGCGCCGAATACTCGGTCACGTAACCGAGCGCGGGGACGCCGGCATCGGCCGCGTCCATGACCGTGCGGCCGAACGCCGCCTGCTGCGAGACGTGAACCCTCCTTATCGGCGTCACCTCGAGCGAGCGCCACACCTCGAGGCGCTCGAGGATCAGCCGGCTCGCGTGCGAAAGCGCGAGCGGACGCAACGCCGCCCTGGTCTCGGTTCTTCCGAGAATCGCGATCTTCAGGTGTGAACCACGAAGGGCGAGCGCGAGCGCGCAGCCGACCGGGCCGGCGCCGCGGATGAGGACGTCAGTCCCTGGGGCGGGCATCGCGCATCAACGCTTCGATTTCGGCGACGCCCTTGGGCGCCTCGGCCGTGATGACCTCGCATGCTCCCTGGGTGACGACCACGTCGTCCTCGATGCGGATGCCGATGTTGCGCAGCCGTTCCGGCACGTCGTCGGCTGCGCGGATGTAGAGGCCCGGCTCCACCGTGAGCGCCATGCCGGGCTCGAGCGTTCGCCACTGCCCGGCGCGCTTGTATTCGCCCGCATCGTGCACGTCGAGCCCGAGCCAGTGTCCGGTGCGGTGCATGTAGAAGCGCTTGTAGGTTTCCTTCTCGAGCACCTCGTCCAGGGTTCCCGAGAGGAGCTTGAGGTCGAGCATGCCCTGCGCCAGCACCCGCACCGCGGCCTCGTGCGGCTCGTTCCACGCGCTGCCCGGGCGCACCTTGTCCATGGCCGCCTTCTGCGCGGCGAGGACGACCTCGTAGACCTCGCGCTGGCCCGGGCTGAAGCGCCCGCCTACGGGGAACGTGCGCGTGATGTCGGACGCGTAGCCGTCGAGCTCGCAGCCTGCGTCGATCAAGAGGAGCTCGCCGTCGCGCAACGGGGCGTCGTTGAACACGTAATGCAGCACGCAGGCGTTCGGCCCGCCGGCGACGATCGGGGAGTACGCGGGAAACTGCGCGCCGTTGCGGCGGAACTCGTGGAGCAGCTCGGCCTCGATCTCGTACTCGCGGCGGCCCGGCCGCGTGGCCTGCATGGCGCGCCGGTGCGCCGCCGACGCGATGCGCGCGGCCCGGCGCATGACCGCGAGCTCCTGCGCGTCCTTGACCAGGCGCATGTTGTCGATCAGGGCGCGCACGTCCTGCACCCGGTCGGGCGCCATGATGCCGGCGCGGCCCTTGGCGCGCACTGCGTTCAGCCAGCGCATGACGCGCGCGTCCCACTCGGGGTCGGCGCCGACGGGATAGTGCAGCGCCGGCTGGTTCTCGAGCAGCTCGATCATCTTCTCGTCGAGCGCCGCGATGGGATGGGCCTCGTCGAAGGCGAAGCGCTCGCGCGCGGCTTGCGGGCCATAGCGGAAGCCGTCCCAGATTTCGCGCTCCTCGCTGCGGCTGCGGCAAAAGAGGATGCTCTTGCCCTGGGCGGTGAGGACGAGCGCCGCCTTCGGCTCGGCGAAGCCGCTGAGGTAGTAGAAGTGGCTGTCGAAGCGGTAGGGGAAATGCGTGTCGCGGTTGCGCACGCGCTCGGGCGCGGTCGGCACGAGCGCGACGCCTTCGGCGATGTCCTGCGCGAGGCGCCGCCGGCGCTCGAGATGGTGGGAGATGGCGTCGTTCGGTTTCATCGCTCGGTTGATCCAGAGGCGAGATGCGCTTCGAGCTCGGCGAGGCGCTCGCGCGTGCCCACGTCCTGCCATACGCCGCGATAGAGCTCGCCGCCCACGAGGCGCCGTGCGGCGGCGGCGTACAGCAGCGGGGCGAGGGGCGCTTTTTGCTCGGCTGCTACGCCGGCGACCATGGCGGGCGACATGACGGCGATGCCGGCATAAGTGTAGCGCGGCTCGGGGCCATCGCCGACCGTCCCCTGCTCGAGCGTGAAGTCGCCGCGGCTGCGGTGCGGCGGGTTGGGAACCAGGACGAGGTGCGCCAGCCGCGCGCCGAGCGAAACGCGGCGCAGGGAGAAAAAATCGAACTCGCAATAGATGTCGGCGTTCACCAGGAGGAACGGCGCCTCGCCGAGCAGGGCGCGCGCCTTGGCGATTCCGCCGGCGGTCTCGAGCGGCTCGCGCTCGCGCGAGTAGGTGATGCGCACGCCGTAGCGCTCGCCGTTGCCCAGCCCCTCGACGATGCGGTCGGCGAGATGCGAAACGTTGATCACCGCCTCGCCGTAGCCGGCCGCGGCCAAGCGCTCCAGGTGCCAGGCGATGAGCGGCTTGCCGCCGGCCTTTACCATTGCCTTCGGCACCGTGTCAGTGAGCGGCCGCAGGCGCTCGCCTCGCCCGGCCGCAAGGATCATCACTCGCATTTGAGCTCTTCCAACAACCGGGTCAGCGGGGCGAGCGCTGAATAGCGCTTCGCAACGTCGCGGGCATACTTGATGAATCGCGGCGTATCGGCGAGGTACTTGGGCTTGCCGTCGCGATAGTTGATGCGCGCGAAGATGCCGAGCACCTTGAGATGGCGCTGCAGCCCCATCCATTCGAAGGCGCGCCAGAACTCGCCGAAGTCCGCGGCGACTGGCAGGCCCGCGGCGCGCGCCTTCTCCCAGTAGCGCACGGTCCAGTCGAGCACCGGCTCCTCGTCCCAGCTGAGAAAGGCATCGCGCGTGAGCGACACCATGTCGTAGGCGATGGGTCCGATGACCGCGTCCTGGAAATCGAGCACGCCGGGGTTCGGGTTGCAGACCATCAGGTTGCGGGGCATGTAGTCGCGGTGCACGTATACCTTCGGTTGTGCCAGCGCGCTCTGCACGAGGAGGGTGAACACCTGCTCGAGCCGGTGCTTCTGCTCGTCCTGCATTTGGACCCCGAGGTGCCGCGCGACGTACCAGTCCGGAAAGAGCTGCATTTCCCTGCGCAGCAGGGCTTCGTCGTAAGGCGGCAGCTCTCCCTGCCG
>Ga0307500_10000667_pt1 | contig 11080 bp, 10 predicted proteins | sample 14_S_MG_FD_201362 | JGI IMG/M metagenome (GOLD analysis project Ga0307500, IMG submission 201362) | Soil microbial communities from Populus trichocarpa stands in riparian zone in the Pacific Northwest, United States - 14_S | ecosystem: Environmental > Terrestrial > Soil > Riparian zone > Trees...
CACCACGGTCGCCTCGATCCCGTCCGAAGCGGACAGTTCGGCGGCCGCGTCCAGGGCCCGGCCGACCATCACGCCGGTGGCGACGATCGTGACGTCGTCGCCCTGCCGGCGGACCGCGGCCCGGCCCAGCGGCACCCGCTCGGCCGCCTCCGGTACCGGGCCGGAGGTCTTGTAGAGCAGCTTGTGCTCCAGCACCAACACCGGGTTCGGGTCGTCGATCGCGGCCAGCAGCAGGCCCTTCGCATCCGCCGCGGTGGCCGGCATGACCACCTTGAGCCCGGGTACGTGCGCGAACCAGGCCTCCAGCGACTGCGAGTGCTGCGCGGCGGCGCCGGTGCCGGAGCCGGACGGGGCGCGCAGCACCATCGGCACGCTGACCGCGCCACCCAGCATGAAGTGGATCTTGGCGGCCTGGTTCACGATCTGGTCCATCGCCTGTGCGGTGAAGTCGGAGAACTGGATCTCCACCACCGGCCGCATCCCGACCATCGCGGCGCCTACCGCGGCGCCGACGATGCCGAGCTCGGAGATGGGGGTGTCGCGCACCCGCTCGGCGCCGAACCGCTCGTACAGGCCGGCGGTGACGCCGAACGCGCCGCCGTACACGCCGATGTCCTCGCCGAGCAGGAAGACCCGCTCGTCCGCGGCCATCGCCTGGGCCAACGCCTCCCGTACCGCCTCGGCGTAGCTCAGCGTCCGCTCCCCGCCGCCGGCCGCGTCGCCGGCCGCGCCGGCCGGACCGGTACCGCCGGCCGGACCGGTACCGCCGGCCGGACCGGTACCGCCGGCCGGACCGGTACCGCCGGCCGGACCGGTACCGCCGGCCGGACCGGTACCGCCGGCCGCGCCGGCCGGACCGGCACCGCCGGCTTCACCGGCCGCAGCGCCGGCCGAGCCGGAGTCGCCGGCCGTCCCGTCCTCCCCGGCCGGACCGCCGGTGGGCGGGTTCGGTCCGGAGTGGACGGTGCCGGCTGCGGTGGCGGTCATCCGGCGCCCCCCTCGGCGTCGGCGTAGACCGCGGCGAGCAGGCCGTCCGGGGTGGCCGCCGGGGCGGACCGCGCCTCCCGGACGGCCGAGCGGATCGCATCCCGGGCCGCCGACCGGGCACCGTCCAATTCGGACCCGGTCAGCGTGCCGGCGTCCAGCACGGTGGCGGCGAACGCGGCGATCGGGTCGCGGGCGCGCCACTCGTCGATCTCGGCGCGGCTGCGGTAGAGGTTCTTGTCGCTCTTGGAGTGGCCCTTCCAGCGGTAGGTGACCGCCTCCACCAGGGTGGGGCCGTCGCCGGCCCGGGCCCGGGCCACCGCCGCGCCGACCGCCTCGTACACCGCCTGCACGTCGTTGCCGTCGACGGTGCGGCCCGGTAGCCCGTACGCGGCGGCGCGGTCGGCCAGGTGCGGCACGTTGGCCGCGCGGGTGGCCGCCATCGACATGCCGTACTGGTTGTTCTCGCAGCAGAACACGACCGGCAGCGACCAGATGGCGGCCAGGTTCACCGCCTCGTGGAAGGCGCCCTCGTTGGTCGCGCCGTCGCCGAAGAACGCCAGCGCGACCCGATCCCGGCCCTGCAGGCGTTGCGCTAGCGCGGCGCCGACCGCGATCGGGATGCCGCCGGCCACGATCCCGTTGGCGCCGAGGTTCCCGGTGGCCACGTCGGCGATGTGCATCGAGCCGCCGCGGCCGCGGCAGTAGCCGGTCTCCTTGCCCAGGAGTTCGGCCATCATCCGGGTCAGGTCGGCGCCGCGGGCGATGCAGTGGCCGTGCCCGCGGTGGGTCGACGTGATCAGGTCGCCGTCGGACAGGGCGAGGCAGCCGCCGGTGGCGGTGGCCTCCTGCCCGATCGACAGGTGCATCGTGCCGTGCATCAGGCCGCGGGCGAACAGGTCGTCGACGGCTTCCTCGAACAACCGGATCCGCCACATGGTGGCGAGCACGCCGGTGGCGGTCGCTTTGTCCGCGGCGAGCCGGGTATCGGTTTCCAGCGCGGGCACCGCGCCTCCCAGGGGTTGCTCACAAATGTGACAACGATTGGACCGTTGCTCAGGCAGTGGTAACACGCGGTCCGGCCGGCCGTCCAGTGCCCGCCGCCCGATCCGGCCTTGACATGCAGGCGGCGGTGGAATCAGATGCGGCAGGATTGTCCCTGTCCGCAGTGGGCCAGTTGCTCCGCGGTGGACCGACCGCAAGGAGGCGGCATGCGGGAGCTGCGCGGCATCGGGGTCAGCGCCGGGACGGTCGTCGGGCCGGTGGCCCGGTTCGTCCGCGAACTGGTCGAGCCGGCCGCGGACCCGGCGCCGGACGACCCGGCCGCGGAGGTCGGCCGGCTGGCCGCCGCGCTGGCCGACACCGCCGCGGAGCTGGAGCAGCGGGCGGCGGCGGTGTCCGGTCCGGCCGCCGAGGTGCTGGAGGCGACCGCGTTGATGGCCGCCGACCCGGGGCTCGCCGACGGCGCCACTGCGGCGGTGCGGGACCGCAAGCTGCCGGCGGCCCGGGCGGTCTGGGAGGCGTTCGCCGGCTACCGGGAGGCGCTCGCCGCGGCCGGCGGCTACCTGGCCGCCCGGGTGGCCGATCTGGACGACGTCCGGGACCGGGTGGTGGCCCGGCTGCTCGGCGTCCCGCTGCCCGGCGTGCCGGACCCGGGCCACCCGTTCGTCCTGGTCGCCGCCGACCTGGCCCCGGCCGACACCGCCACCCTGCGCCCGGACGTGGTGCTCGCGATCGTCACCGAGCAGGGCGGCCCCACCTCGCACACCGCGATCCTGGCCAACGCGCTGGGCATCCCCGCGGTCGTCGCGTGCCCGGGCGCACTGTCCATAGCGGACGGAACGGTCGTCGCGGTGGACGGCGGTGCCGGCGCGGTCACCGTCGAGCCGGAGCGGTCCACTGTGGACGAGTTCGAGCGGCGGACGGCGGCCCTGGCGGCCGCCCGCGGCACGGTCACCGGGGTCGGCCGCACGTCCGACGGGGCCGAGGTCGCGCTGCTGGCCAACGTCGGCGACGCGGCCGGGATGACCGCGGCGATGGCCGCCGGCGCCGGTGGGGTCGGCCTGTTCCGCACCGAGTTCCTGTTCCTGGACCGGACCACCGCGCCCGGCCGGGCCGAGCAGGTGGCCGCCTACCGGGCGGTGTTCGAGCAGGCCGGCGGCCACCGGGTGGTGGTGCGGACGCTGGACGCCGGCGCCGACAAGCCGCTGCCGTTCCTCGGCCTGGAACCGGAGCCGAACCCGGCCCTCGGCGTGCGCGGGCTGCGGACCGCGGCGGCGCGGCCGGAGATCCTGGCCGAGCAGTTGGCCGCGATCGCCGAGGCGTCCACCGGGACGGACGCGGACGTCTGGGTGATGGCGCCGATGGTGTCCACTCCGGACGAAGCCGCTGATTTCGTCGGGCAGGCACACGCTGCCGGGCTGCGTCCGGCCGGGATCATGGTGGAGGTGCCGGCGGTCGCGCTCACCGCCACCGCCTGCCTGTCCGAAGTGGACTTCGCCAGCATCGGCACCAACGACCTCGGCCAGTACGCGCTGGCGGCGGACCGGCAGTCGGCCGCGCTGGCCGGGCTGACCAGCCCGTGGCAGCCGGGCCTGCTGCGGCTGGTCGCGCTGACCGCCGGCGCCGGCAAGGAACTCGGCCGCCCGGTCGGGGTGTGCGGCGAGGCGGCCGGCGACCCGGGGCTCGCGGTGGTGCTGGTCGGTCTCGGCGTGACCAGCCTGTCGATGACCCCGCGCTCGCTGGCCGCCGTGTCGGCCGCGCTGGCCAGCGTCGACCTGGCCGGCGCGCAGGAGCTGGCCGCCCGGGTGCTGGCGGCCCGCAGCGCGGGCGATGCCCGCGACCTGGCCCGGGCGGCCCTGCCCGTCCTGGCCGACCTCGGCTGATCCCGCCGCGCTCCGGCGGGCGGCGGCCCGGAAGGCCCACTGGGGCTGAGGTTTCCGGCGGTTCGCCGACTTTCGGTGCCGTTCTGGCGCCGTAACTTTCGCGTTGCTCTTGTGTGTGCCGCCGATCACATGCTACCAATCTGCCGGACATAAGTGCGGAGCGATTCACGGATGTGACGATGCCTGCAGCGCGCGACGACACCGACCTGGTGAAGGCGGCTCGCCTGTACTTCCAGGACGGGCTGTCCCAACACGAGGTGGCCGCCGCGCTGGGCACCAGCCGGTCGAACGTCTCCCGGATGCTGGCCGCGGCGCGGGAGCGCGGCATCGTGCAGATCCGCATCTGCGACCCGGCCGGCCGGGACAACCAGCTGGAGGAGCAGCTGGCCGAGCGGTTCGGGCTGGCCGAGGTGCGGGTGGCCACGTTCGAGCCGGGGCAGCCGGCGCTGGCGAAGGTCGGGCAACTCGGCTCGGCCTGGCTGCTGGACACCCTGCGCGACGGCCAGACCGTCGCGCTGTCCTGGGGCCTCGCGCTGCAGCAGCTGGTCTGGGCGACCACCACCGACCGGCCCCGGCACGTCGAGCTGGTCCAGCTGGTCGGCGGGCTGTCCCCGGTCGCGCAGGCCACCACCGGGCAGGAGCTCGTCCGCGAGCTGGCCGCCCGGCTCGGCGCCACCTACCGGTACCTGCACGCGCCGGCGCTGCTGCAGTCGCCGGCCGCCCGGGCCGCGCTGGAGTCCGAGCGGTCGGTGGCCGACGCGCTGCAAGCCGCCCGCCGCGCGGACATCGCGCTGGTCGGCATCGGCGCGGTCGGCGTCGGCTCCAGCCGGTACGTGATCGAGGCGCTCGGGCTGACCGCGGCCGAGCAGGCCGAGTTCGAGGCGGCGGCGCCGGTCGGCGACGTCTGCGCCCGCTACTACAACCTGGACGGCCGGCCGGTCGGTAGCCCGGTGGACGACCGGGTGCTCGCGGTCAGCCTGGCCGACCTGCGGCACGTGCCGACGGTGGTCGGGCTGGCCAGCGGCCGGGAGAAGGCGCCGGGAATTCTCGGCGCGCTCCGCGGCCGGGTGGTGGACGTGCTGGTGTGCGATGCCAGCGCGGCACGCGGCGTGCTGGCCCTGGACCGGGATGTGTCCCGGGCCGCGGCCGGCCGCTCGGCACAACCGCGCGAGCGTGCCTCGCGCAAATCGCGCGGCAGCCCCGGCTGACGCGCGGCTCCCCGGACAGGCCCTGACCTCGCCACCCCGGAAGGAGACCCCGGATGAGCAACATCGCCTGGGTACTGCTCGTGCTCGCTGGCTGCTGGCTGTTGCAGCTCGGCCTGACCTGGCGGCAGGCCCGCCGGTTCACCGCGGCGGTGTCGACGATGCGCCGGCAGAGCGGCGGTCGGGTGTCGATCGGGATGGGCAAGCGCCGGTTCCGCAAGGCGTACGTCGCGCTTGCGGTCGAAGGGGTCACGGTGACCCGGGCGCTGGTGCTGACCGGAACCACCGTGCTGGCCGACGCCCGCCCGGAACCGCTGCTGGTCGGCGGCCGGCTGGGTGAGCTGGCCCGTGGCCGGGTAGCGCCCCAGCTGCCCGAGCAGATCCGCACCGCGGCCATTCAGGCCGCCGGTTTCCTCTCCCGGAAAGCCGCGCCGGACGAGGTCCGGGCGACCGCGCCGGACCAGGCGCGCACCAGGTGAGGGGCCCGCCGGCCGGTGCACACCGGCGGGCGGGAGGTTCGGACGCCGGCATCGCCCCGGCGGATCCAGCAGTTCTCATCAAGCACAGGAGGGGGCTCAGGTGCACGGATTAGTCCACGTCCTCGCCGCGGACACGCCGTCCGACCCGGGCGGGATCAACGGAACGCTGGCCCGCTGGGCAGAGAACTTCATCGGCCTGTTCCAAGAGGGCGCGAAGACGTTCACCGGCCTGGTGGTCGGCATCGTCCCGCTGCTGATCGTGCTGCTCACCGCGGTCAACGCGCTGATCCGGCTGATCGGCCCGGAGCGGATCGACAAGATCGGTGAGCTGGCCGCCCGGCCGGGGCTGCAGTACTACCCGATCCGGTACCTGCTGCTGCCGGTGCTGTCGGTCTTCTTCCTCACCAACCCGATGGCCTACACCATGGGGCGGTTCCTGCCGGAGAACAAGAAGCCGGCGTTCTACGACTCGGCGGTCAGCTTCGTGCACCCGCCGCTGGGCATCTTCCCGCACGTCAACCCGGGCGAGTACTTCGTCTACGGCGGCATCGCGGCCGGTATCACCACGCTCAAGCTGCCGCTGGGTGACCTGGCCGTCCGGTACTTCTACGTCGGCCTGCTGGTCATCTTCATCCGGGGTGTCGTCACGGAGATCATCACCAACATCCTGATCGGCCGCCGGGCCAGCCTGGAGGACACGCCACCGGATGACGATCTCGACGACCGGCCCGTCCGCCCGCACGACAACCCGAGCGGGGTGACCGCGTAATGACCACCACTGCATCCCCGCGCCGCAACCGGACCAGGTTCGACAACTTCAACGACCTGCTGGTCCGCGTCGGCCGCGGCGTCGGCGGCGTCGTCGGCGCGCTCTACCAGGCCGGCCGGGACACCATCGACATGGTGCTCCGCAACGTGCTGCCGTTCATCGCGTTCATCTCGTTCATCATCGGCGTCATCCTCAAGACCGGCATCGGCGACTGGATCGCGCACCGGCTCTCCGGCCTCGCCGACAGCCTGCCCGGGCTGCTGGCCATCTCCATCGTCTGCGCTATCCCGATCATCTCGCCGCTGCTCGGCCCGGGCGCGGTCATCGCCCAGATCGTCGGCACCCTGCTCGGTGTCCAAATTGGACGCGGTGAGGTGTCGCCGCAGTACGCGCTGCCGGCGCTGTTCGCGATCAACCCGCAGGTCGGCTGCGACTTCATCCCGGTCGGGCTGGCGCTCGGCGAGGCCGAGCCGGAAACGGTGGAGATAGGCGTACCAGCCGTGCTCTTCTCCCGACTCATAACCGGACCGCTGGCCGTGGTCATCGCCTACTTCGCCAGCTTCGGTCTCTACTCCTAGGAGGTACCCAGCGGTGGCTGACTACAAGGCCGTCACGATCGAGAAGGGCCGCGGCGGCTGGGGTGGCCCGCTGACCATCAAGCCCACCCCGGAACGCAACCTCATCTACTCCGTCACCGGCGGTGGGATCCACCCGGTCGCGGCCAGGATCGCCGAGCTGACCGGCGGCGAGGCGTTCGACGGGTTCCGCAGCTCGGCGCCGTTCGACAAGATCGCCTGCGCGGTCATCGACTGTGGCGGCACCGCGCGGGTCGGCGTCTACCCGATGAAGAAGGTGCCCACTGTGGACGTTCACGCGACGTCGCCGGCCGGCCCGCTGGCGATGTTCATCAAGGAGGAGCTGTTCGTCTCCGGCGTGAAACCCGAGAACGTCCGCGAGGCAAAGGGAAAGTGAGCCAGCCGGAGCCGGAGGTGGGTAGCGCGGCAGCGCAGGAGCTGCGCTACTCCACTGTGGTCACCGCGGTCGGCTCGATGGTGCCCGAGTTCACCGCGGAGGGCCTGCTGGTCTGGTTCGCCGAGGGCGCGCCGGAGGAGCTGCACGAGTTCTCCGTCCTGCACCGGCCGACCGTGACCGCCGGCGGGGTCGTCCCCGGCGACCTGGTCCGCCTCGACGGGGTGGAACTGCGGGTGCTCGCGGTCGGCCCGGTGGCCAACGCCAACCTCGTCCAGCTCGGGCACCTTGACCTGAAGGCGAACGGGGCGACCACCGCACCGCTGGTCGGCGACGTCTGCGTGGAGCAGTTCCCACTGCCCACGGTCGAACCGGGCAGCCGGTTGGAGATCCTCGCCGGCTCGACGCTCCACATTGGACAAACCGAGGAGACAGCATGAGCTACCGGCGGCGGTTGGAGGCCCGGATGGCGCGGGAGGGTCGGCCGGTGCGGGTCGGCCTGGTCGGCGCCGGGCAGATGGGCACCGGGCTGGTCGCCCAGGTCGAGCGGATCACCGGCATGCAGGTCGCCGCGATCGCGGACGTCCGCCTGGACCAGGCCGACGCCGCGTTCGCCCGGGCCGGCGCCGGCACGGCGCTGCATGGCGACGACCCGGCCGTGCTGGCCGAGGCGGTCGCTGCCGGGCGGCGGGTCGCGGTGCCGGACGCCCGGCTGCTGACCGCGCTGCCGGTGGACGTGATCGTGGAGGCCACCGGGGTGCCGAACGTCGGCGCCGAGGTCGCCTTCCACGCGCTGCTCGCCGGCAAGGACGTCGCGCTGCTGAACGTCGAGACCGACGTGACGGTCGGCTACCTGCTCGGCAGCCTGGCCCGCCGCGCCGGGCTGGTCTACACGGTCTGCCGCGGCGACGAGCCGACCGAGGCCAAGAAGCTGGTCGACTACGCCCGGGACCTGTCGTTCGAGGTGATCTGCGCGGGCAAGGGCAAGAACAACCCGATGGACCCGACCGCCACGCCCGACGCGCTCGCCGCCGAGGCCGCCGGCAAGCACATGAACCCGAAGATGCTGTGCAGCTTCGTGGACGGCTCCAAGGCGATGATCGAGATGGCCGCGCTGGCCAACGCGACCGGCCTGGAGGTGAGCACCCGGGGCATGTACGGCCCGAAGACCACCGTGCCGGAGCTCGCCTCGGTGTTCCGGCCCCGCGCCGACGGCGGCATCCTGGACCGGGCCGGCGTGGTCGACTACTGCACCGGCCCGGTCGCGCCCGGCGTCTTCGTCACCGTGCGCAGCGATGATCCGACGATCGTCGCCGAGATGAACTACCTGTCGATGGGCCCCGGCCCCTACTTCGCCCTCTACCGGCCCTACCACCTGGCCTCGATCGAGGCGCCGCTGTCGGTGGCCGAAGCGGTGCTGGACCGGACCGCCTCGCTGCAGCCGGCCAGTTGGCAGGCGGAGGTCTGCGCGGCGGCCAAGCGACCGCTGCGGGCCGGCGAGACGATCGACGGGATCGGCGGCAGCACGGTGTACGGCGTGATCGACTCGGCCGGGACCGCCCGGGCCGAGGGGCTGGTGCCGATCGGCCTGCTGTCCGGCGCGACCGTGCTGCGGGACGTCCCGCAGGGCGCCGTGCTCAGCACGGACGACGTGCAGATCGACGAGACCGCCACGATCGCGGTGCTGCGGAAGCTGCAGGACCGGCTGATCGCGGCCGAACTCGGCGCCGCCCCCGCGGCCGCCTGAGCCGCACCGCTGGCCGGTGCGGCGGCCCGGCCGGCGGTGCCTCCCCAGCGCCCGCTCCGGTGCCGCCGCCGGTCGGGGCCCGGTGACGGGTTTGCTCGCCCGGTGGTGGCCGTCCGCCGTCACCGGGGTGGTGAGGTCGTCATCGCGGGGCTGGTTGGATCTGGGTGTGACAGCTGGGCGGGGGATCCCGCGGGTCGGGGTCGGGACGGATGTGCATCCGGTGCAGGCCGGTCGGCCGTGCTGGCTGGCCGGTCTGCGCTGGCCCGGGGTGGACGGCTGCGCCGGTCACTCGGACGGGGACGTGGCCGCGCACGCGGCCTGCGACGCGCTGCTGTCCGCGGCCGGGCTGGGTGACCTCGGGGCGACCTTCGGGACCGCCGATCCGCGCTGGGCCGGAGCGTCCGGGGTGGTGTTGCTGACCGAGACCGCGCGGTTGCTGGGCGTCGCCGGATGGGCGGTCGGCAACGTCGCGGTGCAGGTCATCGGGGATGCGCCGCGGATCGGGCCGCGCCGGGCGGAGGCCGAGGCGGTGCTGTCCGCGGCGGTCGGCGGGCCGGTCAGCTTGACCGCGACCACCACCGACGGGCTGGGCTCGATCGGTCGCGGCGAGGGGCTGGCCGCGATCGCCACCGCGCTGCTGATGCCGTTACTGCCCGAAGGGGAAGACTGAGGCATCGATGTTGTAAAGGTGCAGACCGGGGCGAGCCGATCTGATCGGGCACGCACTAACCTGGCCGCATGACCGACCCGCTGGTGTCGAGCCTGCTGGCCGCGGTGGCCGCCAGTCCGGACGACATCCCGTTGCGGTTGCACGTGGCCGGAGTGCTGCTCGATCGCGGCTGGCCGGCGCAGGCGGCCGAGCTGTGCAGCACCGCGCTGCAGCGCGACGTGGGCAACGCGGAGGCGCTGGCCCTGCTGGCCCGCGCCACCCAGGCCCTCACCGCCGCACCCGCCCCCGCCCCGACCCCACCCCCCGCTCAGCCGGGCCAGCCGGCGCAACGCGCCCAGCCGGACGGACCGGCCCCGCCGGGCCCCGCTCAGCCCGCGCCACCCGTCCAGCCCGCGCCGCCGGCTCAGCCCGCGCCGCCGGCTCAGCCCGCGCCGCCGGCCGGGGTGGGTCCGCCGGCCTGGGCCGGCCAGCCGGCGCCGTCCGACGGGCCACCGGCGGGCCGGCCGGGGGAGTTCGACTGGTCCGCGGCCGAGGAGCAGGTGCGCGACATCATCCCGCCGCCGCTGGTCGGCGCCGGCGCGGGCGAGGCGCGGCCGGTGGACGAGGTGCAGTCGGCCACCATCCGGCTGGCCGACGTCGGCGGCCTGGCCGCGGTCAAGCAGCGGCTGGAGATCGCGTTCCTCGGCCCGATGCGCAACCCGGACCTGGCCCGGCTCTACGGCAAGAGCCTGGCCGGCGGGCTGCTGCTGTACGGCCCGCCCGGCTGCGGTAAGACGTTCGTGGCCCGCGCGGTGGCCGGCGAGTTGGGCGCCCGGTTCTACGCGGTCAGCCTGGCCGACATCCTGGACCACTACCTCGGCGACACCGAGAAGAACGTCAAGGCGATCTTCGACACCGCCCGGCGCAACGCCCCGTGCGTGCTGTTCCTGGACGAGGTGGACGCGCTCGGCCACCGCCGGTCCCGCATCGGCGGCGGCTGGACCGGCATGCGCGGCGCGGTCAACCAGCTGCTGCACGAGATGGACAGCGTGGCCAACCCGGCCGCCGGCGCCCGGGCCGGCGTGTTCGTGCTGGCCGCGACCAACCACCCGTGGGACGTCGACCCGGCCCTGCGCCGCCCCGGCCGGCTGGACCGGACCATCCTGGTGCTGCCACCCGACCAGCCCGCCCGCGAGGCGATCCTGCACTACCACCTGCGGCACCGGCCGCTGGCCGGTATCGACATCCCGGCGATCGCCCGGCGCACCGCCGACTTCTCCGGCGCCGATCTCGCCCACCTCTGCGACAGCGCGGCCGAGATCGCGCTGGAGGCGTCCGTCCGAACTGGACAGGTACGGCCGATCGACATGTCCGATGTGGACTCCGCGCTGCG
>Ga0307500_10000668_pt1 | contig 11068 bp, 12 predicted proteins | sample 14_S_MG_FD_201362 | JGI IMG/M metagenome (GOLD analysis project Ga0307500, IMG submission 201362) | Soil microbial communities from Populus trichocarpa stands in riparian zone in the Pacific Northwest, United States - 14_S | ecosystem: Environmental > Terrestrial > Soil > Riparian zone > Trees...
CATGACGTAGGCGTAGATCCGGCCGCGCGACACCGGGGCTTCGCGAACGCGGTTGCCGTTGTTGCCGGAGATCATGATCGGATTTCCGGACGCATCGATGCCGGTGATGATGCCGACATGACCGCCGCGGCGACCGCGCTTCCCCTCCAAACGTTATGCTAACGACGGTATATGTAATCGTTGTTCTCGCGAATGCGCCATTCATTGTTCGCGACCGAGCATTCTAGAATGTAACTCTCACCGATGTTATTTTCGGCAATGACACTTCCATTCCGGCGCACGAAACGCATAGTGTAAGTATTGTCCACTCTCGCCTTGGTGCCATCGACAAACAGAATTTTCGGATCGATGCTGACTACGCTGACGGACTGGAATTCTCGAAAATCCTTGCGGCGTTTGTCAGCGATGTCAGCCATTCGCCTAGCATAGTATTTTGATCGCTGAATCGATTCCGGGCCCCACTGTGCGAGGTATTGGTCAACATCAAGCCGCTGCCAAGCATTAAACACAGCCTTAATCGGCCGCAGCACTTCGCTTGAAGTCGTCGCACAACTCGTGCCGATCGTTTTAGCCATTGGAACGGAGCGACCGCTGATACGGGTGATCCACTCCTCCAAGCGATAAAGCTGGTCCAATTTTTCGGCAACCGTCATAGCACTCGGCATGATGATCTGACAAAATATGCTGATGACAGAGTGGCCAAGGGCAACAACGCCCGCATCCTGATACTTTGCGAACAAGTCGCGCGTAACCGTCTCGGCGTTGGATTCAAAGCTTGTCGCGGCAAGCCCTTGCAGTACACTCACGTCCGCCCTGATCTTGACTGTCACATCTTGCGCCAGTTGCTTAGTTGGTGCCGGACATTCGTACGCAGCTGCAGGCGAGCATATCAGTGCCAATACAGTCGGCAAGATAAACTGGGGGCGCATGTTTGCTCGCCATCAACGCGGCGCGGTCATCAAGGGAATGATCGCTTGATTTACGGTCATTAGTCGATCCAGCTTTTCGGCATCGGATAACGTCGCGCTTCGATCTATCTGCTGGCAGTAGATGCTCATCATCGTTGTCGCGATGGCGACCCGATCTGCGTTCGGATACTTTTCGAAGAGACTCTTGGTTGTTATCTCGGTCTTGTTTTTCAATGAGCCAGTGGCCAACCCCTTGAGGCCCTCGACACCCGCCTCGGTGGAAACCGCAATATCCTTGGCCACATCCTTTGACGCTTGGGGACAATCCATCGCAGCAAAGGCAGACGCGCACCTGAGGGAGAAAACCGCCGCCAAGCAGATACGGGCCAAGGACATCACCAACTCCCCAACAAAGTGAGAAACACGGCGAGGTAGTTTCCAGCTACTATAGGATGTTTTCCCTGCCAGCGCCACCAAAAATGAAACTTCAACCAGTCGAGCGCGGCGGTGCAAGATGGGGGGATCTTGGGGTGATTCCGCGATCATTTTGCAAGGAAACGATCTCGTCGCATTGCAGCCGCGAGCATTAGCTGCGATTTTTGGGCTCGGCTAGGAACGCTTTCACGCAAAGTGGCTGCCGGTTCGCGCCAAGAAAGCGCGTTAAAAGCAATAGAAGGAATCGGAAATGCCCCATGCCGTAACCAAGGATAGCGTCCGTCTGCACTACGAAGAGGCCGGAAGCGGCACGCCGATCATCTTCCTGCACGAGTTCGCGGCCGACCACACCAACTGGGAGCCGCAGATGCGCTACTTCTCGCGCGGCCACCGCTGCATCGCCTATTCGGCGCGCGGCTATACGCCCTCCGACGTGCCGCCCGATGCCAGCGTCTACACCTACAAGCATTTCTATACCGACGCGCTCGCCGTGCTCGATCACCTCGGCATCGCCAAGGCGCATTTCATCGGCCTGTCGATGGGCTCCTATTCATCGCTGCAGATCGGCCTCAACGCTCCGGAGCGCGCGCTGTCGATGACACTCGCCGCCGTCGGCTCAGGATCGGGTTTGGAAAACCTCGATGCCTTCCGTGCGCAATGCCGGGCCAATGCCGAGCAGTATGAAGCGATCGGCTCGGTCGAAGTTGCAAAAGTGACGCGCGAGGCGCCGAGCCGGATTCCGTTCCTGCTGAAGGACCCGCGCGGCCACGCCGATTTCTACGCCGCGCTGGCGCGGCACGACGCCAAGGGTTCGGCCAACACCATGCGCAGCTTCCAGGGCGGACGTCCGTCGATCTACACCATGACGGATGCGATCCGGAATGTGCCGACGCCGGCGCTGATCCTGTGCGGCGACGAGGACGACAATTGCGTCGGGCCGAGCCTGTTCCTGAAGCAGCACCTGCCGGCGGCGGGGCTCTCGTTCTTTCCCAAATCAGGCCACGTGCTCAATTTGGAAGAGCCGGCGCTGTTCAACGAGATGGTGGAGCGCTTCATCGCGCTGGTCGAGGCCGGGCGATGGCCGGTGCGCGATCCGAGGTCGACGGTGAAGGTCGCGGTATAAGATACCTAGTTGGCCGGCGCGCGGAAGGCGGCCCGGTAATGCGCCGGGCTGGTGCCGAGCCGCTGCCTGAAATGATGCCGCATGGCATCGGCGGAGCCAAAGCCGGTCTCGGTCGCGACGCCTTCGATGGGGATCCGGGTTGCTTCCAGCAACTCCCGCGCCTTCGCGACGCGGGTCTGCACCACCCATTCACCGGGCGACATCCCGGTGGCATCCTCAAAACGGCGGATGAAAGTACGCCGGCTCATCCGCGCCTTCTCCGCAAGGGTTGAGATCGTCAGATCGCGATCGAGATGGCGCTGCGCCCATGCAAATACCGAGGCCAGCGCATCGCCCTCGATGCTGGGGACCGGCTGCCGGATGTACTGCGCCTGCCCACCTTCGCGATGCGGCGCGATGACCAGCCGCCGCGCCACATGGTTGGCGATCTCCGTGCCGTGGTCGCTGCGCACGATGTGCAGGCAGAGGTCGAGCCCCGCGGCGCGGCCGGCCGAGGTCATGATGTCGCCGTCGTCGACATAGAGCACGTTGGCATCGACCTGCACCCGCGGATAGCGGCGTGAAAGCGCTTCGGTATGCGCCCAGTGCGTGGTGGCGCGCCTTCCGTCGAGCAGGCCCGCGGCAGCGAGGATGAAGGCGCCCGCGCAGATCGAGGCCACGCGCGCGCCGCGCCGGTGCGCCCGCCGCAACGCGTCGAGCATCGCGACCGATGGCGACTCCACGATGTCACGCGATCCCGGCACGATGATCGTATCGGCGCGGGCCAATGCGCCCATTCCGCCGTCGGCGATCACCTTGAGGCCGTTGTTGGCGGTGAGCGGTTGTCCCGGCCGTTCGGAGCACACGACGACGCGATACCAGTCCGGGCCCATATTCGAAAGACCGAACACCTCCAACGTCAGGCCGAGTTCGAAGGCGCTGACGCCGTCATAGGCCAGCACCGCGACGACGCGCTGCGCGCTGCCGGCGCGGGATCTGCTGCGATTTGACCGGATCGGCTTACTGGGTGTGATCTTGCTTGGCATGATCTTCACGGTATACGGCATTCGTGCCACTGGCAAGATGGCGCCGCACGGTTCACGTTCGCCCAGGCTTAAAGGAGGCAAGCATGACTTTTCTGATTGCGACCTGCGAATTCCCCGACCGGGCCGATCAGGCCGACGCGATGTGGCAGCGGCTTGCCGCCGAGTTCGACAAGTCGCCGGTCGATCTGCTCGTCCTGCCCGAGCTCGCCGGCGTCGACAGTTTCTGGAGCAGCCCCGTTTTCGATGACGCGGTCTGGCGCCAGGCCGCCGCGGCGCATGAAACGATCGAGGAGCATTTGCGGCCGATTGCTGCGAAGCGCATCGTGGGGACGCGCGCCGTCGCGGAAAGCGCAAAGCGATGGAACGAGACGTTCTTGTGGACGCCGGAGCGCGGCCTGGTTCGCGGCCGGGCCAAGGCGCTGCTGCCGCAGCAGGAAGGCGGCTGGGAAGAAACCTGGTTCGACCGCGGCTCGCAATACCCCGAAGCCGTGCGCGATGGCGAGTTCTGCTTCAGCGAAATGGTGTGCACCGAGCTCATGGTGAGCACGGCCGCGCGCGGCCTGGGACAGTCGGGGGTTCAGGTCATCGCCGCGCCGCGCGCGACCGGCGGCCACCCGCGCTGGGAAGTAGCCTCACGCATGACGGCGATCGCCGCGGGCGCGTTCGTGGTGACGGCCAACCGCCGTGGCGCGAAGCTTGCGGGCGGCAGCTGGATCGTCGCGCCCGATGGCGACATCCTCGTACGAACCAACCTGAGTGCCCCGATCGTCAGTCATGAAATCGATCTTGCTTTGGTCACCAGCGCGCGACTGACCTATCCGCGCAACGTCAGGGATTGAGCGGCCTCAAATTTCGGGGCCGCCACGCGGGAATAATTTTCATTGCGAATGATCTTTGTTGAGAGGGCAGGACGATGAAACTGCGGCTATTGCGCAACGCCACGCTGAAGCTGGAGATCCAGGGCCGGACAGTCCTGATCGACCCATTCTTTGCCGCAAAGGGATCGCGGCCGTCCTTTACCGGGCGCGCGCCCAACCCGCTGGTCGAACTGCCGGCCAGCCCGGAAGAAATTCTCGACGGCGTCGAACTCGTCGTCGTCTCGCATCTGCATGCCGACCATTTCGATCCGGTGGCGCAATCCCTGGTGCCAAAACATCTTCCGCTGATCTGCCAGCCGGGGGACGAAGACAAGATCCGGTCGTACGGGTTCGACGACGTGATGCCGCTCGTCAAAGTCATCGACTGGAACGGCATTCGCCTGCAGCGCCGCGAGGGCAGTCATGGCCTCGGACCGGTCGTGCAGAAAATGGGATCGGTGATGGGTTTCAGCATCACGGCAAAGAACGAACCGACGGTCTATTGGGCGGGCGACACTGTGCTCTATCCGGCCATCGAAACCATCATCACGGACACAAAGCCCGAGATCATCATCATTCATGCCTGCGGGGCGCGATGGGACGGCGATCTCATCACGATGGATGCCCCGGAGGCCGTCGCGACCTGCCGGCTGGCGCCTGACGCCACAGTGATCGCAACCCACATGGATTCGCTCGATCACGCCACCGTCTCACGCGACGAGCTGAGACGGTATGCGACCGAGCAAGGCGTCTCGCCGCAGCAATTGCTGATACCGCTGGATGGAGAGACGCTGCAGTTGACGTCGAAGCAGGCTTGAGTGGCCGGCGCGGGACCTGAGATGGATGGTGGAGGTGCCTGTTTGACGGCGTCATTCCGGGATGGTCCGAAGGACCAGACCCGGAATCTCGAGATTCCGGGTTCGATGCTGCGCATCGCCCCGGAATGACGTCAGCGGCGTTACTTCCCCGCCGCGCCCCGGCTCAGCAGGAACACACCCTGCTCGCCGAACATGTTCCAGACCCACCAGGGCAGGTTCAGCGGCACCGGGCGGCCGTAGAGATCGAGGGCGACCGCGCGCTCCATCTTGACGTTGATCTCGTCGCAGAGCTGCACGAAATCCTTGATCGTGCAGAAATGGATGTTCGGCGTGTCGTACCAGGTCGCTGGAAGGTTTTCGGTTCGCGGCATGTGGCCGCCGACCAGCAATTGCAGCCGCATCTTCCAGAACCCGAAATTCGGGAACGACACGACGGCGCGCCGGCCGATGCGCAGCAGGTTTTCCAGCACGGCCTTCGGCTGCCGCGTCGCCTGCAGCGTCTGCGACAGGATCACGTAATCGAAGGCGTCGTCCGGATAATTGACGAGGTCGGTGTCGGCATCGCCCTGTACTACCGCGAGCCCCTTGGCGACGCAGCGGTTGACGCCCTCACGCGACAGTTCGATGCCGCGGCCGTCGATGCCGCGGCTCTCCAATAGTTGCAGCAGTTCGCCATCGCCGCAGCCGACGTCGAGCACTTTTGAGCCGGCCGGAATCATTTCCGCGACCAGCAGATGGTCGGTGCGATATTTCCCCGTGCGATCGGGCGCGACGCCGCCGAGCGGCAAGGCCTGTTCCTGAAGCGCCATGTTAGCCACCTAATCCGCGCGCCTTGCCGGCGGATTGCAGGAAGGCGCGGGAGATGTCGAAGAACTCGGGCACGTCGAGCAGGAAGGCGTCGTGGCCGCGATCGGTCTCGATCTCGGCGAACGATACCCGCGCGCTGGAGGCGTTCAGCGCATGCACCAGCGCCCGCGATTCCGACGTCGGAAACAGCCAGTCCGACGTGAACGACACCACGCAGAAGCGGGTCTTGATGCCGCGAAACGCCTGCGCCAGCACGCCGTCGTGATCGGCGGCGATGTCGAAATAGTCCATCGCCCGCGTCAGGTAGAGATAGCTGTTGGCGTCGAAGCGCTCGACAAAGGACGAGCCTTGATAGCGCAGATAACTTTCGACCTGGAAATCCGCGTCGAACGAGAAGGTCGGCAGATCGCGGTCCTGCATCCGGCGGCCGAACTTGCGATGCAGCGCGGCGTCGGAAAGATAGGTGATGTGTCCGGCCATCCGCGCCACGGCCAGCCCGCGGTGCGGATGGGTGTTGAGTTCGAAATAGCGCCCATGATGCCAGTCCGGATCGGCCATCACCGCCTGCCGGCCGAGTTCGTGAAACGCAATGTTCTGCGCCGAGTGGCGTGTCGAGCAGGCGACCGGCAGCGCCGAGAACACTCGCTCCGGATAGGCGGCGGTCCATTGCAGCACCTGCATGCCGCCCATCGATCCGCCGATCACGCAGAACAATGTTTCGATCCCCAGCCGGTCGAGCAGCATGGCCTGCGCGCGGACCATGTCGGGGATGGTGATGAGCGGAAAATCCAGCCCCCAAGCCTTGCCGGTGGCCGGATTGGTCGAGGCCGGACCGGTCGATCCCATGCAGCCGCCGATCACGTTCGAACAGATGATGAAGTATCGGTCGGTATCGAGCGGACGGCCGGGACCGACCATGATTTCCCACCAGCCGGCCTTGCCGGTCAGGGGATGCAGATTGGCGACATGCTGATCCAGCGTCAGCGCGTGGCAGATCAGAATGGCGTTGGAACGGTCGGCGTTCAGTTCGCCATAGGTCTGATAGGCGATCTGGAACGGCGCGAGATCGATGCCGCAATCGAGCTTCAGCGGCTGATCCTTGCCGAACTCCGCCACCGTCGAGGTCGGATGATCGGCCTCGTGGGCGCGATCCACGCTGTGAATCGACGGACTGGATATCGACGGCACGTTTGTCATTTCGGCACCGACCTCCTTGCGGAGGCCCTCCGGACAGAATCAGGCCATAAAAAAACCCGGCCTGAACAAAGGTTCGGCCGGGATCAACTCTGTCCCCGGCCTGTTTAGCGAGTTGTTTAACGTGGCTGCAAGCCGGCCGGCTCAAATGACCACGGAATGGAACAAAGCTAGTCCCGCCCAGGCATTTCGTCAAGGCAGGCGGGCTCCCGGGCGGCATGGTTAACCCGGTCGCGCAGGGCTCCCCCGCGACGTTTCTCTTTGCTTTCAGCGCCCGTCTTTCCTAATCAATGCGACTGTCTGCCGGCTGCATCGGGCTGTTCCGGCACCAAGGTTTTCCTGAGATGTCCAAGGCACCGTCGAACGCACCCCCGGCCCCGCCCTCCCTGCAGGAACTGCGCAAGGAGATCGACGCAATCGACGAGCAGGTCCACCGCCTCCTGATGGCGCGCGGCGACATCATCGACCGGCTGATCCAGGTGAAGCAGACCCAGGAAGTCGGCTCGGCGTTCCGCCCGGCGCGCGAGGCCAGCATGATGCGGGGGCTGGTGCAGCGTCATCGCGGCATCCTGCCGCTCGACACCATTGAGAGCATCTGGCGCGTCATCATCTCGACCTTCACCTATGTCCAGGCGCCGTTCTCGGTGCATGCGGATGTCTCGGTCGGCGAGCCCGCGATGCGGGATTCGGCGCGGTTTCACTTCGGCTTCGTCGTGCCTTATGTCGCGCATTTCAGCGCGCAGGCGGCGGTGGAAGCGGTGGCGAAATCGAAGGGCGACCTGGCGCTGGTCTCGGCGATCTCCAGCCGCACGCCGTGGTGGATCGCGCTGGAAGCCGACGGCGCGCCGAAAATCATTGCGCGGCTGCCATTCCTCGAACGCGCCGACCATCCGGCGGCACTCCCGGTGTTCGTGATCTCGAGGGTCGCCGACGACGCCATGGTGACGGAAGTCCAGATGTGGAGCGTGCGCGTCTCGGGGTGGAACGCCGATATCGCCCGCGCGGTGGCCCCGCTCGCAGAGATCGTCGCCGTGCCCGATACCGCCTTCGACGGCGCGGCGCTGCTGGTGTCGGATGCCGGCACCGGTTTCGAGAAGATCAAGACGGCGCTGATAAAGGCCGGCGCCTCGGTGCGCTCGTCGGCCCTCGTCGGCAGCCACGCAACGCGCTATACGGTGCCCCCGAACGGGGCTGCCAAGTCTTAAGCCGTCAAGTCCCAAGCCGCCCTGAATATCCGGAGCCAGAAGATGAACCGCCCCGTGCCGAATCCCGGCATTCTCGATATTGCGCCCTACACGCCCGGCAAGACGCCGGTGCCGGAGCCGGGCCGCAAGGTGTTCAAGCTGTCCGCCAACGAGACGCCGTTCGGGCCGTCGCCGAAGGCGAAGGAAGTCTATCAGCAGGCGGCGTCGCATCTCGAAGACTATCCGGAAGGCACGTCGCGGGTGCTGCGCGAGGCGATCGGCCGCGCCTATGGGCTCGACCCCAACCGCATCATCTGCGGCGCCGGCTCGGACGAAATCCTCAACCTGCTGGCGCACACCTATCTGAGCCAGGGCGATGAGGCGATCTCCACCGCACACGGTTTTCTGGTGTACCCGATCGCCACGATGGCGAACGGCGCCAAAAACGTCGTCGCGCCCGAGACCAACTTCACCGCCGACGTCGACGCCATTCTCGCGCGCGTCAGCCCGAAGACCAAGCTGGTGTGGCTGGCCAATCCGAACAATCCGACCGGCACCTATGTGCCGTTCGACGAGGTCAAGCGGCTGCGCGCGAGCCTGCCCTCGCATGTCCTGCTGGTGCTCGACGCCGCCTATTCCGACTACGTCTCGCGCAACGATTACGAGCTCGGGCTGGAGCTGGTGGCGACCACCGAAAACACCGTGATGACGCACACCTTTTCCAAGATTCACGGGCTGGCGGCGCTGCGGATCGGCTGGATGTTCGGCCCTGCCAACATCATCGACGCCGTCAACCGGATCCGCGGGCCGTTCAACGTCTCGACGCCGGCGATGCTGGCGGCGGTCGCAGCAATCGAGGACACCGCGCATATCCAGATGTCGAAGGCGTTCACCGAGCAGTGGCGCAACTGGCTGACGGAAGAGATCGGAAAATTGGGATTAAAGGTCACGCCGAGCGTGGCGAATTTTGTGCTGATACACTTCCCGGAGAAGGGCAAGACCTCGACTGAGGCGGACGCGTACCTCACCCGGCGCGGCCTGGTTCTGCGGGCGCTGAACAATTACGGACTGCCCCATTCGCTACGCATGACCATCGGCACCGAGGAGGCCAATCGCCTCGTCGTCGACGGCCTGCGCGACTTCATGGCGGGCAAATGAACGCGACGCCGATCTTCCGACGCATCGCGCTGATCGGCTTCGGCCTGATCGGCGGCTCGATCGCGCGCGCCGCGCGGGCGCACGGGCTCGCCAGCGAAATCGTCACCACCGCGCGCTCGGAAAAAACCCGCGCGCGGGTGGCCGAACTCGGCATCGTCGACGGCGTGCTGGAGACCAACGCGGAAGCCGTCAAGGACGCCGACCTCGTGATCCTCTGCATTCCGGTCGGCGCCTGCGGACCGGTCGCGCAGGAGATCGCGCCGTTCCTCAAGGCTGGCGCCATCGTCTCCGACGTCGGCTCGGTCAAGGGTGCGATCGTCCGCGAGATGGCGCCGCATCTGCCGGATAATGTTCATTTCGTTCCGGCCCATCCCGTCGCCGGCACCGAGCATTCCGGACCCGACTCCGGCTTCGCCGAACTCTTCATCAACCGCTGGTGCATCCTCACGCCGCCCGACGGCAGCGACCCCATGGCGGTGGAAACATTGCGTGCATTCTGGGCCGGCATGGGCGCCAAGGTCGAGATCATGACGCCCGATCACCATGACCTGGTGCTGGCGATCACCAGCCATTTGCCGCATCTGATCGCCTACACCATCGTCGGCACCGCCGACGAACTGGCGCAGGTGACGTCGTCGGAAGTGATCAAATTCTCCGCCGGCGGCTTTCGCGATTTCACCCGCATCGCGGCGTCCGACCCCACGATGTGGCGGGACGTGTTCCTCAACAACAAGGAGGCCGTGCTGGAAATGCTGGGCACCTTCAACGAGGATCTCTCAAAACTCACCCGCGCGATCCGCCGCAACGACGGCGAGGCGCTGTTCGAGCACTTCACCCGCACCCGCGCCATCCGCCGCGGCATCGTCGAGATCGGCCAGGATTCGGCGGCGGCCGATTTCGGCCGGCCGCATCCACCGCTGGCGAAGAAGGCGGATTAGGGGTCGGCTCTCACCGCCGTCATTGCGAAGCTCTTGTAGCCCCGGATGAGCGTAGCGATATCCGGGGCGGCATTGGTGGAGGGATCCCGGATATCGCTTCGCTCATCCGGGCTACGAAGCTATTTGCGCATCTTCATGGGATGATGCGTGGGGATCGCGTGTCGCATCACGAGCCGCGGCGCCATCGCCTGGGCGTCGACTGGCGATCGCGCCGGCCCGATGCCGAGATCGCCATTGGGATGGTAGAACGCATACATTCCGGGCTCATCGATCATATGCTGTGCCGACGCGGGCGATACGATCAGTGCGGACAATACCGCGGCAGCGCTGAGAAATTTGATCTTGGTCATCTTGCTTCTCCTCATTACCGACCCACCAACATGGGCCGTCGGAGAACAGGACCGGCATTTCCGCCGCAACATTCCCATCACGGCCCGAACAGCCGATCACGCTTCGGCGATCCGGGTTTGACCGAACGCACGGCCAGTTGATCGTGTGAGCGCGTAGGACCTCCTACCCTTTTTCAAGTGGTTTCAAAGTCGCCTTGAGGCAAGAGTAGCGCCGTGCTCGCTGCTGTCCAGGACGCTTCGCGCCGGCTACGCCGGTGCCGAATGGCATCCT
>Ga0307500_10000672_pt1 | contig 11032 bp, 8 predicted proteins | sample 14_S_MG_FD_201362 | JGI IMG/M metagenome (GOLD analysis project Ga0307500, IMG submission 201362) | Soil microbial communities from Populus trichocarpa stands in riparian zone in the Pacific Northwest, United States - 14_S | ecosystem: Environmental > Terrestrial > Soil > Riparian zone > Trees...
CGGGCTGACGTGTCGCCGTCTTCCAAACTACTCGCCGGAGTCGAGCTCGGAGGCACCAAGTGCGTCTGCATACTCGGTTCCGGCCCCGACGATGTGCGCGCCATGGAACGGCTGCCCACGGGTGAGCGCGAGGAGACGCTGCGCCAGATCGAGGCGGTGCTGGAACGGTGGCGTTCGCAGCACGGTCCGGTGGCCGCTCTCGGCATCGCTTCGTTTGGCCCGGTGGACCTGCGTGCGGGAACGGCTAACTACGGCTTCATCACGTCGACCACCAAGCCGGGCTGGCGCAATACCGACGTGGCGCAGCGGCTCGGCCGTCGCCTTGGAATTCCCGTCGGATTCGACACCGACGTGAACGGCGCAGCGCTCGCCGAAGGGCGTTGGGGCGGGGCGAAGGGACTCGAGGACTTTGCCTATGTCACGGTGGGCACGGGCATCGGGGTCGGCACCATCGTGCGCGGCCGGCCGTTGTTCGGCATGAATCACACCGAGCTGGGACACATTCGCGTGGCGCGCAGGGCGGGCGACCCATTCCCGGGCGTCTGCAGCTTCCACGGCGATTGCATCGAGGGCCTGGCCTCCGGCCCTGCGATCGAGGCCCGCGCCGGGCTTCCCGCCTCGCAACTTCCCGCCAATCACCCGGCGTGGGATTTCGTCGCGCATGGTCTCGGCCAGCTCATGCACACCATGGTGCTCACCACCGCGCCGTCGCGCATCTTCCTCGGCGGCGGCGTGATGAGTGCGCAGACCCACCTGTTCGAGCGCATCCAGCAGGAACTGAAACGCAGCCTGAATCGATACGTCGAAGCGCCCGAGCTCGAGCAGGGCCTGTCGGAATTCATCGTGCCGCCGGGGCTGGGCACGATGGCCGGTCCGCTCGGCGCGTTGGCGCTCGCCGCGGATGCGGCAAGCGCGGCCGGCACGCCGATGCCAGTCGCCATCGCATCGCGATGAATGGAAAAGCCGGCAACTCCTCGGACAAGGGCATGCGGCTCTCGGGCACGAATCTCGAGCGCGCCGGGGATCACAATCAGCGCGTCACGCTGCATGCCATCCGGGTGAATGGTCCGATCACCCGCACCGAGCTCGCGCAGATCACCGGGCTCACGGCGCCCGCGATCGCCAACATCACCAAGCGGCTGCTCACGGACCGGCTGATCCTCGAAGCCGGCCGGCGGCGCGGCGGCCGCGGCCAGCCGGCCACCAAGCTGGTCATAAACCCGGATGCCTGGTTCTCGATCGGCCTCAACGTCGACCGCGATCACATCACCATGCTGGTGCTCGATTTCGAAGGCCGCGTGCGCGCGCGCGCCTCGAGCGAGGTGGCGTTCGCGATGCCCAGGGACGTCGAGCAGTTCTTCCGCAAGGGCGTGGGCAAACTACTCACCAAGGTGGGCATCGGCCGCGACCGGCTCGCCGGTGTCGGCGTGGCGCTGCCCGACGACATGCCGAAGGCGGCCACGCTGCCGCACCAGCCGGCCAACTACGGAGTGTGGGCTTCCACCGACGTGGCCGCGCTGCTCACCGAAGTCCTGCACGTGCCGGTGTTCGTCGAGAACGACGCCGCGGCCGCCACCATGGGCGAGATGCAGTTCGGCCTGGGCAAGAAACACCAGACGTTCTTCTACATCCTGATCACCGCCGCGCTGGGCGGCAGCCTGGTCATCGAGGGCAATCATTTTCGCGGCGCCAGCGGCCGCTCGGGTGAGCTGGGCATGCTGCGCGGCCGCGACGCCAGCGGTCACGAGCGCCAGATCCAGAACATCGTGTCGCTGTCGGCGCTCTACAGCCGGCTGGCCGCGCAGGGAATTCGCGTGGCGGCGCCGCACGAGCTGACCGATCTCGATGAAAGTGGCCAGGCCATCATCGACGCCTGGGTCGAAGCCTCGGTCGACTCGCTCATCGACACCATTCTCGCGATCAACTGCCTGGTGAATCCGGAGGCCGTGCTGATCGGCGGCCGGTTGCCGGCGGGCATCGTCGATCAGCTCGCCACGCGCCTGAACCAGCGGCTCGAATCCTACGTCGGCAACGTACCGGCGATTGCCCCGGTGTCGCGCGCCGCGCTGTCCGACGACGCGCCGGCCGTGGGCGCGGCCATCCTGCCGTTCACCCATCGCCTCCTGCCGACGCGCACCGCGCTCATGAAGGTGGCGTCGCTTTGATGATTTTCTAACTACACACAATCGGCAATATCGGGGGAGAGTTCATGACCACGACGAATCGAGGACCGCTCATCGCATTCATTTCGGTGACAACGCTGTTTTTCGCCTGGGGATTCATCACCAATCTCATCGACCCCTTGATTCCCGCGGTCAAGGAAATCTTCAAGCTGACCTACACCGAGGCATTCCTCACGCAGCTCGCATTCTTCATCGCCTACGGGGTGTTCTCCCTCCCCGGTGGCGCGCTGGTGACCCGCGCCGGCTACGCACGCACCATCCTCATCTCGCTCAGCGCGATGGTGGTCGCGTGCCTGGTATTCCCGCTCGCCACGCATCTGCGCACCTACGAGCTGGTGCTGGTGGCGCTGTTCATCCTCGGCGGCGGTATCACGGTGCTGCAAGTGGCCGCGAATCCGCTGTCCGCGGCGCTCGGCGATCCGAAAACCTCCCATTCGCGACTGGTGCTGTCGCAGGCGTTCAATTCCCTGGGCACCGTGCTCGGCCCGTACCTCGGCTCCGCAGTGATGCTGAGTGGCGGCATGTTCGCGGCCAGCGCCGCGGGCGCGGATGTCGAGGTCGCGCGCACCGCCTCGCTCGGCAAGATCGACCGGTCATTCGTCATGGTCGCCGGGATGATCGTTCTGCTCATGCTGTTCATGTGGTCGCAAAGCCGGCGTATCACCGCGGCGGCGCCGCCCATCGAGAAGGGCTCGGTACTCGCTGCGCTCAAGGCCAGGTGGGCGGTGTTCGGCGGAATCTCGATCTTCGTGTATGTTGGCGCCGAAGTCGCAATCGCCAGTCTGATGATCAATTTCCTCACGCAGCCCGACGTGCTGTTGTCGGCACTCAAGGATCCCGAGGGCACCAGCATGCTCGGCGGCATTGCGCATTTCGTCGGCGAGCCCGCCGAACGCGCCGGCAAGATGCTCGGCTGGTTGTATTGGTTCGGCGCCATGGTCGGCCGCTTTGCCGGCAGCCTGCTCCTGGCCCGCATCAAGGCGCCAAAACTGCTCGGCGTGTTTGCGATCGTGGCCTCGCTGCTTTGCCTGCTGGTCAGCCAGTCGCACGGCGAACTCGCGGCCTACGCGGCGCTGTCGATCGGCCTGTTCAACTCGATCATGTTTCCGACAATCTTCACCATCACGCTGGAGCGTTCGACCGCGACCGTCGCCGGCACGTCGGGCCTGCTGTGCATGTCCATCGTCGGTGGCGCGTTCATCCCGCAGATCGTGGCGCGCATCGCGGATGCCGGTCACATGCATGCTTCGTACTTCGTGCCACTGGTCTGCTACCTGCTGATCGCGGGGTTCGCGCTGGCAGCCTTGCGCGCTCCCATCGTCAGCCACGGCGCCGCGCCCGGCGCAGGACACTGAAATCGGCGGAGTCATGGACGACAAGACACGCATCAGGGAGCAGCACAGCCGGCTTTGCAGCTGGCTGTGTGATGCTGCCTATCCACTCTGGTCGACACGCGGCGTCGATCCGGCCGGGGGTTTTCACGAGCGGCTCGCGCAGAACGGCGAGCCGCTGGCCGAACCGCGCCGTTCGCGCGTGAATCCGCGCCAGGCGTACTGCTTCGCGATGGCGCCGGTCATGGGGTGGCGCGGCGACTCGGCCCGGCTGGTCAAACATGGCCTCGACTACTGGCTGGCTCGTTATCGCCGCTCTGATGGCCTGTTCCGCACCCTGGTCAACGCGGATGGCTCGCCGCGCGACGATCGTGTCCTGCTCTACGACCAGGCCTTCGGACTGCTGGCCTTCAATGTCTCGTCGGTCGGCGACGCGCGCGCGGAACGCGAGCGGCAATCGCTCGAGCTGCACGACCTGGTGCTCGCGCACATGAAGCGCAGCAGCGGTCCGGGCTTCGAGTCCGGTGTGCCAGCGGCGGTGCCGTTGCAATCGAATCCGCACATGCACCTGTTCGAAGCCGCGCTGGCCGGCTGCGAAGTCTGCTCCGAGAGCTCATTGTGGAAGCCGCTCGCCGACGAGCTCGCCGAGCTGGCATTGGACAAGTTCATCGACGCGCAAAGCGGGGCGCTGCGTGAATTCTTCGACACCGGGTGGAATCCCGCGCCCGGCATCGAGGGCCGGTTCGTCGAGCCGGGGCACCAGTTCGAATGGGCCTGGCTGCTGCTCAGGTGGGGTGGAATGAAACATCCACGCGCGAAGGCAGCGGCGCTCGGGCTCATCGACGTCGGTGAGCGGCATGGCGTGCGACAGGGTCTCGCCATCAACAGCATGCTGGATGACTTCTCGCCGCACGACGCCGGTGCACGATTGTGGCCGCAGACCGAGAGGCTCAAGGCCGCCGCGATCGCGGCGCGTGTCACGGGCGATGCGCGCTACTTCAAGATGGCCGCTGCGGCGGCCGATGGGCTCATGCGGTATCTGGACTGCGCCATTCCCGGGTTGTGGTGGGACCGGATCGATGCGCAGGGCAGGGTTGTCGAAGAGCCCGCACCGGCCAGCAGTTTCTACCACCTCGTCGCGGCCATCGCGGAGATCAGCGCGCTCGCGCGCATGAATTGACGTCAGGTTCCCGGCCTTCGTGACAGAGGTCCCATGGGAGGGACTCACATGTTTCGAAAATGGATGGGGATGGCGCTGCTCGTCACGCTGGCCGCGCAGGCGGTGGCACAGCAGACGCCTGCGCCGCGCTTCAATGGAATGTTTCAGATCGATCTCGCGGCCGGCGGCGATGACCTGCGCAACGCCGAGATCCATGCCTCGCAAACCAACCTGGGACAGGGCGTGACATTTTCCTTCGGCGCCACCTACCGGCCGGTGGAGAGTTCCCGGCTCGAGCTCCAGGGAATCGTCGGCTACAAGGTCGGCGTGCCGGTGCCCGACGATGAAGAGGCGAACGTCACCCGCTGGGTGCTCCAGCTGCTCGCCAACTATCCACTCGAGGACAAGTGGTACGTCGGGGGTGGACTGGCGTTCCACGTCAATCCGAAGTACGTGGACGATTTTCCCGGCGCTCTCGATGTGGACTTCGACGATGCGCTGGGAGTGACCATCGAAGGGGGCTGGAGCTGGATGGGCCTGCAATGCACCTGGATGGAATACCGCAGCCCCTACGGCAAATTCGGCGCGAACAACTGTGGCGTCAGGTTTACCTGGCGCTTCCATGAACGGCCGTAAGGGTAGCCGTGGAGCCGATCAGCTCGGACGCGGTCCCGTCGATTCGCGGCACACCATCCGGTAGGGGATTTCCACGCTCTTCGGCGGCGATTCTTCGCCCAGCGAGCGGAACAACATGTCCGCCGCCTGGTGCGCCATCTCGTAGGTGGGCTGATGCACGGTAGTCAGCCGCGGCCAGATGACCTGCGCGACATAGCTGTCGTCGAAGCCGGCCACCGAGAGGCGATTCGGAATCGAAAGCCCCATCTCGTGCGCGGCCATGATGGTGCCGGCGGCCATGTCGTCATTGCTGGCGAACACGGCGGTGGGCCGGGTGGCGCGCGACAGCAGCCGGCGCGCGGCCGCCAGGCCGGAATCGAAAGTGAATTCACCGCGATCGACGAGCTGCGGATCGACGTCGAGGCCGTGCGAGCGCAGGGCCAGCGTGTAGCCGAGATAGCGCTGCTCGGTCACCGGATGTCCCGCCGGGCCATTGATGAAGCCAATGCGCTCGTGCCCGAGCGCGATCAGGTACTCCGTCATCTCGCGCGCGGCGGCGACGTCGTTCATGAACACGCAGGAATAATTGTCGAGGTCCACGGTGGGCGCGATGCGCACGAAGCGGATGCGATGCTTGGAGAGCTCGGCGAGCACCTCGGCGGAATCGGACAATGGCGGCGCCAGCACCACGCCATCGAGATGGGACTCGAGCACCAGGCCGGCGAGATCGCGCACGCTGGAAATGTCGTTGCCTTCGCACGGATGCACCAGCAGGCGGTAACCGCGCGTGTGGCAGCGCTCGAGCGCGCCTTTCTGCAGGTCGACCACGTAGTTGGCGCTGGGATTCTGGTAAATGAGTCCGATGAGATTGGAACTGCGGCCGGCGAGGCTGCGCGCCGAGAGACTGGGGTGATAGTTCAGTTCTTCGACTAGTTTGAGTACGCGCGCGCGCGTTTCGCTGCGCACGTTCGGTTCGCTGTTGAGCACGCGCGAGACGGTCTTGATGGATACGCCCGCGGCCTTCGAGACATCGTGAATGGTTATGCGGCCCATAGCGAGGCAGGATTGTCTTGTTGTCAGACAACGTTGTCAATCTGCCGCATGGATTGCAAGAGCCGAGCCACGTCCACGTCAATTACCCGGTAGAATGCGCCCGCAATTTTGTTGACAGCGCTGTCCGGCACAGCGCAGCCTCGGGGACTTCGGAGCGAGATAGTGACAGGCAATACAGTGCCCTACGGCATAAGCAGCCAGGACGGCGAGGATTTCGACCGTTCAGACGTACTCGGGTTGGTCGCCGATGTGGGCGGAACGCACATCCGTTTCGGAATCGCCGTCGGCGGTTCGCCGTCTTCCCCCCTCAACGTGCATTGCGTGCGCCGTTACCCGGTGCGGGCGCACGAGTCTCTCGCGCACGCGGCCGAGCACTACCGTGCCGATACTCCCGGGGTGCCGGCCGCATTGAACCGGGCCGCGGTCGCGGTCGCGGGCCGCGTCGACCAGGACCGAGTCCAGCTCACCAACAGCGCATGGTCATTTTCCGCGCGGGCGCTCAGCGAGTCGCAGCGCTTCGAGCACCTGCACGTCGTCAACGATTTCGAGGCCGTGGGACATGCCGTCGGCGCGCTGCGCACCGCCGACCTGCAGCCGGTCGGGCCGCAAAGGTTGTCCTTGCCGATGACTCACGGTGTCTGCGCCATTGTCGGCGTGGGCACGGGCCTTGGCGTGGGTGGCGTGGTCGCCAACGGCGGGGCATTCACCGTGCTGGCGACCGAGGGTGGACACGCGAGTTTCGCGCCCACCAGTGAGCGCTCCATCGAGCTGCTGCGCTGGCTGCGCCGCAAGTACGGCCGGGTTTCCGCCGAGCGGGTGCTGTCCGGAGCGGGGCTCACCAACATCCACCAGGCGTTGAGCGAGGGGCAGCACACACCCGAGCTTTCGGCCGCCGAGATCACCACGCGCGCGGCCAATGGCGGCGATGGCGCCTGTGTCGAGGCCGTGGGTCTGTTCAGCGAGTTGTTAGGCGCGTTCGCCGGAGACCTGGCGCTCACGCTGGGCGCATGGTCCGGTGTGCTGATCTCCGGCGCGATGCTGCAACACTTCGATCGCGAGGCGTTCGAGCGCCGCGTGCGGTCGGGATTCGAGCACAAGGGCCGTTTCGCGCCTGCGATGCGCGCCGTGCCGCTCGAAACCATCTCCCATCCGCATGTCGAATTGCTCGGAGCCGCGCGCCTGCTATCGTCCAGGCGATGAAGCACCCGGTTCAGAAGTTCGTATTGTTCGGGGCCACCGGCGACCTCTCGCAGCGCATGGTGTGGCCGTCGCTGTACCACCTGTGCCGCGAAAAGCTCGTGCCGCCCACTCTCACGTTCGTCGGCTCCGCGCGCCACGCGATGCCCAACGAGGAATTCCGCAAGGTCGTCGAAGGCGCGTTGCGCAAGCACGTGCCCGCCGAATACCTCAAGGAAGACGCGGTGGCGGACCTGCTGACGCGCATCAGCTACGCGCCCTTCGAGGCCAGTGACGGCAGCGCCAAGGGCACCGAGGCGCTGCAGAAGGCGCTCGCGGGCAACAACCGCATCCTGTATTTCATGGCGACCTCGCCCAAGTTCTACGGGCCGACCTGCCTGAGCCTCGGCGCCGCGGGCCTCGCCTGCGAGCACTGCCGCATCGTGCTCGAAAAGCCGATCGGACAGGACTACGCCTCGAGCGTCGAGATCAACGAGGCCGTGGGCCAGGTGTTCCACGAAGACCGGATCTTCCGCATCGATCACTATCTCGGCAAAGAGGCGGTGCAGAACCTGCTCGCGCTGCGTTTTGCGAATTCGCTGTTCGAGCCCCTGTGGAATGCCTCGTCGATCGATAACGTACAAATCACGGTAGCCGAGACAGTCGGACTCGAAGGACGCTGGGGTTACTACGACGATTCCGGCGCGCTGTGCGACATGGTGCAGAACCACATGCTGCAGCTGGTCGCGCTGGTTGCGATGGAGCCGCCGCACCTGTTCGAGCCCAACGAGGTGCGCAACGAGAAGACCAAGGTGCTGCGCAGCCTGCGCCCGATCACCGCGGCCACCGTCGCCGCGAACACCGTGCGCGGTCAGTACGCCGCGGGCAGCGCCGGCGGTGTTGCCGTGCCGGGATACAACCAGGAGACGGGCGCCCGGGAAAGTCCAAAAAAGGGAAACAGCGATACCGAGACCTTTGTCGCACTGCGCGCGGAGATCGACAACTGGCGCTGGGCGGGCGTGCCGTTCTACCTGCGCACCGGCAAGCGCATGCAGTCGCGCCGCACCGATATCGCCATCCAGTTCAAGTCGGTGCCACACAACATCTTTGCCGCGGACGAACCGACCCTGCAGGCCAACCGGCTCGTCATCCACCTGCAGCCGCAGGAGAGTGTGACGCTCGAGATCCTGAGCAAGCAGCCGGGCCTCGAGGGCGTGCGCCTGCGCGAAATGCCGCTGGAACTCTCATTGCCCAAGGACGAGAGCGGCGGCCGCACGCGCATCGCGTATGAGCGCCTGTTGCTCGATGTACTCAAGGGAAACACGACGCTGTTCGTGCGGCGCGACGAGGTCGAGGCGGCGTGGCACTGGATCGACGGCATCCAGACCAGCTGGCGCTCGACGCGCCAACTGGTCAAGCCGTATCCTGCGGGCACCTGGGGGCCCACGGCTGCGATCGCACTCACCGAGCGACACGGCCATAGCTGGTATGAGTAGCCACTGGATTTGAAAGAATGGGCGCCCAGAAGCTCAACGACGTCATCATTGAAGTCACCGAACGCATCGGCGGCCGCTCGGCCGCGGCGCGCGGTGAATACCTCGAGCGCACGCGCAAGCGCAAGCTGATAGAGCCGGCGCGCGGCAAGCTGGCCTGCGCCAACCTCGCGCATGTCATGGCCGCCTCGGGTGTCGACAAGGAGAAACTGCAGCAGTCCGTCATCCCCAACGTCGGCATCGTCACCTCGTACAACGACATGCTGTCGGCGCATCGGCCGTTCGAGCCCTTTCCCGAAATCATTCGCGCCGCGGCACGTATGGCCGGCGCCACGGCGCAGGTGGCCGGTGGCGTGCCTGCGATGTGCGACGGGGTCACGCAGGGCCGCGCCGGCATGGAGCTGTCGCTGTTCAGCCGCGACGTGATCGCGCTCGCGACGGCGGTGGCGCTCTCGCACGAGGCCTTCGATGGCGCATTGTTGTTAGGCATCTGCGACAAGATCGTTCCGGGGCTGTTCATCGGGGCGGCCTCGTTCGGCCAGATGCCCATCATCTTCGTGCCCGGCGGTCCCATGCCCTCGGGGCTGGCCAACAAGGCGAAGGCGGAAGTCCGGCAGCGCTACGCCGAAGGTCTCGCGACGCGCGATGAGCTGCTGGCCGCGGAGATGGGGTCCTACCACGACGCCGGCACCTGCACATTTTACGGAACGGCGAATTCCAACCAGATGCTCATGGAGCTCATGGGCCTGCACGTACCGGGCGCGGCCTTCGTGAATCCGAACACTCCATTGCGCCATGCGCTCACCGTCGCGGCCACGCAGCGTGTGGCCCAGACCACCGCGCTGGGATCCGGCTATCTGCCCTTCGTCGAGGTCATCGACGAGCGCTCCTTCGTCAACGCCATCGTGGGGCTGATGGCCACGGGCGGCTCGACCAATCATGTGATCCACCTGGTCGCGATGGCGCGCGTCTGCGGCCTCACCATCACCTGGGACGACATGGCGGACATCTCGCGCGTGACGCCGCTGCTGGCACGCGTGTATCCCAACGGCGAGGCCGACGTGAACCAGTTCCATGCCGCCGGCGGCATGAGCTTCGTGACGCGTGAGCTCATCGATGCCGGTCTTGCGCACGCGGACGTGATGACGGTGTGGGGGCCGGGGCTCGGCGCCTACGCCAGGGATCCCTTCCTGGTCGATTCGAAACTGGTGTGGCGCGACGCGCCGGAAAAGTCGCACGACGAGAAAATCCTGCGGCCGGCATCGAATCCATTCTCGGCCGACGGCGGGCTGAAGTTGCTGCGCGGCAACCTGGGCCGCTCGGTGATCAAGACCTCGGCCTGCGATCCCAAGTACTGGGAAATTACCGCCCCGGCGCGCGTGTTCGAGAGTCAGGAAGCGCTGTCCGCGGCACTGAAGGCCGGCATCGAAGGCGACTTCGTGGCGGTGGTCCGTGGCCAGGGGCCGCGCGCCAATGGCATGCCCGAACTGCACAAGCTCATCCCGGCGCTGTCCGGGTTGTTAGCCAAGGGGCGGCGCGTGGCCATCGTCACCGATGGGCGCATGTCGGGGGCGTCGGGGAAGGTGCCTTCGGCCATTCACCTCACTCCCGAGGCGGCGGTCGACGGGCCAATTTCGCGGCTGCGCGACGGCGACATCATCAGGCTGGATGCCCGCGCGGGTGTACTCGAGGCGCAGGTCGATGCGGCGACGCTGGCGTCCCGCGACCCCGTGAAGCCGGAACTTTCCGATACCACCTACGGCGTCGGCCGCGAATTGTTCACCCGGTTGCGCGAAGGTGCGACATCGGCCGACGAGGGTGCGTCGATTCTCTAGGCCGCCGCCTTCTTCGCCCTGGTTCGCCACCAGATGAGCAGGTATGGCGCCCAGGCGAACATCCCGAGGAAATTGACGAACAGGAAATCTCCCAGCCTGCTGTTGGACGACTCGTTGAACAACGCGCTGATCGCGGCGATTTCCACGCACGTGAATGGCAGTATCACGAAGAAGAACATGAAGGCCT
>Ga0307500_10000673_pt1 | contig 11006 bp, 10 predicted proteins | sample 14_S_MG_FD_201362 | JGI IMG/M metagenome (GOLD analysis project Ga0307500, IMG submission 201362) | Soil microbial communities from Populus trichocarpa stands in riparian zone in the Pacific Northwest, United States - 14_S | ecosystem: Environmental > Terrestrial > Soil > Riparian zone > Trees...
CTCACGCCGGACGACCGCACCGCCGAATGGATCCTGCACCGCGACCCGGAGATCGCGCTGCGGCTGATCGAGTCCCGCGCCGACCGGCCGGACGAGCCCGCCCCGGGCACCGTCCGGGTCGGCATCGGCGTCCCGGACGCCAACGTTGAGCGCGACCGGCTACTGCCCGAACTGCCCGATGTCCCCCCGGTCCGGACCCGGCCCGGCGTGATCGCCCTGCTCGAACTGCGCGACCCGGACGGCAACCGGCTCGTCCTCTGGCATGACCTGCTGGTCCGCAAGGCTTAGGAACGGGTCCAGGGCAGGGACTCGGGCGGGCCGGAAGGGTCGGCCCGCCCGAGCGCCGATCAGGCCAGCAGGCGCAGGGTCAGCCCGTTGCCCGGCCCGGACAGCAGCAGGTTCAGCACCGGCGTCAGCGCGCCGCAGCCGGTGAACCTCGGGATCGTGTACGTGCCGGCGACCGTGGTGTCGAACAGGTCGACCGGTGTGGTGTTGCGCAGCGTCGCGGTTGTGGCGCTGGCGGTGCGGCAGGTGCTCGGCACCAGGTTGAGCTTCGGCAGCGCCGGCTGGTAGACCTTGATCAGCCGCAGCGTGAACGAGGTCGTCGTGGTCAGCGTGCCGTTCAGGGTTCCGGTCAGGTTCCCGGCCGGCACCAGCCGGGTCACCGCGGTCACCGGCAACGCGTTCAGCAGCTTGATGGTGACCGGGAAGTCCGGCACCTGTACCTGGCCGGTCAGTGCGCCGGTGGCCAGGTCCAGCTGAGCGTCCACAGTGGACTTGGGGATCGCCGCGGTGGCGTTCGGCTTGGCCAGGTGGGTGGAGCCGGTGGTGTTCGCGTAGTGCAACTGCCAGATCGGATCGGCGGCCGCCGGCAGGGCCAGCGTGGTCACCGTCCCACCGACCGCGAGCGCCGCGGTCAGTGCGACCAACAGACGACGGAGTGGGGACACCGTTAGCCTCCCGAGCTCTGATCCCCCGTGCCGGAATGCGCCTCGATGCCGATCCACGTTACTCACGAGTAACCGAACGCGCCACCCCCGGCGGGCCCATCCGGCCGATGTCCCCGTCCGCCAACTGCTAGCCGACCTGCATCGGGACCCGTCGTCACGTTCAGAAAAGTGACGAGCAACCCCTGGAGGCACTCAGTCACCCAGACACATAGGCAAGCCTTAGAACAAACTATCCCAGCAGTCCAGCCTCGCCGGCGGCATCGCCGGCCGGGCTGATCAGGCCGAGGGCATACGCGGCGGCCAGCGCGCCGGCCCGGTTGTGCACGCGCAGCTTGCTGAACAGGTGCGCCTGGGTGTTCTCCACGGTCTTGGTGGTGATGCCGAGGCTGCGGGCGGTCTGCCGGACGGTGTGGCCCAGTGCGATGGACGACAGGATGTCCCGCTCCCTGGCGGTGACCTCCGGGACGCGGGAGCGCCGCTCGGCTGAATGCGAGATGACCGCGCGGGCCACCGGCCGGGCCTGGCTGCCGCCGATCACCAGGCAGCCCTCGGCGGCCAGCGCCAGCGCGGACATCAGCTGGCCCTCCACCCGCTCGGTCTCGATGATCCCGCCGGCGCCGCGGGACAGATCGCGCACCATCGCGGCCTGGTCCAGCACGCCGCTGCGGACGACCAGCACCCGGTGCCCGGCCGGCCGGCCGGTCGGCCAGTGCGCCGGCTCCGGGTCGACCAGCACGGTCGTGACCGGGCCGCGGTGCCAGCGCAGCCAGTGCGCGTCCCGCCGGGTGTGCTCGACCTGCACCCGGACGAACGGCACCCGGTGCCGCACCAGCTCGACCAGCACCCGGTCCACCGCGCAGCCGGACCGACCACGGACCACCACCAGCGCTGGCCAACCGGCCTCGTTCGCCGGCAGCGGCGGTGGGTCGGCGGCGGACGGGGTGGACATGATGCCCACCGACGCCGCGCGGGCCACCGCGTCGGCCCCACTGGTGGCCCAGAGCTTCGCGTACAGCCGGCGTTTGTGGTTCTGCACGGTGCCGGCGCTGATCGCGAGCAGCTCGGCGATCTCGGCCACGCTGTGCCCGGAACTGATCAGCATGAGGATTTCGAGCTGGCGCTCGGTCAGCCGGGCATTGCCGGCCCGCGGCGTCGACCGGATGGTGCCCGGGTTGCGCAGTACCGCCAGCAGCGTGTGCAGGCTGTACGTGAACGGCACCAGCCCGGTCAGGTTCGACGTGCGCATCTCGGCGAGATCGGACTGCGACAACTTCTCGTACATGAGCACCGGGTGAACGACCGGGAATCGCGCCTTGAGTGTGCGCAGCACCGCCGCGACGCCGACTTCGGCGTCCAGCAGCACGACATCCGGCTGGGACAACTCACACAGAGTCATCAGGCCCTCGACATCGGCGGCGTCGCCGACGACCGTGAAGTCCGGCAACGTGGCCAGGTAGGCGGCGAGAGCATCGCGAAGCAGCCGGCGGCTGGAATGGACAGCCATCCGGATGGGGGTGTCGCGCTGAAATGGTTGCACGGCGAATCCTTCGTCCGCCGCGAGTCGATCAACCCACACTTGGCCTGTCAAGTGGCTCTTTGGGGGATTTTACCAGATGGCTACGGAAGAGCCCGTGATGACACCCCGACTGCGGGTTGGCCCGGAACACCCGGGGGCCGCGGTCGACGGGTTCTCGGCCGACCGCGGCCCCGCGGCTATTGCCAGCTCAACCCGTACGGGTCCACTGGCCAGCCACGGTTGATCGAGCCGGAGGCGGGCGCTCTTTCCCCCCGTGGACGCGCCCACCCCCGGCAGCCCCCGTACGAGATCGGACCAGATCCGACCTCGTTCGCCGGTCTGTGCCCGGACGGCTCATAGGGCCAGATCCCTGTCTGCTCGTCCGGTGCACATGCGTTATGGTCCTGCTTCAGACCGTGCAAATGCAAGGGCAAATGCACGTGCAGATAGATTCACCCGGACGGGGCAGAGTCCGGGCGCAACGAACACGGAGAGCTACGAATAGCTCAGCGTGAACATCGACCCGGCATGGACATCAGAGAGGTAGGACATGTGGCCCCCGCATAACGGAATGCCCGCCAGCGAGTTGCGGCACGTCGCCTGGTACAAGAGCCAGCACAGCAACCCGAGTGGGAATTGCGTGGAGATAGCCCGGCTCGCGGACGGTCAGTTCGCGCTGCGGAACTCACGCTTCCCGGACGGACCCGCGCTGATCTGTACCCGGGCCGAGATCGCCGCGCTCATCGGTGGCGCCCGGGACGGCCACTTCGACCATCTGATCGGCTAGGCGGCAGCTGGCCCACCGGCCGGCCCTGTTTGCCGATCGCGGCTCAGTGGCCGGCCGGTGGTAGGTCGGTCAACAACTGGTTGAGCCGCAGCACGCTCTCGGTCGGCGTCTCGGCCTCCACGCACAACCGCTCCATCGCCTCCAGGTACCGGTCCACGTCCTCGCGCTTGTCCAGGTAGAGGGCGCTGGTCAGCTGCTCGATGTAGACCACGTCGGGCAGCGCCTGGTCGGCGAATCGCAGGATGCTGAACGCCCCGCCGGCCGCGGCGTGCCCGCCGAACCCGAACGGGATCACCTGCACGGTCACGTTAGGCAGCTTCGCCGCGGCGACCAGGTGCTCCAACTGGCCGCGCAACACCTCCGGGCCGCCGATCGGCCGCCGCAACGCCGCCTCATCCACCACCGCCCACAGCCGCGGGGCGCCCGGCCGGGCCAGCACCGTCTGCCGCTCCATCCGCAGCGCGACCCGGCGATCGATCTCCTCCGACCGGCCATCGTGGCCGAGCAGCACCACCGCCCGGGCGTACTCCTCGGTCTGCAGCAACCCCGGGATGAACTGCACCTCGTACGTACGGATCAGGCTGGCCGCCGCCTCCAGGCCGACATACGACTGGAACCAGGACGGCAGCACGTCGCCGTACTTGTGCCACCAGCCCGGCGCGTTGGCGTCCCGGGCCAGCCCCAGCAGGGCCATCCGCTCCTCGCCGCCGTCGACGCCGTAGAGGGTCAGCAGGTCGACCACGTCGCGTTCCTTGAAGCCGACCCGGCCCAGCTCCAGCCGGCTGATCTTCGACTCGGACGCCCGGATCGCGTAGCCGGCGGCCTCCCGGCTGATCCCGCGCTGCTCGCGCAGCCGGCGCAGCTGGGAACCCAGCAGGATACGCAGCACCGTGGGGCCGGCACTGGGCTCAACCGTGCTCATCGCGTCCTCGCCCCGACTGCGTGTCCGCGAACATCATCCTTGTCACCGTCCGGGTCATGGGCGGTCAAGTAGTCAGTCTTTGCTCTTGCGGCCGATGCCCGCAAGTAGCCATCCGGCACCGACCACCGGCTGCGGCGGATCCGGCCGCCAGTCGACGGCGTAGACCAGGCCCGGCTCCACCAGGTCGACGCCGGCCAGGAAGCGGGCGATGTCCGCCCGGCTGCGCGGCACGATCGGGGCGGTGGTGCGGCTGCGGGCGAATTCGGCGGTCAGGGCCGCGGCCGCCTCGGCCTTGCCCTCCCGGGTGGCGTGCGTGACGGTCAGGTAGCTGCCGACCGGCAGCGCGGCGAGCAGCCGGTCGACCATCCCGGCCGGCGACTCCTCGTCCGGGATCAGGTGCAAGGTGGCGATCAGCAGCACGGCAACCGGCTCACTCAGGTCGATCAGGTTGCGCAGCTCCGGGTTGGCCAGGATCTCCTCGGGGCGCCGCATGTCCGCCTGGATGATCGTCGCCTGCGGGTCATTGCCCAGCAGCGCCCGGCTGTGCACCAGCACCACCGGGTCGTAGTCGACGTAGACCACCCGGGCCTCCGGCGCCAACTCCTGGGCGACCTCGTGCACGTTGCCCTGGGTGGGCAGCCCGGCACCGATGTCGATGAACTGGCGGATGCCCGCCTCGCCGGCCAGGTATCGGACCGCCCGGTGCAGGAATCCCCGGTTCTCCCGGGCCGCGTCCCGGCCGTCCGGCACATTCGCCTTGCGCAGTACCTCGTTCACCGCCTCGGCGGCGGCCCGGTCGGCAGCGAAATTGTCCTTGCCACCCAGTTGGTAGTCCCACATCCGAGCCACGTTCGGTGTGTTGACATCAACCCCGCTGGGCGCCGGATGCTCGTCCGTCACAGGTGTGCTCCCTCATACGTTCCGGCCCGTCCCGGGGTCGGATCGTAATGGAGCGCCAGTTGTCCCGCCCAGCACCGGTTCCGGCGGGCCAGCGCAGCCTCGACCACCGACCGTCCGAACTGGACTGATGTGCCCCGGTCTGGCCGGTCGGCGTCCGCGGGGTGGGTGGCCGGGTCAGAGCCGGCCGCCGGTCTCCTCGCCGGACAACCGCTGCGCGGCCCAGATCGGCAGCACCGACAGCAGTACCAGGGCGGCCGCGACGACGTTCACCACCGGCGCCTGGTTCGGCCGGAACAGGTTGTCGAAGATCCAGAGTGGCAGCGTCTGCAGCCCTGGCGCGGTGGTGAACGTGGTGACCACGATCTCGTCGAAGGACAGCGCGAATGCCAGCAGCGCCCCGGCGAACAGCGCCGACCGCAACTGCGGGAACGTCACGTACCGGAATGTCTGGAACGTGGTGGCGCCGAGATCCATCGACGCCTCCTCCAGCCGGGTACCGGTGCGGCGCAGCCGGGCCAGCACGTTGTTGTAGACGACCACGATGCAGAAGGTGGCGTGGCCGACGATGACGGTGATGTATCCAAAGGGGACTGTCCCGGCGCGGAACGCTGAATTCAGCGCGATTCCGGTGACGATGCCGGGCAGCGCGATCGGCAGCACCACCAGCAGGCTGACCGCGTCCCGGCCGAAGAACCGGTACCGCTGTACGGCGAACGCGGCCATCGTGCCGAGCACCAGTGCCACCGCGGTCGCGCCCAGGCCGACCTTCACGCTCGTCCACAGGGCGGCACGCGCGCCGGAACTGTCCACGGTGCGCCGCCACCACTCCAGCGTCAGCCCGGTCGGCGGGAAGCTGAACGTGCGCGAGGGGTTGAACGAGTTCACGATCACGACGAGCAGCGGTACGTAGATGACCGCGAGGCCAAGTGCCATCGCCAGCCGCAACAGAACCTTCGCCCGCCGCGACAGGATCACCGCGGGACCCCCGCGCGGAGCGGTTTCGTGGGGTGCGTCATAGGTTCTCCAACGCGCCGGTGCGCCGGACCAGCAGCAGGTACAGGATGATCAGCAGCACCGGCATGGTCGCGGCGGCGGCGGCGAACGGGAGGTTGTCGGCCACGCCGATGTTGTCGTAGATGACGTTGGCGAACAGCTGGGTGCGGCCACCCACTATTTTCACGGTGATGTAGTCACCGAGGCTGAGCGAGAACGTGAAGATCGAGCCGGCCACCAGCGCCGGGAACAGCAGCGGCAGCACCACCGAGCGGAACGTCCGCCAGGCCGGCGCGCCCAGGTCGGCGGACGCCTCCAGCAGGGAGTCCGGCAGCCGGTCCAGCCCGGCGTACACCGGCAGCACCATGTACGGCAGCCAGAGGTACGCCAGGGTCAGCGTGACCGCGGTGAGCCCGAAGCCCGGGCCGCTGGCGTGGAACGGCCGCAGCACCCAGTTGACCGGGCCGTCGCCGCTGAGCATGACCCGCCAGGCGTACGCCTTCACCAGGTAGCTGGCCCACAGCGGGGTGAGGATCGCGGCGACCAGCAGCCCGCGGGCCCGCCGGCTGGCCACCTTCGCCAGGTAGAACGCCATCGGCAGCGCGATCACCGCGTCCAGGACGGTGACCAGCGCGGCCACCCCGACCGTGCGCAGCGCGATCTTCCGGTACACCGGCTGCTGCACGAGGGTCTGGAAGTTCTCCCAGGTCGGGTGCCGGATGATCGCGCCGGTGAACGAGTTGGTGCTCCACAGCGCGGACGCGAACATCACCGCGAGCGAGCCGAGGTACGCCACCACCAGCCAGGTCATCGGCGCCAGCAGCAGCGCGGCCAACCGGACCCGGGGCGAGCGGTGCAGGAAGCTCGACACCCGGGCCGGTCGGGGCGGGTCGGCCGGCGCCGCCGGCCGACCGTCCACAGTGGTCAGCTCTTGATCTCCGTCCAGGCCTGGGTCCAGGCGGCGTAGTCCTTGCAGGTGTTGCCGCGCGAGTCGCCGCAGTTGCGGGTCGGCGTGGTCCAGTAGGAGATCTTGCCGGCGTAGGTCTGGTCGGTGGCGTGGTACGTGCTGCAGAAGGACTTGTCGGCGGTCTGCTCGCAGGCCTGGGTCTGCGCCGGCGCCTCGCCGAACCACTCGGCCACCTGCGCGTTGACCTTCGGCGAGACGATCCAGTCCATCCACTTGTACATGCAGTTCGGGTGCTTGGCCTTGGCCGCGACCATCCAGGTGTCCGACCAGCCGGTGGAGCCCTCCTTCGGCACCACCGACTGCACGGTGACCTTCTTGCCGGCGTTCACCAGGTTCGCGATGACCTGCCACTCGGTGCCGACGACGGTGTCGCCGCTCTGCAGCGCCTGCACCGCCTTGGTGTAGTCGGACCAGTACTCGCCGATCAGGTTCTTCTGCGCCTTCAACAGGTCCACCGCGGCCTGGAACTGCGTGTCGTCCAGCTCGTACGGGTTGTTGATCTTCAGATCCGGCTTCGTCGCCTTCAGGTACAGCGCCGCGTCGGCGATGTAGATCGGTGAGTCGTACGCGGTGACCTTCCCCTTGTACGGGCTGTTCTGGTCGAACACCACACCCCAGGAGTCCGGCGCCGGGTTCACCTTGTCGGTGCGCCAGGTGAGTACGTTCGCGCCCCAGCCGTGCGGAATCCCGTACATCTGACCGTTCACCGAGTTCCAGGCGCCGTTCTTGAGGAAGTCCGAGATCGTCGCGTAGCCGGGCACCAGCGAGGTGTTCACCGGGGCCACGTCACCGCTGTAGATCAGCCGCAGGGTCGCGTCGCCGGACGCGGAAACCCCGTCGTACTGGCCGGTCTTCATCAGCGTGACCATCTCGTCGGAGGTGTTGCCCACCTTCACGTTGACCTTGCAACCGGTCTGCTTCTCGAACGGGTGCACCCAGTCGACGGTCTTGTCGTTGGAGCCGTCCTCGGCGTAGCCGGCCCAGACGATGATGTTCAGCTCGCCCTCGGTCGGACCCACCGCGGTGGCCGCGGCCAGCTTCGGCGGCTGGTCGCCGCCGGTCGCACCACCGCCGCCACCACCGCCGCCGCCGCCGGAACTCGAGCCGCACGCGGCCAGCAGCAGCGCCGCGGTGCCGGCGATGGCCGCGGTCAGCCCGGATCTCTGCCTGCGCATGGAACCCACCCCTTAGCTGTCGGTCGGTGTCGGGCCGGCCGGTGACTGGGACGTGCCGTCCGGAATGTGGGAGACGTGCTCGCGCTGCCAACCGAGCAGCACCCGGTCGCCGGGCTTCGGCTCGCCGCCGTCCGGGCCGGCCCCGGTGTTCGGCCGGGTGACCACCAGCCGGACACCCGCGTCCAGATTCACCGTGTACCGGGTCTCCGGGCCGGCGTAGGCCGCGTCCGCCAGGATGCCCTCGACGGTGACGTCGGCGGCCAGCGCGGTGTCGGCAGCGGCCAGCCGGATCCGCTCCGGCCGGATGCTGGCCGTTCCGGGGCTGCCCAGCACCGCCTGCGCGGCCGGGCCGGAGAGCAGGTTCGCGGTGCCGACGAAGCCGGCCACGAACCCGGTGGCCGGCCGCTCGTAGATCTCCGGCGGGCTGCCGACCTGCTCGATCCGGCCGCGGTTGAACACCGCGATCCGGTCGCTCATCGTCATCGCCTCGCCCTGGTCGTGGGTGACGAACAGGAAGGTGATACCCACTTCGCGCTGAATCGCCTTCAACTCCACCTGCATCTGCTCGCGCAGCCGCAGATCCAGGGCGCCGAGCGGCTCGTCCAGCAGCAGCACCCTGGGCCGGTTCACCAGGGCCCGGGCCAGCGCCACCCGCTGCCGTTCGCCGCCGGACAGCTGCGCCGGCCGGCGCGGGCCGTAGCCGTCCAGCCGGACGGTGGCCAGCGCCGCGGCCGACCGGGCCCGCCGCTCGGGCCGGCCGACCCCCTTCACCTTCAGTCCATACGCGACATTCTCCTGCACGGACAGGTGCGGGAACAGCGCGTAGTCCTGGAAGACCGTGTTCACGTCGCGCTGGAACGGGGCGAGCCGGCTGACGTCCGTGCCGTCGAGCAGGATCTGCCCGGAGGTGGGCTGCTCGAAGCCGGCGATCATGCGCAGCACCGTGGTCTTGCCCGAGCCGGACGGCCCGAGCATGGCGAAGAACTCGCCATCGCGGACGTCGAGATCGACCCCGTCGACGGCGGTGACCGAGGCGCCGCCGGCCGGGAAGACCTTCCGCACCTCACGCAGCGTGACACTCACCGGTACCACATCCTGATCAGATCCACCGGCGAGCACACTACTCAGCCGGCCGGGCGCCGGCATGCCGTCCGGCTCGCAGTCCGGCTCCCAGTCCGGCTCGCAGTCCACTTGGGACAGCCACAAGCCGGGCACGGCCGCACGCAACCCGCCCGCGACCGGCGGATGGGCCGGTCACGGGCGGGGGCCTGCGGACAGCTGTCAGGTGGATCGGCCGGTTGCCGGTCGGCGGAGCTCCCGGCTCGGCGGCTGGGTGCGGCCGGGGCACCCGCCGCCCGGTCGGGTTGCCGCCCGACCGGGCCGGTGCCCGGCTAGCGTGCCGGGGGCAGGTACAGCTGCAGGTCGCGGTTCTGCACCAGGGCGATCATCTCGTTGACGGTCAGCGGCGGTTGGGCGGCCGAGTGCTGGCCATCTTCCACCAGCCGGTTGTCCGCGGTCACGCTGGTCACCGTGCCGTCCGGTCGCCAGAGCCGGACCGTCCGGCTGACGTACCGGTCTTCGGACGGGCTGAGCTGTGCTCCCCGGAGCTCCTCGATCGTCAGCTTGGCGCCGCCGGCCAGCGGCCGGGTCTCGCACCGGACGTACTTATCGCCGGCCGGGCCGGTGGACGGCGGCGGGCTGGAGGCGCCGGTCTGGCGGCCGGGGTCGGCCTGCGCGCTGGCATTCGCCTGGCCGTTGCCAGCCGCGCCGCTGGGGCGGGGCGCGGTTGCGGTGCCGTTCTTCTGGGCGATCGTGCCGTCGGCGGGCACGCACGGCTTGGCCACCGGCTCGGCCGGGGTGTTGCGTTCGAGCACCACTTGCACATCGCCGGCGTGCTCGATGGCCCGGAAGCCGACGTCGGTGCTGTCCTGCTTGGCGCCGTCCACGCAGTCCGTCAGGTAGGAAACCTGCCAGCCGCTCATCGTCTGGTAGTGCTGCCGGGTGGGCAGCCGCGGCTGCAGCCACTGCGCCAGCGCGTAGCCCTGGGTCGAGCCGGACCGGGTCTGGCCGGCGCAACCGTTGTGCGGCGCGCCCGGGGTGACCGGGATCGAGCCGCCGGCCGCGGCGTCGATCCCCGACCCGCTCAGGCCGATGCCCGGCCCGGCGAACAGGTAGGCCGGCACCCCGACCACCATCGCCACCGCCAGCGCCCCGCCGGCCCCGAGCAGCGCCTGCCGGCGGCGCCGCCGCGACCTCCCACCGGCCACCACCCGATCGGTGTCCAGGGTCAGCGGGGGTTCGTCCGCGGTGGCCGCCCGGGCCAGTTCGGCCCGCAACTCATCGGGCTCGATCATGTGATCCGCTCCTTCGCGTCTGCCGCCCCGTTTCGGGGCCTGTCCCGGTCCAGCGCCCGGCGCAGTGCCGCCAGCCCGCGGGCGGCCTGGCTCTTCACGTTGCCGGTGGAGCAGCGCAACAACGCGGCGGTGTCCTCGACGCTCAGATCCTCGTAGTACCTGAGCACGAGCACCGCCCGCTGTCGGGGCGGGACGACGGCGAGGGCGGCGATCATCGCGACCCGGTCCTCGACGGCCGGCCCGGCCCGATCAGCCATGTCCGGGGTCAGGTGCAGCGGCTCCTCCCGCCATCGTCGGCGGCGGAGCGTGTGCAGGTACGCCCGCAGCAGGGTCTTCCGGGCATACAAGTGGATCTGCTCCAGCTTGGAAACCCGCGGCCACACCACGTACAACCGGCACAACGTCTCTTGCACAAGATCCTGACTGGCATGCCAATCCCCGC
>Ga0307500_10000676_pt1 | contig 10986 bp, 8 predicted proteins | sample 14_S_MG_FD_201362 | JGI IMG/M metagenome (GOLD analysis project Ga0307500, IMG submission 201362) | Soil microbial communities from Populus trichocarpa stands in riparian zone in the Pacific Northwest, United States - 14_S | ecosystem: Environmental > Terrestrial > Soil > Riparian zone > Trees...
TCTGGACCGTACGGTCGATTTCGGCATTGGGTGCGCCAAGCTGATGCGAAATCAGTTTCACCAGGAGGTCGACGCGTTCGATGGAAGCCGAGCCACCAGCGACCGCCCGGGCCGCCGACGAAGGCTTGAGAAGGCTTTCCGCCGCTTTGGCGTATTTCTCGAAAGGTACCTGGTCCGCGGGATCGGCGCCCAGACGCTGGGCGATGGCATCGACATGGTCATAGATCGACTGCGAGAGATTGATATCGCCGTGCACCGCGTCGCGGATCGATCGCGGCTCCTGCGGCGTGATGCAGCGGTAGTTCCCGGTCAACAGCATCGACCATTTGGCCAGAGGAACGAACATCGAATCGAACACTTTGAGTTTCACCGGAACGTCCTGGCCATCCAGTCTCACCGCATCGACGCCGGCTTCGAACTCCCGAAGCAGCAAGTTATGTTTCTCATCTGCAAATGACGCGGCCTTGAAGTTTGTCGGCAAGCCGACGTGAAGAACATTCGCCGCTTCCTCTGGTGGACGGAAGGCCTGCGGATCCGGGGAGCAGAGCGACACCAGGCCTGGCTCAAACCGATCCCATACCGCCGCGTTAGTGTAAGCCTTCTCCAGCTCCATTTCCGCGAGAGCCGGGATGCGCTTGAGATAGGGCAGAGGGGGCATGTTCATGATCGAGAGGCAAGGCAGCCTCGCTTCGGCAATTTTGATCATCAAAAGCCGCATCGCAGGGGCAGCGTATTGCGGTTCCTGCATCGCAAGCCCAACCAGATCATAGCGGTAAGGATCGACGTCGGCGGGTTCGACCGCGTTCAGGACGCCAGGCAGGTCGCGGGAGAAGATCGGCCGGTGGGTCGCCTCGTCGCGCAGCTTGATGCGAACTTCGGTGCCCTCGCGGTTGATGAGTTCTGCCGTCTGCTTGCGGCAAACCAGAGTCGCGTTGTGACCCGCCATCAAGAGTTTTGTCGCGAGCAACGAGCCGTACGAGGCCCCAAGGATCAGAATGTTACGCGTCATGCGCCCTCGCACAGATGATGTTTTCCGGCACGCCGATGCGTCGGCGCAGATTTGGGAGCGCCTGCTTTGCGACAGGAGTTAAGACGAGTTTTGCGGTGCGCGCCGTCTTCCCCGGGAAGTGCACCCTAAGGAATGCCGGCGGAGTTCGAAGCGACCGGTCAGGCCGACGCGGCCAGCTTGAACGGTGTGGCTTCGTCGTCGAATGCGTTAAAGATGTCGCGAATGCTGATGACGCCAATCAGGCTGTAATTGTCGATCACGGGCACGTGGCGGATGTGATGCTTGCTCATGAGGTGACGGACATGCTCGAGCGTGTCCGTCGACGTGCAGGAAACGAGTTGCTGCACCGAAATGAATTGCGAAACGCGCATGTTGACGCCGGCTGCGCCGTGTTCGGCAATCGCGCGCACCACGTCGCGTTCGGTGAACATGCCGACCGCCGTGTTGCCCTCGGTGCGAACGACATCCTTGACCACCAGCGCGCTGATATTGCTGGAGCGCATCAGTTGGGCTGCAATGGCGACGGTCTCGTTCATGCGAACCGTCGCGACACGGGCGGTCTTCTTGCGCAGGATATCTCCGACTTGCATGGCAACCTCCTTGGGGTGAATTGTTGGTTCAAGTCTGGTATACATAATACCAATTGTCAACACGCTTCGTGACGGAAATCTTGCGCCGGGATAAAGATAAACAGGCAGTATTACTGACATTATTGAAGTCCGGCATCCGAGCCGGAAGAGGGAGGGGCGTCCGGGAGCGGTCTAAAATTCGCTCAGGTATACCAGGCAGCGTCCGCGCAAAGAAAACGCGCCCATCCCGGAGGATGAGCGCGCTGGTTTCGAACAACCGATCCGGTTGGGATCAGGCCGCAAGCTGCGATTTGGCGACCACCGTTTTGCGCCATGGCTTGAGCACGGCGATCGCCAGCAGCGAGGCCAGGATATTCGCGCCGGCCGCAACGATGAACACCGTGTCCCACGTCCCCGAAGACTGCTGCATGTAGTTTGCGACAGGCACCAGCAGCGCCGCGGTGCCCTTTGCCGTGTAGAGCAGACCGGCATTGGTGGTCGCGAACTTGGCGCCGAAGGTGTCGGTGCAGGTCGACGGGAACAGGGAGTAGATCTCGCCCCAGGCGAAGAACACGAAGCCTGAGAGGAGCACGAACCAGACGGGATCGTGGCCCAGCATGTAGAGGCCCCAGATGCCGATGCCTTCCATGCCGAACGCGATGAACATGGTGTTCTCGCGGCCGATCATGTCCGAGATCCAGCCGAAGAAGGGGCGGGTCAGGCCGTTGAGGACGCGGTCGATGGTGGCCGCGAATGTCACCGCCGTCATCGTCACGGCCATCAGCGTGACCGGCACGCTGTCGACCTTCCAGTCGACGGCGATCGGCTTGAGGTTGGCGGTGACCATCAATCCGCCGGCGCCGACGATCACGAACATGAAATACATCAGCCAGAAGATCGGCTGACGGATCACCTCGGTCGGCTGATAATTGCGCCGGGTCTGGATGATGTTGGCGTTCTGCGTCACCGCTGGCACCTGTCCGGTTTTCGGCGCGAACAGGAAGAAGGCGAGGATCACGATGACGATGCCTTGCCCGAGACCGAAATAGAGGAAGGTGGTCTGGAAGCCGGAGTCCTTGATCATTGCCTGGATCGGCGCGACCGTCAGTGCCGAGCCCGCGCCGAATCCGGCGGCGGTGATGCCGGCAGCGAGGCCGCGCTTGTCGGGAAACCATTTCAGCGCGTTGCCGACACAGGTGCCATACACGCCACCGGCGCCGATGCCCGCGACGATCATGCCGAGGTAGAAACCGTTGAGCGAGGTCGCCTGCGCGTTGATCGCCCAGCCGACGGCGCAGAGGATGCCGCCGATCAGGACGACGATGCGCGGGCCGTATTTGTCGACGAACCAGCCTTCGACCGGCACCAGCCAGGTCTCGAACAGCACGAACAGCGTAAATGCCCACTGGATCGAGGCGCGATCCCATCCGAACTTTTTCTGGATGTCGGGTACGAAGAAAGTCCAGCCATATTGGTAGTTCGCAATCATCACCATCGCGAGGACGCCGATGGTCAATTGGGTCCAGCGATAGGCATCGCTGACTCGGGCCGCCGCGACGGGGGCCGCTCCGTGCACTGTGTCCGTCATCTTCCCTCCATAGGCTGTTCTATCGATATCGCGACAGCTCAAGGGCGCAGTTTGGTATATGTTATGCCAGTAGACAAGGGAAATCTTGGCGGCCCCAACGCAATTCGTCGGCCGCAGGGAAAATGCTGCAAGCGCGAAAAAGGGGCCGTGCTGCGAATAGCACGGCCCCCGATTAGGACAGAAACCTGTTTGATTTTATGGCGGTAAAGTCCCGCCTGCGTTTATGCGGGGACACCGCGCAAGCGGGTATAGCCCTGCTGGATCACCGACCAGAACAGCGCAATCAATCCCAGGATCATGATCGTTGAGACCAGCGTGTTGGAGAAGAAGATGCCGAGCGAGCCTTGGGATCCCAGCAACGACTGCCGGAATGCCTCTTCCGCCTTGTCGCCGAGCACGATGGCCAGCACCAGCGGAGCGAGCGGATAGTTGCACTTCTTCAGGAGGTAGCCGATCACGCCGAACACCAGCATCAGCATCACGTCGAATGTGGAGCTGTGGACCGAATAGGCGCCGATCGCGCACAGCACCAGGATGAGCGGCGCGATGATGCTGAAGGGAACGCGCAGGATCGCGGCGAACACCGGCACGCAGGTCAACACGACGAGCAGGCCGACGATGTTGCCGAGATACATCGAGGCAATCAGGCCCCAGACGAATTCCTTCTGTTCGACGAACAGCATCGGTCCGGGCTGAAGCCCCCAGATCAGCAGGCCGCCGAGCAGCACGGCCGCCGTCGGTGAGCCCGGCACGCCGAGCGAAAGCATCGGCAGCAACGCTGCGGTGCCGGCGGCGTGCGCCGCGGTCTCCGGCGCGACCACGCCTTCGATTTCGCCCTTGCCGAAATTGCTGCCGTGCTTCGACACCCGCTTGGCGATGCCGTAGCTCATGAAGGAGGCCGGCGTCGCACCCGCCGGCGTGATGCCCATCCAGCAACCGATCACGCAGGAGCGCAACGACGTCACCCAGTAGGCCGGCAACTCCTTCCAGGTCTGCAGCACCACCCGCAGATTGATCTTGGCGCTGCCGCCGCGGAAGGCGAGCCCTTCTTCCATTGTCAGCAGGATCTCGCCGATACCGAACAGGCCGATGACGGCGATGAGGAAGTCGAACCCGTTCAGCAATTCAGTGAAGCCGAACGTCAGCCGCAACTGTCCGGTGATGGAGTCGAGGCCGACGGCGGCCAGCGCAAATCCGATCATCATGGCCGCAATGGTCTTGAAGGGTGGCTCCTTGCTCAATCCGACAAAGCTGCAGAACGCCAGAAAATAGACGGCGAATTTCTCCGCCGGACCAAATCGCAGCGCGAAGCTTGCGACTAGCGGCGCAACCAGCGTGATCATGGCGACCGCAAACAGCGCGCCGACGAACGACGAGGTGAACGCCGCCGTCAATGCCTCGCCGGCCTTGCCCTTCTGCGCCATCGGGTAGCCGTCGAACGTCGTCGCGACTGACCATGGCTCGCCGGGTATGTTGAACAGGATCGAGGTGATCGCTCCGCCGAACAGCGCGCCCCAGTAGATGCAGGACAGCATGATGATGGCCGATGTCGGCGGCATCGAGAATGTCAGCGGCAACAGGATGGCGACGCCATTGGCGCCGCCCAGTCCCGGCAGCACGCCGATCACGACGCCGAGCACGATGCCGACGACCATCACCATGATATTGAAGGGCTGCAGCGCGACCGCAAAGCCGTGAAACAGATTGACGAGTTCTTCCATCCCCGTGATCCCCAGCGTGCGTCGATGTTAAAGGCCGAGCCACTCTTCGACCGGCCCCTTGGGAAGCGGGACCAGAAACCAGCGCTCGAAAATGAAATAGGTGACAATAGGCATGCCGAGGGCGACGGCCAGCACGGTAATCCAGCGGTATTTGCCGAGCCATCGCATGAACCATCCGATGAAGATGATCGAGGCGAGGTACAGCCCGGTGAACGGCATGACGCCGACATAGATCGCGGTCGGAATGACGACGCTCATGACCTGGCGAAGCTGTCCCCATTCGGCGAACAGCTCGTCATTGTCTTCGCGCAGTCCGTTCCACAGGTTTATCGCGCTGGACGCGACGATGAAGATTCCGATGTAGAATGGAAAGAAGCCGGCGCGCGGACCTTCCGCGCCCCAGTTGATGCCGGCCTTTATGCTGCCGAAGATCACGATCACGCCGAAGAGGGTGATCAGCAATGTGACGCCTGCCTCCACCATCTTGTGGGTGGGGCCGGTGTTGCTCGAACTGCCTGTTGTCATCAAAACTCCATGCGAGGCCGGGCCTGCAGCCAGCGGACCCGGCGTTTGCGCTCCGGGGCCGGCTGGGCCGATCCGTTCTCTTCCCGATCAGTTGCGCTATCAGTTTCCTGGAGCGGCGAGGAAACCCGCGTCCTTCATCAGGCCCTCGTGCCGCTTTTCCTCGACCTCGACCCATTTGGCGTAATCAGCGCCGGTCAGGAAAGTCGTGTTGAATGCGCCGGTCTTCATGAAGTCCTGCCATTCGGGCGTGGCGCGGACCTTCTTGAACAGCTCGATGTAATATTCGACCTGGTCCTTGGTGGCCCGTGGCGACATGAAGATGCCGCGCAGCATCAGATATTCGATGTCGAGGCCCTGCGACTTGCAGGTGGGAATATCCTTCCAGCCCTTGCCATCGACGATCTGCTCGTCATAGGCCATCGGCTGCGCGTCGAACACGCAGAGCGGACGCAGCTTGCCGCCGCGCCATTGCGCGACCGCCTCGATCGGATTGTTGACGGTCGAATCGACGTGGTTGCCGACCAGCTGAACGGCGACTTCGCCGCCGCCCTTGTAGGGAATGTAGGTGAACTTGGCGCCGGTGGTCTTTTCGAGCGCGACGGTGATGATCTGGTCTTCCTGCTTCGAGCCGGTGCCGCCCATCTTGATGGTGCCCGCGGGAGCAGCCTTCACCGCATCGACATAGTCCTTCGCCGTCTTGTACGGCTGCTCGGCGTTCACCCAGAGCACGAATTCATCGAGCGCCAGCATCGCTACCGGCGTGAGATCCTTCCAGTTGAACGGGATGCCGGTGGCAAGAGGGGTGGTGAAGAGGTTGGACAGCGTGATGATGATCTTGTGCGGGTTGCCGCCCGATGTCTTGAGGTCGAGGAAGCCTTCGCCGCCGGCGCCACCCGACTTGTTGATGACGACCATCGGCTGCTTCATCAGATTGTGCTTGGTGACGATGCCCTGGATCGTTCGCGCCATCTGGTCGGCGCCGCCGCCGGTGCCGGCAGGCACGATGAACTCGACCGGCCGCACCGGTTCCCACGCGGCGGTCGCTGGAACGGAAATCCCGACCGCGCATAGACCAACAATTACGCCCAACGCCGTTTGTGCTGTGTGTTTCATTTGATTCGCTCCCGTCGATTTGTGGTTGCGCCGGTCTTTGCCGGCTTCCCAGTGTTGTATTCAATGCCGCGGTGGCTGTCTTCTCCGAACGATCATGGATTGCAACTGTAAGAGGTGGCCGCTGGAGGAGCATCCGCTCCTTTTGGCCAATTGTGGATTTGCCACGGCTGCCGAAGGGAAGTCATGGGACGCACCCATGTTCCATGTCCGATCGGGCTGCCTGTCTCCGTGACGCAAAGGCCGTCCCTCCAACGCGCGCCTTTTCATTCGGGAGCGCTGGAATCTATTTTTGTATGCGATATGCCAGGACGCAAATGCATTGTGACTTTTAATTGCCGTTCGGGCTGATTTGTCGCAGACGTTGGTAAAGCGGGCGACGGGCGCGCACAAAAAATGGCCCCGGTAACCGGGGCCATGATCCAATCAGCGAAGGTTAAAGGTCAGTCGTCTGAAAGTGCCTGTTCGCGGAAGTGCTGTATTTTCAGGCTCAGAGACCGAAGGGGGGCAGGTCGCCGTTGCGAATCGCAACGCGGCTGCTGGCGGTCAGCAGGCGGTCGATGGACGCCATCAGGCGGCCAAACAGGGCGCTGGAGGGCAGGAGGCCGATGGATGCAGTCTTGGACATGGGTGTCCCCTTTTCTTGGCGCGGAACCATTCCGCTTCATGATCTGGGGATAATTTATGTATACCAGATGCCAGCTACAACAGACTTGTTTGCATAGCAGCAATTGGCAGTTTGCATTGCAGCAAAATTAACGAAGTGGCATTCCAGACAGGGCATTCCAGACGGCAAAAGGCCGCCGGAAGCCGGCGGCCTTTGTATTCAGGATGTAAGTCGGTTTACTCGGCCGCCTGCTTGCGCGGCGGGTCGAGTGCGCCGGAATCGTGGATTTCGGCCACCTGGTGGTCGGAGAAGCCGAGCACCTGGCGCAGGATCTCGTCGGTGTGCTCGCCGAGCAGCGGCGAACGCGTCACGTCGCTTGGTGAGTCCGACAGCTTGATCGGATTGCCGACCGAGATGTACTTGCCGCGGGTCGGATGATCGACCTCGACCACGGTGCCGGTGGCGCGCAGCGACTGGTCCTCGATGATCTCCTTCATCGACAGGATCGGGCCGCAGGGGATGTCGTCCTTGTTGAGGATCTCCATCGCCTCGAATTTTGTCTTCGTCATCGTCCACTGTTCGACGCGTGCGAAGATTTCGTTCAGGCGCGACAGCCGGGCCGGCGGCTTGGCGTAGTCGGGATGGGTCTTCCAGCCGGGCTCGCCGATCACGTCGCAGATCTTCTCCCACACCGGCGCCTGGGTGATGAAATAGAGGTAGGCGTTGGGATCGGTCTCCCAGCCCTTGCACTTGACGATGCGGCCGGGTTGACCGCCGCCTGAATCGTTGCCGGCGCGCGGCACGGCGTCGCCGAACGGAATGCCTTCGCCATACTGGCTGTATTCCTTCAAGGGTCCGTGGGCGAGGCGCTGCTGGTCGCGCAGTTTTACGCGCGCGAGGTTGAGCACGCCGTCCTGCATTGCCGCCGTAACCTTCTGGCCCTGGCCGGTCATGGTGCGCTGGTAAAGCGCGGTGACGATACCGAGCGCGAGATGCAACCCGGTGCCGCTGTCGCCGATCTGCGCGCCGGTGACGAGCGGCAGGCCGTCGCGGAAGCCGGTGGTCGAGGCAGCACCACCGGTGCACTGGGCGACGTTCTCATAGACCTTGCAGTCTTCGAAGGGGCCGGGGCCGAAGCCCTTGATCGAGGCCACGATCATTTTCGGGTTGATGGCGTGGATCTTCTCCCATGGGAAGCCCATGCGGTCGAGCACGCCGGGGCCAAAATTTTCCACCAGCACGTCGCAGCTCTTGATCAGCGCGGTGAGGACTTCCTTGCCCTTCGGGTTCTTGGTGTCGAGCGTGATCGAGCGCTTGTTGTGGTTGAGCATGGTGAAATACAGGCTGTCCACGTTGGGAATGTCCTGCAACTGGCCACGCGTGATGTCGCCGACGCCGGGACGCTCGACCTTGATCACGTCGGCGCCAAACCAGGCCAGCAATTGCGTGCAGGTCGGGCCCGACTGGACGTGGGTGAAATCGAGAATGCGAACGCCCTTGAGCGCCTTAGACATATTTTCTCTCCTCTTACTATCTGTTGCCGTCATGCCCGCGAAGGCGGGCATCCAGTAGTCACCGTCGGTTCAGTCGGGCACAGCCTTCGTTACACGATAGTTCGGCGGTTACTGGATTCCCCGCCTGCGCGGGGAATGACGCCGATGGGTTGAACTGTTCACTTCTTTTTCAGAACGCTTTGCGGATTGAGGTTGCCGATGCGGCCGCTCTCGGAGCCGGCCGCCGGATCGATCACGGCGTTGATCAGCGTCGGCTTGCCGGAATCCATCGCGGCGTTGACGGCGCGCTTCAATTCGTCGGGCGAGGTGGCGTTGATGCCGACGCCGCCGAAGGCTTCCATCATCTTGTCGTAGCGCGAGCCCTTGACGAACACGGTCGTCGCCGGATCGGAACTTGCGCCATTGACGTCGGTGCCGCGATAGATGCCGTCATTGTTGAAAATGACGATGCAGATCGGAAGCTGGTAGCGGCAGATGGTCTCGACTTCCATGCCCGAAAAGCCGAAGGCCGAGTCGCCTTCGACCGCGAGAACTGGATTTCCGGTTTCGACGGCCGCCGCGATCGAATAGCCCATGCCGATGCCCATCACGCCCCAGGTGCCGACGTCGATGCGCTTGCGCGGCTTGTACATGTCGATCACGCCGCGGGCGAGGTCGAGCGTGTTGGCGCCTTCGTTGACGAAGATCGCGTCCGGCCGCTCCTTGACGATGGTGCGCAGCACGCCGAGCGCGCCGTGATAATCCATCGGGGAGGCGTTGCTCATCAGCTTCGGCGCCATCTTGGCGACGTTCTCGTCACGCTTTTTGGAAACCGTGCTGAGCCACTCGGTCGGCGCGGCCGACCAGCTGCCGCCCATGCCCGCGAGCAGGGCGGAGACGCAGGAGCCGATATCGCCGACCACGGGAGCCACGATCTCGACGTTGGAATCCATTTCCTTCGGCTCGATGTCGATCTGGATGAATTTCTTGGGCGCATCGCCCCAGGTCTTGCCCTTGCCATGCGACAGCAGCCAGTTGAGGCGGGCGCCGATCAGCATGACGACGTCGGCGTCCTTGAGCACGGTCGAGCGCGCCGCACCGGCAGATTGCGCATGGGTATCCGGAAGCAGGCCCTTGGCCATGCTCATCTGCAGGAATGGGGCGCCGCTCTTTTCGACAAAAGCACGGATATCGTCATCGGCCTGCGCATAGGCTGCGCCCTTGCCGAGAATGATGAGGGGACGTTTCGCACCCTTGAGCACGTCGAGCGCGCGCTTGACGGCGGACGGGGCAGGGATCTGGGCAGGCGCGGCGTCGATCACCTTCACCAGCGACTTCGTGCCGGCCGCCGCATCCATCACCTGGCCGAAAAGCTTTGCCGGCAGGTCGAGATAGACGCCGCCCGGGCGGCCCGAGACGGCGGCGCGGATCGCGCGCGCCAGGCCGATACCGATGTCGGCGGCGTGCAGGACGCGGAAGGCCGCCTTGCACAGCGGCTTGGCGATCGCAAGCTGGTCCATTTCTTCATAGTCGCCCTGCTGCAGGTCGACGATTTCGCGCTCGGAGGAGCCCGAGATCAGGATCATCGGGAAGCAGTTGGTGGTGGCGTGGGCCAGCGCCGTGAGGCCGTTGAGAAAGCCGGGCGCCGAGACGGTGAGGCAGACGCCCGGTTTCTTGGTCAAATAGCCGGCGATCGAGGCGGCGTAGCCGGCGTTCTGCTCGTGGCGGAACGACAGCACGCGAATGCCCTCGGCCTGCATCATGCGGCCGAGGTCCGTGATCGGGATGCCCGGCACACCATAGATGGTATTGATGCCGTTGAGCTTGAGGGCGTCGATGACGAGATGAAAGCCATCTGTCAGCTCCTGCTCGGTGCCCGGTGCTTCGGACTTGGTCGCGGTATTCAGCATGGGCTTCATCTCCCTGATCGTTTGGTTCGGACGAGCTTTCGTCGTCTTCTGCTGCGAAGTTGCGTTACGTAAACAGTTCCTGGCCATGGGCTTCGACGTAGGCGGCAAGGCCCAGCGTGTGGTCGCGTGCGCGTTTCTCGGCGAGTTCGGTGTCGCGTGCTTCCAGCGCCTCGATAATCGCCAGATGCTCGGGCAGGGAGGTCGCGGTACGATCCTTCCGTCCGATCGTCAGTTGCCGGTAGCCGCGCACGTGCAGCAGGATGTCGTTGGTCATGTCGACCAGCACCGGCGATTCCGAAAGCGAGATGAGCGCCTGATGGAACGCGATATTGGCCTTGGAGTATTCCTCGACATGATCCTGCGGCAGGCGGTCCTTGCCAAAATCCTTGAAGAAGTCGCGCAGCGCCGTGATGTCCTTTTTGCGCGCGGTGGTCGTGATCAAACGCGCGGCCAT
>Ga0307500_10000677_pt1 | contig 10940 bp, 10 predicted proteins | sample 14_S_MG_FD_201362 | JGI IMG/M metagenome (GOLD analysis project Ga0307500, IMG submission 201362) | Soil microbial communities from Populus trichocarpa stands in riparian zone in the Pacific Northwest, United States - 14_S | ecosystem: Environmental > Terrestrial > Soil > Riparian zone > Trees...
TGGAAGGCTTCCTTGGGCAACGGACGTGATCCGGCGGAAAAATGTGATCATGCGTCGTTGAGCGATGCGCGGACGGGCGCTCCCGTGAACTGGTTGCGGGCCTTCTAGCATGAGGCGAGGGGCAAAAAGCAAGCATCTTGAACATCTGGAAGGTAGTTCAAGGCGTTAGGCGATGATTGTAAGAGACGGCGCGATCCCAAATTGCGATAAGCCATCTGGCGCTGGCGTAAGGGCCGAGGCTCGCGGGGGCCGCTGGCCGATATAGGTAGTATTGTACGGAAATGACCGACCGGGTCTATCTCGACTGGAATGCGACGACGCCGCTTCGCCCCGAGGCCCGGCAGGCGATGGCGGCTGCCTGGGAGATGGCCGGCAATCCGTCCTCGGTCCATGCCGAAGGGCGTCAGGCGCGCCGGCTGGTCGAGGACGCCCGCACCGCCGTCGCGGCCGCCGTCGGCGCCCGGCCGCAGGATGTGGTCTTTACGTCGGGTGGTACGGAGGCGAATGCGCAGGCGCTGACGCCGGGACTGCGCCGGGGTACGGGTGAACCGGTCCGCCGGCTGCTGGTTTCGGCGATCGAGCATCCGTCGGTGCTGTCGGGGGGACGTTTCTCGCCGGAGGCGATCGGGACCATTCGGGTTACCGGCTCCGGCCTGGTCGACACCGGCCATCTGCGGACGCTTCTTGCCGCTGGGGAGCCGGCGCTTGTCTCGGTGATGCTGGCCAATAACGAGACCGGAGCGCTTCAACCGGTCGGCGAAGTCGCTGACATCGTGCATGAATCCGGCGGGTTGCTGCACGTCGACGCCATCCAGGCGTTGGGAAAAATACCTTTTGATATCAACGCAATGAAGGTTGATCTGGTCACGCTTTCTGCACACAAGATCGGCGGCCCGAAGGGCGTCGGTGCGCTGGTTCTGGCCGACGGCATGCAGGGTCTGGAGCCGCTGCTGAGGGGCGGTGGTCAGGAGCTGGGTCGCCGGGCCGGCACCGAGAATGTCGCGGGAATTGCGGCCTTTGGCGCCGCCGTGCGGGCTGCCATGGCGGCCCTGGAAGATGACGCAGCCCGGCTGCAGGGCCTGCGAAAGCGCCTCGAGAAGGGTCTCAGGCAGACCCCTGGAGTGATTGTGTTTTCGGAAGGCGCACCGCGCCTGCCGAATACCACCCTGTTCACGGTGCCCGGAATGAAGGCCGAAACCGCCGTAATTGGCTTCGATCTCGGCGGTATTGCGGTATCCTCAGGCTCCGCCTGCTCGTCCGGCAAGGTCCAACCCTCGCACGTTCTGGCCGGCATGGGAGTAGGCCCGGAACTGGCCCAGGGAGCGGTGCGGCTCAGTCTGGGCTGGTCTACCTCGGAGGCAGATATTGATTTGGCCCTTCAGGCTTGGCGAAAGCTTTCGGATGCCTTACTTAAAGGGCGACGAAACACAGCTTGAAACGTTCTAAGTGGGTTTCGCTGGAACGTCGCTGATTTAGGAATTGTTCCACCGCGGTCCTTGAAACCGCGAGCGGAGGATAGAATGCCAGCCGTACAAGAGACGGTCGAGCGCGTACGCCGCATCGACGTCGACCAATATCGATATGGGTTTGAGACACTTATCGAGTCCGACAAGGCCCCCAAGGGGCTCTCGGAAGACACCGTCCGTTTCATCTCGGCGAAGAAGAACGAGCCGGCCTGGATGCTGGAATGGCGTCTGGAGGCCTATCGGCGCTGGCTGACCATGACCGAGCCGACCTGGGCCCGCGTCAACTATCCCAGGATCGACTACCAGGATCTCTATTACTACTCGGCGCCAAAGCCGAAGAAGCAGATCGGCTCGCTCGACGAGATCGATCCGGAAATCCTCAAGACCTACGAGAAGCTCGGCATTCCTCTGCGGGAGGTCGAAGTGCTGGAAGGCGTCGTCAGGCCGGAAGGCCAGCGCAAGATCGCGGTCGACGCCGTGTTCGACTCCGTTTCGGTCGCCACCACGTTCCAGAAGGAATTGAAGGACGCCGGCGTGATCTTCATGCCGATCTCGGAAGCGATCCGCGAGCATCCCGAGTTGGTGAAGAAATATCTCGGCACTGTCGTGCCGACCTCGGACAATTACTTCGCGACGCTGAACTCGGCGGTATTCTCCGACGGCTCGTTCGTCTACGTGCCGCCGGGCGTGCGCTGCCCGATGGAGCTGTCGACCTATTTCCGCATCAACGAGCGCAACACCGGCCAGTTCGAGCGCACGCTGATCATCGCCGACAAGGGCGCTTACGTCAGCTATCTCGAAGGCTGTACCGCACCGCAGCGCGACGAGAACCAGTTGCATGCCGCCGTGGTCGAACTGGTGACGCTCGACGACGCCGAGATCAAGTATTCGACGGTGCAGAACTGGTACCCGGGCAATTCCGAGGGCGTCGGCGGCATCTACAATTTCGTCACCAAGCGTGGCGACTGCCGCGGCAACAATTCGAAGATTTCGTGGACCCAGGTCGAGACCGGATCGGCGATCACCTGGAAATATCCGAGCTGCATCCTGCGCGGCGACAATTCACGCGGCGAATTCTACTCGATCGCGATATCGAACGGTCATCAGCAGGTCGATAGCGGCACCAAGATGATCCATCTCGGCAAGAACACGACGAGCCGGATCATCTCCAAGGGCATCGCGGCGGGAGTGTCGCAGAACACCTATCGCGGGCTTGTTACGGCGCATCGGAAAGCCACTGGCGCACGCAACTTCACCGCCTGTGACTCGCTCCTGATCGGCGACAAGTGCGGCGCGCACACCGTGCCCTATGTCGAGGCGAAGAACTCGTCGGCGCATTTCGAACACGAAGCGACGACGTCGAAAATCTCCGAGGACGTGCTGTTCTATTGTGTCCAGCGCGGTCTCAGCCAGGAAGAAGCCGTCGGCCTCGTCGTCAACGGGTTCGTGAAGGACGTGCTGCAGCAACTGCCGATGGAATTTGCGGTTGAGGCACAGAAGCTGATCTCGATCTCGCTGGAAGGATCGGTCGGATAGACCTCATCCTGAGGAGGCCGCGCAAGTGGCCGTCTCGAAGGATGAGAGGAACGATTGTCGGCCACGTCCTTCGAGACGCGCCTGTCGGCGCTCCTCAGGACGAGGAGTAAAAACGGAAAAAACGAAATGTCATTGCTTGAAGTGAAAGATCTGAAAGTCCGTGTCGAGGAGCGCGAGATTCTCCATGGACTGACGCTGACCGTGAACCCGGGCGAGGTGCATGCGATCATGGGGCCGAACGGCTCCGGGAAGTCGACGCTGAGCCACGTCATCGCCGGCAAGCCGGGCTATGAAGTCACCGGCGGCGAAATCCTGTTCAAGGGCGAGAACCTGCTGGAAATGGCACCGGACGAACGCGCCGCCAAAGGCGTGTTCCTCGCGTTCCAGTACCCGGTCGAGATTCCGGGCGTCGCGACCATGACGTTCCTGCGCACCGCGCTGAATGCCCAGCGCAAGGCGCGCGGCGAGAGCGAATATTCGACGCCCGACTTTCTGAAGAAGGTACGCGAGGTGGCGAAATCCCTCAACATCCCGCAGGACATGCTCCGTCGCGGCGTCAATGTCGGCTTTTCCGGCGGCGAGAAGAAGCGCAATGAGATTCTGCAGATGGCGCTGTTCGAGCCGGCCGTTTGCATCCTCGATGAAATGGATTCCGGCCTCGACATCGACGCGCTGCGCGTCGCGGCCGACGGCGTCAACGCACTGCGTTCGCCGGAGCGCGCCATGGTGGTGATCACACACTACCAGCGGCTGCTCAACTACATCGTGCCTGACTTCGTGCACGTGATGTCGAAGGGGCGGGTCGTCAAAAGCGGCGGCAAGGAGCTGGCTCTGGAGCTCGAGGCTTCCGGCTACGCGCAGTTCGAAGACGCGGCCTGACAGGTATTGTGATGAATTTGGCGTTGGCAAAGAACGAAACCGGACGCGCGCTGAACGACAGTTTTGCGGTCGCGCGCGATCGGCTGCCGGGCACGGGCAGGGTCGCCGAGGCGCGAAGCGCCGCCTTCGAGGCTTATGAGAGTGTGGGCCTGCCGCACCGCCGGCTCGAGGACTGGAAATACACCGACCTGCGCGCGCTGATGCGCGAAGTGATGCCGCTGGCGCCCGCGCCAGATGCTGCTGCGCTGAAGCGGGCTGCAACGACCCTGAAGCTGCAGGCGGTCAAGGGAGCACGCCGGCTCGTGCTGGTGGACGGCGTGTTCGCGCCAAAACTGTCTGAACTGGATGGCCTTGAGAAGGGATTGACGATCCGCACGTTGCGGGAAGTGCTGGAGGGCGGCGACGCCGGCCTGCAGGCGCAGCTGCTCGCGCCCGATAACGACAATCCGATGGTGGCGCTCAACAGCGCGATGATGACCGATGGCGTGGTGATCGAGATCGCCAATGGCGTCGTGCTGAAGCAGCCGCTGCATGTCATTCATATCGCCAGCGGTTCTACGCCTGCGGCGATGTTCACCCGCTCGCTGCTGCGCCTCGGCAAGGATGCCGGCGTGACGCTGGTCGAGAGCTACATCGCAGCGGAAGGCGCGACGGCCTATCAGGCCCACGATTCGCTGATCGTTGCGATCGGCGACAATTCGCGGCTCGACCATGTTCGCCTGACCGAGGACAGCCGCGAGGCCTTCAACATTTCCTCCGCCGTGATCACGCTGGGTGCGCACGCGCACTTCAACACCTTTGGCATGACTTCGGGCGCTGCCGTCAGCCGCTACCAGGCGACGATTGCCTTCGCGGGCGAGGGTTCCCGGGTCGAGACCAACGGCGTCAATCTGCTGAATGGCCGCCAGCACGCCGATACGACCTTGTTCATGGACCATGCCGTGCCGCATTGCGCCAGCCGCGAGGTGTTCCGCGCCGTCGCCGACGACCGCGGCCATTCGGTGTTCCAGGGCCGTATCATCGTGCGCCCCCACGCACAGAAGACCGATGCCAAGATGATGACGCGGGCGCTGCTGCTGTCCGACGAGGCCGAGGCCGACAACAAGCCGGAGCTGGAAATTTTCGCCGACGACGTCACCTGCGGCCATGGCGCCACCACCGGTGCGCTCGACGAGAGCCTGCTGTTCTACCTGCGTGCCCGCGGCCTTTCCGAGAAAGAAGCCCAGGCGCTGCTGATCCAGGCGTTTGTAGGCGAGGCGATTGAATCGATCGTCAACGACGATCTTCGCGAGCTCGCGATTGCAGCGGCGCAGCGCTGGCTGGAGGCACGGGCATGACCCAGCATCCGGCAGTCATGAATGGTGCCTATGACGTGGCTCGCGTGCGCGAGGATTTCCCGGCGCTGGCGATGAAGGTTTACGGCAAGCCGCTGGTCTATCTCGACAACGCCGCTTCCGCGCAGAAGCCGACTGCCGTGCTCGACCGCATGACGGAAGCCTACAAGAGCGAATACGCCAACGTGCATCGCGGCCTGCATTACCTCGCCAATGCCGCGACCGAGGCTTATGAGGGCGGCCGCGCCAAGGTCGCAAAATTCCTCAACGCCGCGCGTACCGAAGAGATTGTCTTCACCCGCAATGCCACCGAGGCGATCAACCTCGTGGCGTCGTCCTGGGGCGAGCCCAACATCAAGGCCGGCGACGAGATCGTGATCTCCATTATGGAGCATCATTCGAACATCGTGCCCTGGCATTTCCTGCGCGAGCGCCATGGCGCCGTGATCAAATGGGCGCCGGTCGATGACGAAGGCAATTTCCTGATCGAGGAGTTCGAGAAGCTGCTGACCGATCGCACCAAGATCGTGGCGATCACGCAGATGTCGAACGCACTCGGCACCATCGTGCCGGTCAAGGACGTGGTGAAGCTGGCGCACGCGCGCGGCATTCCGGTGCTGATCGACGGCAGCCAGGCCGCCGTGCATCTGGCGATCGACGTTCAGGATATCGACGCCGACTTCTACGTCTTCACCGGCCACAAGCTGTACGGACCGACCGGCATCGGCGTGCTCTATGCCAAGCATGAGCATCTCGTTGCGATGCGTCCCTTCAACGGCGGCGGCGAGATGATCCGCGAAGTGGCGCGGGACTGGGTCACTTACGGCGACCCGCCGCACAAGTTCGAGGCGGGTACGCCTGCGATCGTGGAGTCGATCGGGCTGGGCGCTGCGATCGACTACGTCAATTCGATCGGCAAGGAGCGCATCGCCGCCCACGAGCACGATCTTCTGACCTACGCCCAGGAGCGGCTGCGCGAAATCAACTCGCTGCGCCTGATTGGCACCGCGCGCGGCAAGGGACCGGTGATTTCGTTCGAGATGAAGGGCGCCCACGCCCACGACGTCGCGACCGTGATCGACCGCCAGGGGATCGCAGTGCGTGCCGGCACCCATTGCGTGATGCCGCTTTTAGAGCGGTTCAATGTCACAGCCACCTGCCGGGCGTCGTTTGGGATGTATAATACCCGGGAAGAAGTCGACCATCTGGCACAGGCGCTGATCAAGGCGCGGGAATTGTTCTCATGAGTGATACGGCCGAAGTCAAAACCGCCAACATGGAAACCCAGTCGGCGCTGCCGCCCGAGGAGACCGAGCGGCTGGGGACCGAAATCGTCGCCGCACTGAAGACGGTGTTCGATCCGGAAATTCCGGCCGATATCTACGAACTCGGCCTGATCTACAAGGTCGATCTCAAGGACGACCGCGCCGTCGACGTGACGATGACGCTGACCACGCCGAACTGCCCGGCGGCCGGCGAACTGCCGACCATGGTGGAGAACGCGATCGCCAGCGTTCCCGGCGTCGGCGTCGTCAATGTAAACTTGGTGTGGGATCCGGCCTGGACGCCGGACCGGATGTCCGACGAGGCGCGCCTCGTCCTGAATATGTGGTGAGTTGCGCGAGCATGATCCGGAAAAGTGGAAACCGGTTTTCCGAAAAGATCATGCTCAAACATAAGAGCGCTTAACGGCTTTATGGGAAGATGACTGGCATTGAATTGCCGCTGGAAATGATCACATGAATGACATGACATCAGCTTCACCCACGCCAGCCGCCAAGCCGAAGCCGCGGCCTCGCCCGCAGGTCATGAAACTGACCGAGGCCGCCGCGCAGCGGATTACCGAACTGACCAAGCGCGCCGATTCCGAGATTGTCGGGCTTCGCGTCGGCATCAAGAATGGCGGCTGCGCCGGTCAGTCGTACACGGTGGAATACGCCCACGAGGTCCGTCCTACCGACGAAGTGGTCGAGGACCGCGGCGTGAAGATCATGGTCGATCCCAAGGCGGTCCTGTTCCTGCTCGGCACCGAAATGGACTACAAGGCCGACAAGATGCAGGCCCAGTTCATCTTCAACAATCCGAACCAGGTCTCGGCCTGCGGCTGCGGCGAGTCGGTGCAGCTGACGGCCGCAAAGGTTTAGGTTCGCCCACAGACCTCATCCTGAGGAGCCGCGAAGCGGCGTCTCGAAGGATGGCCGCGGCGAGATCGGGGCCACATGGTTCGAGATGGCGCTTGCGCGCCTCCTCACCATGAGGGGCTGACACTGGGGCTAAGGCGACATGGACCGCGATTTCCTGATCGACCTGTTTGCCGATTTCGGCCCGGTCACCATCCGCAAGATGTTTTCCGGCTTCGGCATCTCCGCCGACGGCACCAATTTCGCGCTTGCGCTGCGGGCGGGGCTTTATCTTCGCGCCGATGAACAGACGATCCCGCAATTCGAGGCGGAAGGATCGACGCCATTCCAGTATCAGACGCGGGTCAAGACCGTCATTGTGAACTCGTACTGGCAGTTGCCGGCGCGCCTCTTCGACGATTCCGAGGAACTGGCCGACTGGGCTCGGGCGGCGCTGGCCGCGGCGCAGCGCGCGGCGTTGCGCAAGCGGCCGAAGGTGCGCAAGGCAGCAGGCAAGATGAAGGTAGCGCAGAAGCGGACCACGAAGAAGGTCGTGACCAAGAAGAAGCCTCGGCCAAGGAATAGATCCTCCTCCTGAGGAGCGCGGAACGCGCGTCTCGAAGGATGGCAGCAGGCGAGGGCGGGTGCTCATGGTTCGAGACGGCGCTGAGCCTGTCATCGGGCCGCGCTATGCGCGGACCCGGTGGCGCCTCCTCACCATGGGGAGTGAAGTCAGGCCACCTGGCTTTGGCTCTCGGCGGCGTATTCGGGGTCGACTTCGCAGATCACGCGGTTGCGGCCGTTACGCTTGGCGATGTAGAGGCAAGCGTCGGCGCGTTCGATCAGCGAATCCGTATCGTCGTCCGGTTTCAGCATCGAGACGCCGACGGAAACGGTGACGCGGCCGAGAATTTCGCCGGTGGATTTCTTCTTCAATTCCTTTGCCATCACGGCGCGGCGAATGTGGTCGGCGACCGTCAGCGCCTGACGCAGCGCCGTGGAGGGCAGCACCACCGCGAATTCCTCGCCGCCATAGCGCGCGGTGATGTCCTGGCCCTTGATGGTCTGCTTCAGCGACATCGCAACCAGCCGCAGCACCTGATCGCCGGTGAGATGGCCGTAGGAATCGTTGAATGATTTGAAATGGTCGATGTCGAACATCAAAAGCGACAGCGGCTCGCCGCTCGCCAGCGCCGTCCGCACCGCGATCTCGATCGAGCGGTCGAAATATTTGCGGTTGCCCAATCCGGTCAGCGGATCGGTCAGGCTCTCGGCGCGGATCGCCTCGAGGCTGTGCTGAAGATTGCTGATCTCGGTCTTCGACAGCACCAGGCGGTTTTCCAGCGCCTTGTTGGTCTCGCGCATCTCGTGGGTCGACTTCAAAAGTCCGTCGACGACCGCCTTGATCTGTTCGCGGCTCTTTGCGGTCCTGAGTTTCTCGCTCGCGCCCGTCAGCCTGGCATCGTAGCTCTCGGACATGCCGAGCGCCTCGGTGATGAGGGCCATCACGTCGTCGATTTCACCGATCACGCGCGCGCCGACCTTGTCGATGCGGTCGGAGGCCTTGATGTGGGAGAGATAGGTTTCGTAGATCTGTTCGAGATCGGACTCGCTCAGCCCGCCGTTGCGCGCCAGCGTCTCGTTGATGATCTTGTTGAGGGAGGCATTGTATCCGGTCGCGTAGACGTACCAGATTTCATAGTTGCGCGGGACCGCGGTCTGCCGGAGGGATTTGATCTGGCCCAACGCGACTTCGGCAAACGCCAAGGTGCGCTCGTGTTCGTCCAGCAGCTTGACCACTGAATCCGTCCCCAATATCCGAGCAGCGCCGCTCGTTGCCGTGCCGCAATGACTAAAATTATCGTCGGCAGGTTAAGGGAGGAGAATGAACGGCCGGTAAACGGTTCCGGCCGTCAGGCGCGTGGCGCGTTGGCTCAGACGCGGGCGCGAACCGGCCGCAACAGGAACGCCGGAAGATGCGAGTGATCGGCAGGCTCCGACTCAACTTCGCGCTGGGCGCGCCGCGGTTCCGGACGACCGATCGAGGGCACGCGCGAGGCCTGTGCAGGCGCGGGCGGCGTAAACGCTGCGGCCGCTGCCTGCGGCTGCCGATCGGCACTGCGGCCGGCGCCCTTGGCATGGCGCGGTTCGCGTTCTCCGCCCTTATCGCTGTGCTTGGCGGGACGCGGCTCGCGCTCGCTGCTCTCGCTGCCCTTGGCGGCGCGCGGCTCGCGCTCACGCCGCGGCTTGCGGCCGCCGCGTGAACCATCCCGCGATCCTTCGCGTGAACGATGTTCGCGCGGCTGGTCGGTCTCGCCGGACGAATCCGGCTGCACGGTATAATCGCCTTCGGCGGCGGGAATGTTTTGCCCAATCAGCCGTTCGATCGCGGCGATCGATTTGCTGTCGAGCGGGCTGACGATCGAAATCGCAGTGCCGGCGCGACCGGCGCGGCCGGTGCGGCCGATGCGATGCACGTAATCGTCGGCATGATGCGGTACGTCGAAATTGAAGACGTGGCTGACCGCCGGAATATCGAGGCCGCGCGCTGCGACGTCGGAGGCGACCAGCAGCGGAATCTCGCCCTTGCGGAATTGATCCAGTGCTGCGGTACGCGCCGACTGGTCCATGTCGCCATGCAGGGCGCCGACGCTGAAGCCGTGCTTCTGCAGCGATTTGTAAACGACGGCGACTTCGCGCTTGCGGTTGCAGAAGATGATCGCGTTCTGAAGATCCTTGGCGTCGCGCAGCAAGCGGCGCAGGATATCGCGCTTCTCGTGCGCCTCGCGTCCGCCGCGAACCTGGAACTGCGATACGCCCACCGCGGTCGTGGCGGGCTTGGAAACTTCGATCCGTTCCGGATTGTGCAGGAAGTCCTGGCTGATGCGGCTGATTTCCGGCGGCATCGTTGCGGTGAAGAACAGGGTCTGCCGCGTGAACGGCACCAGCTTGCAGACGCGTTCGATGTCGGGGATGAAGCCCATGTCCAGCATGCGGTCGGCTTCGTCGATGACCAAGAGCTCGACGCCGGTGAGCAGCAGCCCGCCGCGTTCGGTGTGGTCGAGCAGGCGGCCGGGGGTCGCGATCAGGACGTCGACGCCGCGGGTCAGTTTGGTGTCCTGGTCGCCGAACGAGACGCCGCCGATCAGGAGGGCGACGTTGAGTTTCTGGCCGACGCCGTATTTGTCGAAATTCTCTTTGACCTGGGCGGCGAGTTCGCGGGTCGGTTCGAGGATCAGGGTGCGGGGCATTCGTGCCCGGGCGCGGCCCTTTTCCAGCATGGTGAGCATGGGCAGGACGAAGGCAGCGGTCTTGCCGGTGCCGGTCTGGGCGATGCCGAGAACGTCTCGCCGTGCGAGAACGTGGGGGATCGCCTGTTCCTGGATGGGGGTAGGGGTCGTGTAACCTGAAGCCGCTACAGCGGCGAGGACCTTATCGGAAAGGCCGAGATGGGAAAAAGACATTGAGCCTCTAGTCGACACCGCCGTTCGGAATCGAGGGTAAAAAGGCTGTCGCGTTTTGCCCCGAAACGGCGCGCTTTTGAAAAGCTGGGGGCGCTAACTTACGCAGACGAGCGGCTAACCTAGAGAATCGCGTTTCGATCC
>Ga0307500_10000678_pt1 | contig 10937 bp, 11 predicted proteins | sample 14_S_MG_FD_201362 | JGI IMG/M metagenome (GOLD analysis project Ga0307500, IMG submission 201362) | Soil microbial communities from Populus trichocarpa stands in riparian zone in the Pacific Northwest, United States - 14_S | ecosystem: Environmental > Terrestrial > Soil > Riparian zone > Trees...
GCGAGGTTGTACCAGAAGGAGTGCAGCATGGCGACCGCGCGCTCGAAAGTAGGCTGGACCGCGGCGGCGCACGAGGTGGCGAAGGTGACCTTTCCGAGCTTGCCGCCTGGCGCTTCATCCTCGTGGGCGCGGGCAGCGAGGGATGAAGCCAGCAGAAAGGATGCGGAGACGGCGAAAGCGAGGCGTTTGGCGCTCATGTGAAGACTCCCTGGCGAGACGATCGAAGCGCGAATTGTATCCCCGTCGAAATGGGCGTTCTGTGTGTTGCCGAGCATACCGCGCACTCATCGCCCTACGGGATCTCCAGATCCACAAGCGGGCCGTACTGCTGGCCGCCGAAGACATCGTTGTCGTCGATGTCGCCGGAGACGGTCGGGCGCGGGATGGTGATCTTGATGGCGGCTGCGGCGTCGTAGTTGATGATCGAAACGACCTCCGGCCTGAGGCGGTACGTGTGCGCGAACCACTGCGCGTTGATGATGTTCGCGTCGCGGACCTTCTCGTAGGTGGCGCGATCCTTCATGATCACGTCGAAGGTCAGCTCGAACGGACCGGAGTTCTTGCTGCGGATCAGCTTCGCAACCTGCCAGAGCTTCATCGGACGGTTTCGTACTCGATCCTGAACATCTCGAGCGGCGAGGCGGGTTCCACCACGTGGTTCAGGTTGAAACGGTAGCTCGCGCCGCGCGCGATCTCCGCCGGCGAGTACGGGTAGGCGATCGAAGTGATCAGACCGCTCCATTCCGGCACCGGGTAATGCACCGCCATGTGCCCGACCGATTTCATGAGCGCGGTGGCGAGCTCCTGCGTCTGCGCGGTGACCTGGAAGAGAAGGCCGAGCTCGTGGCCGATCGACGTCTCGGGCTCGAGCGGCCCCATGGCCGCGTTCTTGCCGAACACCCGGACATGGAATTTGTATCTTTCCTCGATATCCTCCCCGAAGACGGCGCGGATGCGATCCTTGCACGCGTTCTGCAGGCCGGCCAGCCACGAGTCGAACTGCCGCAGGATCACGGGATCGCGCACCGCGCCGACGATGATGCTCTGGTAGCCGGCGAGCTCCGCGCCTTCCAGCTTGATGGTGTAGCGCTCGGATTTCTTGAAAGTACTGCCGGAGACGCGCACCGCGCGATCGGACAGCGCCTCGTATCTTGCGTGGACAGTGCTCAGCACGCCCGAGGGCTCGATCAGCTCATAGGGTGTCGAATTCTCGTAGAGATTGTGCGACGCCACGCTCACGGGGTCGCAGCGGTATTCGGGGTTCGGGGGCTCGACGACGAAGTGATCGTCCGCGAGCGTCGCGACCATGCAGTCGGGGTACTTGCGCTGCACGACACACGCCGCGCCGCACTCCAGGATCTTCGCCATATGCCACGCCGTGGCCGGGTTGCAACCGCGCATCACCGGCAGCGCGGCGAAGATCGAGGTGTCGCTCGAGCGGCCGGCGATGATCACCTCGGCGCCATGGTCGAGCGCCTCGATGTACGGCTCGATGCCGGCGAGGCCCACGATATGGCTCGCGCGCTCGATCACGCTTTCGTCGAGGCGCGGCGCGTTGGCAAGCGGCGTGATCTTGCCTTCTTTCAGCTTGCGCTTCAGATAACCTCGATCCGGCTCGCTACGAATCGCCGCCAGCTTGAACTGGAGCTTATCCTCGCGCGCGATGTCGCGGACGATGCCCACCAGGCGGTCGAGCTGGGCGTCGATGCCCGCAGTGCAGGCGGAGCCGACGATCACCGGAATCCTTGCCGCACGGCCCGCGCGCAGCATCAGGCGCAGGTCGCGCTTGTAGGCGGAATCCGAGAAGTGCGTGTCGCCGGAGCCGAGGTAGTACGGCCCGGGGTCGGTCGAGCCGGAGTCGGCACCAATGAAGTCCGGACGCAACGCCATGGCGCGCTTGAGGGTCTCTTCCCGGAAGCCCGAGCCGAGCATTCCGGTGGCCGACAGGACTCGGATCATTCGGGTTTGACGCCCGCTTCCTTGACGATCTGCGCCCAGCGCACGGTTTCCTTCTTCACGAAGGCGCCGAAGTCGTCGACGCCGGCCGTGCTCGTGAACATGCCCTGGGCGGCCATTTTTTCCTTGGTGTCGGGCGCGTTCAGCCCGCGCACCGCCTCGGCGTTGAGCCTGACGATGATGTCGCGGGGCGTCGCCGCGGGTGCGAACAGGCCGAACCAGCTGAAGGCATCGAACCCGGGCAGTCCGGACTCCGCCGCGGTGGGAAATTCCGGCGCGGTCGGAACGCGCTGCGCGCTCGTGACGGCAATGCCGCGGAGCTTCCCGTCGCGCGCGAGCGGCAGAGCCACCGGAAGGTTGGAGAACACGAGCTGGATGTGCCCGCCCAGGGCGTCCGAGATCGCGGGCCCTTCTCCCTTGTAGGGCACGAACTGCAGATCCACTTTGGCGGCGAGCTTGAAAAGCTCGCCCGCCATGTGCGGCGTGCCGCCGGAGGCGGCGCCGAATCTCACCTGGCCCGGCTTCTCCTTGGCGAGCTTGATGAGATCCCCGACCGATTTCACCGGCAACGATGGATGCACCACGATCAAAAACGGCGCGCGCGCGATCTCGGCCACCGGGACAAGGTCGCGCGTCGTGTCATAGCGCACCTGGTCCTTGTAGATGGCCGGTACCACGGCCTGCGTGGTCTGCGAGCCTGCGAGCAGCGTGTAGCCGTCCGGGGCCGACTTGACCACCGCTTCGGTACCGATGATTCCGCTCGCGCCGGTGCGATTCTCGACGACGAACGGCTGCTTCAGGCCCTCGGTGAGGCGCTGCGCGAGGATGCGCGCCGTCACGTCGACGCCGCCGCCGGGTGCGAACGGCACCACGATGCGCACCGGCTTCGTCGGGTACGCCTGCGCAAGCGCCGCGGCCGGCGCCGCGGCGAGCAACAAGCTCATGCAGAGTTTCAGCATCGCGCGATCCTCTTCCTCGGGTTACGGATCCTTGAAACCGATGCTCCAATGCGTGCCGTCGCAGAAGGGCTTGTTCTTCGATCCGCCGCAGCGGCACAAGGTGTAGTGCTCCTTCGAAGCGCCCTCGCCGCGCCGGACATCCGCGAGCTCGACGCCGCCCGTGACGTTATAGGGTCCATCGTTCATGACCGTCACCATGGCCGGGCGCCGCGGCGCGGGCGCTTCGACGCCGTCCCTCGCATAGCTCAGCGCGCCCGACGGACAATTCTCGATCGTCGCGATGATCTCGGCGACCGCGGCGCCATCGGGATCGATCCAAGGCTCCGCATTCATGCGAAACACGTTCTTCAGGCCGTCGGTGCAGTAGCCGGCGTGGGCGCAGATCGCACGATTGTCGAAGATCGTGATCTCCTTGCCGGCATAGGCCACCCTGCGGTCGCGGCTGGAGTCCGCAGTGTTGCGGTCTGAAAAGCCGATCCTCGCGTGGGTGCCGTCGCAAAACGGTTTGCTCGCCGAGCCGCCGCAGCGGCACAGCGCTACTTCGCCTGCACGCTGCGGAGCGCGCGACTGGAGAACCGAGCCGTCGTCGAGCAAATAGGGGCCGTTTTTCAGGCAAGTGATCTTCATGACAAGAGCTCCAGCACCTCGTCGGCGCTCGCGACGTCGCCGAACTGCTGGATGTGGGTCTCCAGCGTCGCACGATGCTCGTCGTCGGAGAGCGCGGCGCAGCAGTCGGACACCAGCACGACCTTGAAGTCGAGCATCATCGCGTCGCGCGCGGTCGATTCGCAGCACACGTTCGTCTTGGTGCCGGCGATGAGCAGCGTGTCGACTTCCAGTGCTCGCAGCACCTGCTCGAGCGTGGAAGACCCCGGCACGAGTGCGCTGTAGCGGTTCTTCACCACCACGATGTCCTCGGCGGCGGTGTCGAGCTCCGGCCAGACCTGCTGCCGCCCGGGCTCGAGGCTTTCGAGGGTGCGCGCGCGCACCTCGGCGGCCACCACGTGGTCGAAGAAAAGCGGCCAGTCGCTGCGGCCGCCGCGCCCGCTGTTGGCGTGCAGCACCCAGATGACCGGGCAGCCGAGGCGGCGCAGGCCGGCGCTCAGGCGGTTGATGTTCGCCACGATCCCGCGCGCGCTCGGGACCTCGGCCGGGCCGCCCGGCGCGCAGAAAGTGCTCTGCATGTCCACGGTCACGAGCGCGGTCTTCGCCGCCTCGAGGCGGTCGAACCAGCGCAGCCGGCCGCGACGCGCCATGACCCGGTCGATGATCTCCTGCCGGATGGCCACGCGGTGCATGGCGTCATACTGCCATAATGGGGAACGCTCCTTGCGTCCTCTGAATACATGCAGGACCTGTCGTTCGAAAACACCTTTGTGCGCGAGCTCCCGGCCGATCCGGTGCTCGACAATGTTCCGCGCCCGGTGCGCGAGGCCAGCTATACGCGCGTCGAGCCCACGCCGGTCGCAGCGCCTCGCCTGCTCGCCTGGTCCGATGACCTTGGTGAATACCTGGGCATGGTGCGCCCGGAATCGGCCGATGTTCTTGCCGGAAATCGCGTCCTGCCCGGAATGCAGCCGTACGCCGCGCGCTACGGAGGCCATCAGTTCGGCCACTGGGCGGGGCAGCTCGGCGACGGGCGCGCCATCACGCTCGGCGAGATCATCGCCACCGACGGCAGCCGGCAGGAGCTGCAGCTGAAGGGTGCGGGCAAGACGCCCTACTCGCGCACCGCCGACGGCCGCGCGGTGCTGCGCTCGTCGCTGCGCGAGTTCCTGTGCAGCGAGGCGATGCACTGGCTCGGCGTGCCGACCACTCGGGCGCTGAGCCTGGTCGCAACCGGCGAGATCGTGGTCCGCGACATGTTCTACGACGGCAACCCGGAGCCCGAGGCGGGCGCGGTGGTGTGCCGCGTCGCGCCGTCGTTCGTGCGCTTCGGCAACTTCCAGATCCACGCCGCCTACCAGGAGCTCGACGCGCTCAGGCGGCTCGCCGACTACGTTGTTCGCGAGCACTACCCTGGTTCAACCTATCAAGAGTTTTTCCATCAGGTTTGTCGGCGTACCGCCCTGCTGATGGTCGACTGGATGCGCCTGGGGTTCGTGCACGGCGTGATGAACACCGACAACATGTCGATCCTCGGCCTCACCATCGACTACGGCCCCTACGGCTGGCTCGAGGGCTACGATCCGCTGTGGACACCGAACACCACCGATGCGCAGGGGCGACGCTATGCCTACGGCCAGCAGCCGCACATCGCGCAGTGGAACCTCGCGCGCCTTGCCGAGGCGCTGCTGCCGCTCGTCGCGAAGGAAAAGCTCGAAGCGGGGCTGGCGTTGTATGCGGAGACCTTCAACGCCGGCTGGCAGCGCGCGTTCATGCAGAAGATCGGCTTGACCTCCTGGAGCGAAGCCGATGCCGAGCTGCTGCAAGGAATGTTCGAGGCGCTCGCCGAGGCCGAGACCGACTTCACGCTCTTCTTCCGGAATCTCGCCGCGGTGCCGCTCGAGCGGCCTTCGCTCGAGCCGCTGCGGCGCGCCTTCTACACCGATGCGCCCCGTCCGCTCCTCGAGAGCTGGCTCGAGCGTTACGCGGGCCGTTTACGTCTCGAGGGCTTGTCCGTCGAAGAGCGCCCGAAGAGCATGAATGGCGCGAACCCGAAATACGTGCCGCGCAATTACCTCGCACAATCGGCGATCGGCGCGCTGGAAAACGGCGACGCCTCGGTCCTCGAGAACCTGATGGACGTCCTGAGGCGACCCTACGACGAGCAGCCCGAGCACGACGCGCTCGCCGATCGGCGCCCCGAATGGGCTCGTGACCGCGCCGGCTGCTCGGCCTTGTCGTGCAGCTCGTGATGCTGGTCGGGTAGAACGATCGCGGTTAGCGCCTCAGCAGCCTTACGAGCTCCGCGCCGCGCAGCAGGGTAATGCTGTTCTTTGCCGAGAAGGCGACCGCGTTCTCGGTGACATCGCCTGCAGCGATGTAGATGCAATGGTGCGCCTCGCGCCTGCGGCGCGCGGCATCGAGCTCGCGCAGCGGCTCGATTCCGGTCCGCGCCACCTTCCAGCGCTTGCAGCCCACCAGGGACACTCGCCCGGATTTGGTCAGCTCGAAGTCGGCCTCCCGGCCGTCGAGGCGGCTCACCGCGTAACCGTCGTGCCTGAAGGCCGACTCCACCGTGCCGGCGAACTCCTCCCAGGGCTGAGCGCGGAGCGCTTCGAGCCGTTGCGCGATCTTCGCGGCGCTGGGCGCGCGCAGCTGCTGCAAGGCGGCATAGGCGGCGATCACGATGAACGGGAGCGCGGCGAACAATGCATAGATGTCCGGCAGCACTAGCCGCAACACCGCCACTACGCCCGCGGCGACGAGCAGGCTCGTCCACCAGGGCGAGCGCAGCAGGATCGCGAACAGCGAGCTCCGGTGCATCGCGAGCTTCATGCGAAGCGCTCCGGCGAATACGGCGCCGGGTCGACGAACGGCGCCGCGCCGGTCATCATTTCGGCCACCAGCCTCCCCGTGACCGCCGCGAGCGTGAGGCCGTGGTGCGCATGGCCGAAGGCGAAGAAGAGATTGGGGTGGCGCGGCGCGCGCCCGATCACCGGCAGCATGTCGGGGGTGCACGGCCGCGCCCCCATCCATGGCTCGGTGTCGAGCCGCTCGGCAAGCGGGAAGAGATCGCGCGCGATCGGCTCGGCGCGCCCGAGCTGCACCGGGGTGCGGATCGCGTCGCGCAGCGCGAACTCGGCGCCGGTGGTGAGGCGGATGCCGCGGCGCATCGGCGCGAGGAAGTAGCCGCGCTCGGTGTCGAGCATCGGATAGTTCAGCTTCGCCGCACCCGCCGCCCGGTAGTGCATGTGGTAGCCGCGCTTCACTGCGAGCGGAAGCTCGTAGCCGAGCGCACGTGTCAGCACGTCGGCCCAGGGGCCGAGCGCGATCACCGCTTCGCGCGCGAAGACGTCGCCCTGCGCGCTGCGCAGGCGCCAGCCGGCGCCGTCCGGTTCCAGGCTCGCCGCGTTGCCCTGGACGAATCGGCCGCCCAGGCGCTCGAACGCGGCGAGGTAGGCGAGCGCGAGCCCGTGCGGGTCGTCGACGCTCACCGGCTCGGTCCAGTGCAGCGCGCCCACCAGCACCGGCGCCACGTGCGGCTCGAGCTCGCGCAGAGTGCGTGCGTCGAGCGCACGGTAATCGATGCCGAACTCGCGTTTCCACCGCGCCGCCTCCTCGAGGCGCAGGTCGCGCTCGCGCTCGGTGCGGAACACCTTGAGCCAGCCGGTGCGGTGCAGGAATCCGCTCGCCGCGGCCTCTCCGGCGAGCGTTTCGTGCTCGCTCACGCAGTGCTCGATCAGCTTCGAATAGCGCCGCGCCACCTCGGCGTGGCGCGCGGGGCGCGAGTAGCGCCAATACTGCAGGAGGAACGGGGCGAGCCGCGGCAGCGCGCTCGGGTGATAGTACGCGTCGATGGTGCGGTTGAAGCCGTAGCGCAGGAGCGCGCCGAAGTCGTGCGGAAAGCCGTAGGGATAGACGCCTTCGCGCTGGATCAGGCCGGCGTTGCCGAACGAAGTCTCCTCGGCGGCGCCGCGGCGGTCGAGCAGCGCCACCGCGCGGCCTCGCTTCTGCAGGTGCAGCGCGACGCAGATACCGACGATCCCGGCACCGAGGACGGCGATGTCCGCGCGCATAGAATGCGGATTCAACCATGACTCTGCACGTCTCCGACGCCGAGGTTCGCCGCCTGCTCGGCCTGGAGGCGCTCATCGCCGGCGTGCGCGAGGCGCTGATCGATCTTTCCGCGCGCCGCCTGGTGCAGCCGCTGCGCAGCGTGATGGAGATCCCCCCGGACCAGGGCGTGCTCTTCCTCAAGCCCGCGCTCGTGGGCGGCGTGCTCGCGACCAAGCTGATCACCCAGATTCCCGGCAACGCCGGCCGCGGCCTGCCGACGATGCAGGCAATCATCGTGCTCATGGACGCGGCCACGGGCCGCACGCTCGCCGTCCTGGACGCCACCTGGCTCACCGCGCTGCGCACCGCCGCCGCCTCGGCGGTGGCGGTCGACTGCCTCACCTCGCGCTCGCCCAAGGTCGTCGCCCTTCTCGGCAGCGGCGTGCTCGCCCGCACCCACGCCGCCGCGCTACGCGCCGTGCGGCCGGTGTCCGAGGTGCGCGTCTGGAGCCGCAACCCCGAAAACGTCGCGAAATGTGCCAAGGATGTAAAAGGGGTTGCCTGTGCGAGCGCCGAGGAAGCGACGCTGGACGCCGACATCGTCTGCACCGTCACCACCGCGCGCGAGCCGGTGCTGAAAGGGGCCTGGCTCAAGCGCGGCGCGCTGGTTGCCGCCGTGGGCGCGCCGCGCCCGGCCTGGCGGGAGCTCGACGACGAAGCGATGGCGAACGTGGTGATCGCCGACAGCTACGAGGCCGCCGCTCAGGAGTCGGGCGACGTGATCCTCTCCGGCGCGCGGGTCTCGGCCGAGCTGGGCGAGATCCTCGCCGGAACGCGCCCGCCGCCGGCGCCGGGATCGACGATCATCTTCAAGTCGCTCGGCCAGGCGGTGGTCGACGCCGCCGCCGCGCGCCTCGTTTATGAAGCCGCTTGCAAGCTTTAGTCCCGCAAACGCGACGCCGCGCGGCGACGCGTTGTTGCTCGAGGGCCACAGCCGCGCGCTCGCTGCGCACGGCGTGCGCGGGATTTGATAGCGTGCTCCGGCTCCGCAACGGGTAGGAAAATGAACCAGCGCAACGTAGTCGCCAAGCTCAACCAGATCGTCGAGCAGGCGCAGCTCACGCTGCAGGATCCCAAGAGTCTTACCAGCGAGCGGCAGAGGCTCATCATCGCGCTCGCGCGCTTCATTTCCGCCGAGATGTCGCATCCGTCGGCGGACGGCACGCGCCTCGACGGCGTCGCCGGCGCTGCGCCGAAGGCCTGACGGCCCTCCCCGGTGTCGCGCGGACTGTGACCGCGGCACGACGTTTGCTGTGTGTCCTCTGCCCGGCGCGGCCGTCGCGCCTGGAAACGGCATTTCAACGCAACGTCTGCCCAAGGAGACGCGCATGACCCATCGCTTCAATCTCAAATTGACCGGAGCCGCGGTCGCGTTCGCGCTGGCCACGCTCGCCGGCACCGCGCAGGCCGCGACGCCCGGCTATGTGACCGATTCGCAGAACCAGGCCTGGACTTCGCCGTACGGCCAGTGCTGGAAGACCACCGACTGGACACCGGAGAAGGCCGCCGCGCCGTGCGACGCGGTGCGCACCGTGCAAGTAGCGGCTCCGCCCCCGGTAGCGGTGGCGCCTCCCCCGCCCGCGCCGACGCCGCTCGTGATCGCGGCTCCGCCGCAGCCGCCGGTGATCGAGCAGATCAGCCTGTCGTCTGACGTCCTGTTCGCGTTCGACAAGTCCGAGCTGCGACCCGAGGGGCAGAAGAAGATCGACGAGATCGCCGGCCGGCTGAAGGGCGCGAACGTGCAGCTGATCAACACGATCGGGCACGCCGACCGCATCGGCCCCGACAAGTACAACCAGCAGCTCTCCGAGAAGCGCGCCGAGGCGGTGAAGGAATACCTGGCGCAGAAGGGCGTCGAGACCAGCAAGGTGCGCTCCGAGGGCCGCGGAAAAAGCGATCCGGTCACCGGAGACCAGTGCAAGGGCATCAGCGGCGCGAAGCTCATCTCCTGCCTGCAGCCCGACCGCCGCGTCGACATCGAAGTGCGCGGCGAGAAGGAAGTGGCCGGTGCGCCGTCGTCCCCCGCGAGCTCCGGCAGTACCACCTCCGGAAGCGGAACCCTCGGCGCGCCGGGCGGCGCGAGCAGCGGCGCATCGCCGTCCTCGGGCTCGGGCAGCACCAAGTAGCTTTCGCAGTCGCAGTGCAAACGGCCGCCCTCGGGCGGCCGTTTCTATTTCACCTCCACCAAGACAACGCGGCGCGTTGCGTCAGTGTGCTTCAACCTCGAGACCTTCTTGCCGTCCGGTTGTTCTTCCACGTCGTACTCTCGTGGCGGAAAGAAACTCACCGTCACCGTTGCGCGGTATCGCTCCTCGAGTTCCTTCCTAGAAAAGCGCTTTCGAGGCGATCCGGGCCCCCTCGGCCAGCGCCTCGAGCTTCGCCCACATGATGGTGGGGTGAACGCGCCGGTGGAACGGCCCTTGGGCGAACCCGCAGTCGGTGCTCGCCATGACCCGGTCCCGCCCGACGAGCTGCGCCAGGCGCACGATGCGCTGCGCCACGAGCTCGGGATGCTCGACCACGTTGGTGGCGTGGCTGATCATCCCCGGCGCGAGCACCTTGCCCTCGGGCAGTCTCACGCTCTCCCATACGCGCCATTCGTGCTCGTGGCGCGGATTCGCGCCCTCGATGAGATAGGTCCCCGCCTTCACCTTGAGCACCAGGTCGACGATGTCCTTGAACGGTACGTCGGTCACGTGCGGGCCGGGCCAGCTTCCCCAGCACACGTGATAGCGAACCCGCTCCTCGGGGATGCCGGCGAGCGCGTGGTTGATCGCCTCGACGTTCATCGCCACCCAGTTGCGGTAGTCGGCGAAGCTCCCCGGCGGCACCATCCGGTCATAGGTGACCGCGAGACGCGCGTCGTCGAGCTGCAGCTCGAGGCCGGCGTCGACGATCGCGCGGTATTCCGCGCGCATCGCGTCGGCGATCGCGTGCAGCAGCTCCTCGTCGGACTTGTAGTATTCGTTCCTGCGGTCCGGGATCACGCTCGTAGGCGAGGCGACCGGCAGGAACCCTCGCCGCGCGCCAGCCTGACCTAAAGCTGACTTGAAATTTTCGATGTCGCGCCGCAGCTCCGCATGACCGGTGTACGAAATCGGCCCGACGCACACCGCCACGCCGGCGCTCGCGCCGACCGCCGCCGGAGGACCCTCCGCGGCGTCGAGCTCGCTGTAGAACTCCGCGAAGCGGGCGCGATCGGCGCCGCGGTTGAAGCCGTGCTCCTCCGGCCGGGCCCCCCGGCGCTCGAACCCGGAGAGGCGCTCCAGGGCGTATTGTGACCAGCTGATGGACTTGCCA
>Ga0307500_10000679_pt1 | contig 10933 bp, 14 predicted proteins | sample 14_S_MG_FD_201362 | JGI IMG/M metagenome (GOLD analysis project Ga0307500, IMG submission 201362) | Soil microbial communities from Populus trichocarpa stands in riparian zone in the Pacific Northwest, United States - 14_S | ecosystem: Environmental > Terrestrial > Soil > Riparian zone > Trees...
GCCGTCACCGTGACTAGAGAGGAGGATGAGAGGGACGGCCCGGACAATGTCACCGATGCGTCTACCGTTACCGTCATCAGCACACCGGAGGACAACGAGGGTCCGGCCAATGTGGTGGACGAATCCGCTGTAACGGTAACGGTAAGCGCAGAAGACAAGGACGGGCCGGCGAGAGTGACGGATGAAGACGCGACAACTAACACCGAAGACGCCGAAGACAGAGATATTGCGGCAAGAGTCGTGGAGGATGACGTGAGAACGGTAACTGACGACGTTGACGATAGAGAGGGTGCTGAGAGGGTTACGCTCAGATCCGCCGTTATGTCTCCGCCGCCCCCATCTTCCTCCTCCGCCCCCAGGCTGAACGTGTCGGAGTTGGCGGAGTCGTCGTCGTAGGCGTACCCGATCCAGTCGGCAGAGCGGGTGACGTTACTGACCGTGACCTCGTCGATGATGCCCTGGAACTGCCGGCTCCCGTCGCTGGCCTTGCGTGCCAGGAACAGGTGCGTAGTGTCGTCGGCGGGCGCGTCCCCGCTGAACGCGCTCGCCGTGCCGTCCAGGGTGCCGTCGATGTAGATTTTCAGCTCGTTGGCGACGGCGTTCCGTGTGCCCGTCAGCATGTACCACGTCGCCGCCGACAGCGTCCCGGAGGACTGCACGGTCGGGAAGCCCGCCGCCGAGAAGACGCCGAACTCGGCCTTGTCGCCGCCCAGCGCGGCCAGCTCGTACCCCCTCGGCGCGGCCCCGCTCTCCTTGGACATCACCTCGTTACGGGTGCCCGTGGCCGCCCGCTTGATCCAGGCGGTCACCGTCATGTCCGACGTGCCGGGCGCCACGTCGCCGAGATCGATGGCGTCGTTGCTGCCGTCGAAGTCCAGGCCGTTGGCTACCTGTGCCGCCACGAGGTCGCCGCTGGTCATCGACCCGGAGGATGTGCCGAGTAGGGTGTCCGTCACCCAATCCCGCATCTGTGGGGCGCCGCCCGACGGGTCTTCCTCCAGCGGCATGAACAGGGCGTACCCGTTGTCCACGACGCCGGCCTTGTCCTCGCTCGTCGTCTGACCGGAGTCATAATAGAGGTAGCCCAGTACGTCGCCGGTGCTGGCGGCAGTGAGGAGCGTCGGGAACTTGGCACGCAGGATGAGGGTGCCGAGGGCGAGATTCGAAGATGGGTACAGGCCGAACGGGACCGTCGTCGTCCCATCGTCAAGCGTCACCGCGATGCCACCACCCAGGGCTAGCTCGGCGGCCAATTCTAGATCGGTGGTGATCTCAATGAGCTTGGGGAAGCCCGTGAGATTTGCTCCGGGGAATGTCGTCCCGTAGCGTATCTCTTTGCGCTTGCCGAATCCGCTGAGGAAGGGCATACCGTCCTCACTTAGTCAAGTGTCTGTCTAGCATCTGGACGATGGCGCCGTTTCCTGCCCCGAAGGCGGAGTCTATCTCGGCGAAGGACGCCTGTGCGTTCGCCTCCTTGGCCGCCGCGTCCACGCCCGCATATCCGTAGTTCGCCGCGATGCTGGTGAAATCCGTGTCGGCGTCCTTCTGCTGGAGGAGGCAGCCACGGACGGCGGCGAAGTCCATCCATGCCCTCCGCAAGTTGCGGAGCGTATCCATGAGGTCACGCGCCGGTTTCAGCGTCTCATCGACTTCGTAATGAGTGTACGCCATTGTCTACCCTTTCCTGATCAAAGATTTGAGATCGCGTGCGTTCTATCCGACGACCCATAACGTCGGGGCCGATAACATGAATATACTAGGAATATCGCCCGAAGTCTACTTGTGCCTGGAGAACCACGATGCTCAAGTTCATCCTACTTGCCCTGTTCGTCTTCTGCCTTACCCTCGCCATGTGGGGGGCCGTGACCGTCGTCGGGTGCATCATGCCTCCCCTGCCAGAAGAAATGAAATGGCCTGCTGAAAAGGAGAGATTGCGATACAGCCTCCGGGGTGCCGAGCGAGCATGCGAGTCATACCGCAGGGAAATCACTGAGGCCGAAACGATTGGAGACGCGAAAGAAGCGGCGAAACTTACCGAAGCGCTACGTCAAACCGAGGCCGGCGTGGCTAGGTTGCGGACTAAACTAGGGATCAAGTAATCACACTGCCGATCACGCTCATCCACGCCGTCGCCCCCGTGCGGATGAACGTCACGAATCTCTTGGACGACGACGTGAATGCGGCGTTGGCCCCGAGCGAATCGATCTCATGTCCTGATGGCGGATAAGTCTTGAGGGTAGCCGACACGGTGTTGTAGACGCGAATCTCATGCCCATCCGGCAGGATGACGCCCTTGGTGCCGTCCGCCCCCGTCACGGCCACGGCATTGGTGGTGATCGAGGCGGCGTCCCCCTGTGTGGAGCCTGTCGCAACCAGCGTGCCGGTGTAGGGAGTCACTCCGCCGGTGCTAACTACGGTTATGCGGCCATACGCATCGACGACGACGGTAGTGCCTGCAAGGTTGTAGGAACCTGCCACCCCCGAGATGACTTCCGGTGTCGATGACGTTAGCCCGTATGTACCGGTGGATGCACTGTAAATGAACCCGACCACACCTCCGGGCGGAACGGTGATAGGCTGAGACAGACCGAACGGCGCTCCTGCCGGGATGGTGAATGGGAATGCCGTCTCATTGACGATGCTGAACGAGAACCCGTCAGGTGGAGTCCCGGTGATGTTCGTCAGGCTGAACGCGCCGGTTGGGCCGACGACGTACATCACTCCGCTGGTCAGCGCCAGATACGAAATCGAGTTACCGCCGTTGACGAGCGTGAGTGATTGAGGGGTATACGTTATATGCCCTTGATACGTCACAGCACCCGTATAAGTGATGTCTCCTTCAATCGTCCCGCCGCCTCCCGATTCCTCCGCGTATGCAAGTAGGATCATTCCTCCGTCCGCCGGGTCTACCGGGGCATGAGACACCCTAGCCGGATACCTCCTACCGACCGTGAGTGTATCCCCGTGGTTCGCAGGCTTGACGTAAACCTCTGCCCCATCATCCCACACGTTCCCGTAGACGTTGACAGTGACCCTACCCAGGTATAGATCCCCCTCATCTGGTGTATACGGGCCGGTGAGTGCCGTACCCGTCCCGGTGCCTGTCCCCGTTCCTGTCCCCGTTCCTGGCAGTTCCGTGATGCGTACCGTGTGGAGTACTGACTTATCCGCCACCCGTTGTTCTGGCTGTTCACGGAGAGATTGTACCGAGCGCCTGTCATAATCCCTGATGACCGCCCTGAGCTTCTCTACGAAGGAGGAATCCAACATTTGTATCGCCATGCTGATCCTCCTTCACTATCTAGTAAATTGACAGTTACCCTACAGATTCAAACAGGAATAGATCGTTGAAGTCTGAACCAAACAACGTATCATGTGCAATATAGAACGCCTCATCCCCGAATGGGAGTAGGTTCCCTGACCCGTCCAATAGGGGAGCAGTGGTGAAAGCCTGGAAGAAGCGCGGGTCACGAGCAGTAGTCAGACGATTGAGGACGGGGCCAAACGTCCGGTCGATCACCCGGAAACCTCTATCCTGAAGGAACCTTGTCCAAGCATAGGAGACATCTCCTCTGGGATCGTCCTGAGATGGATCATCATTCAGACTGAACCAATTATCGAACTCATCTTGCATCCAAGCATTATTAGGAATACGTTCTTTCCTCAACTCAAACTCATAAGTGACAGACCAGAACCACAGGTTATTCTCGTTGATCTGATCCGCCCGCGCTTTCCTGAACTTGACGTGTCTCGGCTTGTAGATGACATGGTTCAGGACATATTCCTGATTATTCACCGTGTTGTTGCGTTGCTCATAAAGTGACTGATCGAAGTCCGCGCGGTTGACAGTCACCCTAACAATAGTACGACAGTCCTCATCCTCTGGATTGGGGTCGAACGGATCTTCGGCGCTATTAAGCAATGGTTTACCGAAGATGTTCTGAATGATCGGAACACTGACGTTGTTCGTGTCTATGCTGATCTTTGCCGGGCGCTCTAGAGGGTCTTCGATCATCGTAGGGTCGAAGCGATTCGTGTAATAACATGTCACCTTCCAGATGAGTCGGGAAGTGCCGATCAACTCGCAATCCTTTGCCACCATGAATGCCGTTAGATCGAGTTCTCCACTCGCCGGGGTGTATGCATCGAACCTCTCAGGGATTGTGATATTCCCATCGTCAGCATTCAGGACTATCTCAGGGCCGTGGGTGTGATCCTCAGTTTCCACGGTGAATACGCGCTTGTATGTCCTCTCACTACGCTCGGAGAGTCCGCCGATCCGCCCTGAGCTGTCTTCCTTGATTTTGATTACGTTACTCATGACTTGGCACCATCACCGAAGAGCAACTCACGGAACTTATTATTACTCTGGAGTAAGTCCTTTCCAATCTGAATCTGTATATCGCGCTGTTGATTACCGATCAGGATGGCTTGCTTGACTTGCTCTTGCACCGATTCCCTCTCACCTAGCATCCGATATTGAATCTCCGCACTCCTCGCCTCTCTGGAGAAAGCCTCGGCACCCGATGCTAGAGGGATTGTGGTTGGCATCCCCACGGCGGAGATGAGCTTCTGGGCTGCCTGGAACGCGGCAAGCTCCGCCACGCCCGGCAGGCCCGCGAACTGGTTGGGTCTGAACGCCGGGTTGTCCACGGTGACGCTCCCCCCGCGCTTCGACAGGCTCCCCATCTGTAACGTCTTGGGAACGTCAGGCCCGGTGCCCTGCATGATCCGTAGACGTGTCATCTGCTCTTGGAACACGTCAACGGCTGTGCGTGTGTCGGCCCGGAAGTCCTTGAGCTGATCGCCCATCGCCTTCAACACGGGCAGGGGCGTTGAGGAGGATGAGCGGCGCATCTCCACATCGAGCCTCTTCGTCTCCTCAAGAACGTCGTTGACCCAGGTGTTGACCGCCTTCCCGGCGTCGGTCCTGTTGAGCCGTTTCGCGAACTCCGCCCCGAGCTGGGTGGCCACGTCCAGGATCTTGCCCGACTCCTTCCGTGCGTCCTCCGCCGCCTTCCCCATGCCCGCCGCCGGGCCGTTGATGATATCGCCGAAGGGGTTCACCATCGCCATTACCTTTGCCGCCGGCTGTGCGGACTTCGGCAATTGTTCGATCATCACGGCGACGGGGTTCAGCGCGGTGGCGATGCTCCCGGCCATGTCTAGGAAGCCCGCCTGGAGCTGCTTGATGCCGGCCAGTGCGAACGTGACACCGACCTTGAGTGCGTCCCAGAACAGCGTCATATCCCGACGCGCTTCCACGAAGAAGGCACCCATGAGGCCCACGCCCCGGACAACCTCGCCGATTGCTCCCTTGATCCATGAGAGATCCAGCTTGTCGAAGCTCACCGCCTTGGTGAGTGCGTTGGCGAATGGTGCGAGTGCGATCATCGCCTGATTGAACACACCGTCCGCCGCCAGCTTCAGATCGCGGAACGAGTCGGCGGCGCGGCGTACCTGTTCGATCTCTCCCCCGCTGGCACCCAGGCCGAACCGTTTGATGAGGCTCTCGGACTTCCCCATCCTGCCCGCGTCGGAGAGCTGGCGGAGGACATCGCCCGCGTTGTCACCCAGGACACGGAAGGCGAGTGAGGCGCGGTTCGTCGGGTCTTGGATCTTGCCGAGCTGATCCACCACCCCACGGAAGTCCGTGGCCTTGGAGGCGGACCGCGATGCGGTGGCGAGTGCCTCAAAGTCCTGGCTCGCGAGCTGGCTCCCGGTCCTGACCTGGGCGAGCTTCGTTGCCACGTCGGAGAGGATCACGGGCATGGATGAAGCACCGCCGCCCCACCTCATCGCGGCCCTGAGATCCCCCACGGACATTGCGAGGCGCTGGGCATTGTTCGACATGCCTTCGATGTCCTCAAGCCCGCGTTTGAACGTCCCGAAGGCTTGAACGCCCGTGCCGAGGATGGACCCGATGGAGGAGGAGACGGAGGACACGATGCCCGTCACGGCACCGCCCACGGCTGACACCGCACCCCCGAGCGTCGTGGCGAGTGCCGACGCCGTGCTATGCGCCGCGCTCTGTGCGTCCATGAGCATGCGTGTGTAAGAGGTGGCATCGCCCTTGAGCTTTACCGTCATCGACTCTAGTTCGGTATCGGCCACTGAGATACTCCTCTATTTCTCCCAGAGGAACCCCGGCCCGCTATCGTCTCATGAAAACGAGCCGGGGTACACGCACCGATGGCGTGTGCTACGGCTCTCCCTTACGCTGTGCCGGTGCCAGCAATCTCCGTGATCGCGTGAGTCATACTCCCGGTGTCCTCCGTCAGTTTGGCGGAGGAGATCCACACCTTCGTAGGTGCCTCACCAGCCAGTGGGTTATCGTCAACATCTCCTGTCTTCCAGTAGAATGGCGCTCCCGATCCCACCTCAATCGAATAGATATCCCCACCAGCATCGGCATATGTGAAGATAGATCGTTGAGCGTTGTTCTTCGCTACGAGCGATACGATGTCATCTCCGTCGCACCCGAAGTTATCGACCTGAGCTTTTGCAATGATGACGGTACTCGTGGCGATGGGGAGAGCGTCCCCGGAGAGTCCGGCGAAGGTGATGGTAGTTGCCCCTACCGCCGAGACGATACCGCCGTATGCGCTGCCTTCAACACCACCAACGTCCCAATAGACATCTACCCTCGCCCCGACTACGATACTGTGCCCCGATGCTGTGATGACTCCAGCCGTGCCACTGGTCCGGGTGGTGAGCGTACCGGACTTGGCGGCAGGACACGTCGGGTTGGCGAACGCCTGTCCGCTACCAGTGACGGACACATTCTCAACCGCGCTGAGACCACCCCCTGAGATGGTCAGATTGTAAGTCACCGTGATTCCGAGCATCATCAAGGCGAATAGTAGACACATGATGAGGAAGCCAATGATCTCTGTCTCGTTCATCGTTTCTTCTTCCCTATTCTGAGGTTACCCTTACCTCCCCCTCGTTTTACGATGGCGGGGGGAGTCTCGCCCTTCCTGGCAATCCTTACCGCCTTGGCTTTCTCTATCGCCTTCTCACGCGCCTCCTTGGATTTCTTTGGACCCTCCGCCCATGCCTTCCACCCTGCCATTTGTCGTTCAACGTGGGCGTCCAACTCATCCTTAGTCATCTTCTTCGGAGGCTCAGGCTTCTTCAACTTGAATTGCTGCAAGGAGAAAGAGGGGCGCTGGTTTGACAGGATGAAGTTCAATCCGTGAACCTCTAGTGCCACTTGCATAAGGTAATGATCCGTTAGGCTCGGCTCATCATCCTTGATCTTGAACCATGCGAGCCATGCCATGTGCTGGCGATGGGTCATGGGTCCGGACCACCCCATCAGGTCATTCAGGCTCATGCCCAGCTCATGCGCGAGACGGAAGATGCCGTAATGCTGGGAGGCTATTTTCCCGAGGCGGAATCCACCTTCGCCTTCTCCAATGCCTCCAGGCGCTCCGTAAGATACTTGATCTTTTCCCTGAGTAGCGGGACGGTGTTCTCATCATCGTTCAGCCCACTAATCTCCCGCGCCTTCCTGTATAGCGGGTTCAAGATGAGGAGCGAAAGACCTTTGACGAATGGGAGGCCGACCGTCTTATCATCTTTCCCCTCAACCTTCTCGTATAGGCAGAGCGAGACAAGGAGTAATTCAGTCTCAGCCGATCCCGCGCCTGGGATGATCCCCAATCCATCAGGGGTTAGCCGGCTAGCCTTCATCACGGCATCCCGATATGTAACCGATCCGCCCGCACCACATTCCTTGAGAATGTAATCCTTCCCCTTGATCCGTACCGGAACTTCTTGTGGCGCGATACTGTCGAAATCCATTGTTGAAGTCATTGCAGGCACCTTTCGTTATCGGGCGATGTTGTTCCCGTTACCTCCGGAGGTATTCGTTACATCCTCCGGAGGTATTCGTTACACCTCACCGAATACCGGACCTTCCTCCTCGCCCGTGTTCGGGTCCGTGCAAGACGCCTCCAGGGTAATCATCCCGGTAGGCTGATTCGGACCACCGAATGAGATGGGGTCTTTTACGAATGACCGCGCCCAACCCCATACCGCCATCGCCTGACCGTTGGCGTAGATCACGGAGATTTCGATAGGCTCGTTGATGAGAGAGAGGATGTCATTTTCCTGAGACGGATCGTATGCCACCCTCACCGATGCCGGGGTCATGTTGATTAGATCCTGGGGAGTCTTGGTGTGATAACGGGTGTTGTGCATCGTCCCCGTCATGATCGGCTCACCGCCCTCGTACCCGAACGGGGTTACCTCCTTCTCCCAGATAGCGAGGGTGGTATGAACACCAAGATTGATGAACGTCGGGTGGGGATCGTCCAGCTTGATCCCGTTAGGAACCCCCCGATTAGTGATAACCGGCGCTGCCATGACTCTCCCTCCGAGTTACGCCACGTCCAGACGGACGGAAACGTAATAGTTGATTGTGATAATGTTCCGACGGCTCACGGGCTTTTCCTTACCGACGTACCCGAATGGACGACGTTTCATCCATGCCAGGAGGTACACGGTCGCTTCCGGCGTAGGCATGGTGACTTGAGCGCGGACAAGGTCTTGCAGGGCGTCCCCGATTGCCGATGCCTTCGCATAGCATGTCGGATGATCCTTCGCCCTCACCTTGACTTGCACTCCGGGGTATTCGATCTCCTCGCCCTGCATCACCCGTCCGCCTTCGACTCCGTCCGATGTGTCATGTACCGCGATGATATTGTCAGGAGTATTCGGCTCATCGTCGCAGTACACCGGCCATGCCCCAGGTCCGCCAGCCGCATCCGGGTTCGATCCCAGATTGAGGGCAATCAGTGCCCGGCGCACAATATCTGCCGGTGAATGGATGACGCCGACCATCGGCTCTTACTCCACCTTGACGAATCCCGAATCCCGAAGCTCCCCGGTGTCTACTGGCACGAGCGGGCGGGAGGCGGCTAGGAGGATCTGACCCGCCCTCATGACGCCCTCCTCTAGCCCATTCTTCGCCTTGACACTCCGAGCGATGGCGTCCCTCATCTGACGCTGAATCCTCTTGCTCGCCGCGGGTGTACTGAGGTATTTCGCCTGTCCCCCGTTCGGATGATTCGCCATCATGTCCTCGTGGACATAGACAGCATATGGGGCGGTGTACCCCACCCGTACCGCCATGACCTTCCGCCCTTTGAGGCTCTTACCCTGGAGGGAGGCGATCATTTTGTTAATGTCCATGTCCACACCGGCCATTGGACTACCCCTAAGCTATCTCCGGGAGTTCCTGTCTCCAGCGCTGTAACCCAAGCTCCCACCGATCAGAGATGCCCTTCACGTCGTTCGTGTTATTCGATGTCCTGACTACATGCAACTCAGGATCGTCTATACTCGTTCCCGTTCCGAAATGGTCTTCTTCCCATTCCTCCAACGTCCCGAGCCAGAGGATACTACCTACTCGGACTCTTCTATCTAGGGCAACGGTTGCTTCAAGGATGATTGAACTACCCTGTCCGTCAGGTACTTCGATCCATTTCTGAACCCATCGAACGGGAACCTCAACCGGCTCCGCCACCCGTTGTCTCCCGTACCCATCGACGCTCGCCCACTCCCAGAGGACGGCGGTATCAACTTGATCGAAGTCTTCCAGGGGTGGCATTAGTTAGCCCTATTCGTCACCTAACGGGATCTTCCGGAAAAATGGGTGCCTGCCACATCTAAACCGTCCAACCCCGTTAGGTGGCGAATAAGACGACGTGGCGTAGACTACCAAGGATCGCCCATGCGTTCATCGTAGGTCAGAGCCTCATCGTTCGTGACGCCCAACCATCCTCCCCGTGCCCTCTGCTGATTGAGGATGGCATTCAATCCGCCCGTGGGATCGAGCATGATGGCCATGTCCAGATACTTGGACTTCTCCCGGAGAAACGATCCACTCGCCCCTAGTGTGGACTTGGACATATACAGAGCATCCATGACCGTATAGGCGTGTGCGGCCAACCACCTCTCGATCAACTCCGCTTGAGTTGATGTCAGAGTCTCATCCATGTTGTCGGCGGTGACAACCAATCTATCTACGATTGATGAAGCGGCATCGATGTAAGGTTGAATTGTTGGAGTCCTCTTGGTGTCATAGTTGACACCCAGGATCTCCTTAACCAGTGTCGATGTCGTCCGCACCATCGTTTATCTCTGGGAGAAGTACAGGACATTGACGGAGGTTAGAGAGGGGGCGATTATCCTACCCCCGGCGAGGCGGCGGTCTGGCTAGAGTCTAATGCCCGCGCTTGCGACGGGTGGGCTTTGGCATGCTGGACTCCCCGTGTCCCGAGTCATCCTCCCCCGTCTCGTCATCCGCCGCAAGGATGTCTTCCGTGTCCTCGTGCGTCTGTACGACGGCCCGGCGACTCCTCTTGACGGGCTTGCCGTGGAGGCGTTCGAACTTGCTCTCCCCGTGCCTCTCCGCCAGATCCGTCTCGGATGGGACGATGTCCGTGTACAGGTCGAAATACGCCACGGGGTCCGCGAGCTTCTCCTCATCGGAGGTAAGGTTCTCACCGGGACGGAGTGCCTCCTTCGCCTTGAAGATGCGCGAGGGATACTTCTTGAATACCTTCCCGCTGACCGGGTCCGTGTACTCCACCGGCTCCTGAGTCTTGTCGGCCTGGACGTGGATACCGTGCCGGAGTCGAAACCACATTGTCACTTTCTCTTTAACCGGAGGCATGATCTATCTCCCTCATGGGTGGATGATGTTGGGATTGATCGGAGATCCCGCGAGCTTGAAGGACAGGGCGATAGAGGATGAGGCGATGGGCGAACCTGGGGAGTTCCGTTATTACGACGTGGTCGCATGCACGATAGGTGCCACGCCATTGTAGGGAGCGCGGAGGAGCGGAACCTTGATGCACATGGCGATGAAGTTCTTGCGGAGTCCGCCGCGGCTGTCCCACTGGACGACGGTAACCTCCAT
>Ga0307500_10000680_pt1 | contig 10928 bp, 10 predicted proteins | sample 14_S_MG_FD_201362 | JGI IMG/M metagenome (GOLD analysis project Ga0307500, IMG submission 201362) | Soil microbial communities from Populus trichocarpa stands in riparian zone in the Pacific Northwest, United States - 14_S | ecosystem: Environmental > Terrestrial > Soil > Riparian zone > Trees...
TCCAACCGGCTGGTCAATGCCGGCGATTTCATCCAGGCCGGGCAGCGGCTCGCCAATGTGGTGCCGCTCAACGACGTCTTCATCGACGCCAACTACAAGGAAACCCAGCTCAAGCGGATCCGTCCCGGCCAGCCCGTGAACATCTCGGTCGACGCCTATGGCCACCGCAAGTTCGCCGGAATCGTCGACAGCATTTCGCCTGCGGCGGGATCGGTGTTCACGCTGCTGCCGCCGGACAACGCGACCGGCAATTTCACCAAGATCGTGCAGCGGCTGCCGGTTCGCATTCGCGTGCCAAAGGACGTCGCCAGGCAGAACCTGCTGCGCGCCGGCATGTCGGTCTATGTGACGGTCGATACCCGTGAGGGCGCGGCCGACGCCGACAGCGAGGCCGACCTCGATGCGCCGGGGACGGTTCAACCGAAGTAGGCAGGCATCGACCAAACAGTTTGGCTGGCCAAACGGGTGAAAAACTTCATGCCCAAGAACGTTAGAAAGCTGCGCGCGACATTCTTCAACATAATTCCATCGGCTGTCGTTACTCAAGCTCTTGCCAGTGCAGGAGCAGACGCAATCGTAATTGACCAGGAACACGCACCGGTCGGTCCCGAGAACCTTCATGCCATGATTGCTTCAACGGCAGGGAGTAACTGCACGCCTCTTGTGCGTGTCACCAAGCGGGACGAAGCAATGGTCAAACTGGCGCTGGATTTCGGTGCTGCTGGAATTGTGTTTCCGCTCACCAAGACCGCCGAAGACGCCGCCGAATGCGTAGCCATGACTCGGTATCCGCCGCACGGTCGCAGGGGCTTCGGTACTTTCGTTGGGCACTCACGATGGGGACGGACATTTGAGGAGAGTTTGACCAATTTGAGCAATAATATCCTCTGCAATCTCCTAATCGAGACGAAAGAGGCAATTCAGAACATCGATGCGATCTGCGCGGTACCAGGTATCAGCGCATTGGCGTTGGCTGGCTTCGACTTGTCGGTCGACCTCGGTTGCCCGGGTCGCTTCGATGCTCCAGAGTTCCTGGAAGCTGTCGAGGAGTTCGAGAGAGCTACAACTGCAGCCAGAGTGCCGAGGAGCACTGTGGCCTTCACTCAAGAGCAGGTGAAGTCCGCCGCCGCTCGGGGCTATTCAAGCGTTCTGTTGGGCTTTGATATACTTATGCTGAAGGACGCTGCAGCTAAGGCGATCAGTTGGCTCGACGAGCCGCATGCTAACGCATAGAGCAGATCATGGCTGACGCCACCGCCGCTCCCCCAGGTATGATGAACGCCGCGGCGGCCGACCATATCCCGCCGCGACGGCTGTTCACGTTTCTCATCATGGTGTTCGGGATGTTCATGTCGATCCTGGACATCCAGGTCGTCTCGGCATCGCTGCAGCAGATTCAGGCCGGGCTTTCCGCCAGTTCCAGCGAGGTCTCATGGGTGCAGACTTCGTACCTGATCGCCGAAGTGATCGCGATCCCGCTGTCCGGATTCCTGTCGCGCGCGTTCGGCACGCGTTTGCTGTTTGCGATTTCCGCTTCCGGCTTCACGGTCGCGAGCTTCTTCTGCGGCTTTGCCTCGACCATCGAGCAGATGATCCTGTGGCGCGCGATCCAGGGATTCTTGGGCGCGGGCATGATTCCCACCGTGTTCGCCTCCGCCTACACGGTGTTTCCGCGCTCGAAATTCCATATCGTCGGCCCCATCATCGGCCTGGTCGCGACGCTGGCGCCGACGATCGGGCCGACGGTCGGCGGTTTCATTACCGACATGATGTCGTGGCACTGGCTGTTCTTCATCAACATCGTTCCCGGCATCGGCATCACCATCGGCGTGTGGATGCTGTGCGATTTCGACAAGCCGAACTTTGCGCTGCTCGAACATTTCGACTGGTGGGGCCTGGCGTTCATGGCGGGCTTCCTCGGCACGCTCGAATATGTGCTGGAGGAAGGCCCGCAGTCGCAATGGCTGGAAGACACCTCGGTCGCGATCTGCGCGGCAATCTGCGTGGTTTCGGCAATAGCCTTCTTCTGGCGCGTGCTCAGCGCGCGGGAGCCGATCGTCGACCTCAGGACCTTCACCGATCGCAATTTCGCTGTCGGTTGCCTGATATCGTTCTGCGTCGGCATCGGGCTTTATGGCCTCACCTACATGTATCCGCGCTACCTCGCCGAAGTGCGTGGCTACAGCCCGCTGATGATCGGCGAGACCATGTTCGTCTCTGGCGTCGCCATGTTCCTCACCGCGCCGATCGTGGGGCGGCTGATGGCGAAATACGACATGCGTTATCTGATCGCGATCGGTCTGGTGCTGTTCGCGCTCGGCTCCTACCAGATGACGTGGATCACCAAGGAATATGATTTCTACGAATTGCTGCTGCCGCAGATCCTGCGCGGCGCCGGCATGATGCTGGCGATGGTGCCGACCAACACGATCGCGCTCGGCACGCTGGCGCCGGAGCGGGTCAAGAACGCCTCGGGCCTGTTCAACCTGACGCGCAATCTCGGCGGCGCGGTGGGCTTAGCCGTCATCAACCAGGTGCTGAACGAGCGCACCGACCTGCACATCTCGCGCCTGCACGACCGCATCAACTGGGGTAACGCCACCGCGGTCGAGACGCTCAACATGTTCACCCAGAAAATGCAGGGTATGGGCGACGCCGCGCTGATGGCGATGAAGCAATTGTCGCAGATCGTGCACCGCCAGGCCGTGGTGATGGGCTATGGCGACGCCTTCTTCATGCTGACCGTGTTCTATTTTTCCCTCAGCCTGCTCGTGATGGTGTTGAAAAAGCCGTCGGCGACGGTGCTCGGCGGCGACGCGCATTGAGCGGGGATGGCAACTGTTGTAGCGGGTAGCGATCGAGGGGATGGAGTTGTCCCGGATATCGCTTCGCTCATCCGGGCTACAAGCTATGAGTGGCATTTGTAGCCCGCATGAGCGTAGCGACATGCGGGTAGCCTGGGGATGGCGCTAATCGAAATGGTCAACTATCGACGCAATTTCATTCCAGGTGGTACGTTCTTCTTCACGGTTACGCTCGCAGACCGACGCTCGAGACTCTTGGTGGACCACGTTGATCTCCTGCGCAGTGCGTTGCGTAAGGCCCGTCAGGAACGTCCATTCGTCATCGACGCGGTCGTCATCCTCCCCGACCATTTGCATGCGATCTTTACGTTGCCACCGGACGATTCAGATTTTTCGGGACGCTGGCGGCGGATTAAGGGACACTTCAGCAGCGCGTTGATTGACACCTCGACAGAATTAAAGCGCCGACCGAACGGTAGTTTGGCGCTTTGGCAAAGACGATTTTGGGAACACACCATCTGCGACGAAAGAGATTTTGCGCGGCACGTCGATTACATTCATTTCAATCCGGTCAAGCATGGGATGGTGCAGCGCGTGCGTGATTGGCCCCATTCGTCGTTTCATCGCTATGTCCGAGTCGGAATTTTGCCCGAGGACTGGGCGGGAGATGCAGGTGAGGGCGGAGGAAGTTTTGGAGAGCGCTCGTGATCGGATGGAGTCGTCCCGCATGTCGCTGCGCTCATGCGGGCTACGGACTCATCCGGGCTACGGGACTGGCGGACGTGGCAGTTGTAGCCCGCATGAGCGGAGCGATATGCGGGAAGGTCGCGCCCAACGCCCATCACGCTGATGTCATGTTGCAAATCACCCGCGATGCATTTATAAGCAGCGCATTGTCGCTCGAACCGGGGAGATTTGCATGATTTCGATGTATTCGCAGATCGCACCCTCGCGTCCGATGCTCGTGCGGGTTTTTCGGTCGCGTCTCTGAGCGCGATCGCCGCCGGCCCTGATCGGGTCTGACACCCGATCTCCAAAGCTTCCCAACGACTTAACGATATTTTTCAACGACGCTTGCGTTCGGCCTGAGGCCACCGCGCGTCACTTCAGATGGAGCCGGTGTGTGCCTTAAGCGCAGCCGGATGACGCCATGACCGCACTCAAAGACAAACGTCCCGCGGCAATACGCGTGGTGATTCCGTTCGTGTTCCGCCACTGGCTGCAACAGCCCGGCCGCGCCGCCGTCGTCGCCGGCGGCCTGCTCGGCGCGACCGCGGCCGACCTGTTCATGCCGATCTTCTCCGGCCGTCTGGTCGATGCGCTGACCCTGGGCACGTCCGACCCGGCGGCGCGGCAGGCCGCGTTCGCAGCTTTCGGCGGAATCGTGGCGCTCGGCCTGATCTCGATGGTCCTGCGGCTGACCGGGCTGCAGGCGATCGTGCCGTTCACGCTGAAGACGATGTCCGACGTGTCGCGCGACGCCTTCGCGCGCGTGCAGCGTTTCTCCACCGACTGGCACGCGAACTCATTTGCCGGCTCGACCGTGCGCAAGGTTACGCGCGGCATGTGGGCGCTCGACTTGCTGAATGACACCATCCTGATGGCGCTGGCGCCGTCGCTGCTGGTGCTGTTGGGCTCGATGATCCTGCTCGGGCTGCACTGGCCGGTGCTCGGCGCGGTGATCGCGGTGGGCACGGTGATCTATGTGTCGATGACGCTGGCGTTCTCGGTCAACTACATCGCCCCCGCCGCGCGCGTTTCAAACGCCTGGGACACCAAGGTCGGCGGCACGCTGGCGGATGCCTTGACCTGCAACGCGGTGGTGAAATCCTTTGGCGCGGAAGCGCGCGAGGATGCGCGGCTGGCCGGCGTCATCGGCCGGTGGCGCACGCGCGTGCGGCGGACGTGGTACCGCTACAACTACACCTCGACGGCGCAGCTCGCGGTACTGCTGTGCTTTCGCGGATCGGTGATCGGCGGCGCGATCCTGCTGTGGATCGCCGGCCGCGCCACGCCGGGCGACGTCACCTATGTACTGACCAGCTACTACATCATCCACGCCTATCTGCGCGACGTCGGCATGCACATCAACAATCTGCAGCGTTCGGTCAACGACATGGAGGAGCTGGTCGCGATCCATGCCGAGCCGATCGGGATCGCCGATGCGCCTGATGCCAAGCCGATCGACATCCAGGGCGGCCGCATCGTGTTCGACGCCGTGACGTTCCACTACGGCAGCCATCGCACGCCGCTGTATGACGGTCTGTCGGTGGAGATCCGCGCCGGCGAACGGGTCGGCCTGGTCGGCCGTTCCGGTTCCGGCAAGACCACCTTCGTCAAGCTGGTGCAGCGGTTGTACGACGTCAGTGGCGGCAAGATCCTGATCGACGGTCAGGACATCGCGAAAGCGACGCAGCATTCGCTGCGCAGCCAGATCGCGATCGTGCAGCAGGACCCGATCCTGTTTCACCGTACGCTGGCCGAGAACATCGCCTACGGCCGGCCGGGCGCCAGCATGGCGGCGATCGAGCAGGCGGCGCGGCTCGCCAACGCGCATGACTTCATCCAGCGGCTGCCGAAAGGCTACGGCACGCTGGTCGGCGAACGCGGCGTCAAGCTGTCGGGCGGCGAGCGGCAGCGCGTCGCGCTGGCGCGCGCGTTCCTGGCGGACGCGCCGGTGCTGATCCTGGACGAGGCGACCTCGAGCCTCGACTCGGAATCGGAAGGCTTGATCCAGCAGGCGATGGAACGGCTGATGAAAGGGCGCACCTCGATCGTGATCGCGCATCGGCTGTCGACGGTGCGCAGCCTCGACCGCATCCTGGTGTTCGACCGCGGCGAGATCGTCGAACAGGGAACTCACGCGGCGCTGACGGCGCGTCCGGGCGGTGTCTATCGCGGCCTGTTTGAGCTGCAGGCCACCGAATTCGGCCGTATCTCGGCGGCGGAGTGAGACGCGTTCTTGCGGTTCCGCTCGGTGTCGGAATATGCTTCCCATACCGAGAGGACTTGCGCAATGCGCTGGTTTAATAAGGAAAAACAGCCCGACGTCTGGGAAGTCGCCGACGATCAACCGTTGGGCGATATCGCTGCGGCCCACAAGATCCGGGATATTTGCGCGTCCGCGGGCGCCATCGCGGAAAAGCTGGTGGCAGCCGGCACGCGCGATGCCGAGAAGAAGCTCGCGGCCGATGCCGAGCGATACCAGGCCGCCATCAAGCGCGCGCTCGAAATCGCGATGCAAATTTCCGACGATTCGATGCGCGACGTTTCAGTGAGCCAGGTTATCAGGTTGTGCGTAAAAGTGGATCACCTGAAAACCGCGAGGGTCCTGCTTCGCACCATACAGTCGGAAAAGACGAGGGCGGAATTGGTGGCCGACCACCCGAAATTGACCGATCAGGATGCCGCCAACTGAGGCGGTTCGCGATCGCGTTGCGGCGGTGACGGTGCGGTCTTGGACGGCACGCCCTTGAACGGAAAGGTCTTGGCGCGCGTGCGCGTCGAGATCGCGACCGTCGCCACGACGGCGGCGGCGAACAGCAGGATTTGCAGCGTGATGGTCTCGTCGTTGAAGAATGCCGCGAGCGCAAAGGTGACGAAGGGTTGCAGCAACTGGATCTGCGACACCCGCGCGATGCCGCCCATCGCCAGCCCGGCATTCCATGCGAAGAACCCGATCCATTGCGAGAACAGCGCGACATAGAGCAGCCCGAGCCATGGTTTTAGCGCGATGTGGCTGATATCGGCAGGCATGGTCAGCGCGGCCGCCGGAATCGAGAACGGCAGTGCGATCACCAGCACCCAGCTGATCACCTCCCAGCCCGGCATCTGCGACGTGAGCCGGCCGGAGAACGCATAACCGATCGCAGCGACGGCGACGGAGGCGAACAGAAACAGGTCGCCGGCCGCGAGCGCACCGCCGCCTTGACGCAAGGCAAAAATGATCACCAGCGCGGCGCCGGCGACGGAAGCGATCCAGAACAGCGGCCTAGGCCGCTCATGGGTGATGGCGACGGCGACCAGTGCTGTTGCGATCGGCAGCACGCCCAGCACCACGCCGCCATGCGAGGCGTCGACCCGCTGCATCCCGAGCGACATCAACAGCGGAAACAGAATCGCGACGCATATCATGGTGACCACGAGTTGCGGCCACAGCGCGCGCGGCGGCAGCTTGCGGCGCAATACGATCAGCAGCGCCAGCGAGCACAATCCGGCGATCGCGGTGCGCAGCGAGGTCAGTGCAATCGGATCGATTTGCGAAACCGCGATCCGCGTCGCCGGCAGCGTGCCACCGAAGATCGCCATGCCGATGAAGCCCAGCAGCAGACCGAGACGCTCGCGTGAAGCAGGGGAGGACATGATGCGACTGGTTAGCCGCTTTGCAGGCCAGCGTACAGCAATCTACTCGGAGCACATGGCGGCCATGCGCCGCTATCTCGGAGCAATGCTGCTCCACACCAATCCGAGCCCTGACAGAAACAGCAGCGCCAGCACGACGTCGTAGAAGTTGCGGTCGTTGAGGGCGTGGTAGGTGCGCATGCCGAGGCGGGCGCCGATCAGCGTGCCGGGCATCGCCAGCAGCGCCAGCAGCAGGACGTTCAGCTTCACGAAACCGGTAGCGCTCTGCAGGATCAGCGCGGCGCCGAGCACGGTGCCGTTGAAGATCTGGAACACGCCGCGGCGCTGATCCTTGGTCCAGCCGCGGACGCTCGCCCACAGGGTCGGGAGCGGGCCCGACAGCCCGGCCAGGCCGCCGAGGATGCCGCCGGCAAATCCGACGCAGGCATCGGCGATGCGGCCGCCGAAACGAAACGCCATCGGCTTGCGGATGAAAAACAGCGCGGTCGGAAACACCAGTAGCATCACGCCGACACTGAGCTTGAAGGTTTGCGGATCGGCGCGCGCGACCAGCAGCGCCCCGATCGGCATGCCGAGCAGCCCGCCGGCCACGAACGGCAACGCCAGCTTGAAGTCGAGCAGCTTCCACATCGACGGCAAGGTCGAGATCTGCGAACTGACCGAACAGATCAGCACCAGCGGCACGGCAACCGCCGGCGGCAGGATGTAAAGCCAGATCCCCAGCGCCATCAGCGCGGTGCCGAATCCCGCAAGTCCGGAGACGAAGCCACCGGCAAGCGCGCCGGCAAGCAGGATCGCATAGGTGGCGACGTCCACTCTTCTCTTCCTTCGTCATTCCGGGATGGTCCGAAGGACCAGACCCGGAATCTCGAGATTCCGGGTTCGCATCTTCGATGCGCCCCGGAATGACGACGTTGAATTTGCGCCGACGTTTACACGACGGCGCGGACAGGTACTATCGCAATCCAAGCCTTCAACAATAACCTGATGGAAACCGCCCAATGAGCGCAACTCCCTCGAAAACCTTTCTCGTCTGTCACGGCGCCTGGTCCGCCGGCTGGGCGTGGAAGAAGATGCACCCGCTGATGCAGGCGGCCGGGCATCGTCTGGTCACCCCGACCTACACCGGTCTCGGCGAGCGCGCGCATCTGGCGCATCAGGGAATCGATCTCAATTCCCATATCGAGGACATGCTCAACGTCATCAAGTACGAGGATTTGCGCGACATCGTGCTGATCGGCCACAGCTATGGCGGCATGGTCGCCACCGGCGTCGCCGACCGCGCCCGCGACAGGGTCAGGCAGCTGATCTATGTCGACGCTTTCGTGCCTGCGGACGGCCAGTCGCTGCTCGATCTCAACGAGGTGGCGCGGCCGCGGATGCAGGAGCTTTCGAAGACCGGCGACGGCTGGCGCGTGCCGCCGAACCCGACGCCGCCGGATACGCCGGCCGCCGACCTCGAGTGGCTGTCGGCGCGTCGCGTCGACATGCCGATCAAATGCTTTGAAACGAAACTCAGGCTGCAGGGCGGCCCGTTGACGCTGCCGCGCAGCTATATCTACGCTACCCGCATCACGCCGGCCGATACGTTCGGGCCGTTCGCCAAGATGACGAAGGGCGATCCCGCCTGGAGCTATTACGAGATCGACGCCAGCCATTCGCCGAACGTCACCGCGCCGGAAACGCTGATGGCATTGCTGCAGAAGATCGTCGCGTAGCCGGGATGGAGCGCAGCGCAATCCGGGCTACTGGCGTCTCCAAGGATTGACTCTCTGTTGCACGCCCAACAAGCTGGGAAACCAGTGACCGACGTCGATCGCGGAGGGCGGGGCCATGACGGCCAGAACGACGGCAGCTATCGAGACGTGGTCGACGGGCTCGGTCGAGCCTGAGCGGCGCCTGGATTACTGGATCGGCGCCGTCTGCGAATGTTTTCTCGAAATGGACATCACGACGCAGGTCCGCGCGGACTTCGATTGCTCCGTTCAGCGCGGGCAACTCGACACGATCGGCATCAACCGTGTGCAGGGATCGGCGCAGCATGTCTACCGCCGCAAAGCCAGCGTCGCCCGCAGCCAGGCCAACTACTATTACCTGCTGTGCAAGACCGACAACGACTGGACCGTCATGCAGAACGCTCATTCGTCACGGATGCGGCCGATGGATCTCGTCCTGCTGGATTCCCGGCGCTGCTATGAATTCAACTTTCTGGCGACCGCCGACACGCTGTCGCTGGAACTGCCGATCCACTGGGTCGAATCGTGGATATCAGATCCCGAGCGGCGCATCGGGCAGCGCATCGACGGTCGCGCCGGCTGGGGCGCGGCGCTCAGCGCGTTTGCCTGCCAGCTAACTCCCCAACTCGCCGCCGACCGCCCGTTGCCGGCGTCGGTCCTGACCGACCAGCTGGGCGCGCTGCTGGCGCTGGGGTTCGGCAGCGAGATTCCGGCCACGCACGCCGAGCAGCGCGATGCGACGAAGCTTTTGGACCAGATCGGCCGTGCCATCAGGCTGCGCTACGCCGAGCCGGGACTGACGGCGGTGGCAATCGCGGAGGATTTGCGTGTCTCGGAGCGGACCTTGCACCGCTGTCTCAACAATGCGGCCCTGACGTTCAGCGGAATGCTCAACGATTGCCGGATGACGGCGGCGCGCCGGATGCTGAGCGAGCCGCGGTTCGACCGTGTCAGCGTCGGCGGCATCGGGCTACGGGTCGGCCTGTCCGACCCATCTCACTTCATCAGGCAATGTCGACGACATCTCGGCATGACGCCGGGAGCGTTCAGGCGGCAGCGCTGAGGCTGGCGTAATTCGGCGATGACGATGGCCGAATCCGGCCATCGGGGCGGAGACGCCGTCTCTATCAAGGTCCGATTTCCAAAATCGAGGGGAGACGGGAATGGCAGACACTTATGTTCTGGTTCACGGCGCGTGGCACACCGGCGCCGAGATGGAAGCGGTGGCCGGACATCTGCGAAAGGGCGGCCATGTCGTGCATTGCCCGACGATCGCCGGCAACAACAAGGACGACGATCGCGAGAAGACTGGCCTCGAGCAGGCGATCTCGTCGATCGTTACCTACATCGAAGCGAACAATCTGCGCGACATCCGCCTGGTCGGACATTCCTATGGCGGCATGGTAATCTCGGGCGTCGCCGACCGTCTGACCGACCGGATCAGGCGCCTCGTCTATGTCAACGCCTTCGTTCCGCTGGACGGGCAGTGCCTCAACGACATGGTGCCACCGCACTATGTCGGCCTGTTCGACGCGGTGGCTGCCGCCAACAAGGGCGCCGTGATGCTGCCGTTCGAAATCTGGCGCGATGCTTTCATCAACGACGCCGATCTTGAACTGGCGAAATCCGCCTACGCCAAACTCAACCTGCATCCCTACAAGACCTTCACCGACAAGATCACGCTGAAGCATGCGCTTGCGGAACTGCCGGTCGGCAAATCCTATGTCAATTGCCGGCAGGACATCGCCCTGCCACACAGCCTGCCATGGCATCCGCGGCTGTCGGAACGGCTGGGGCTTTTTCGGCTGGTCGAATGCGACGGCAGCCACGAAATGTTCTTCAGCAACCCGGCACGGCTGGCGCAGGCGATCGCGGAGGCGGGGCGCGACTGAGATCGATCAGCACGCCGCTGTCCACAAATGGCGAGGGGTCCGGCGTGTTCGCGCCGAACCCCTCATTTCAGCAAGACGCGCTTTCTTCGAAAACGCTTTCGCAAAAATATCAGCCAGCCTGTAAGCCGGGTTCT